>CABFVI010000006.1_pt1 | contig 359284 bp, 295 predicted proteins | sample 7065511 | NCBI WGS metagenome assembly CABFVI01 (sample SAMEA5704812, study PRJEB33009) | decomposition metagenome | isolation source: culture collections or soil
CGATTTGATCGACAAGCGTTAATTTAAAGGCAAGGGAGTAGTCGCGCTGAGTGCGCTTAATAACGGATTTCATAACACTTTCCTCAGTAATCGATTGGAAAGTGTCAACTTTATTTAGGACGGGTCACCAACAATAAAAAAGGCACCTGAAGGTGCCTTTTTTATTTACTTCTATTTGCGCGATTGCAATTAAGCAGCAGTTACAGGAGCAGCTGCTTTTGGCTTACGACCACGTTTAGCTGGGGCGGTACCAGCTGGCTTTTTAGCAGCAGGTGCTTTTTTCGCGACTGGCTTTTTAGCAACGGCTTTTTTTGCCACTGGCTTCTTAGCTACTGCTTTTTTAGCAACTGGAGCCTTTTTAACTGCTGGCTTTTTGGCAACTGCTTTTTTCGCTACTGGCTTTTTAGCTGCAACTTTAGCTTTAACAGCTGCCTTCTTGGCGGCAGCTTTAGCTTTCAGTGAAGCCTTTTTATCAGCTGCTTTTTTCTTCAACGCCAACTTTTTAGCAGCAGCTTTAGCTTTAACTGCTAATTTTTTGGCAGCCAATTTAGCTCTAACAGAAGCTTTTTTCGCAGCTAATTTAGCTTTAACTGCCGCTTTTTTAGCAGCCAATTTGGCTTTAGCAGCAGCTTTCTTCTCTGCTACTTTGCTCTTTGCAGCCGCTTTTTTGGCTGATGCTTTCAAACGTTTCGCAACAGCTGCTTCTGCTTTTGCAACTGCTTTGTCGTTCGCGGTTGCAAGTTTAGCAGCGGCTTTAGCTGCTGCAGCTTCTTTCTTAGCTGAAACAACTTTAGCTTTAGCAGCGGCGGCTTCTGTTTTTGCAGAGGCAACAACAGATTTAGCTGCTGCAACAGTTTTAGCAGAGCCAGGGGTTTTCTTTTTAGCAGCAGCAGCCAATTTGCTTTGAGCGGCTTTCAGTGCTGCAGTTGCTTTTGCAGCATCTTTAACCAAACCAGCAACAGCTTTACCGGCATCTGCCGCTTGAGCTGCGCGAGCTTTTGCCAGTTGTGCTTTCAGTTGAGCCAATTGCTGTTCCAAACTTGCAACAGTATTAACGGCGGTTTGTTTACGTGCAGCCATGGTGTGCTTCCTTTATAGTTTTCGACAAGTCGATAAATGGATTAAAAAGTACAACATGTATAAGTTAAAACTTTATTAAAAAAATTCAAGTTTTTTGCGTTAAATAGTCAATAAAAATGCGTTTTTTTGATGATTTTTAGTAAAAAAATGTGTTTTCTGGAAAAAGTTAGAAATTTTTCTGTTAGTTCCACTTGAAGCAAGAAAAAAGATTGTCTTTGCAGTGGTCTATTTTTTTACTTTATTTGGGAGAGATTTTATTTGATCGCGATATTTTTCAATCCTTTTTTTGACATTGGGTTCGGCGTGTTCATGGTCGTATGCGATTTAGTCGGAACTCTTTTTGGATTTTCTCTTTTCCTGTTTAGGGCGCATTAATACGTTAATCAGGGGTTGGGAAAACGAATAGTTTTAGCGGCATTGAAAACCCGTTTAGGTTTTAGAAATTGAATATTGGCTTGTAATTAATCTTGTTGTGTTGGAACCAAGTGCCTTCATCTTCTTGTTTTTTTGCCTGTTGTTAGGGCTTCTCAGAGTAAAAAATGGTTTCGTTTCGCATGTGTATTCTGAAACTGAACAGCAAATGGGCCTTTGTGCGACTCGCAGGGCTGCATAATGCGACGTGAGTAATGCAGCAGTTTTAGTTTTTGATGCGCCCAAGGAGATGAAAGCGGGCTAGGCAGGCTCTTCGACCGTTATATGTCAATGCTGTCGTATTGGTTTTGAAAGTTCAGAATAGTTAGCTATCAAGTCCCACCTCATAATCGTAAATCGAGTTAGCTGAATAACTCGATTCAGTTTGAATTGAGGGCTGGAGTAACTTTTCAGATCGCCGTCAGGATAAATCCTGGCTTTGAATCCATCGTGTGAAGCAAGTTGAGTTTCATTTGCGATAAGTGGGATCACATAAAGAACTCCTACGTTGCAATCAGCAGTAACTAATCCACTTGAGGGATACAGAAGTGCGGCATGAGATTTATTCAAAGGCTGGTAATGTTTTGTACTTGATGAGTAAGCAAGTAGAAAAGTCTGAAAAAGTAAATCGCTCGCGAAGTAAAGTGTGTCGTTGATAGAGAATAAAAAGAGTTTGGCGTTGAGCGTAGCGGTGTAAGTGAGCTTTTTTGTTAACCAAGTATAGTGGTAAAAATTCGTTTACGGTTCATTCTCGATAGTTGTTCAAAATTGAATTGATATTGGTATAACGGGCCCCCTCCAAATTGTGATCGACAAACATGGTTGTTTTGGGGATGCGCACAACACAAGGTGAGCAGCCATGAGTTTTGTGCTGTGATTGGTTGTGAGTGCTCTGGGCTATGGATTTGTGAACCAAGGTGTTTAACGCTAACTATGGTCGTAGGGGGCCACGCCTTGGCGACCTTGCGGCGAACAGCCATGAGGAAAGTGGGGGCAAGGGACGACTGGGATTTGACGGTTGAGGCTAGGTTTGGAGGAATCTCGCTGCATGGTCAATAAATGAGCACGGGGTGTGGGCTGCCCGAATATTTCACGTAAATTCCCGGATAGAGGCAGATAAAGGGTTGGTTTTTGCGTTGTCAAAACTGCTAGAATTGGCGTTTTTACCATCCCCCAGACTTACTATAACGTTCCAAATAACACGAGGAGTACCCACAGTGAGCCGCAGAAAAAAAAGCCGTGCCGGCGACGATACTAACGAGATTGACTTGACGCCCATGCTTGACGTGGTTTTCATCATGTTGATTTTCTTCATTGTGACGGCGTCCTTCGTGAAAGAGGCGGGCATTAACCCTAATGTTCCTGAGCCAAACAACAACCCTCCGCCAGATGATGCCGAGCCTAACATTCTGGTTCGCATTTCTTCTGATAACCAAATTTGGTTGTTGGAGAAGGAAGGTGAGCGTCGTGTAGATACTCGCGCTGTCCGTTCAAACATCGAGCGTTTGCGTGCAGAATTACCGAAAGCAGCGGTGATTATTCAGGCGAGCGGGCGTGCACACACAGGAACCTATGTTGCTGTTGCTGATGCGGCGCGTGAAGCTAATGCACCGAGCGTAGTATTGGTGCCAATGAAAGATTGATTTTCATATCGCATAAAAAAACCGCTGTATTCGCAGCGGTTTTTTTATGCCCGTTATTTGGGTGATTGAGGCTAGAGTTCGTATTCGTGGCGAATGTACTTTTTGGGGAGGGTGCCATGGCGACTGCGTTCGGCACTAAAGTTATCGTGTAGTTTATTTTGCATCAGCTGGGCAAAGTCGGGTTGCTTCAAGCGGATCAAATGGCGATGGTCGCCGGCCTCGATGTAAATCTCCTCGACCCCCATCAATTTCTCGTCCCATATCACATCTATACCATAAGCCTCACCTAATGCAGGGATTGCGCCCTCGGCGCAGTCTTTGAATATTTCTGCGAGCTCCTCCTCGTCCACCAACTCCATATGGCGATCAAAAATTTGGTTCAGTGTGTGGCGGAGAATTTTATTGCGCGTCGGCAATACACAAAGTGTGTAGTGGAAATCTTCATCGCGTAAGAGCACGCCTTTGGCGAGGCATTGATCATCGATGCGGGCTACGCGTGCAGTGTTGTAGGTACCTTCGCAATAATCATGTTCGAGCAGCGTGAAATTGATTTGTTTGGCTTTTAAATATTTTTCAACGGTTGCAGCAACACCCATACAAATATCTCCTGTGGCGAAACGCGCAGAGAAAAGGGTTGAACACTAATCGTTACAATCGAAATTATTGCCTATTCCTCATGGTGAAACGAGTCATAGATGGTTAAAGGAATGGTTTGATAACGTGCTTGGCAACTAACTGCTTGCTAACTGGAGTATAGAAAGGATTCGAATAAGTGCGCCAAGTGTTTTGGAATTAGTCTCGATTTATTAGAACTCTTGGTTGTGACGGTAAATTAATTCTTCAGCCTCAAAAATGCAAAAAGCCGCTTTAAAAGCGGCTTTTTGTTTTGAAGAGAGCGGACAGTTAGCTAATGCTGGCAAGCTGTTGTTTTACTGATGCTAGCTTCACGCAAGTAACAAACACTTCCATTGCACCAACGACTTCCGGCACGGTTGGAACAGAAGGAGCAATACGAATGTTGCGATCTTCCGGGTCTTTACCGTAGGGATAAGTTGCGCCTGCAGGCGTTAATTTCACGCCGGCTTCTGCTGCAAGGCGTACGGTTTCTTTTGCGCAGTTTCTGCGAGTGTCGAAAGACACAAAATAACCACCTACAGGTTTTTCCCAGGCGCCCAAGTCAGTGCCTTCAAATGCCTTGCTCAATGCAGATAAAACAGCATCAAAACGTGGATTCAATAGTGCAGCATGTTTGCCCATGTGCGCCATCAGAGCATCTTTGGTTGGCAGCAAGCGAGTGTGGCGAATTTGGTTTACTTTGTCCGGGCCGATAGTGCAGCTGTTCAAAAACTTTTTGAAACCCGCGAGGTTTGCCGCACTTGCAGCAACAAACGCAACGCCTGAGCCGGCGTGAGTAATTTTAGAAGTCGATGCAAATTGCACTACAGAATCTTCAGTGCCATTGCGACGGGTAGCTTCAAGAATGCTGGCCAATTGTGGAGCGTTCGCAGCCAGATCGTGAACTGAGTAAGCGTTATCCCAAAATACGCGGAAATTGGCGCTGGCGATTAGGCCGAGTTTGGCAATGCGCTCAACGGTTTCATCGCTATACACCACACCGGTAGGGTTGGAGTATTTAGGCACACACCACATGCCTTTGATGGATTTGTCAGCTTTGAGCAAAGCTTCAACCGCGTCCATATCCGGGCCAGTGGAGGTCATGGGTACGTTGATCATTTTGATGCCGAGTTGCTCGCACACGGTGTAATGACGGTCATAGCCGGGAACCGGGCAGATGAACTTTACGTCGCCTTCGTTTTTCCAGGCACTTGCTGCGTCTTTTAGACCGAACTGGTAAGCAGTCAACATCATCTGGAACATCAGGGTCAAGCTGGAGCTACCGCCAACTAATACATTGGCTGGCTCAACACCCATGATGTTTGCACCCAGTTGTTTGGCTTCAGGCAAACCATCAAGGCCGCCGTAGTTACGGGTATCGGTGCCATCAGCGGCGATATAGTTGCCCTTGAGTAAACCGTCCAGTTCATCGGACAGGTTTAATTGTTCTGCCGACGGCTTGCCACGGGTTAAATCGAGATTGAGTTTTTTGGCGAGGATTGCCTGATACTGATCGGTCAGTTGGCTTTCCCATTCGCGTAGTTGCGCTACAGATGCGTTATCCAGTTGCAAGGTAAGTACCTCAATTTGGTTGGCGGAATTCTTGGGTGGGTAAAATAAGTGCGGCGCATTATAACCGCTCGCGCCGCAATTGTTGTAGAGCGTTTGGTTGCAAATACGCGCCTACTGGTTCGTTCCGGTAATGAGCGGGGGAATAGGGCAATCGAGGCTATCGGCAATTGCGCGGAACAATTCTGCTTCAGTGATCGTCACTTTTCCGTCCTGCAAAATGCATTGGCTCAGTGCTTTAAGCAGCAGCGGTTTTTGGAGTGGTTTGGTGCGGTTGAGCAGCTCCAGTGCCTTGTCCGCATCGGTCAGTTTAATGTGGGTACGCGGCAGAATTGTCAGTGCGGAAAATTTCAATATCGATGTTGCCTGGGCAAATGCCAGTTGCGCTTTTACGTCGTCCTGGTTGCCGGCATAGGCCAATAGCGACAGCAGCAGCTGACACTCATTGCGTAGATCGCGCAGATTGCGATCGCGCGTCGGTTTGTTATGAATGAGCGTGTTGTGCAACACAATCCGATAAACGGCCCATTCCATCAGGCTCACTTTGTTGTCGGCGTTGACGAGTAGTTGCAAGCAGTTGATAAACGCGTGCTGCTGATCGACCGATAATTGCTTGAGCGGACTTAAGCACAATTCAATCAGTGGTAAGCGCAAGCTGGAATCAATATCCGCCGCACTAATAATGATAGAGATTAAATCATTCGCATCTTCAGGCGATAAGTGTTCGTTGAGTAACGCGAGTTGTTGATTGCGCAACTCGCGCTGGCGATCCAACAACAATCCAAAAATGACACCGCGCGCACTAAAGGGGATTTGTGCAGCTTCTTTTAATTGCGTCGGGATTTCGGCGATGCGTTCGCGTGCATACTCCACTTGGGGTTGGGTGGGTTGTGCTATTTGATTCAAGGTTGCATCTATATCCACTAGCGCATTGGTTGCGGCATTACTGACAACACCTGCTCCAGCATTAAAACCCATCGCGCCTGTTTCATCTTTCGAAGTCTTGCTTCTTATATAGGTAGCTTGTGCAAACTCACCATTCCAATTTGGTTGAATACGTTTAATTCGCTCTTCAAGTGGTGGATGGGTTGCCATTAAGTTGAACAGGGATTTCACGCCCTCGCCAAAATACATATGACTGAATTCGGCAGCATGTTCATTTTGCAATTGCGAGCCATGACTGCTGCCGCCAATTTTTTTAAGCGCTCCGGCGATACCTTCCGGGTTACGGGTAAATTGCACTGCTGATGCATCAGCAAGAAATTCCCGCTGGCGACTTACCGCTGCTTTAATCAGGTTGCCAAAAAATATTCCACTGTAGCCAATGACGAGTAATCCCAGCCCCAGCGCTAGCATGGCGATGGGAGAGTTGTCTTTGCTGGAGCGACGAATACTGCGGTTGCCTGCGCTACGCATCAAAAACTCGCCGATCAATCCAATCACCAAAATACCGTACAGCAGTGAAATCAAACGCATGTTGATGCGCATGTCGCCGTGATAAATATGGCTGAATTCATGTGCGATAACACCTTGCAGCTCATCGCGATTCAATGTGTGTATACAGCCGCGGGTAATGCCTATAACCGCGTCCTGGGGGTGATAACCGGCGGCGAAAGCATTGATGGCATCGTCTTCAATTAAATACACGGGCGGTACCGCGGCACCGGAGGCAATCGCCATTTCCTCAACGACATTTAATATTTTGCGCTCGTTGGCGTCAGTTGTGCGACCTGATAACAAACGGCCGCCCATGGCTTCGGCGATGGCTACGCCACCTGCGCGCAATTGGAAAAAGCGAAATAGGCTACCGATCAATACCACGCTACCAACGGCCAGTGCAATCCAAACAAATGTTTCCATACTGAGCGCGTGCAGAATTCCCTGCCACATATCAGGCGATGCGTTACTTATACTTCGTTGGTCTTGCGTGAAATAAACAAATGCTGCAAACAGCAGGGTGGTAATTGCAACGAGGGTGAGTACGGCAAGTATTAGCAGCAGAATCAGATGGTTGGTTTTGCGTCTGGCGCGATCCTGGTGTTCAAAGAAATTCATGCACGCAACCTATCGATGAAAAGTGAGTGATGGCAATGAAAAGTAAATAATGACTCTATATATAAAGAAGGAAGACTTGGTGGTGAAGGTGGGTCGAAAAATCTTCCTTCTATATATAGAAGGAAGATTTTGAATGCGCGCTATTAAAATTGCACTTTGGGCGCTGCTTGAATTTCTGCGCTATCAGCAAACACCAGCAAGCTGGCATCTTCACTGTGGCCAAAACTTTTAGCAAAGACAACCGGTGGGAAGCTTTGCTTGTAGGTGTTGTATGCAGTGACGGCATCATTAAAAGCCTGGCGTGCGAATGCGACTTTATTTTCGGTGCTGGTAAGTTCTTCTGATACCTGCATCATATTTTGTGACGCTTTTAAATCCGGATAGGCTTCCATCACTACATTTAACCGCCCCATTGCACTGGTCAGTAAGTTTTCTGCGCCGGCGAGTTGGCTTATGGCTGCTGCGCTGCCGGGGTTTGCCGCTGCGGCTTGCAAACCATTCATGGCCTGATTACGCGCACTAATCACCGCTTCCAGGGTTTCGCGCTCGTGTTTGAGATAAGCTTTTGCAGTTTCTACCAGATTGGGAATCAGGTCGTAGCGACGTTTTAATTGCACTTCGATTTGCGAAAATGCGTTCTCAAAACGGTTTTTCAATGCAACTAACTGGTTGTAAATCCCGATGACGTAAAACACCAGTGCAGCAATAATCACAAGAATAATGATGGTAGAAATCATAATGTGTTCCTTTGCGTTAGGGGTGAGCATGTAGCGTGAAATGGATCAGCTGCGTTTTGATGACACGCATGTGGTGCGCAAGATACTAGCAGGATGTAGCGATAATGCCAGAGGTTGCTTTGGCAGCGTTTAGAAGCCGCCAAAGAGTTGTTGGTCGATCAGATCGCACAAACAAAAAATACTGAGCAGATGAATCTCGTGGATGCGGGGTTTGGCTACTGTGGGGATGCGCAGCTCCAAATCGCGTTGGTCGAGCAGTGCTGCAACATCGCCACCATTGCCGGCGGTGAGCGCAATCACTTGCATTTCTTTATCGTGTGCAGCGCTGATTGCCTGCAGCAAGTTGCTGGCTTTTCCGGTGCTGGTAAACAGTACCAAGACATCGCCAGCGTGTCCGAGTGAGCGAATTTGTTTGGCATAGATGTCATTAAAACTATAGTCGCTGCCAATGGCGGTTTGGGTGGTGAAGTCGGCGCCTAAATTAAACGAGGGCAAACTTGGGCGCTCTTGCTCAAAGCGATTGATCAGACTGGCGGTAAGTATTTGCGCTTGCGCGGCAGAAATACCATTGCCGCAGGTGAGGATTTTTTTCTCGTTCAGCAGTGCATGGACGATTATCTCACTGGCATGTGCAATCAGCGGCGCAAGCTCTTCCCCTGCATGCATTTTCGCTTCGATACTTTCATGAAACAGGGTGATAACGCGTTGATCCATAGCGGCTCTACTTATGTATATTCGTTGTTGTTTAGTGTGTTTAGGTATGGGGGTGCAGTGAAGAAAAAACCAAATGGATGAGTTTGCTCAAGCACCGAATGCATTCTGAATCCATTGGATGGGTGGCGCTGTGCCAGTTTGATCCAATGCTATCACATCAAAACGACAGGCCACTTTATCAAACAGCCGTTGCTCCTGTAAAAAACGGGTGGCGGTGCGGATAATTTTTTGTTGTTTGCGATAATCCACTGTCTCCACCGCTGGGGCAAAGCGCTTGTTGGAGCGCAGGCGTACTTCAACAAACACAAAACAATTTCCCTGCGCGGTTTTTTGCAGCATGATCAAATCGATTTCACCGAGTTTGCAGCGATAATTTTTTGCGCGCGTTACCAGTCCCTGGTGCTGCAAAAAAGTTTCTGCCTGCGCTTCTGCCTGTGCACCGATACTGATGGTGTTATGAAGGGCGGCGTGTTGAGCTGTTATGGCGGCATCATCCTTGCGCATGTTGGATCCTCAATCATGAAGGGCTTAATACTGAACTTCGTTGGTATCGATAACCATTGGCAGCGGTTGGGCATCGCCATTGCGGAATCTCACCCAGATTTGCTCGCGCTCGATCCGGCGGTCAGCCAGCATATGCAGCGCGCCCGTCGCGCCGTAAATACGCATGTTTGACACTTGCTCCAGTTGCGGCAAGCGCGCGTAAAGGCGAAATGCATCGGCGCCTAACGCGTGCAACCGGCCATAAACCGCGGCGGATTTTGTATATTGCGCGACCGCTTGTTTTTCTTTGCTCGCGGTATCAAATAACCAAGGCATAGTATTGAAACGTATACCGTTTAAATCGCGGTCTGCTTTGGGGTTTGGTTGGCCGGAATAAACCTGGCTGGTGGAGTAAACCGGAATTTTCCCCGCGTAATGGAATGCAAATGTCGGTTTGATTTGACGGGCTTGCGCCGGATTAGCAATTAAAAAAATCATGTCCACATCGCTGCGGCTGCGCGGTGATGATTGCAGCGGAATGCCCAATAATTCCTGCATTTCGCGTGTGCGCACCTGGCTTTGCTCAATCAGCATCGCGTCTTTTACCAAACCGGAATAATTGGCGCCGGTTTGGAATTGGGTGCGGTTGACCACGGTGCCGCCTAATTTTTCCCACTCATCGGTGAAGGCGCGCGCACTGCGTTCGCTCCATTCTTGTGATGGGATAATCACCATCGCTTGGCGATGACCTTCCAAAAACGCCTGCCGCGCAACCTGCCGTGCCTCGTCTTCTACAGCTAAACCAAATTGATAAAAACCTTTCAACGGTTCAGCGGGAGGCGCATCGGGATAGTTCAGTGCGAGCACGGGAACTTCGAGTGATGGCATCAAGCTAAGCTCGGTCACTTTTTCTTTATCGATAGGGCCGATAATCAAATCAGCACCATCGGCAACAGCTTGCTGATAAGCGGCGAGGGCATCATCGCTGCTGTCATATTGGCGCACTTCTGGTGTGTGGCGGCCATTGCTTAGTGCCTGGAAATACGCGGCAAAAAAGCCATCGCGCACGGCTTCGCCCGCTTCGGCGAGTTTGCCTTTCATTGGTAGCAGCAGGGCGACTTGTTGTGGCTGTTGTTCAATCAGGCTCTGCAGTAATTGCAGGTCGTCCGGCAGATTGTCGTGGGCGGGGTGTTGTTTCCAATCGCGCAACCAGACCTGCAACTGTTCGCGCTGTTGTTCCAAATCGATTTGGTTGTTTTTGTTGATCGTCGCGAGACTGTACCAGCCGCGCGCGGCCTGCCCGTGTTCGCTCTGGCTTAATCGCTGCAGCTCGGCAAACGGGATGCTCATCAGGTTTTGCCAGAGCGCATCCTGATTGGCCTGGTTCTGGGTCTTATTGTCGATCAGGCCGCTCAGTTGAATGCGCTCGGCGACGCTAAGCTGCGGTTCGCCCAGTAGGGAAAATACTTGCGCGCGCTTCTCTCGCAGGGATACCTCGGTTTGTGGCTCCATGTTTGACCATTGTTGTTCCAGGCGCGGCTTGGTTAGAATGCCGTGCGCCAGAAAGTTGGAACCCTCTTCCAGCGCCACTGTGCTGAGCAGGTCGGTGTGTTTGATGTAGGCCTGATCGGGCAGGTCATCTGTGTTCATATCGACCAGCAGATCGCGTGCGCGACTGAATTTTCCCGTCTCGATATATACCTGCGCTGCTTGCAATACCAGGCTTTCCCGCTCTGGTGATTGCGCCTGACTTGCCATCTCCAACAGCGTGTTGGGATTGATGGCGGCGGCTTGGGTTTTAGCCGGAGGCTGCTTGTTCTTGCCCGGTGTGGACTGGTTGCTGCTGCAGCTTGCCAGCCCCAGAGCGAGCGCGGCGGTCATCACGATAGTCAGGGAATTGGTCGATAAAGTGCGCGACTTAGTCGATAAAGTGCACAAAAAGGGCCGTATCGGCATGAAAACCTCGGTGAAAACCAGCAGTGAATAATCAACATTGAACGCCATGAAAACTGGCTTCATCCCAATTTTTTCCGGAGTCTCGTATGACAACAGCAGCCTCGAAACAAGGCATTCTCTATGTCGTGGCGACCCCGATTGGCAATTTGGGCGATATGGTACCGCGAGCGGTGGAAACACTACAAACTGTAGCAGTGATTGCCGCTGAGGATACGCGACACAGTTCCCGCCTGTTGTCCCATTTCGACATCAAAACCCCCTGTGTTGCCTACCACGACCACAGCGATGAAACGCGGGTAGACCAGCTGATTGCGCGCATGCAAGCGGGCGATTCGGTTGCGCTCATCTCTGATGCAGGTACGCCCTTGGTATCCGATCCTGGCTATCGTCTGGTGCGCAGCGCCCGTCAGGCCGGTGTGCAAGTGGTGCCCATCCCCGGCGCGTGCGCCATGATTGCCGCATTAAGTGCTGCCGGTTTGCCCTCGGATCGTTTTGCCTTTGAGGGTTTTTTGCCGGCCAAACAAGTCGCCCGCTGTGCACAATTGCAATCATTGGCGGCCGACCCGCGCACGCTGATTTTTTATGAAGCACCACATCGCATCCTGGAAACCCTGCAGGATATGGCGCAGGTATTTGGTGCGGAGCGTGAAGTGGTGATGGCGCGTGAGCTGACCAAAACCTTTGAAACTATCAAAGGCGATAAGGTCAGTGAACTTGCCGCCTGGGTGGAGAGTGACAGCAACCAACAGCGCGGTGAAATTGTGCTGCTCGTGCATGGCGCGCCCAAGCCGGAAGCTGAGGCCATAACCCTGGAGCAAGTGCATATCATGAAAGTGTTATTGGATGAGCTGCCGGTAAAACAAGCAGCGGCCATAGGTGCAAAACTCACCGGGTTAAAAAAGAATTTTCTCTACGATTGGGCGTTGCAACAGGAGGAATAGCGCGTGCTCTTGGTATTAGATGCCAGCGGATTTATCCGACGCTTTTTTTAAATTTTCGATATAGCGAATACCGAGTAACTTTAAAATCAGCGTGCGGAATGCCTTACCGATGGGATAGAAAATAGCGGCGCCGGTTTTAGTGCTAAACACATAATAATTAATCCGGTTAAAAATGCCGGACGGCGTGCTGAGCAGTGTCAGCATATGGATTGCATCCGGTCCATAGTAGATCGCATCTTTAAATTTCAGCACCATTCCCTGATCTATATCCAAACCCATGCGGGTGATCTCATTCATGAGTTCACCCGGTTGGCGTGCATCAACCAAATGCAAAGTGCCCACGGCGGCGCGGATACGAATATATTTGCAATAGGTTTTGCACACCGGACATTCGCCGTCGTACACCAGCCATGCATCGTCTTTTTCCATAGTCCGCCTCGCGGGTAGGTTTATTTTTATTTAGTCGTTACCACCCGCACCTCATCGCCGGTGCGAATGGCATCAGGCGGGGTGCTGATGATTTTATCGTCGGCGCTAATGCCGGATGCAATTTCCACTGCGACGCCTTCGTCGCGGCTAATGGCTACGGGTTTGAGTGTAACAATATTTTTATCATCGATAGTGGCAACCGAGGGTTGTTGGTCGCGATATAAAATTGCGCTGCCAGGAATACGGATGCGGCCTGCATCGCCGGAGAGTTTGAATGTGACTTGCGCATAAGCGCCGGGCATTAATGCACCATCGCTATTTGTGGCTTGCAGTTCGACGAGCACTGAGCCGGAGTTGATATCCACCGCGCGGGCACTGCGTGTAACCTGTGCCGAAAATGTTTTTCCCGCGTACTCCGGCAGCATTAATTCTGCGCTCTGGCCGGTTTGTGTTTGCATCGCGTAGTTTTGCGGCACGCGCACAAAAATACGCATGGTGCTGGTGTCGGCGATGGTAAACAGTGGCTGTGCACTGGAGGTACCTGCAACGACCAATCCACCCACTTGTGCGGAGCGGCTGGTGACTATGCCGTCAAACGGCGCGCTCAGTTTGGTAAATGCTTGCAGCGATTCCAAACGGTCTACATTCGCGCGCGCTGCGGCTGTTGCTGCGGTTTTTGCTTCGGCATCGCGGCTGCGCTGTTCTACCATTTCGCGCGAGAGTGCGGCGCTGTTTAGCTTCATTAAATTATTGGCGCGATCGGCCATGCTCTGCGCATTATTTTGTTCGGCGAGTGCGGTGGCGTAATCCGCTTTGGCTTGCGCTAATTGGTGCAATAATTCCGGTGCATCAAGTGTTGCTAATAGCTGGCCTTTTTTAACGCTATCGCCGATATCGACTAACCATTCCTTAATGTAGCCATTGGTTTGCGCATAAATAGAGGCGCTGTTGAGTGGCTCCAAATTACCGGGTAGCACCAGTGTGTTGGCGTCAGCACTGGTCGCGGCCGTAATGACTGAAACGCTGGGAATGGCAGAATGCATTGCGGCTTGCGCGAGTTCGGCAGTTGCATTGCTGCGCTGCAAAATACCTATGCCTGCGAGCGCAATGCCAACGGCACCGATAATCACACTCAGCTTTACCAGTTTGCGGCGAAATTCTGCGGGATTCACCGGCGGTATGGGCGGATGATACTTAGACATTGTGAGGTATTAACTCCGAAGTAGTTGCCTGGTTTTTGGCGTGATGGCGATGCGCCCAACTAAACACGGCGGGTACAAAAAATAAGGTGGCAATCGTGGCGGTGATTAGCCCGCCGATCACTGCGCGGCCGAGCGGTGCATTTTGTTCGGCGCCTTCGCCGATGCCGAGTGCCATCGGAATCATGCCGATAATCATCGCCAGAGCCGTCATCACTACCGGGCGTAAACGCACATAGCCGGCCTCGAGTGCAGCTTGTAATGCATCGCCCGTTTCAGCGAGGCGCTCGCGCGCAAAACTGACGAGCAATATCGAGTTGGCGGTCGCAACACCCATACACATAATGGCACCGGTGAGTGCAGGCACCGACAGCGGAGTGAACGACACAAACAGCATCCACACAATTCCGGCGAGTGCGGCTGGCAGCGCAGAAATAATAATGAACGGATCTTTCCAGCTTTGAAAATTCACCACAATTAAAAAATAAATCAACACAATCGCACCGAGTAAGCCATAGCCCAAACCGCCGAACGCGATGTTCATGGTTTGGTATTGCCCGCGCAATGTGACACTGGTACCCGCAGGAAGCTCTTTATTCAAATCGGCGATGACGGCGTTAATGTCGGCTGCGACTGAACCCAAATCGCGCCCCTGTGGCGTAGCGAAAATATTAATCATGGATTGCATGTTGTATTGCGATACTACGGGTAATGTAGTGGAGCGGGTAATGCGTGCGAGGCCGCCCAAACTGTATGAGCCGATAGCGCTGTTGGTGGTGCTGGACACGGGAATATTTTCCAGATCGCTCATGCCCGCGACTAAATATTCCGGCACCTGGGCAACAACCGGATAAGAAACCCCGTTAGCAGGGTTGATATAAAACACCGGCGCGGTTTGTTGGGTGCCCGCGAGTGATGCGCCCAAGCTGTTAGTGACATCGCGCGCGGTAATACCGTATTGGCCGATGCGTGAACGGTCGATATCAATATTCAATTGCGGTGTGCTTTCTGGCTGCTGAATGCGCGCATCCGCAATACCGGGAATGGTATTGAGGCGGCGCAATAAAGTCTCTGCAAAGGTGCGGTTAGCGGCTGCGTTGCGCCCGGTAATCTGAACATCCAGCGGCGAAGGTGAACCGAAATTTAAAATTTGGCTGGTGATATCCGCGGGTAAAAATGAAAAGGTCGTGGCAGGGAAACGCGTCGGTAATTCCTGCCGCAAGCGCGCGATATGTTCCGCCGCGCGGAAGCCGGGTTTGAGGCTGATCATGATGTCGCCATCCTGAGCGCTCACGGTGCCGGAGGTGTTGTAAATCATATTCAACATACTCACCGGCATGCCGATGTTGTTGATAATAGAATCCAGTTCTTCTGCGGGAATTAATTCGCGCAGGGTGCGGCCAATTAATTCAAAACGAGCAGCACTTTCTTCTACTTTAATTCCGGCAGGCATACGCACGTGTAACAAAATGCTGCTCGAATCCACTGCAGGGAAAAAGTTGCGCCCTAAAAATGGGACTAGTAAAAATGAGACTACCACCAGCCCCATAAATCCGGCGATAAATACTTTGCGAGTGGCAAGTACGCCGGCGAGCGAATGGGTATAACTTTCGCGCAGCTTTTCAAAGCCGCGCTCAAAACTTTTCTGAAAACGAATAAAGGGCGCGAACAAGCGCTGGCTCTTGCCCTGCGTTGCTTGTGTGTCTGCAGGCGTATCGGTGTGTGCATCTGTGTGCACATCGTCATGATGATGCGGTTTTAATAAATACATCGCCATGGTGAGCACCACGGTACGCGACAGTAAAAACGACGCGACCATCGCAAACACAACCGACAGGGCCATAGGGACGAACAGGTAGCCGGAAATCCCCGGCAGGAAAAACATCGGCACAAACACGATACAGATACACAGCAGCGCCACAAAAACCGGAATTAAAATTTCTGCGGCGCCGTCCATAATTGCCTGGGTTACGCTTTTCCCTTCACCTAAATGCCGCTCGATATTTTCAATGGTCACGGTGGCTTCATCTACCAAAATGCCAATCGCAATGGCGAGGCCACCAAGCGTCATGGCATTCAGGGTTTGGCCAAATGCATTGAGCACAGCAATCGCCGCAAAAATAGACAGTGGGATGGACGCGGCCACAATTAGCGTTGCGCGCCATGAACCCAGGAATAATAAGATCAATAGCGAGATGAGTGCCGCTACCAATAATGCTTCATGCACAACGGTCATCATGGATGCGCGCACAAATACCGATTGGTCGGCAATGGGAATAGCTTTCAGTGAATTGGCCAAACCATCGGTAATGCGCGGTAGCGCTTCTTTAACACTCTCCACTACAGTGAGTGTTGATACGGCTCCGTTTTTCAAAATTGTTAATAGCACCGAGCGGGTGCCATCGACATGCACAATATTTTGCTGCGGGCTGCTGCCGTCGCGCACGCTGGCAATATCGCGCAAATAAATAGTCGCGCCGTTAATGACTTTAACGGGGATATCGCTCAGGCCTTGAATGGAATCTGGTGCGTTATTGAGTTTTACGTTGTATTGCTGCGCGCCCATTTTGACAAAACCGGCAGGGCTGATCTGGTTTTGCGCTGCAATGGCCGCGCTCACATCCGCCGCCGATAAACCGTAGGACTGCAGCGCAACAGGATTCAAATCAATCTGGATTTGCCGCTGTTTGCCGCCTGAAGGCAAAGGCATGGCAACGCCCGGCAGAGTGAGTAATTGCGGGCGAATTTGGGTCATCCCCAAATCATTTAATTGCTGCTCGGTTAGGCCTTCACCGGAGAGTGCAACCTGTAAGACCGGCACGGTAGACGCATCGTAATTCACCACAAACGGCGGTGTGGTCCCTGGCGGCATAGTGCGCAACATGGTTTGCGATACCGCGGTCACTTGCGCGGTGGCAGTGCGGATATCCACATTGGGGTGAAAGAAAATCCGCACTATGCCCATACCGGTCATGGACTGGCTTTCGATGTGTTCGATATCGGCAACAGTGGTATTTAACGCGCGCTGGTAAGGCGTAATAATGCGATTGGACACATCTTCCGGCGCGAGTCCGTTATAGGTCCAGGCCACAGCGATAACAGGAATACGGATGGCTGGAAAGATATCGACGGGCATGCGCAAGGCGGCGAGGGTGCCAAAGCCTGCAATTAAAATGGCGAGTACGATAAATGTCAGCGGTTTTTGTAAGGTAATACGGATCAGACCTTTCACGGCGATCGCTCCTTGGTAGAGTAGATGCTTACTATGGATCGCAAAAACTGGATCTAAAAAAATGGATCGCAAAATCTGGATTGCAAAAAACTTGCTAGTCAGTGGCTATTGGCTACTGACTAAATTTTACGGAGATGAGCAGGTCGAAATACTGACACCTCGCTGACAGAATTGTCAGTTTGCGCAGCTTGACAGTTTTTTACATCTGTCCCGATTTCGATCGCCAGCGAAAACCCAAAACAATTAATGCCATTTTTGCTGGAAGCAAACACATCGCCGTGGTGCATTAATGCCACGGCACGCACAATCGACAAACCGAGGCCATGATGCATATCGCTGCGCGCACGCGAGGCATCGATACGATAAAAACGCTCAAACAGGCGCGTGAGATGGCTCGCTTCAATTTCATCGCCAGCGTTAGTAACGCTGATTTGTGCAAAATCATTTTCGATGTGCAATTTCACCACAATGTCAGAGTGGTCGCGCGCGTAACGCGCGCTGTTGCTGAGCAGGTTTGCCAATGCGCGGTGAAATAAACGGCGGTCAACGCGCGCTTGTACATCGCCTTCAATAATCACATTCAGCGATTTTTCGACAAAGGACGGTTCCAGATAGTCAGCCGTTTTGATCGCCTCTTCGCGCAGCGATACTTCGCTCAGTTGCGTTGCATGTTCACCGGCTTGGGCGTGCGATAAAAACAACATGTCATTCACGATGGATGTCATGCGCTCCAATTCTTCCAGATTGGATTGCAATAAATCTTCCAGCTCATGTTGCTCGCGTTGCCGCGCTAATCCCAATTGGGTCTGGCCAATTAAATTGGTGAGTGGCGTGCGCAGCTCATGGGCGACATCGGCGTTAAAACTTTCCAACTGGTTCCAGGCAATTTCCTGCCGCTCCAGGACGCCATTAAAGGATTCAGCCAACGCGCGCAACTCTACCGGCAAGGCTTTGGTATCTAGCCGTTGGCCGCGATTGCCGGGTGCAAGATTGTGCGCTTGCTGGCTGAGATAGTTGACCGGTAGCAGGCCGACGCGGGCGACAACAAATCCGAGTAGCGCAACGAGCAGAACGCCCACAATGGAAATCAAAATCATCGCGCGGGTAAACGCATCGAGTGTGCCCATGTAAGGGGAAGAATCCAGCGCTGCAACATAGCGCAGCGCAGGGCGGTCACCGTTCGCGGGGATATCGGTGATCAATAAATAAATTGAACAGGGCTCTTTCGGGATGCGCGAAAACCCGCTGGGTTGTTTTGTCCAGTCGATGCCTTCGAGCGCATCGCTGCCGATTTGGTAGCGCGGGTCATCGCTGAGTACCCAGTAATGGGTGTGGCCGCCTTCAACCGTAGTCCAATTTGCCAGCTTGGTGCCGACCGTATGCCAGTCGCTAAGGGATGCGCGCGCGCTGATGTAAGGCACCATCAAGCTATGACGGAACTGTAATTCCTGGTGCATTTGTTGGCGCAGCGAATTGTGCAGCGACTGGCGCAGCATCAACGCCGAGATTGCGACAATGGCGATAGCCGCCAGGGCGAACAGCACCGCCAGCCTAACCGCAATGGAGTTGCCAGCGAGCAGCTTATTCATGCTGCAGCGCGCGCGGCGAGTCTGGCCGCGCCTCCAACACATAGCCCATGCCGCGCACGGTATGCAGCAGTTTGACTGTGTAAGGCGCATCTACTTTGGCGCGCAGGCGTTTAATCGCCACCTCCACCACATTGGCATCGCTATCGAAATTCATATCCCAGACTTGTTCGGCGATCATCATTTTGGAAAGGATTTCACCTTGGTGGCGTGCGAGCAGGCTCAGCAGGGCGAACTCCTTGGCGGTCAGCTCCAGTCTCTGGCCGGCGCGGGTAACGCGGCGCGCTAATAAATCGATATGGAGATCATCAATCTGTAGTTGGGTAACGTCGATGCCATCGCTTTGGCGGCGACGCAACAGTGCCTGCAGGCGAGCGACCAGTTCGATTAATGAAAAGGGCTTGGGGAGATAGTCATCGGCACCCGAGCGCAACCCCTTGACCCGTTCATCAACCGAGCCGCGCGCCGATAGCATGAGCACGGGTGTTTGTTTGTTGGTGCGCAAGCCTTCGAGCACGCTGTAGCCATCTTTTCCGGGCAGCATTACATCCAGAATGATCGCGTCGTAGTCGTGCTCTTGCGCGAGGTAAAGGCCATCGACGCCGTTATCGGCAACATCGACCCGATAACCCAACTCACTCAGGGCGCGGTTGATATAAGACGAGGTTTTTTCTTCATCCTCGACGAGAAGTATGCGCATCGTAAAAGTCTCCGCGCCGCCATGTGCGGTTGCGTTTGCATGTCTTGCATAGAGTAACTGTTTGCAACCAACACCAAGCCAACATTGAGCTGACATTTTTGTCAGCAATTGTTAAGCCCATTGGCCAGCGATGATTGCGGGAGATGGTGGCGGGGGATGGTTACGGGAGATAGGGCTACAAATGAAAAACCCCAGCGCCAAGCTGGGGTTTGTTGTCCTGCGAGATGAATCGGATGGACTAGAACCGAATCGTCCCTTGTACTGCAACACTCGCCGGGCGCTCATAGAAACCGTAATAAGCGGTACCGGTTTGAGCGGTGATAGTGGTCGATACCGGCAAGCCATTGGCATAGGTCACGATCGACTCATCGGTCAGGTTCTTGCCGATCAACGCCAATTCCCACATGTCGTCATTACCGCTCAGCGCAATCCGCGCATTGATCTTGGTGTACGCGGGCTGCTCAAACTTTGGATCCAGCGATGGAGTGGTCAGGTATTCGCCGCTGTAAATAAAGTCCAGGGTATTCACCAGCTTCAAGCCATTGCTGAAGTTGATGGTGTAATCAAAGCCCAGGTTACCCTGCCATTCCGGCGTGAATTCGCGGCGTTGGCCGGTTGCGTCACAGACGCCATCACCCGCGGGGGCAATGTTATCGACCTGCCCAAAATAGCACTGCGAGTTGGGGAAGTCGGTGTATTCAAAATCAAGATAGGCTCCGCCACCGCGCAGGAGGAGGCTGTCAGTGAGCGCCCAGCGCCCATCCACTTCCGCACCTTGCACCACAGCTTCGCCGGCATTGGTAACGTTGAAGGTCAAGCTGCCATCAAACTGGCTGGTCTGCATATTGGTAAATTCCGAGCGGAAGATCGCGACGTTCAAGTCGGCGCTGCCATCGGCAAACACGAACTTTCCGCCCAGTTCGAAGTTTTCAACTTCCTCATCTTCAAACTCCCAGGTGCCTTCGATGTCGGTAACCACACCCTTCGGGAAAAGCGCATTGGGGGTGATGGGCTGGCCATTGTAGATACCGCCCAACTCATCCGGCGCGGCATTGGCGCGTACGTCGAAACCGCCTGATTTAAAGCCGGTGGTATAGCTGGCATAGAGCATGTCGGTATCGTTAATGTGATGTTGGAACGTAACCGATGGAGTAAAGCCAGATTCGTCGCGATCCCCTGCAATAGAGTGCGGATCAACCTTGAATTGGCTCCAGATAAAGTTATACGGGTCGGTGGGCGCGCCTTCAGGAAGCTCGGTTCCGGTATTCGCCACATGGTACTGGTGGCGTGTTGCCTCTTTGGTTTCCTGGCTGTAACGGGCACCCAGAATTAAACGCGACGCATCGGTGATGTTCCAGGTTACCTGCGCAAAAATAGCGGCCAGATCGGTTTCTTGTTCAAAATCCCGCTGGGTCGACGCGCCGCGCAGGAGGTTGGCAGCGTTTGCTCCTAAGGATGGGGTAAATGCGGTAGCGATGAAGCTATCTTTAGGGACCGTCACTTCATCGTGGAATGTGAGTGAGCTGCTCTGGAAGAAGACACCGCCCAGGTAACTGATGGTTTGGTCTTCCGGTGAGGCAATACGCAGTTCTTCGCTGACTTGGCTGTAGTCTTCATCCGAGAGAATGTTGAAGCCAGATGCGCCGGTAAAATCGCAATCACACAGCTCTTGGTAGGTATAAGCGTTGTAGCCGGTGACCGATGTCAGGGTGAAGTCGCCCAGCTCACGGTCAATCGACAGGGTAACGTTTTCGGTATCGTTGTAACTGTAGTCACCGTTGGATTGGCGGTTCCAATCGTGGGTGGTATCAAGTTGATAGGCGCCTTTGGTCAGGAAGGACAGGGCATCCGCATAGGAAACAGAATTGCCCTGTGCATTAGGCATTTCGACCGGGTGTGAGACTTCGACATTGCGGCCATTGCTATCAAAGGAGCCATCTTCCAGTTTGAGGGTGATGTCCCAAAGCTCACTCGGTTGCCATTGTAAAGTGGCGCGCAACACGCGATTTTCATCGTTGGATTCATCACGATTAAGAGTGGTGTTATCCATATAGCCATCAATACTGCTTTGCAAAATGGCAAGACGACCACCCAATGTGTCGGTGATGGGGCCAGACAGCACCAGACGCACGTCTTGTTCGCCGTGCTCCGGCTCATAGAGTGCGGTGAGGCTGCCTTCCAGCTCATCGCCCGGCTTGGCGGTGGTAATACTTACTGCACCGGCGGTCGAGTTTTTACCAAATAGGATGCTCTGGGGGCCGCGCAAGACTTCAATTCGTTCGATATCAAGAAAGGGCGCACGCGCCAATTGCGCGCGGCCATAATGCACGCCATCAATAAACTGGGCGGCAGATTGCTCAAACCCTTGATTCACCCCGGAGCTGACCCCGCGAATGGCGATATTGGTGCCTATTCCGGTTTGGGTCATATTGAAGCTGGGGATGTAATCGGCGACGCGCTCAATGCTGGTGATGCCGGCGGATTCGATCTTTTTTCCGCTGAGGGCATTAACCGAAATAGGCACATCGCGCAGGTTTTGGACGCGCTTTTGCGCAGTTACCAGCACTTCTTCCAATGCCGGTTCAGCCTCTTGGGCGAGGACGGGTGCGGTCAGTGACAGGGCGATAACGACAGAAAGAAGGTTTTGTTTGTGAACTTTCACGGAGGGGTCTCCTGAATTTTTATTGTGATGTTTGGGGGCGCAAAAAAATGAAATCGGTCTGAATCAGGGCACTAAGCAAACAGTAACTAATAGCTGAAAGTGGCAAAAATACCACTTAATAGGCATTTATGCTCCAAGATGAAACTATAGCTGACACTTTTGGCGTCTATGTCTTCGGAAAGAAGTTTTTTGTCTAACAAGTTGGCTTGCGCATAATGGCCGTGCGGGGTAATGTGCCGCCTCGGAGTCGGCCCGACAGTCGCTCCGGTGTTAACTGAAAAACTCTCTTGAGTGTTGATTGGTGCATCGGGGAGGAAAGTCCGGGCTCCATAGGGCAGAGTGCCAGGTAACGCCTGGGAGGCGCGAGCCTACGGAAAGTGCAACAGAGAGCAGACCGCCTAAGTTCCCGCAAGGGAGCCGGTAAGGGTGAAAGGGTGCGGTAAGAGCGCACCGCGCAACTGGCAACAGGCTGCGGCATGGTAAACCCCACTCGGAGCAAGACCAAATAGGAATCCATTGGTGCGGCCCGCATCGGATTCGGGTAGGTTGCTTGAGGCTAACGGTGACGTTAGTCCCAGATGAATGACTGTCCACGACAGAACCCGGCTTACAGGCTGACTCCGACATATTGAATTGTCTGGGCTGTGGGGGTGATTTATCCCCTCAGCTCGGATTGCTACAAAAAATGCTACAAACTCTGCTACAAAAGCGATCAAATGGTTACTACTATTTTCGCTGGGTGTTCCCTTCCCGTTTACAGAATTCGCTAGGCAAGCGAGAGCTGATAAAGTCATTAAAAACATCATCGAAATATCAGGCGATTGCGCGCGCTGGAGCTTATTACATGCTGGTTGACGAAATTAAGGCACTAAATCAGCAATATGAAGCAGGGTTAATTTCGGGCATTGAATATGACAGTAAGTCTTATGAAATATTTATGCGAAAGCTCACCCAATTCATGGTGGAAGGGGTCGATCTTTATAAACCAACTCATTTAGCTGATGTAAAACTACAGAAAGCGAAAGCTGGCCACGCAATCCAAATGATAAAAAACAGCCTAACAAATGAAAGTGCTGAAGCAATTGAGGGGGAAGGGATCAGCATGCAAGAGAAGGTTTTTAACCTTATCGATACCCATCCACAGTTGGAATTAGTTAGAAATATTACGGATTCATATAGAAAAGATCCGTTGCTATTGCCTCGATTTTCGCAAGATATTGTAAATATCTTTCATTGGATTCTGGAAAAGGTTTATACAAAGCTAGATTCTTCAGTAATTCCAGCGTCTCTGCCCAGTTATTTGGAATTTAGCGATGGAAAGATAGTGGCGCCTTCCGCTCAAGCGAAAAAAGAATCTTTAACCTTAAGTCAATTATTTGAGCAGTTTCTGAAAGCTAAGACAGCAGGTGGATTATCAGAGACGATCTGTAAGGAATATCGGTCTTATATATCTGGGATTGTGCACTTTATTGGTGATATTGAGATTGGGCAGATAGAAAAAATACACATCAAAAACTGCCTACATTCATATCTAAAGCTTCCTGTGAGAAATAAGAAACCCTATATTGGGAAATCTATTTCTGAGTTAGTAGCGATGGATATTCCTACTATTGATTTGATCAAGCCTAAAACCATGACGCAAGTTAAAAAGTTGCTTCAAGGCATGTTTAGGTTTGCCGTGGATCAAAATTATTTAACCCAATCCCCCGCCACTGATATAAAAATTAGAATGGAGCAAACCTCTAGACGGGGCGACTTCAGCAACACTCAGATTGCTAATATGCTTGATGCTGCTAACGATTTGTCAGGGAAGCATGAGTGGAAAAAGTGGATTATCAGATTGGCTGCATATACCGGAGCACGATCTGGCGAATTGGCGCAACTTCGGGTTGAGGATGTTCTTTATGATGATGATTCAAGTTCTTATTATTTGTTGATCACTCCTGATGCGGGGCCTACCAAAACTGCGAACGCGTTTAGGACTATCCCCCTTCATAGCAAGTTAATAGAGTGGGGCCTGTTAGATTATATTGAAGGAAAACAGGGGCGCATATTTCCAATCAATGTTGATAGTAAAACAGTCTCGCAGTGGTTCCCCTCATTTCGTAAAGCCAATAATATTCCTGATAAAAATGATTTTGATGAATCCCTAGTGTTCCATAGTTTTCGGCATTCAGTAGTCACATTGTTATATGCACTTGACGTCGACAGTACTCCGCTCCAGCAGATTGTCGGTCACGAAATTACAGACAAGGGGGTAACCAAGGGCTACACGCATAGAATACCTATTAAGAATTTGAAGCCGATTATCGAGCGGATTAACTACTCTTAAGAAGAAATAGGGTGCTATCTATTATACAAATGCACCCCTAAATTTTAGGGTTTGATTTTTATTGGTCTGAGCAATGCTTAAGCGTGAGTCTAGGGATAGTTGAATACATGGTTCAGACATTCTGTGCTCTAACGCTAAGGGCTGGAAAAGCCCGTAAATACTAGCTTTCAGCTTTGCAAAACAGAATCCCATGTTGCCGCTGCATTGATGCCTTTTTCGGGTGTTTTCCTTGAGGGGCTTCTATAGTCCGAAATGTTAAGCGCCTGCTCTCTCCGCCCTTATACCGGTAAAGTACGACATCTAAACTCCGTTTTTTAACAATGTTTTCTGGTTGATAAATTCTCTATGGTATTGAATTTTAATGGGTTTTATTGAGTTCTCGCTGGCTGAGCAAAGTGCATTTAACGTTTGGATATAGGTATATAGAATATGTGTAATCGATACATCTTAACTAGAGGTATATGGCTTGTCTGAGACAGCAGAGCAAAGAACCAAAAGACGCTTTATTGAGTATCTGGATCTAATTACATGGAAATACCAATATTCATTTTTCTATCAGTGCTCTGAGGAAGCCAGAGCTTGTGCTCTTGGTGATGCTGTGAAGCTTAGAGAAAAATTAAGAAGGACAAACATACTAAAGTGCCAACCCTTTTTATATCGTCTTTGTCTGTACAAGACCAATGCTTTCCATACCGTATTCACAACTGAAAAGATTGATTTGGATTTACTTAATTCGATTGCAAGTAAGGCCAGTGATGTCGAGCTACGGATATTGGGAAGAAAAGTGTCTGATGCAAAGATTCAAAACTATAAATGGGCAATCAAAAGACAAAAGCCTCATAACTTGGTGGGATTTTTCGGAGATAAAAAAATTAATCGAATCGCCCTCATAAATAAGAATGGCATCGATTCAGGATTCAAGAATTGAGCGACTATTGGTTGAATATATAGGTTGTGGCGGAGATTGTAATAAACAGTGGTATCTAGTGCTTAACGTTGATGCCGTTCTGCGGTATCAACAATCGACCGTTTATTAATCCCTTCGTTTTAACCCTAACTTCGGCATCAAAAAAATAGCATCTGCTTTTTTGTCTACGCCTCAAATCATGGATTGGAAACGATTAAGCCTTTGGGGTGCTCAGAATTCTACTAACCTGTGTGGCGGTGAATGTTTTACCTCTCGCTGTTAAATAGCCTGCTTCGTTCAGCATGGCAGCGAGTTCTCTTAGGCTGCTATCGGGGCGGCGTGTTTTTAGTCCTTCTAAAACCCCTCTCATATCGTTATTTCGAGCCTTGCTGGATTCGATATGCGTTGCTCTGGCTCGGGTCGTGTCGGTAAATCTAACCTTATCTAAATTAGTTCTGTTGCCAAGCACAACGCCTCTAGCTTTAGCGGCTTGTAATGCTGCTTTAGTTCGAGTGCTAATCATCTTGGTTTCGTGTTGAGCCATTACTGCCATAATGCCGATGGTAAGCTCATTGGCTTCTGGCATGTCACAACAGACAAACTTCAGCTTAGATTCTTGCAGCTCCATCAAAAATCTAGAATTCCTGCTTAATCTATCCAGCTTCGCTATAACTAATGTAGAGCCTGTAAGTCTGCACTCTCTCATGGCTTCCTGAAGCTTTTTACGATCATTGTTTTTCCCTGAGCAAACCTCTACGTATTCACTAGAGACGGAGCCGCTAATGGTTCGCATATAGTTAGATACAGCTTCCCTTTGGGCTTCAAGGCCTAAGCCGCTAATCCCTTGTTTTGCAGTACTAACTCTAAGGTAGCTCACATAGTTCATTTGTAACGCTCTGCTTAATGTTCATTTAGCTAAATGTAACACTTTTGGCTTGCTAAGCAAATAACATCTTCAAGGTCATGTTGTGTTGGCGCGACAGATCAAGCGCTTCAAGGCAGTGCTTGAGAAAGAGGCTGCGGGATTGGCTATAGAGCCTTATGGGGCTTAGATGAGCTTACCTAGCGTGGAGTGGCGAGCGGGCTGGAAGCGGCTCAAGGAGCGCTTGTTGGTCAGTGATGGGCTTGGTGCGCATTCTACAGAGCCCTATCCATAGGCTCAGATATTTTAAAATTGTAGTAACTCAAGCGGTGGCGTGCTTATAGGGTGCTACGTACCGCTGCTCTGTAGTCTAATTTTTTATAACTACTTTAGGGGGCTTACAGTAGGCATTCATGTTTAAGTATTAGTCAAACATGCTTCCAATGGTGCCCAGTACAGCTCTTATTAATTTATGAATGAAATACAAAATGGCAAACCCTATGGCTATAGCAAAGTAAAATGGAGCTCCTGTCGCCTCAGAGCTAAATTCCTCTGAAAAGAAAAACATATATATGAAATACAGATATAGTAAGCCGAATATGAAATCGACAGCTTTTCTCATAACGCTCTCAGCTTTATTTTTATTTGCGGTGGCCGCTGGTGCAGAATTTATGATTTCTTTGGGTCCATTAGATGCATCTAATGGAAACCCGCAATGAATGCATTTCCCTGCTTTATCTGAAACCTGTCTGCTACATTCTGGACACGATACTAAACTCATGCTTTTACCTTTCTATTAGGCCTTATTAACTCATAGGCTCGGATATTTTAAAATTGTAGTAACTTAAGTATTGGCCTAGTCATAGGGTGCTAGGCGCCGCTGCTCTATTCCATGCTTTAAGGCTCGTTGACGCAAGCAAGGTCGCTGGAAAATATCAATCCTTTCAGTCCTGCACTTTCGATAAGGGATTTAAACTCTTCGGTGCAGTAGACGTTTCTGTAATTGCTAAATTCAGTTTTAAAGATTAAACCCCTATCTACTTCTGCTTCATTAAACGCAAGCGATTGCATATCAATGTAACCACCCGCCTCGACAACTCTTTCGCTCTTGCTTAGGTCTACAGCATCCATGCCTGTTTTATGGGTGACGTGTAATATCCAGTAAGGGATGCCTTCACAGGTGCATGGAAGTAATTCGCCATATTTTGTTAATTGGCTTCCAATTGCATCGTAAGCTTTTTTATTTAAAAAGAGATTATCGGTAAGCCAGCATGTTACGTCCGGAGGGGTAAGAACATTTTGCTTGTCGCTATCGTCACGGAAAGTAATTTCCATAGGGCGCCAGATGTCTGACCATAGTGGTGCATCTAATGCAAAATGATCGCCTGTTTTGGCTTTCACTTCATTAAAAGAAATATCGCCCACCAAAAAATTGAAGCGATCAAATCTTAGTCGATAAATCATTTAAGCTTTCCATTTTTAGGGGCACTAACACCTTTGGGCTGCATTACATGGGGTGGCAGCTTTCCCTGTTGGAGTAGGTCTGCAATTATTTGTAAGTTAGTTCTGAAAAGCCCTTCATTTCTCAAGCTCCCAAGGCGTGATACTAACCAAGAGAAATAGTTATAGCGATGAATTCGGCTATGGGGTGGGGCGCTCGGGAATGCTGGGTGTGGGGTGGCGGCTGTATTTTCTGGTAGCCAGCAGCCATTATCGGTGTCGTCTATTCGGATTTTAAGAACTGCCATGATTAGACGTAGCCTTGCTGCATTAGCGTGCTTTCCCGCAACAATTGCATGGGCGTGGCATCTTGGTGGGCGTTTCTTGCCAGATTGCTCTAAATGCCAGCCTAGGAGGCTAGAGTTGTGTGCTTCTGAAGTAAGTTCATCTTCAGTCATGGATTGTGCTTTAAGTCGATAGTTATCAATCCCCTGCTGTATTTGTGCAGCAACGGAAACTCTATTTAGGTCTGATGCGGACAGAGCGTTTTCTTGGCTGGCTACGTTATCAATAACTCTATCAAGCAGATTTTTTTCGTGGTAAAGAGTAACTTTCTCTGGGATTGGCATGGGTAATTTCCGTATCTTGGTTTTTCAGAGTGCAGGCTTTAGCGCCTTTATTTTAGGTTGAGTATTTCAACTCGACTATTATGCAAATTGGTCGGCGAGGCGGTGAATTTCAGCATTACCTATTAACGTTAGAACTTGATTGTACTTGTGGGCTAAGTTTATTGCCTCTTGGCTAAAGCCTGTGGCGGAGGTGATCACAAGGTGGTCAATTTCAAATTCGTCTTTTAAGTTATTAAATACCTTTAATTCAAGTTGTATATCTTCTGCCTGTACTGGGAGCGACTCCCATGCTGTGCAGCTGACAGTGATTTTTTGCGTTTCCGTGTAAAGGAGTATTGTTGAGCTATCCCCATTAAGGGGATCTTCAGGGTCATAGCTAGTTTCCCAGCCCATGTTTTCAAGGTTCTCTGCGATGATTTCACAAATGTTGATTGTGTTCTTGCGTTCGGGATCAGGTTCGTCGTCAGTGTATTGATGATCTAACAAGTTTTCCGCAAATTCACCAAGCTGGTCGTGATGTAAAAGATGTACATTCAAGGCTGTGGCTAGTTGTTTTGCTGATTTTGTGAATGAGGTATTAGTGACTACTGCGGCAATATCGGCACGCTCAAAACCTTTAGCTGCATGTATTTCTTGTACTGCGCTGTTACCTACGGGTTGGGAATAAAGTTTACACTGTATGACAAGTTTTATGCCTTGTTTAGTTGCTATGACATCAACTCCTTGGTCACCCGATCCACTTGTTGCTCTTGCTGTCCAACCAAGCGATTCCAGCTCTTTTGCCACACCTGCCTCATAATCATACGGATCGGTGATTGAGCCCAAGGCTATTTCCGTTGATATGTCCTCTGGATCGTGCAGCAAAATCAAGTTAGTTATATCTTCATGCATTTCATCGCATATGCACCCATTGAACATGCTTTCATCATAAAGATCGTGCTCAACGTATTTGATGTAACGAGCTTCACTGAGGCTCGTGGTTGCAGAGGAGGTGCCATATTCTCTAGCAAGCCTTTTTGCTTCAGTTGCAGCGAGTCTCCTAGCCCATTCTTGATAGTACTCGGAAGGCAGGTAGTTATTTGCGAGTAAGTGAAAGCGGCTATTCACAAACTTTGTGATTTCTTTGTTGAAGGCATCAAATTGATAGTCACCATATTCGTCCTTGTAAATTAATTGACCTCTTTTTAATCTTAGAGGGTTTAGGTAATTGTGCTTTATTAGCCGTCTAGCCAGCTCTAGTGCTCTGACTGCCCTTAAAATGGCAAAGGGGGTTTCTGGTGGGCTTAGAAGGGCGAGGTTTTCTTTTAGATAAGGGGGTAGATCATTTGCGAGGTCGCCCTCTATGTAGTCCTGCTTAAATCGAGCTGCCAGAGTTCTCGGGTCGCTGAGAGCTGCTTCTGACGCTTTTTGCTGCTGATTTTGTTCTTGGATATTAGAGATGAGATTTTTTAGGGCTTTGAACATTTAATGATCCATATATTAGATTTTTTCTGAATCTCCACATCATAGTAATTGTCATCGTAAGTAACAATGGCTGGCGCAGTCATGTGGATGCACAGCTATTGCTACAAAATTCACGCTAGGGTAGGCTGCACCCCTTGATTTATCGGTGCCCCTACCGGCTTACAGGCTGACTCCGATTTTCTGCAGTTTATGGTTTGTTTCTGTGTTTTTTGGTCTGCATAGACCTAATCCTTATATCTTCTCCATCTTTTCACTGCAAAATAATTCCAAACTTAATGTATTACATTAGGTTTGATCTCTATCGCTTTGTTTTTGTTATTTAAGTTGATTTTTGTGATTGTTCGTCTCTGCATTATCCCTTCTTGTTTGGCGAAATTTACCGATTTTTCCCATGATTTTCCGCGTCTTTCAGCAATTGCTTGCTTGACTTTGCATCGCCCCGATTTATAGTGAGCGCTGTGGGGAAAAGTGGATATTTGTGGATTTTTGTGGAAATTAAACCCGATAAGTGGTGAGGCGTGTACGAATTAACCGGTAGTCATTCCATCAGCATGGACCCAAAGGGTCGCATGGCGATTCCAGCACGCATCCGCGACTCGCTGGTGGCGTCTGGTGCTGCGCGCGTATGGGTGACTGCACACATGTATGAACGCTGCTTGTTGGTCTATTCCGAAGCTGAATGGCAGCCGGTCCTCGCCAAAGTTCAAGCCCTTCCCGCAGGAAACGAACATGTTCGCCGGATTCAACGCCGCTTTATCGGGCAGGCAGTGAATCTTGAAATGGATGCGAACGGTCGTGTTCTGGTTCCCCCCACTCTGCGCGAATTTGCGCACTTAGATAAAAAACTCATGTTGGTTGGTCTGGGCAATAAGTTAGAGCTGTGGGACGAAGACAGCTGGAACGCCCTGATGGATCAACCGGCTGAAGGCGATATGCCGGCCGACTTACAAAACCTTTCTTTCTAGGTATCTACGTGTCTGACGCACAACACATCACCGTGCTCTTGAACGAGGCGGTAGAGGCACTGGTTACTGATACCTCAGGCTTTTATGTAGATGGCACCTTCGGGCGCGGCGGCCACAGTGCATTGGTGATGCAGCAGTTATCTGCAGATGGCCGCTTGCTGGGGATTGATAAAGACCTGGCAGCAATCGCTACTGCTAACGCCCGTTTCGCAACAGATTCACGGTTTGCCATCGCTCATGGTTCTTTTGCTGAACTGGCCCAATTGGTTGCTGAGCGCGATATGACCGGAAAGGTTGCCGGGGTGTTGCTGGATTTGGGGGTGTCGTCACCGCAGTTAGATGAAGCAGAGCGCGGCTTTAGTTTTATGAATGATGGTCCGCTCGATATGCGTATGGATCAAACCCGCGGCCAGAGTGCAGCTGATTGGGTCAATAGCGCGAGCGAAGACGAGATTACCTGGGTGTTTAAGGAGTACGGCGAGGAGCGTTTTGCCAAGCGTATGGCGCGCGCCATTATCGCTGAGCGCCAGAAGTCGCCGTTTACCCGTACCAAACATTTGGCTGAAGTCATTAAAGAAGCGAATCCGGCGTGGGAAAAGGGTAAGCACCCTGCAACTCGCGCGTTTCAGGCGATTCGTATCCAAGTGAACAACGAGCTGACCGATCTGGATTCGGTGCTGGAGCAAGCGCTGGCGGTGTTGGCTCCCGGTGGCCGACTGGTGGTGATCAGCTTTCACTCGCTGGAGGATCGTGCAGTAAAGCGCTTTATTCGCAGGCAAGAGTTGGGCGATCCAGTGCCCAAAGGGTTGCCGATTCGCGATGACCAGTTGAACAAGCGTATGCGTTCGGTTGGCAAGGCGATCAAAGCGAGCGACGAAGAGGTCAATGCCAACGTGCGTTCGCGCAGCGCCGTTATGCGTGTGGCGGAGAAATTGTAAATCCCGGTTTTGCGTCACCAGTTATACCCGATCTACCTGAAATCAGATCAATTCGATAAATAGATAAGCTCCAGGGATTCCATGAACAGAAGTCATCCATCGCAACAAAAGCCGTTATCGCCAGCTGTAATGCTGGTGATTGCCGCGTTGTGGTTGGCGACTCTCGCCTCTGCGCTTGGCGTTGTTGCAACAACACAAGTGGTGCGCCGGGATGTAAATAGCTTGGAAACACTTCGTCGTGAGGCGGCGCAATTGCAAGTGCAGTGGGGGCAATACCTGCTGGAACAAAGCACTTGGGCGGCCTATGGACGAGTAGAAAATGCGGCAGTTTCCGAATTGAACATGATGGCGCCAACACCGGAAGAAATGGTGATGATTTCCGGCCGTCATATCATTGAGCATCCCGATCAGGTCGAACCTGCGGCAGGTGGGCAATGAGTCGCTCCTCCGCATTTGAGCCGCGTCCTGCTCGCCCTTCTGCGCAGCCTGCGCACAAACCCTTAAAAGTGGCGCGCTGGCGTTTTTACGGCGTGGGCGCGGTATTGGCATTATTGGTGATCCTATTGATCGGCCATGTTGCCAGCCTGCAAGTACTGCCTAATGCCGATAAAGGTTACGAGTTCCTGCAGGATCAGGGCGAATCACGCACGCTGCGTACCGAGGTCATTCCTGCGTATCGCGGTGTAATTACCGATCGCAATGGCGACCCGCTGGCGGTGAGTACACCTGTGTCCACTCTTTGGGCAAACCCGAAAGTATTACTGCAAGCTCCGCATCGCTGGGGTGAGTTGGCGCAGGCGCTAAAGCTCAATAAAGCAGAGCTGGAAGCGCGGCTTGCGCGTTACGGCACCAAAGAGTTTATGTACCTGCAACGTCAAATGTCACCCGAAGCCGCGCAAGCGGTTTTGGCGTTAGATATTCCCGGCGTTTATGAGCAAGTTGAATATCACCGCTATTACCCCGCTGCCGAAGTTGCTGCGCATTTGGTGGGCATGACAGATGTGGATGATCGCGGTCAGGAAGGCATGGAGTTGGCTTACGACGCTTGGCTCACCGGTGAAAACGGAGCAAAAGAAGTATTAAAAGATTTGCGTGGGCGCACCGTAAAAGAATTGCGTTTGGTCAAGGCGGCGCGTCCTGGCCAAAACCTTACCTTGAGTATCGATTTGCGCCTGCAATATCTCGCGCACCGCGAATTAAAAAAAGCGGTGGAAGATTCTGGTGCTGTTGCTGGTTCGATCGTGATTTTGGATGTGCTCACCGGTGAAGTGCTCGCTATTTCCAACTTGCCTACCTACAACCCAAATGATCGCGGCCGGGCACGTGGTGCCGGTTTGCGTAACCGTGCAATTACCGATTTGTATGAGCCGGGTTCTACAGTAAAACCCTGGGTGATTCTTGCCGCACTGGAGAGTGGCAAATTTAAGCCGGAAGATATCATCGATACCAATCCCGGTTATTTCATGGTTGGTTCCAAATCGATTAAAGATCACCGCAACTATGGTGCGATGGATTTGGCAATGGCAATTGCAAAATCATCCAATATTGCCATGACCAAAATTTCTTTCGCATTGGATACCAATACCGTGCGCGACATGTTTGAGCGCTTGGGTGTTGGTCAACCGATAGGCACTGGGTTTCCAGGTGAATCGGCCGGGCATTTACCCGTGTTAAAACCTGCACAAAAAATTGAGCGCGCCAACTTTTCTTATGGCTATGCACTGAATAGTACTGTGTTGCAGACAGTGCAGGCATACGGCGTGATTGCAACCGGCGGCGTGAAGCGCCCGGTGTCTTTGTTGCGTGTGGATGCATCACCTGAAGGCCAACGTGTTATCGAGAAAAAATACACCGATCAAGTAAAAGAAATGCTGAAGCGCGTAGTTTCCGCAGAGGGAACTGGCAGCAAGGCGCGCGCAATTTCTTATTCTGTGGCAGGCAAAACCGGCACCGCATTCAAAGCGGTAAACGGAAGATATTCCAATCTGCAAATCAGTTCGTTCATCGGTATGGCGCCAATCGATAATCCGCGCATTGTGGCCATGGTCGTTATCGATGAGCCCAAAGGCGGCGGCATTATGGGGAACGGCGGTATCGTGGCTGCGCCCGCGTTTTCAAAAGTGGCCGAAGATGCACTGCGGATGTTGCAAGTTCCGCCGGATAATATTCGCGCGCCGGACGATAAATCGTTAGTGGCTGAACCGGTAGAAACGATCAAGCCTAAAGTTGTTGTTGCAAAAGAGAGGTCAGATACCTGATGGCCTCTCATAGCTATATTCGCAGCGTCGCGCTCGCCAATTTATTGCCCGATCTGGAATTGGGTAAGGCTGCCGGTCTTATGGTGAGCAATTTATGCCTCGATACTCGCCAATTAAAAACAGGCGACGCCTTTATTGCGCTTGCCGGAATTAAAGTGGATGGCCGCGACTTTATTGCCAAGGCAATTGAGTTGGGCGCCTCCGCTATTTTGGTGGAGTCCGATAAAAACTGGCAGGGTATTGATTGGTTGGGAGCTGTGCCAGTTATTGCAGTTGATAATTTGCCGTCCCGCGTTAGCGAAATTGCCGGTCATTTTTTTGATGAGCCGAGTAAAAAAATTCAGTTAATTGGTATTACGGGTACAAATGGTAAAACCACCTGTAGTTTGTTGGCGGCACAACTGCTTGCGCACTTGCAAAAAAAATCCGCGGTGATTGGTACTATTGGTTTTGGTTTGCTGGATGCTTCAGCCATAGCGCCGCTTGCACAACAAATCGGTTTGCTCACTTCAACAGGTTTAACAACTCCTGATCCGGTGACACTGCAGCGCATTTTAGATGAGCTGGTGAGTGGTGGTGCGTCATCAATTGCCATTGAGGTTTCATCGCACAGCTTGCAGCAAAAACGTGTCGCAGGTCTGCACTTCACTAGCGCCATTTTTACCAACCTGACGCAAGATCATTTGGATTACCACGGCGACCTGCAAAGTTATGGCAACGCGAAAGCGCAGCTATTGCATATGCCACATCTGCAAAACGCGATAATTAACCTCGATGATGGTTGGGCTAGTGGTTTGCTGAACAAAGTGCCTGCCGGCGTAAATGTTATTAGCTACTCGACCGAAAAAGTTGCTGATGTTTATGCAACCAATATCGAGCTGCATGCACAGGGCGTACGCGCCCACTTGCATACACCTTGGGGCGAGACGGAAATAAGTTCACCGCTCTTGGGGCAATTTAACCTCAGCAATTTATTGGCAGTAATTGCAGCAATCGGTGCGCAAGGATTTTCTATCCAGGAAGTTGCCCCCTCCATTGCGCAACTGGAAGCGGCGCCAGGCCGCATGCAATTGGTAACTGTTGATCAAGCTGCACAAGAAATCCAAGTGATCGTCGATTACGCCCACACGCCGGATGCGCTCGACAATACCTTGCAAGCGATTCATCAACACAAGGCTGGCCGTGTGTGGACAGTTTTTGGTTGTGGCGGTGATCGCGATAAAACCAAGCGCCCGCAAATGGGAAAAATTGCAGAGCGTTTAAGTGATTATGTGATCGTTACTAATGACAATCCTCGCTCGGAAGATCCGGCAACAATTGCCGCGGAAATAGTGCGTGGCATGAAGCATCCGAGCGGCTGTCTGGTGATTGCCGATCGCGCCCAGGCAATTGATTTTGCCGTACAACAAGCCAAGGCGGGCGACATAGTGTTAATTGCCGGTAAAGGCCATGAAGATTATCAAATCTTTGCAACCCAAACCCTTCCTTTCAGCGATAGCAAGCATGCGCGCATTTCACTGCAGCGTCGCATTGCCAAACATGAAGCTGACAATCGGTCATCGGAGGCTCATTCATGATCAAGCCTCTCACATTAAAGTGGGTTGAAGAATTTATTACCACAAATAAACCTTTGCGCGCTGTTACAGCACAGCTCAAGCATAACGATGCCAGGCAAGGTGATGTGGAATTTACGCGTGTGAATACCGATTCGCGCACTCTGGCAGAAGGCGAGTTATTTGTTGCCTTGCGCGGTGAGCGTTTTGATGCGCACGACTTTATAAATGATGCGGTTGCTAAAAAACCTTGTGCAGTAGTGGTAGAGCGATTTTTTCCTGATATCGCTTTGCCGCAATTAGTGGTGAACGATTCATTGCTGGCACTCGGGCAAATTGCCGCGTTGAATCGTAGTTTATTTTCGCGCCCCATTATTGCCGTTACTGGCAGCAGCGGAAAAACCACGGTAAAAACCTTGCTCGCCGGAATTCTTGCTGAGTGTGGTTCGACTCATGCTACAAAAGGTAATTTTAATAATCATATTGGCGTGCCTTTAACGCTTTTGCAGTTGGAGGATCATCATAAATTCGCGGTGATTGAGATGGGCGCTAGTGGCCCGGCGGAAATTGAATATCTCTGCTCTCTGGCCAAGCCGCAAATTGCAATGGTGAACAATGTGATGGCCGCGCACATTCAAGGCTTTGGTTCTCTGCAGGGTGTGGCGCGTGCGAAGGGTGAAATCTATGCAGCATTACCGACTACGGGTACAGCTGTGGTCAATATTGATGATCGTTTTGCTCCCGATTGGTTGGCGACCTTAACCAATCGTCGCGTTATTCGCGTTTCGTTTCAAAATCGCGATGCAGATTGTTTTGCCGAAAATATCGAGCCGAGCGCTAACAGTATTGAATTCTCCATCAATTTACATGGCGCCTCCACGCAAGTCAGTGTTAACGCGCAAGGTGAACACAATGTGCGCAATGCACTGATGGCAGCGGCCTGTGCATCGGCCGTGGGCGCAAACTTGCAACAAATCAAACAAGGTCTGGCCAATTTTTCTCCCGTTGCGGGGCGCATGAGTCGCCATATCGGTGTCAACAACGCCCAGATTATTGATGACAGCTACAACGCAAACCCTGGTTCTGTACGCGCTGCAATTGATGTGCTTGCTCAAAAATCACAAGGCATTTTGGTCTTGGGCGATTTGGGCGAGCTTGGGCCAGACGCGCCGCAATTGCACGCTGAGTTGGGTGAATATGCCCGCGCGAAAAAAATCGCCAACCTATTTACCGTAGGCAAACTCAGTGAAAAGGCCTCTCTCGCTTTTGGTCAGGGCGCTCTGCATTTTGCAGATCAGTCCAGCTTGGTTGAGCACCTGAAAAAAATTGCAAATAAGGACACCACTTTACTTATAAAAGGCTCGCGCAGTGCCGCTATGGATTTAGTCGTGCGCCAGCTCTGTGATTCGGCGGGGGACTCACACTAATGCTGTACTGGCTATCAGAATACTTACAAGAATATCTGCGCAGCTTTGCAGTATTTCAATACCTAACTGTGCGCGCCATTTTAGGCGTACTGACGGCCTTGGGTATTTCGCTCTTGCTTGGTCCCTGGTTTATTCGCCGTTTAACTGAATTGCGGATCGGCCAATCGGTACGCAACGATGGTCCGCAATCCCATCTCAGCAAATCAGGCACACCGACAATGGGTGGCGCCTTGATTTTATCGGCGATTTTTATCAGCACATTATTGTGGGCTGATTTATCCAATCGTTATGTGTGGGTGGTATTAATTGTTACTGCCATTTTTGGTGCAGTAGGTTGGGTTGATGATTATCGCAAAGTGGCAAAACGCGATTCTCGTGGATTGCCCGCGCGCTGGAAATATTTTTGGCAATCCATTGCCGGTTTCGGCGCTGCGTTCTTTTTGTATTACACCGCACAAAGCCCGGCAGAGACGCAATTGTTTATTCCTTTCTTTAAAAATGTCGCGCTCGACTTGGGCATTTTTTATATCGTCTTCACTTATTTTGTCATCGTAGGTACCAGTAATGCGGTGAACCTAACAGATGGTTTGGACGGCTTGGCGATTATGCCGAGTGTCATGGTTGCCGGTGCATTGGCATTGATTGCATACCTCGCGGGGCATTCACAATTTTCGCAATATCTGAACATTGCTTACATTCCCGGTGCGGGCGAGTTGGCTGTTTTTTGTTGTGCATTAGTGGGCGCCGGCTTGGGCTTTCTGTGGTTTAACACTTATCCCGCACAAGTATTTATGGGCGATGTCGGTGCTCTGGCATTGGGGGCTGCCTTGGGATTAATCGCGGTTATCGTTCGCCATGAAATCGTGCTGTTTATTATGGGCGGTATTTTTGTGCTGGAAACTGTTTCTGTGATTTTGCAGGTCGCATCATTCAAGTTAACCGGGCGTCGCATTTTTCGCATGGCGCCTATCCATCACCACTTTGAATTAAAAGGCTGGCCAGAGCCGCGCGTGATCGTGCGTTTTTGGATTATTACGCTGGTATTGGTGTTGATTGGTCTTGCGACCTTAAAGCTACGCTAGATGGCCGGCGTAGTTAAACCTGTTCGTTAAACAATTTGTTCAATAGAACATTCGAGAGAGAAAAAACGTGAGTCAAATGATTGCCACCAGCAAAGTAAAAGCGATTATCGGAACCGGCATTACCGGTTTGTCGGTTGCCCGCTTTTTGGCGGCGCAGGGGCAAGCATTTGTATTGATGGATACGCGCACTAATCCCCCCAACCTTGAGCAGGTGCAAAAGGAATTTCCGGGGACCTCTATTATTTGCGGTGAGCTTGATGCGCACACGCTTCTCGCGTGTGATGAAATTATTGTCAGTCCAGGTGTCGCTATAGCAACTCCTGCAATTGAGCAAGCAACCGCAGCCGGCATTCCTGTTGTTGGTGATATCGAATTATTTGTGCGCGCCGCTAAAGCGCCGATTGTTGCTATCACCGGTTCCAATGCAAAGAGCACGGTAACCACTTTGGTGGGCGAGATGGCTAAAGCAGCAGGTATTAATGTTGCTGTGGGGGGCAATCTCGGTACTCCGGCACTTGAGTTGTTAAATGATTCCATTGAACTCTACGTGATGGAGTTATCCAGCTTCCAGTTGGAAACCGTCACCAAATTGAATGCAAAAGTGGCGACCATTCTTAATATCAGTGCGGATCATCTCGATCGCTACGAAAATATGCGCGCTTATATCCTCGCTAAATTGCGCGTGTATTTTGGTGCGGAGCATATTGTTGTCAATCGTAAAGATATCCTGACACATCCTCCCTTTGCTGCAGGTGTGAAGCCAATTTATTTTGGTGGCAATGCTGACTTTGGCAGTTTTGGTTTGCTGGAGCGTGATGGTGTTGAATATCTTGCAAAAAATCTCACCCCCTTAATGCCTGCAAAGGAATTGAAAATCCGTGGCCGCCATAATGTAGATAATGCACTCGCTGCACTCGCATTAGGTGATGCTGCGGGCATTTCGATGGATGCAATGTTGGCCACATTAAAAACCTTTGGCGGGCTGCGTCATCGCTGCGAATTTGTTGCCGAGAAAAATGGCGTAGAGTTTTACAACGATTCCAAAGGCACCAACATAGGTGCGACCTTGGCTGCAATTCAGGGTTTGGCACGCGATCCACACCAACTGATTGTGATTCTGGGCGGTGAAGGCAAAGGGCAGGATTTTTCAGAATTGGCTCCAGCGCTTCAGGCTATTAATAGTCACGTGATCTTGATTGGTCGCGACGCTCTTATCATTGAGCAAGCAGTGGCCAGTGTTACCAACATTACTCATGCAGACTCTATGCAGAGTGCGGTTAATAAAGCGCTGCAAGTGGCTGGAGCTGGCGATGCAGTATTGCTTTCTCCTGCGTGCGCCAGCTTTGATATGTTCAAAAATTATGAAGATCGCGGCGAAAAATTCTGCCTCGCCGTTCGGGATTTAGTCGAATCATGATTAACGCCACCTCAAACCCGAATCAATTACCACTGAGTCAGCGCATCGACTGGCCATTGCTGTGCTTGTGGTTAGCACTTATGTCAGTGGGTTTGATCATGGTGGCATCTGCGTCTGTTTCGTTTGCTGCGCTCACTTACAACGATGCCTGGTTTTTTGCCAAGCGCCATGCGGTGTACATGTTGCTGGGAATTGTGTTGGCGATGTTTGTTGTGTGTGTACCCATGAGCGTATGGCAGCGTTATGCCGGACACTTTTTGTTACTGACATTTTTCTTGCTCGTCATAGTATTGATTCCGGGGATCGGGAAAAAAGTAAATGGAAGTCAGCGCTGGTTCAGTCTGGGCGTTATATCCATTCAAGTATCTGAAATCGCAAAATTCTGCGCGGTGGTATTTTTTGCCAGCTTCTTTGCGCGTCGCTATCAAGAATTGCACTTTGGTTGGCAAGGCTTTTTGAAGCCGTTAATGGTGGTCGGCGTATTTGTCGGTCTGCTATTGCTGGAACCTGACTTTGGTAGTTCGGTAGTGTTGAGCGCAACGGTATTCGCAATGATGTTTATTGCCGGCGTGCGCATGTTGCACTTTCTTCTGTTAATTGTAATCGGCGTTGGTGGCTTGGCAGCGGTAGCGATTCTTTCGCCTTATCGTATGCAGCGTTTGATTACCTTTCTTGATCCATGGGCAGATCAATTTAATACCGGTTATCAACTTACCCAATCGCTGATTGGTTTTGGTCGCGGCGAGTGGTTTGGTTTGGGATTGGGCAATAGTTTGCAAAAACTATTCTTTCTGCCGGAAGCCCATACCGACTTTATTTTTGCAATCATTGCTGAAGAGTTTGGTCTGATCGGCGCAATTGTGTTGTTGGGATTATTTGCAGCGTTGATTTTGCGTATTTTCAATGTAGCCAAACAAAATCTGGCAGTGGGAAAAATGTTTCCGGCGCTGGCGACATTTGGTATCGCGATTTTGTTTTCGTTTCAAGTTTTCATCAATATGGGCGTTTCGTCCGGACTATTACCTACCAAAGGGTTGACCCTGCCTTTTATCAGTTTCGGCGGCAGTAGCCTGTTGATCTGTTGTGTATTAATGGCTTTTGTGATGCGTGTGCAATGGGAGCTGGCAGGATTTACTCCGGCTGTACCAGAAGTTGCTAAAGCACCACGAAGAAGTTTGCTGGAGGCTGCAGTATGAACCTACCCTCCACAAAAAAATTGTCGATATTAATTATGGCGGGAGGAACCGGCGGCCATGTATTCCCTGCGCTTGCCGTTGCTGAGGAATTACGCGCGCGTGGTGCAACTATTAATTGGTTGGGTACCGGTCGCGGAATAGAAAATAGATTAGTCCCTGCAGCCAATATTCCGTTGCACCTTATTAAAGTGGAAGGTGTGCGTGGCCGCGGAATTCTTGGGCTGGCAAAAGCGCCGTTCTTGATTATCTATGCCTTGTTACAAGCCATGACCGTGATTCGCCAGATTAAACCTGATGTGGTTTTGGGCTTTGGTGGTTTTGCATCTGGCCCAGGTGGATTGGCCGCGAAGTTGTTGGGTAAACCGCTGGTAATCCATGAGCAAAATGCCGTTGCAGGAACAACCAACCGGTTGTTGGCAAAAGTGGCTGACAAAGTGCTTGCCGCTTTTCCGGATGCGTTTGCCGATGCTGAAGTTGCGCAGGTTGTTGGTAATCCGGTTCGTGCACAAATTAAAAACCTTGCTTCAATACAAGATCGCTACACCGAACGCGCACAGCAAAATTTGCCGCTGCAATTGTTGGTTGTGGGCGGCAGTTTGGGTGCGAAAGCGATTAATGAATTAATTCCTCCTGCGTTACATGAGTTGCCAGTGGCAACGCGCCCGGTGGTTTGGCATCAAACCGGTAAGGGTCATGCTGATGCGACCACTGCCTTATATATGCAGAATCAGGTGAATGCCAAGGTCACCGAATTTATTGATGATATGGCTGCCGCTTATGCATGGGCTGATGTGGTTATTTGCCGGGCGGGTGCATTGACGGTTTCTGAATTAATGATGGCGGGAATCGCTGCAATTCTAATTCCGCTGCCAAGCGCAATTGATGATCATCAAACTTTTAATGCAAAAAATTTGACGCAAGCAGGTGCAGGTATCGCACTGGTACAAAAAGATTTAACGGCAGCAAAATTGGCTGCTTTGTTGTTAACCGAATTAGCTGACCGCCATCATTTGATGTCGATGGCGGAGAAAGCGCAGCAATTGGCTAAGCCCTATGCTGCTGCACAAGTGGCTGATATTTGTGAGGAGGTAGCCCGTGGGTAATTCTACGCAGCAATCTATAAATGATGGTGCTATAGGTAATAGCGCCATAGGTCATTGCGTGCCGGAAATGCGCCGCATCCGCCGTATCCATTTTATTGGTATCGGTGGGGCAGGCATGAGTGGCATCGCTGAAGTATTGTTAAACCAGGGCTATGAAATTTCCGGTTCGGATATTAAAGAATCCAGTGTAACTGAACGATTGGTATCAAAAGGTGTAACCGTTTTTATTGGTCACTCGGCTGAAAATGTACGCGGTGCTGATGTGGTGGTGAATTCCAGCGCAGTCAATGCCAGCAATCCGGAGATGTTGGGCGCGCGCGAGCTGCGTATCCCGATTGTGCGCCGCGCGGAAATGTTAGGTGAGTTGATGCGTTATCGTCACGGTATTGCGGTGGCGGGTACTCATGGGAAAACCACGACGACCAGTTTGTTAGCTTCTATCCTCGCCGCCGCAAAACAGGATCCCACCTTTATTATTGGTGGCCTGGTAAATAGCACTGGGACCAATGCGCAATTAGGCGCAAGCCGCTATTTAGTAGCCGAAGCTGATGAAAGCGATGCATCGTTTTTGCATTTGCAGCCAATGGTAGCGATTGTCACCAATATCGATGCCGACCATATGGAAACCTATGGCGGTGATTTTTCCAAATTGAAAAAAACCTTTATCGAGTTTTTGCACAACTTGCCTTTTTATGGTTTGGCGGTGCTCTGCGGTGAAGATCCGGTGATCCGCGACATTATCCCGGAAATAGCGCGCCCGATTTTGACTTACGGTTTTGGTGAGCATTGCGATTTCCGCGCAATCAATATCAAGCAGGACAAAATGCATTCCGAGTTTGATGTGTTGCGCCCAGGGCATGACAAACCATTGCATATCCGTATCAACATTCCCGGCATTCACAATGTGTTAAATGCAGCGGCGGTAATTGCGGTTGCAACCGATGAAGGCATTAGTGACGAAGCAATTCAATCAGGCTTGGAGAATTTTCAGGGCGTTGGTCGCCGTTTTCAGGTTTATGGCAATTTTCCGGTGGGCGATGGCGAAGCCATGCTGGTTGATGATTATGGGCATCATCCGCGCGAAGTCGCTGCAGTTATTAAGGCTGTGCGCGACGGTTGGCCGGAGCGCCGCTTGGTCATGATTTATCAGCCGCATCGCTTCACGCGTACGCGCGATCTGTATGAAGATTTTGTTGAGGTGCTGTCAACGGCAGATGCGTTGATCATGCTAGAGGTTTACAGCGCCGGAGAAGATGCAATTCCCGGTGCGGACAGTCGCCATCTTTGCCGCAGCATTCGTGCACGTGGTGTGATCGAACCCATTTTTGTAGAGACGGTTGATGGTGTTCCTTCAATAGTGAAAGACATAGTGCGTGCGGGTGACATCGTCATTACGCAGGGCGCAGGTAATGTGGGTGTTCTCTCCCCTGAATTAGCAAAACGACAATTGCGCTAGAGGTTAATCAAGAGATGCAAGCAGTAACACTGCCGATCAGTGAATCATTTAAACAGCAATTGGGCCGCGTGGGTGTGCTCTATGGTGGCCTGTCGGCCGAGCGTGAAATTTCTCTGCAAAGTGGTACCGCAGTTATCGACGCTTTGGTTGAGGCGGGTGTTGATCATGTGGCAATCGATGTGGGCGATAACGTTATCGCCGATATTCAGGCGGCAAATATCGATCGTGCATTTCTTATTTTGCACGGACCCGGCGGTGAAGATGGGCACATACAAGCCCTGCTGGAGTTTTTGAATATTCCTTATACCGGCAGCGATGTTGCTTCATCGGCATTGGCGATGGATAAGTTGCGCACTAAACAATTGTGGCGCGGTGTGGATATCAACGGTCAACAAGGATTGCCGACACCAGAATTTGCGGTGCTGAACCAGCAATCTGATTTCGCAAAAGTGCTGGCGAGTCTGGGCGGCGAGGTAATGGTAAAACCGGCCAATGAAGGTTCGAGCATTGGTATGTCGCGTGTGAATAACGCGGCCGATTTAAAAATTGCGTTTCAAACCGCAGCGCAATACCAGGGCAGCATTTTAGTGGAGCGTTTGATTGTCGGCGCTGAATATACGATAGGAATCCTTGATGGCGAAGCATTGCCACCGATCAAACTGGAAACCAATCACAGCTTTTACGACTTTAACGCGAAATATCTTGCCGACGATACGCGTTACCTTTGCCCGTGCGGTCTATCGCCGGAAAAAGAGCAGGAATTAAAAACACTCGCACTCGATGCATTTAATGCGATTGGTTGCCGTGGCTGGGGCCGCGTGGATGTGATGGCTGACGCACAACAAAACTTTTATTTGTTGGAAGTGAATACCGCGCCGGGAATGACAGGTCACAGTTTGGTGCCGATGGCGGCCAACGCGTTAGGGCTTTCATTTACCGAGTTGGTACTCACTGTGTTGCGCGCAAGTCTTGCGGTGAAAGTGTAATTACTATGACTAATGGCTGCGTAAATCAGCATGCGTGATATGAAACGCGAGCGCATCGAACCGCGAATCGGTGCAGAACGAGCCGAAACCGGGAATGCAAAATCAGCGCAGCGTAATCGTAGCTCTGAAACGGCGCGCGATACTCGCAGTGAATCTACAGCGGAAACCCGCGTGGTGCGCGATGTGTTATTGGAAGGGCCATCTTCTCGTTACGTTGCCCCTGATTTGCCGGTTGCTCGTCAAGATCGGTCAGCAAAACGTGAACGTGGCTACACCAAAGCATCACCACAAGGGCGCAGGGAGCGCGAATCAGGACAAATAGCCAAGCGCGGCGGGAAAAAGTTTTGGCAATCCTGGAATTTTTCCTGGGTTAATCGCAAATTGGGCACCGCTATTTTTGTGATTGGACTGTGTTTCGGAATTTATTGGGTTAGTGGCCCTGTTGCCAAAGTGTTTGAGCGCCCAATTAAGAGCGTAGTGGTGGAAGGTGATTTCAATTTCATCTCCAAACAACGAGCGACTGAACTGATTGGCAATGAAATCGATGGCGACTTTTTGCAACTGGACTTAATGCAATTGAAAAATGCATTGCTCAGCGACCCTTGGGTAGAAAAAGTGACACTGAATCGTCGCTGGCCAGACACTTTGGTCGTTAAAATTTCCGAGCAAAAACCAATTGCCCGATGGGGCGATGGATTTTTAAATCAGCGCGGCGAAATTGTGCTGATCGATGATGCGAGTAAACTTTCCGGCTTGCCTTGGTTGCAAGGAAATGAAGCGGATGCCCCGGAAATTTTGCAGCAGTATCAGGATTTATCCCAGCTTTTGCGCTCGCGTGGGTTGGAAGTGATCGCATTAAAGTGCGATAACAAAAAATCTTGGCGATTAACGATAAAAAATCATGTAGAAATTGCACTTGGACGCGATCAAGTGATGGAAAAAATGCGTAGATTTGTTACTGTATATGATACGCACTTGAGTAATGTTTGGTTGGATGTAAAGGCAATCGATTTACGATACACAAATGGAGTTGCGGTGCGTTGGGCAACAGACTCTGCGATGGCAAAAAAGTATATAAAAAGTCAGTCGCAAGTAAAGTTACCCGCTCCAGCGACTTCGGTTATTCCACAAAATTAATTGATTAAGAAGATCGCCAGTTGCGTGAATTGGCAGACTACTGGCAAATGAGGTTTATGAATGGCAAACGTTAGCGACAACAAAATGATTGTAGGCCTGGATATTGGCACATCCAAGGTTGTCGCTATTGTTGGTGCGATTACCCCTGAAGGTCAGTTGGAAATTGTTGGTATTGGTTCCCATCGTTCCAACGGTTTGAAAAAAGGCGTGGTGGTGAATATTGAATCGACCGTACTGTCGATCCAACGCGCTATTGAAGAAGCAGAATTGATGGCGGGTTGCCAAATCCACTCTGTCTATGCGGGGATCGCCGGTAGCCATATTCGCAGCTTGAACTCCCATGGAATAGTGGCAATTCGCGATCGCGAAGTTTTTTCCCAGGATTTGGAGCGGGTAATTGACGCTGCACAAGCAGTGGCAATTCCGGCAGACCAGAAAATCCTGCACATTTTGCCGCAAGAGTTTTTGATTGATGACCAGGATGGCGTGAAAGAGCCACTGGGAATGTCGGGCGTACGCTTGGAAGCCAAGGTACATTTGGTCACTTGTGCGGTAAATGCGGCCCAAAATATTGAAAAATGTATCCGTCGTTGCGGTCTTGAAGTGGAAGACATCATTTTGGAGCAACTGGCTTCAAGTTATTCGGTGTTGACTGATGATGAAAAGGAATTGGGTGTTTGCGTTGTGGATATTGGTGGCGGCACAACGGACATCGCTATTTTCAAAGATGGTGCGATCCGTCATACCGGCGTGATTCCAATTGCGGGCGATCAAGTGACGAATGACATCGCCATGGCATTGCGCACACCAACCCCTAACGCAGAAGAAATAAAAATTAAGTATGCCTGTGCGCTGGCGAAATTAACCAGCCCGGATGAAACCATCAAGGTGCCGAGTGTTGGTGATCGCCAACCGCGTGATTTGTCTCGTCAGGCATTGGCTGAAGTTGTTGAACCTCGTTACGACGAATTGTTTACGTTGATTCAGGCCGAGTTGCGTCGCAGTGGTTACGAAGATTTAATTGCAGCGGGCATCGTATTAACAGGCGGCACCTCCAAAATGGAAGGTGTTATTGAATTGGCCGAAGAAATTTTTCATATGCCGGTGCGGCTCGGTGCTCCACAAAATATTCGCGGACTGTCCGATATTGTTAACAATCCAATTTATTCGACCGGTGTTGGTTTATTGATTTATGCCATGAAGCAGCAACAGGGCAGTGGCCGCGCGGCAACAACGACTAAAGAGTCGCAGGGTTCAATTTTTAGCAAGATCAAAAAAATATTTCAGAGCAACTTTTAATCAAATTTAATTTCACAGATTGAGTCAAGGGAAACAAAAGGGGTGTGGCCATGTTTGAATTAGTCGATAGCATTCATCAGAACGCAGTAATCAAAGTGATCGGTGTTGGCGGTGGCGGCGGCAATGCAGTCAAACACATGATCGCGAGCAAAATTGAAGGTGTGGAATTTATCTGCGCCAATACCGATTCGCAGGCATTGAAAGATATAGATGCCCGCACCGTGTTGCAGCTCGGCAATTCCATGACCAAAGGTCTGGGTGCTGGCGCGAATCCGGAAATCGGTCGCCAGGCGGCGATGGAAGATCGTGAGCGTATCGCAGAAGTATTACGCGGTGCAGATATGGTATTTATCGCTGCAGGTATGGGTGGTGGTACCGGCACTGGTGCAGCTCCGATTGTTGCCGAGGTCGCACGCGATCTTGGCATCCTGACTGTTGCAGTAGTTACCAAGCCTTTTCCTTTCGAAGGTAAAAAGCGGATGGTAATTGCGGATGCCGGCATCAAGGAGTTGAGTGAGCGTGTTGACTCACTGATTACAATTCCCAACGAAAAATTGTTGTCCGTATTGGGCAAATCGACCAGCTTGCTCGATGCGTTCAAGGCTGCAAACAATGTGTTGCTCGGTGCCGTTCAAGGTATTGCAGACCTGATTATTCGCCCCGGTATGATCAACGTCGACTTTGCTGACGTAAAAACTGTAATGTCTGAAATGGGCATGGCAATGATGGGTACTGGTCGTGCAACTGGTGAAAACCGTGCACGTGAAGCAGCTGAAGCCGCGATTCGCAGTCCATTGCTGGAAGATGTGAACCTGGACGGCGCGCGCGGTATTTTGGTTAACATCACCGCAGGTATCGATTTGTCTCTGGGTGAGTACTCTGAAGTGGGCAGCATCATCGAAGAGTTTGCATCAGGCGATGCAACCGTTGTTGTGGGTACTGTCATTGATCCAGAATTGACTAACGAGTTGCGTGTAACTGTGGTTGCAACTGGTTTGGGTGTTGTGACTAAAGCTGCGGCTCCAGTAAAAGAATCCAAACCAGCGCCAACCAAAGTGGTCGATAACACTCGTCGCGCTGCGCCGGCAGTGGACTATGCAGCACTTGATCGCCCTGCGCATCTGCGTGCTAATGCACACTCATCCAATGCCGCCGCTTTGGCTGCCCCTTTGGGTGATAAAGAGTTGGAATATCTGGATATTCCCGCATTTTTGCGTCGTCAGGCCGATTAATAGTTTTTTGTAATAGGTTCTTGGCTATAGGGGGGATTGCCAGTTTTAACTGGTTGATGTTCCCCCTTGCGAGTAACATGCCCATCAAAATCAAATTGTTTCAAATTGCGATTTATGTGTTAAGTGTTTGTAATTTATGGTTTTTGCATGCATTTATGCACACATCTAAGCGGTTGGACTATTTAAGGGGCAAATCTATATGATCAAACAGCGAACGCTTAAAAATGCGATCCGTACTTCAGGTGTAGGTCTTCACACTGGTGATCAGATTCATCTGACCCTTTTGCCAGCGCCTGTAGATACCGGCATAGTATTTCGTCGGGTGGATTTAAATCCACCGGTAGAAATTAAAGCCGCTGCCGAGAATGTAGGTGAAACAACACTTTCGACCTGCCTGATCAAAGACGAAGTTCGAGTCTCTACTGTGGAGCACTTGATGTCGGCAATGGCTGGGCTGGGTATCGATAATGCGATTGTCGAATTAAATGCGCCTGAAATTCCTATCATGGATGGCAGCGCCGGTCCCTTTGTGTTTTTGATTCAATCTGCCGGTGTCCAGGAACAAAATGCGCCTAAAAAGTTCGTCCGCATTAAGAAAGAGGTGACGTTAAAAGATGGCGATAAATTTGCCAGCTTTGTCCCTTTCGATGGCTTTAAAGTGTCGTTTTCTATCGAATTTGATCACCCGGTTTTTAAGGATCGTCGGCCGCAAACCGAGCTGGAGTTTTCCAGCTCAACCTTTGTGAAAGACATTAGCCGTGCGCGCACCTTTGGCTTTATGCATGAAATCGAATACCTGCGCTCTAAAGGTTTGGCTCGTGGCGGCAGCATGGATAACGCGATTGTGGTAGATCAATATCGGATTCTTAACGAGGATGGCCTGCGTTTTGAAGACGAGTTTGTGAAGCACAAGGTGCTTGATGCCATTGGTGATTTATACATGCTTGGTCATAGTTTGATCTGTGAATACAAGGCGCATAAGTCGGGTCACTCACTCAATAATCGTGCATTGCGACTATTGATTGAGCAGCCTGATGCGTGGGAGTGGGTTACTTTTGACGATAATCAGGAGTTGCCAATAACTTATATGCCACCAATAGCCGCTGCTTAGGTGCCGGAAATTAGTGTTCAAATTGTGAATGCCGCCTAAATTTTCACTTGTTAAAACCCTGCCTGTTATGCGATATTTCGGACGTGTGCCCTGAAAGGCACGCGGCCAGGATCGCCTGCATTACCGTTTTTCTGCTATAAAATTTAATTAACTTATTGTTTTTAAATGCTTTTTATAGTCGGTCTAATAATAGGAAAGTGTTTTCATTGGATGTCCGCATATGTTTTATCCAAGCGCGGACCATGATCTGAAAGTCGAAACTTTTATCGAAAATCCCCTAGGACAAAATCCGGGGCTTATAGGTTTTTTAACCCATAAAAAAGTAGATTTCTGAATGAAAATTATTATCGTCAACAAGAATCATGCGCAAGCTCGCAGTTTCACTCTGGGTGGGTGGACTCGCGCGCTCTTGTCCGTATGTTTGCTGGGTATTCCCACGTTTGTTGGCGCTTGGGGTTATAGCTGGTTAGTGTCTGATGAGCGTGATGGCTTCTTTAATACAGACACTAAAGCTTGGATGGATATTCTTTCCGCCCGTGAATCGGAAATAGAACAAGAGCGTGAAGCCTCTGAGGCTCAAATTGCTGCCCTTACAAGCAAGATGGGTGAGTTACAGGCCCGTTTGATACGTTTAGATGCTCTTGGTGAAAAGCTTACATCTGCTGCCAATTTAGAGCAGGGTGAGTTTGATTTCAGCCAGGTTCCCGCATTGGGTGGGCCTTCCAAGGTAAGCCCGGAGACTCTTTATTCCACCCCTGATTTTTTTGCCGCAATTGATCAGTTATCGCAACAGGTTGATAGCCGCGAGCAGCAGCTGAATACTATAGATGCTTTGCTTGCAAATCGGAGTTTGCTGCAGGAAACCTCGGTTTCCGGTGCACCTGTTGCTAATTCATGGGTTTCTTCGCGTTATGGTTATCGTAAAGACCCGTTCACCGGTAAGACTGAATTTCACTCTGGTATAGATTTCACAGCACGACAAGGCAGCAAGGTTAGTACTGTTGCTGCTGGTGTGGTTAATTGGTCAGGGCGTCATCCGGAATACGGCAATATGGTCGAAATCAAGCACAGCGATGGCTTGGTTACTCGTTATGCCCACAACAAATCCAATCTGGTCAAAGCAGGTGATGTAGTAAAAAAGGGCCAAGTGATTGCCCTGTCTGGTTCAACTGGACGTTCCACCGCACCTCATGTGCACTTTGAGGTCTACAAAAATGGCAGAGTCGTTGATCCTGCCAGCTATATTCGCAGCACCACCCGCTAGATACTACCTCCTCCGCTGGCAGCAGATTCACTCTTGCTTTAGTCAGCACCTTCCTATTTACTTGCCAGCCTTGCCTTCGGGCTTTTTGGTTTTTCCGCTATATTTCGCGCTGCGCAAAATGTATTCAAATTTTTGGATTTTACGGTATTAAAAAATGATCGGTAAGTTAATCAAGGCAGTTTTTGGTTCAAAAAATGAGCGCGAATTAAAGCGCATGAATAAAGTCGTGCTACTTGTTAATGCACTTGAACCTGATATGCAAAAGCTCAGTGATGAGCAGCTTAAAAGTAAAACCGCAGAATTTCGCGAGCGCTATCAAAAGGGTGAAACCCTTGACCAATTATTGCCGGAGGCGTTTGCAACCGTGCGTGAAGCCGGTCGTCGTGTGCTGGGCATGCGCCACTTCGATGTACAGCTAATTGGTGGTATGACTTTGCATGAAGGTCGCATTGCAGAGATGCGTACTGGTGAAGGGAAAACGTTGGTATCTACATTACCAAGCTATCTCCATGCTTTGGCCGGTAAAGGTGTTCATGTTGTTACTGTGAACGATTATCTGGCGAGCCGCGATGCGAACTGGATGATGCCGCTATATGAATTTCTTGGCATGTCGGTTGGAGTTATTCAGTCCATGCAACCGCAAACGGTCAAGCGTGCAGCCTACGCTGCGGATGTGACCTACGGTACTAACAACGAATATGGTTTCGATTATCTGCGCGATAATATGGCGCTGAGCAAGCGGGACAAGGTCCAGCGCGAACTTAATTTTGCTGTTATCGATGAGGTGGATTCGATTCTTATTGATGAGGCGCGTACACCGCTGATTATTTCCGGTGCAGCTGAAAATAGTTCAGAAATGTACAAGCGCGTTAATCAATTGGTGTTAAAGCTAAAACGTCAGGTTGATAATGGTGAAGATGGCGACCGTCGTGTCATCTCCGATCCTGGTCATTTTAGTGTTGACGAAAAATCGCGTCAGGTGGAATTAACAGAAGATGGTCATCAAAAGGTAGAGGATTTATTAATTCAAGCCGGCTTATTGCAACCTGATCAAAATCTTTACGCTGCTAATAACCTCGCTTTACTGCATCACGTAAATTCAGCTTTGCGCGCGCATGCACTTTTTCATCTGAATGTTGAGTATATTGTTCAGGAAGGGCAGGTTGTATTAATTGATGAACACACTGGTCGCACTATGCCAGGGCGCCGTTTATCAGAAGGTCTTCATCAAGCGATTGAAGCGAAAGAAGGTGTGTCGATCCAAAGCGAAAGTCAAACGCTAGCGTCGACCACATTCCAAAATTATTTCCGCCTTTATCCAACACTGTCTGGTATGACGGGTACCGCTGACACCGAAGCCTATGAATTCCGTGAAATTTATGGACTTGATGTTGTGGTAATTCCCACCAACAAAATCATTCAGCGTCTAGATATGAACGACAAGGTTTACTTGTCGCTCGAAGAAAAATATCACGCAATTGTCGATGACGTTAAATTATTTCAAGCGAAAAACGCCCCGATTTTGGTGGGTACTGCATCGATTGAAACCTCAGAAGAAATGTCCCGGCGTTTGACTGCTGCAGGTATTAAACATCAGGTGCTCAATGCGAAGTTCCACGCACAAGAAGCTGAAATTATTGCACAGGCAGGTCGGCCGGCCACGGTAACGATTGCGACTAATATGGCTGGTCGTGGTACAGATATTGTATTAGGCGGACGCTGGGAATCTGATGTTGCCAAACTGGAAAATCCAACGCCGGACGAGATTGAAGCAATCAAATCAGATTGGAAAAAACGCCATGAGATTGTTTTGGCAGCGGGCGGATTGCACATTATTGGTACTGAGCGCCATGAATCGCGCCGCATTGATAACCAGTTGCGTGGCCGTGCAGGGCGTCAAGGTGATCCAGGTTTAACTCGTTTCTATTTATCTTTGGAAGATAATTTAATGCGCATTTTTGCGTCCGAGCGTGTGCGTAATTTTATGCAAGCATTAGGGATGGAAAAAGGCGAAGCAATCGAGCATCGTATGGTGAACAATGCGATCGAAAAAGCACAGCGCAAAGTAGAAGGCCGCAACTTTGATATTCGTAAGCAATTGCTCGAATTTGATGATGTTGCTAACGACCAACGTCAGATTATTTACCATCAACGTAATGAATTACTGGATGCAGATTCAATCCGCGACACGATTACTGCCGTGCGTGAAGAAGTTGTTGACGATTTGGTGAATGAATTTATTCCTCCTCAATCAATTGAGGATCAATGGAATATTGCTGGTTTGGAAAAACAAATCGAAACTGATTTTGGTTTGTCTTTGAGTATCTCCAAATGGCTGGAAGAAGACACCCGGTTACATGAAGAAACTTTACGCAAGAAAATTCTTGCTGATATTCAGGCTGCATATGATGCGAAATGCGAGCGTGTTGGCGACATCATGCTTGAAATTGAAAAACAGGTTATGTTGCAAGTTCTGGACAACGCATGGAAAGAGCATCTTGCAACCATGGACCATTTACGTCAGGGAATTAATTTGCGCTCCTATGCACAAAAAAATCCCAAGCAGGAGTATAAGCGTGAGGCCTTTGAGCTTTTCCAAAACTTGCTGATGACGGTTAAGCGCGAAACGGTACACTTAATGGCTCGTGTTGAGCCTATTTCACGTGAACAGATGGAAGAAATGGAAAACCAACGTCGTGAAGAGCTGGCGCGTCAAAAAATGCAATTGCGTCACGACGAACTTACTGCATTGGGACAGCCTGAGGAAGAGTCACCGCGACCAACCCCCAAGGCGCAGGTTGTTCGTGAAGGGCGTAAGGTCGGACGCAATGATCCGTGCCCATGTGGTTCTGGCAAAAAATATAAAAGCTGCCACGGCGCATTGGAATAAATTTCGATAAGCGACGCATCATAAACTTTTGCGAGAAGTTGTGATTGGTCAATAAGCATTGAACCTGACAATATTGAGAATTCTGTTATGGCAGTTGGTGAATATCCTTTTCCGTTCATGCACCCAGTTAAAGGTGTGAAATTAACCGCAGTGAGTGCAGGCATTAAAAAAGTAGGCCGTCGCGATGTGGTTTTGTTTGAACTTGCTGAAGGTAGTAGTGTTGCCGGTGTTTTTACTAAAAATGCATTTTGTGCTGCCCCGGTAACCGTATGCCGGGAGCATCTTGCTTCTGCACCAATTCGCTTTTTAATTATTAATTCGGGTAATGCCAATGCATGCACTGGCGCGCAGGGTTTGCTGGACGCAAAAGCTACTTGCGCAGCTATCGCTGAATTAAATGGTGTTAAACCAGAACAAGTGCTGCCATTTTCAACGGGTGTTATTGGCGAGCCATTGCCGGTACAAAAAATTATCGCAGTGGTGCCAGAAGCCTTGGAAAAGGCAAATGAGAATGGATGGGATGATGCTGGTGCCGGCATTATGACAACCGATACTCGTCCCAAAGGATTTAGTCAGCAGTTTGAATATCAGGGCAAGATCATTACCGTGAATGGCATCTCCAAAGGCGCCGGTATGATTAAGCCCAACATGGCTACCATGCTGGGCTATATTGCAACTGATGCAAAGGTGTCGCAGGCACTATTGCAATCATTGTCGCGTGAGGCGGCTGATAAATCATTCAATCGCATTACCATCGATGGTGATACATCTACTAACGACTCATGCATCCTGATTGCTACTGGCCAGGTGGATTTGCCGGAAGTTAGTGAGACGAGCGGTGAGCTTTACGAAAAGTTGCGCGAAACTATTCTTGCGGCGCACATCCATCTAGCTAAAAGCATTGTCAGCGATGGTGAGGGCGCGACCAAGTTTGTCACTGTGGCAGTTAGTGGCGGTGCCAATCGCGATGAATGCCTGGATGTCGCCTATGCAGTGGCGCACTCACCTCTTATTAAAACGGCGCTCTTTGCTTCGGACCCTAACTGGGGACGCATTGTTGCAGCGATTGGTTACGCGGGCCTTGATAATCTGGATGCAACAAAGGTTCGCGTTCACCTCAATGAAACACTTATAGTTGAGGATGGTGGTCGTGCAAAATCCTATACAGAAGAGCAAGGTCAAACAGTAATGAGTCAGGCTGATATTGCCATCAATATCAATTTGGGGCGTGGGGACTTTGCTGAAACAGTATGGACTACAGATCTGTCATATGAATACGTTCGCATTAACGCGGACTATCGTTCTTAGAATTTTCGCCAATCTATATGATCAAGTTAGTGCATGTTGCTGTTGGCGTCATTGTTAATGGCGATGGTGAAATCCTGATTGCCAAGCGTGCACTATCAGCCCATCAAGGTGGCTTGTGGGAATTTCCCGGCGGTAAAGTGGATGCAGGGGAAAATGTTCAACAAGCGCTTGTCCGTGAGTTGCGTGAAGAGCTCGCGATTGAGGTGTTGACCAGCAAGCCACTAATCCAGATTCGCCATCATTACCCCGATAAATTCGTATTGCTTGATGTTCACAAAATCACACAATTTACTGGCGAACCTTGCGGTAATGAAGGTCAGCCAATTTTGTGGGCTGATGCAAAAAAACTGTATAACTTCGAATTTCCCGCCGCTAATCGTCCCATCATCACTGCAATTAATTTACCGTCTAGCTATATGATCACAGGTGATTTTCAGGGTGAGGCTGATTTTTCAGCTCGACTGAAGCGCGCATTAGCTGCCGGTATGGGGGCGGTGCAATTGCGGATTAAAGATTTTGATCTAACACGACATCAAACGTTATTTGAAATTGCGATGAGCTCAGTCAACAAAGTATCTGGGCGCCTGATAATTAATTGTACACCTGCAACTTTTTCCCAAATTTTGAACGTTTTTGCAGGTGCAAATATCGGATTGCATTTAAGTGCGAAACAGGCTGCAACACTTAGCGCGCGGCCTGTCGATAACAATATTCTGCTTGGGGTTTCTTGCCATAATGAACAAGAAGTTTCGCATGCGCAGAAGATAGGTGCGGATTACCTATTGATTTCCCCTGTGCTACCCACCCGTTCTCATCCAACTGCAGTGCCACTTGGCTGGAGTACATTTGCTAACCTGGTTGAGTTATCAACCGTACCTGTCTACGCATTGGGCGGGGTGAACGAGGCGAATATTCGTGAGGCTCAGGAGTCTGGCGCTCAGGGCGTTGCCGGTATTAGCGCTTGGTGGTGAGATACTGATAGCAGGAGGCGTGTCTAGTGGTTCGCATCATCTTCTGAATTGATATCCAGATTGTCGCCGGCAATGCGATGATTCTCGCTAGCCCATTCGCCTAAATCAATTAATCGGCAGCGATCACTGCAAAATGGTCGATGCGGAAATTCGTCATTCCATCGCACCGTTTTTTTGCAGGTCGGACATGCAAGCGGCATAGAGTTTATGCCGGTATCAGGTGTTGAATTGTGCATGGTTAATTTACTGTTCTATTTGTGAATGGGATTGGGCTAGCGCAAGATAAAGTCTATGAAGCTTTTCGACTTGTTCATCCAGCTCATCAATATCGCCGTGATTTTGAATGATATCATCCGCTCGTGCGCAACGTTCCTGTCGAGAGAGCTGCGTTTGCATAATGGCCTTTATCTGGGACTCGTTATTTTTATCTCGACGGCTGGCGCGATCTATTTGTAATTGTTCAGTGGCATCAACAACTAAAATACGATCAACTAATTTGAACTGTTGTGTTTCGAGTAGCAATGGTGATGCGAGAATTGAATAGGCACTTGTTGAATTTGCCAGTTGATCTCGAATACTTGCATTAATAATTGGGTGGAGTAAGGACTCAAGCCATTGTTTTTCGGTTGGGTTAGCAAAAATGATTTCACGTAGTTTGCTGCGATGTAAGTTGCCGGCAACATCGAGGATCTCATCCCCAAAGTGAGCGTGAATTTGCTTTAGTACAATAGATCCCGGCGCTACTACTTCCCGTGCAACCACATCAGCATCGACGATCTCTATGCCGCGTTTGGAAAAGCGTGCGCTTACTTCTGACTTGCCGCTTCCAATTCCGCCAGTCAGCCCAATAATGAAAGGCATTTTTTCACTACTTAATGAGTTATAAAAAGTTTTAGATAGGTTTGGTTTATGGCGTCACCCCATATAAACGCAATCCAGCCTGCAATTGCTAAATAGGGGCCGAAGGGAATGGGGATGTTTTTGTCGCGACCGCGTATCACAATCATACTAATGCCAATCACTGCCCCAACGAGAGATGACAATAAAATAATTTGCGGTAGCATCTGCCAGCCCATCCAGGCTCCAAGCGCGGCGAGTAATTTGAAGTCGCCATAGCCCATCCCCTCTTTGCCTGTCAGCAGTTTAAATAACTTATAGACCGACCAAAGGGATAAATAGCCTGCGACTGCGCCCCAAAGTGCACTGGGCAAGTCAGTGAATGCGCCGAAGCTATTCACAATGAGCCCAAGCCATAACAAAGGAAGCGTGATGTCATCGGGTAATAGGTAGGTATCTATATCAATCATGGTCAAGGCGACAAGCGACCAAGTAAAAACAAGCGCAGCTAGACCATTCCAATTAATGCCGACGTAATAAATCACTACAACAGACAGTAAGCCGGTAATTAATTCAATGGTCGGGTAGCGTGCAGAAATACTTGACTTACAGCTTGAGCATTTGCCTTTTAGAAATAAATAACTAAAAACGGGAATATTTTCCCATGCTCTAATCTTGTGCCCACAATGCGGGCAAGTAGAAGCCGGAACCATTAAATTAAATGGTTCCGGTTTTTTTTCATCAGAGGGGAGTGTTGCTACATTACCGTCATTCGCTAAAAACTCGCGGCATTGATTCTGCCAATCTCGCTCCATCATTTTTGGGAGGCGATAAATAACCACATTTAAAAAACTACCAACGAGCAAACCAAGAATGAGAGCGCAAGCCAGACCGAGTAATGGATAGGCTTGCAAAGTTGAAATAAAAGTCACTTCTTACACGACCGCGCCAATTTGGAATATCGGAAGGTACATTGCGATCATCAATCCGCCAACCAGAACACCTAGGACGGACATAATTATTGGTTCAAGCAGAGATGTCAGGCTGTCGACCATATTATCTACAGCCTCTTCATAATAAGCCGCAACCTTGTCGAGCATAGCATCCAGTGCACCGGACTCTTCACCGATGGCTGACATTTGAATTAGTAATGTGGGGAAAATGGCTTTTGCTTTGAGTGCGGTATTTAATTGAATACCGGTGGATACGTCATCTCTTACTTTAATAATGGCTTCGGCGTAAATTCTATTTCCTGCCGCGCCGGCTACAGATGTTAGTGCATCAATCAGCGGAACCCCAGCAGCAAAAGTGGTCGCTAGCGTTCTCGCGAATCTTGCCATAATTGATAAGTAAATAATTTGACCAATAATAGGGATTTTCAGAATGTACTTATCAACAGCATAAGCAAATGAAGGGGAACGTTTTGCTGCTTCTTTAAAGATAAATACCGATGCAATCATACCTATAAGTATCATGAACCAGTACTGCTGTGCTAATTCGGATAAGTGAAGTACAAATAAGGTGAATGCAGGTAGCTCTGCTCCAAAGCTGCTAAAAGTTTCAGCAAATTGTGGTACAACTTTTACCAATAATATTCCGGTTACGATAATTGCCACAACCACAACAGCAATGGGGTAGGTCATCGCCTTTTTAATTTTTGCTTTAAGCGCTTCGGTTTTTTCTTTATAAGTTGCAATACGGTCAAGCATGGTTTCCAGTGCACCTGATTGCTCACCTGCATCAACTAAGTTGCAAAAAAGATCATCAAAGTATTTTGGGTGATCGCGTAATGAATTTGCAAAGCCACCGCCTGCTGCAACGCTGTCTCTAATTTGCAGAACCATTTTGCGTAGGTTAGGGTTTTCCAATCCGTCGGCAACAATGTCAAACGCCTGCACAAGCGGAACACCCGCTTTCATCATGGTCGCCATTTGGCGGGAAAATACCGCGATATCGGCGGGTTTAATTGATTTGCCACCTGAACCAAATAACGGTTTGGCCTTTTTAGATACAGAGCGTGCGGTAATCCCCTGTTTTGCCAGCAGGGTTTTCACAATGGTAGGGCTCCCACCATTAATTTCACCTTGGATTTTATTGCCCTTTTTGTCTACACCTTTATAAACATAAGTATTGATAGTGGGTGTTTGTTTGGCTCTTGTTGCGGCTGCTTTTTTTGCCGCAGCTGCATTGGTTGTTTTTGCCGTAGATGTTAATGCCATGGAATTAATCCTTGGTGACTCTGTTGGCCTCTTCGAGGCTGGTTAATCCCATTGCGACTTTACGCAATGCGGAGATTCGTAAGTTATTAAAGCCTGCCTCTTTGGCTGCGCGAGCAATTTGGAGTGAATTGCCGCCCTCCATTATAAGGTTCGCAATCAGCGGGGTGATGCGAACCACTTCATATACACCTACTCGTCCTTTATAACCACCATTGCACTTATCGCAACCAACAGGGTGAAAAAGTTGGAATTCTGCGCGTGGAATACCTATTTCGTCAAATCCCTCTTGGGTGAGAATGTCCGCAGGAATATCAGTCGCAGGTTTTTTACAGATTGGGCATAAGCGGCGAGCGAGGCGCTGCGCAATAATAAGGCTCACGCTAGTGGCAACGTTAAACGCAGGAACCCCCATGTTTAATAAGCGGGTTAAGGTTTCTGGTGCTGAGTTAGTGTGAAGGGTAGACAAAACCAAGTGGCCGGTTTGTGCTGCTTTAATCGCAATTTCTGCTGTTTCCAAGTCGCGAATTTCCCCCACCATGATGATATCTGGATCTTGCCGGAGGAAAGAGCGCAATGCCTCCGCAAACGTCAGCCCTACTCGGGTATTCATTTGTACCTGATTTATGCCTTCTAGGTTGATTTCCACCGGATCTTCAGCGGTTGAAATATTTACTTCTGATGTATTGAGAATATTCAGGCCGGTATAGAGTGATACTGTTTTACCGCTACCAGTAGGGCCGGTAACCAAAATCATGCCTTGCGATTGAGCAAGCGCATCCATATAAAGCTTTTTTTGGTCATCTTCATAACCAAGTGCATCAATCCCCAATTTTGCAGAGCTTGGGTCAAGAATACGCAATACAATTTTTTCGCCAAAAAGTGTGGGCAATGTGTTCACACGGAAATCAATTGCACGAGTTTTGGATACTTTCAATTTAATCCGGCCATCTTGCGGTAAGCGGCGCTCAGAAATGTCCATTTGCGACATCACTTTTAAACGCGCGGCCATACGTGTAGCTAAGTTCACAGGCGGGCGCGACATTTCGGTTAATACGCCATCGGTACGAAAGCGAATGCGATAACTTTTTTCGTAGGGCTCGAAGTGAATATCCGATGCACCTATTCGGATTGCATCGAGCAATACCTTATTAATATATTTAACAATCGGGGCTTCATCGGCTTCGCCCCCTATATCATCTGCTTTTGCGTTGGGATCAACTGCTTCGATATCTAAATCATCTAAGTCGCCGTCGAGCCCGCCTAGTGCATCGCCTAATGTTTCTTCTTGTGCGTTAAGGTATTTATCAATTGCTATTTTTAATTTGTCGGCTTCGACTAAAACAGCTTCTGTATTAATGCCTGTGTTGAATTTAATTTCATCTAAAGCGTGTAAATCAGTTGGATCGGTAACGGCCAAGAAAAGCCTGTTGCCTCGTTTGGCAATGGGTAGAGTGTGGTGTTTATGAATGAGTTTATCGTCTACCAATTTTTGCGGAATACTGTCGGTATTTAATGCGCTTAAATCAAAAACCGGTGAGCCAAACTCTTCTGATGCGATTCGGGCAACGGTGCGGGCATCAAGAATGCCGTTATTTACCAAGTGTTGGGCAAGGGGAATTTTTTCTTTTTTTGCCTGTGTGATGGATTTGCTCGCCAGCTCGGAATCTAACAAGTTATCGGCCACTAAACGCCGAGCTAATCCATTTAAAGGAGCGGGTGCTGAATTATTCATCAATATGACCACGGTTATAAATCAACAAAGTAGCTTCAACTTTAGCAGTTTTTTTGGCGCGAGCGATACCTCTTGTGTCAATGCCAGTCAATGTGCCTTAACTGTACATATAAACTGGGTTGTTGCTGACGTAAATTGTCAGTTGTTGCCCGCTTCTGGCGTTATGTTTATGTGTTTCGAACAAAAGCCGAAGAGGATTAATAGGGAAATACTGATTTGGTGGCGTTTAACTGAAGTTGGCATGTAGTTTGATTATGTTATTGGTGTTGTTAACCTAACCCTAAATGCTTTTTTGGAGTTCTATTATGAAAAAAACATTACAACAAGGCTTTACCCTGATTGAATTGATGATCGTTATTGCGATCATCGGTATTTTGGCTGCGGTAGCTCTACCTGCGTATCAGGACTATACCATCCGCGCTAAAGTGTCTGAAGTAGTGCTGGCTGCTTCCACTTGTCGTACGAGCATTACTGAAACTGTTCAAAGTACCACTGGTTCGACTTTGCCTGCTGCTAACGCTTGGGGTTGTGAATCAAGCGCTCAAACTACTAAATATGTAGCGTCTGTTGTGACAGACAATGCTGGTAAAATTACTGTCAGCACTACTGCTGCTGCAGACTTGAAAGATGCAGCAAGTAAGGTGGTTACCCTGAAGCCTTACGCTACGGACTCTGCGGCACTTGCTAACACCGATGTAAGCAAAACTATTTACAAATGGGTATGCGGTAACACTACAGATGGCACTACCTTGCCAAGCAAGTATTTGCCCGGTTCTTGCCGCGGCCAGTAAAATCAAATTAGCCGTATATGTGATGAAAGGAGCCCTGCTGTGCAGGGCTTTTTTATGGGTGTGACTTTTGTGTTTCTATTTTGATAAGTAAATGAACGGTATGAATACAATGGATGATATTGAATTAACAGTAATAATGCCTTGTTTAAATGAAGAAAAGACACTGGGTATCTGTATTCAAAAAGCAGTGGATTGTATGCGGCGACTAAGTATCGCGGGGGAGGTGGTGATTGCCGATAATGGGTCAACAGACCGTTCATGCGAAATTGCAAAAACAATGGGTGCACGAGTTATTCATATTGAAGAAAAGGGATATGGGGCTGCACTTATTGGGGGTATTAAAGCTGCTTCTGGTCGATATGTCATCATGGGTGATTCTGATGATAGTTATGATTTTTCCTCGCTAGATGGATTTATGGATTTGCTAAGGAAAGGTTCGGATTTGGTGATGGGAAATCGCTTTTGGGGTGGGATTGAAGCGGGTGCAATGCCGCCGCTGCACAGATATATAGGCAATCCAATTCTGAGCTTTTTGGGGCGTGTGTTTTGTGGGATTAAGATTGGTGATTTTCATTGTGGGTTAAGAGGATTTAACCGGGAGAAAATTTTGTCTCTAGGATTATCATGCCCAGGCATGGAGTTCGCGAGTGAGATGATTGTGAAGGCTGCGAATAAGCGCTTAAAAATTGCAGAAATCCCTGTAGTCCTTTCAAAAGATGGGCGTGATAGATCTCCACATTTAAGAAGTTTTCGCGATGGATGGCGTCATCTACGATTCTTGTTGTTGGCTTCACCTAAGTGGTTATTTTTTTACCCTGGACTAGTGTTGCTACTAACCTCTTTGGCTGTTTTTTTTCCCCTAATGTTTGGTCCATTGAAAATAAATGAAATTGGGTTGGACATTCACTCGCTCGTCTATTTGTCAGCCGGAATAATTGGCGGGATTCAGATGATTATATTTTCCGCACTGTTGACGCGCATGTCAGAGAGTCATGGGCTGCATAATCCTTCGGGCTTTACATTGCAGCTTAGAGGGTTGTTGTCATTTGAGAGAGCGTTAATTTTCGGTGCTATTTTTATTGTTCTTGGAGTTGCTCAAGGGGCAATAGCTTTTTCGGAGTGGGGTGCAAATAGTTTTGGAGGGCTTGAGCCAAGCCAATTGATGAGGGCGGTCATTCCTTCCTCTCTTTCTATTATGGTTGGGTTGCAGATTGTTCTTGGGGGAGGGTTGATGGCTGGGTTAGATATCATCGAAAGCTCAGTGCGATCAATCCGTAATTGTTAACCGGTGTTAATGTTTTTTTGAGGAATTTTAATGTTTGGTTTTTTACATAAAAAATTAGTTTATGGTCGCCGTGTAAATACACTATCGAATTGTTTCGCGTCATTAATTTCTGATGGCATGAATGTGTTAGATATAGGCTGTGGCGATGGACTGGTTTCATCAAAGGCTGTTAGTGCTAAAAAAGATGTCTCTATCCAGGGGGTAGATATTGTGCCCCGAGAAAAAGGATTTATTGAAATCAGTATGTACGATGGGAAAACACTTCCATTCGCTGACAATACATTTGATGCGGTGATCTTTTCGGATGTTTTGCACCATGCTGATGACCCGATCGCCCTATTATTAGAGGCGTCCCGTGTTTCCCGTAAGTTTATAATCATTAAAGATCATCTTTGCGAGTCCAAGTTTGATGATGCTCGTCTAAGAATTATGGATTGGGTTGGAAATGCGAGATTTGGAGTCCCGTTGCCTTATAAATATTTTTCTCTATTAGAATGGAATGAAATCTTTTCTGAGCTGTCTTTTGAAAAAATAAAATGGGTCGATAAGCTTGGGTTGTATAGCTTCCCTCTCAATCTACTTTTTTCTAATGGGTTGCATTTTGTTGCTCTCCTAGAAAAGGATTTGCGGGTTGATGAGTAAGCTTCTCAGTCGTTTTTTTATCTCAGGCATTTTAATTACGCTGATTTCAATGCTTTGTTTTTTTTGGTTGGCTCATTATTTTGGTGACTCTACTTACTATCCTGTTTGTTGTGGTTGCTTGTATTTTTTAATCTCTGGAATTAATTTTTTTATTCAAAAAAAATGGGTTTTTTCAAGTCACGGAAATTTTTTTTACTTTTTTCTCGTTAATTTTGCTTTGGCGTTAATTTTTTTCTTGTTGCAATATTTTTTTGTGATGATTTATGGGGGTAAGGTTTTAGGTTTAATTGGGGTTTTTGTGTATTTGTGCATTTCTTTTATCATGTTTCCGGTTTCTTTTTTCTTTAATAAAAGGGTTTTTGGGCGTGTTTAAGCTAAAGCTGATAAAGATATCAATTTGTATTGCTCCGGCATTGTTGTGTTGTTTTGCGGCGCTTTATTTTGGTAAAGACGTTAACTTTGACGCAATTAATTATCACGGCTACGCAGCGTTCGGATTGATGAATGAAAGGTTGTGGGTGGACTTTTTTCCTGCTGGCCCACAAAGTTATTTAAATCCTCTTGGGTATATTCCATTTTACTTTCTTAAGTTTTATATGGGTGATGTCGGAGTTACCATTTGTTTGGCATTGTTGCATAGCGCTTGTATTTACGGGGTTGTCTTTTTTTCAGGAATTTTGATAGATAAGAAAAAAAACACCGGCTCTTATTATTTTGCAATATTGCTGAGTTTAGTGACAGTGGTGTATTGGCAAAATGTAGGAAGTTCATTTATTGATGCTTACATTTGCGCTTTTGTTATTTTTGGTCTTGGTTTCTTGCTTCGCTGGGTTGCCGGGGCGGGGTCTTTAAAAGAATTGGGAATGTCTGCTTTTCTATTTGGTTTGGCTGTTGGATTAAAGCTTACATCTGTAATTTTTGCTATTTCCGCAACACTTGTTGTTTTTTTATATCTTTTGTACAGGCAATGGAATTGGAAAGAATTTTGTACATTTGCTTGTATGGGGGCGCTGGGATTTATAATTACACAGGGGTGGTGGGGATACCTTGTGTATGAAAAAACAGGAAATCCATTTTTCCCCTATTTTAATAATGTATTTCAATCTGCTTTTTTGCCTTCAGAGGGGATTATCAACACGCGATTCATACCGGAGGGTTTTGTTAATGGATTAATTTTCCCTCTAAAGGCTATTCTGCCATTGCCTTGGCTTTATCAGGAGCTTAGAGCTCCTGATATTCGTTGGGTGGTCTTCTTCGTCTCTTTGTCAGTGGTGATGATTGGCGCGGCAAAAAAAGTAATTGTTGTTGACAAGGTGGGTTGGGGAGCGATTGTTTTTTTTGTTTCCTCTTATGTTTTGTGGTTGTTGAGCTCGGGTAATGGCCGATATGGAATGCCGATTTTTTTATTAGTTGGTGTTTTGGTCGCTTGGTTGCTTTCTCTTTTTTTAAAGAAAGAGATATTAAGAGTGGTTCTTCTTTTGTTATTTATTTTCCAAGCGGCATTGGTCTTTCTGGGCGGGAATTTGCGATGGTCAGACGGGGCGTTCTCCAATACATGGTTTGATTATGAAGTTCCGAAAACTCTTATTGACGAGCCAGCGCTTTATTTAACAACTGAGCACAATAGTTATTCATTTTTGGCAGAAAAGGTAAATCCATCATCGATTTTTGTTAATATTTCGGGGCAGATTTCATTACCATATAGCGAAAAATTAGATGATTTTTTTCGCGGTGCTATGGAGCGTGTTGATGGGAATGTGCGTGTTATTGCAAATGCTTTACTTACAGAAAGCGTCACCCAACAAGATGACCATTTACCTACTATAGGAGGATATTTTTTACGACCTCGCTTACTGTACGTTTTAAATGCACGGCTGTCGAGATTTGGTTTTGAGATTGATGAAAAAAGTTGCCTTTTTATATCTCCCAATAGTGATGGGTACAAGTCATTTAATGGCTTATTGGTGTCCTGCAAATTGAACAGGAGTATGTCCGCGCTCAATGAGTATATTGAGGTTGTTAAGGATGCCAATGTTGTTTTCGATCTCATCGAGAGATCCTGCGTTGAGTTTTTTAGCCCAAGAAGCTCTGTAACTGAAAGGTATGGAGATCTAGTAATGAGAAATTATGTTGGTAGTGAAGCAATGATGTATCTTAGTGCTGGTGTGGTATGGATTAGTTTCAGTGACAGAATAGGTGTTAAAAAGCTAGGTGACTTTGAAGGGCTGCGATCTGGTAAGATTTCTGTAGATTGTAATAACGAACTTCTACGCGTAAGTGAAGATATATACTAGCTTTGCTGAATTCATGCGAGCTTTAACACATGCTGGAGATAAGAATATGCTGCAGTTTGTTGGCAATTATTTTGGGTAAAATTAGAAGAGTGTTTTAGGTACTATGAGCCTACGAATCCGATTTTTTTTGTGGCATTTAATTGCATCTATATTGTCAGCTATTCTTTCAATGGCATTAGTTTTTGTTGTTTGGTATCCATCTCCATTGCATCTGGCCGTGGGGGTTACAACAATATTTTTAATTTTGTTAGGTGTAGATGCTGTACTTGGCCCGCTACTAACTTTCTTGGTGGCCAAGGAAGGAAAAAAAACGCTGAAATTTGATTTTATTGTGATTGTGATATTGCAATTAAGCGCGTTTATTTATGGGATGTACACAGTTGTACAGGGTAGGCCTGTGTGGTTGGTGTTTAATGTGGATCGATTTGATTTGGTTCAGGCTTATCAGGTAGAAGAATCTTACAGGGGGGGCGCCAAGCCTGAGTATCAAAAGCTTAGTTTGACGGGGCCAAAAGTGGTCGCTGCACGAAAGCCAGTTGGTGTTGAGGCGCAAAACAAATTGGTTTTTGAATCCATGGGCGGCGTTGATCTTCCGATGCGACCTGATTTATATGTGCCTTATGAAGAAGAGTTAGAACGTGTCCGCTCAAAAGCGCTGCCGTTGAGTGACCTTAAAAAATATAACCAGAGCGAGTTGGTGGAAAAAGCATTAGCGGATTGGCCAAATGCGGATGCTTTTTTACCGATGATGAGTAAAGTCAAATCAATGTCGGTTTTAATTAATAAGGAAACTGGCAGTGTTGTAGCCGTAGTTCCTTTGAATCCTTGGAATTAATTGGCCTTTGCACCGCTAATACATTTCGCAAGCTCTTTAAAATCTACAAAATTTTTTGGATGCAACTGCAAACACAATGTCCCAATTTAAGTCGTGATAATTGTGTACGGCGAGCTTGCGAGAGCCGACGGATTTTTTTGAGTTTGCCTGTAAGTTTGTTATCAATGGCACCCAATATGGAAAGTTGTAAAAAATGCTTCTGCCATGGCGTTTGGCGTTGCTCGGTTAGAGGCGGCAATCGTGTGTAGTGCAATATCCATGCATAGCTGGCGGTTAAGGATTCAAGGGTAATTAGGTCATGCAAGTTGATGTCGGTTTTAATGCGTTGGCATTCGTTAGGCATTTTTTCTCTATTCGCCTAATGCAGCAGTAAAGTGAATTTAATTTATTTTTGATAATTATTTTGTCTATTGTGACTTTCTTTCAGAAAGGATTCGCTGTGCTTTGCGTAAAAATCTGCGTCGTCGAATAAATGGTGTTTTATTAATTTTGTATGAGTTTCGGTGCTGCCCATTAATCGTAAGCTTTTTAGGATTTCGCCGAGCAAAGGCTCGCCTGCTGTTTTTAAATCGATGACATCTACTGCTCTACTCGGTAACTAAAGCCAAGTCTTCAATCAGCACTATATGTTGTTACTTGGTAAGTAATATGATGCTTTGTGCCCCTAAGTCGAGATCGCTTTCAGATTTTTCTGTGCACTGGGCAATTGAACCAAAAACATAAGTTGCATGTATCTCTGGATGTTTATTCAATATCGTGAGATTTTTTTGTTCAATTGTTAGCTTTTCCATTACAAAACTCTCATCGACAAATCCACCGCTCGACAATGCTTGGTCAGCGCGCCAATAGAAATAAAATCCACACCTGTTTCCGCCGTGGGCACCAATGTCTGCTCGTTGATATTGCCTGATGCTTCCAATTTAGCTTTTCCTGCATTAATCGCTACCGCTTTTTTCATATCTTCGATACTAAAATTATCCAGCATGATGATGTCTGCGTTTGCAGTTAATGCTTGATCTAGCTCCTCAAAACTTTCCACTTCTACTTCAACGGGTTTTCCTGGTGCAACGGCGCGGGCAGTTGCGATGGCGTTGGCAATCCCGCCGCAGGCGGCGATGTGATTTTCTTTGATCAGGAATGCGTCATAAAGACCAATGCGATGATTGTGGCAGCCACCGCAGGCGACGGCATACTTTTGGGCGGTTCGCAGGCCGGGGATGGTTTTGCGGGTGTCGAGTAGCTTTACGTTGGTATGGGCAACTTGTTGGGCGTAATGGTTGCTAATGGTCGCCGTGCCAGAAAGTGTTTGTACAAAATTCAATGCGGCACGTTCACCAGTAAGCAGGCTGCGTGCGTTTCCTTTAAGAGTGAAGAGGCGGCTGTTTGCACTAGCGGTCTGTCCGTCTTCTATATGCCATACGATTTGTACCTGCGGGTCCAATTGCCTGAATACCTCTTCTACCCACTGCTTGCCGCAGAAAATGCAGCCTTCACGGGTGATGACATTGGCTTCGGCTATTTCGTCTGCTGGAATCAGCTGCGCTGTGATATCTCCGGCACCTATGTCTTCGGCGAGTGCCAGGGATACGCTTTGGGTTACATCTTTCGCTAAGGTAGGCAGGTTTTTGCTATATAAAGGATTCATGGGAGTGTCGAATAATTAAACAGTTTTAGGGCCGAAAGCAGGCTGTATTGGCGCTACGATCATTGTCTAATTCCAAAAAAAACTTAAAAAACCATAAGGTGGTGTGTTGGTTATAACCATTTGTGATATTGCTCTCGATCTTATCATTTGTATGCTTGAGGTGTCTTTCCCTTGGTTATACTTCAGGAACGCAAGTTTTCACTAATGGTAATCGCCATGACCGAACAGATGAAATCCGACCCCAAAAAGGTTGTCCATTTAAATGTAGAGCGCAACTCCGCTGCTAATTCACAAATTGCGTTGGCTCGTTTGCCAGCGGCTATGCATACCTTGCGTGACAAGGCGCGGCAGCAGTTACAACTTTTTCTGCGCGAACTGTTCGATAAGGTCGATGATGCCATGTTTGAGTTGGCAGACAAAGCCAATAACAACCACGACCAAAATATCTTTTTTGACTCCATGCGTGAGGTGCGCATTCGTCGCCGTGCGATGGAAGCTTCATTTTTCCGCAGCATCGATATTGGCTTTGCCCAATTGCTTGATCCAAGCGCATATCGCGATGAAAGACACGCTGGTGAACAAGCAGTTTCCTTGGATGATTTGTCTCTGGTTAAAAATGACGAATTGGAGGAAATGGTTGCCGTTGATGGGATGGTCAATAAAGCCAATGAGCAATTTGCCGAGCCTATCCAGCATTTAACCTTGCGTATTGACCATTTGGTACCGACCAAGGTTTACCAAAAGAACAATCCTCTTGGGGTTGATGTCATTTGCAATGCATTCACTGATGCGACCAAGACGCTGAACATCGATGTAAAAGCCAAGTTGGTGTTGTTCAAGTTGTTTGACAATATTGTGATGACCAAGCTGGGCAAACTATTTGATGTGCTCAACCAAACCCTGATTGATGCCAATATTTTGCCTTCATTGAAACAGGACGTGCGCGCTAAAAAACCAACATCCTCATCATCTGCAGATCAATTTGGTCAGGGAATTTCCGCCCAGTATGGATTGGGTGCGCAAAAGGCCGGTGCAGGGACGGGCGGGTTGACACAACACTACGATGATCACACTAATCAGGTTCTGCACCAATTGCGCGATTTGTTGGGCGCTAACCGCAGTACTCCACGTGCACAATTACCAGGCGAAGAAATTACTACTCAGGATTTAATTAAAATTCTGTCAATGGCGCAACAGCAAAATACTATCAGTGCTCCCATCGCCAGTGGTACGCCGGTTAACTTGCGCAGTTTTTTAGCTGAGCTGTTGCGCAATGAAACTCAAACGGCGGCAGCGATAAATCAGGTTGATGACGATGTGATCAATCTGGTAAGCATGATGTTTGAGTTTATTTTGGACGACCGAAATCTTGCGGCTCCAATGAAAGCGCTGATCGGACGTTTGCAAATCCCGATGGTTAAGGTGGCAATCGCCGATAAAACTTTCTTTAGTAAAGGTGGACATCCAGCCCGCCGTTTATTGAATGAAATGGCAATGGCCTGTTTGGGTTGGCAAGAATCCAGTGACGAGAATCAACGCAAAGACAGTCTCTTTAATAAAATGGAAGAAACTGTACGTGCCATCCTGACTGAATTTGATACTGACATGGGCATCTTCGAGCGTCTGTTAGTGGATTTTCGCTCGTTCCTTGATAAAGAAAAACGTCGCGCGCAAATTCTTGAGCAGCGCACTATTGATGCTGAAGACGGCAAGGCTAAATCCGAGCGCGCAAGAGCACAGGTTGATGCTGAGTTAAATCGTATCTGTGCAGGGAAAGAGCTGCCATTGGCGGTGACCAAATTGCTGCGTGAGGCTTGGGCAAATGTGATGTTTATTACTTCACTCAAGCAAGGTGTAGAAAGTGATGATTGGCGCAATTGTTCTGCTACTGCTCAACAGTTGGTTTGGAGCGTCACAGCGGCAATGGATAAAGACAATCGTCAGCGTTTATTAAAACTGGTGCCTGAGCTGCTACAAAAACTGCGCACTGGTTTGGAAAGCATTTCATTTAGTCCTTTTGAAACCACCAATTTGTTTAAGCAGCTGGAAACTGTGCATTTGGCGCGCTTGCGTGGCGATGTTAAACCTCAGGTTGATACTCCATCTGTATCTGCCGCCGATTTGGCAGCCAAAGCGAATGAGCTTGCAGCAAAGAATGCCAATATGAAAGCTGCCATGGTGGAAGCGCAACTGCGTGCACAGCAAGCCGCGAATGCAGCACAAGCAAGTCCGCAAGCCAACATACCAAGCGATACACAAACAAAAACACAAAACAGTGCAACTGCAGCACCAGAGTTGGCTGCAGTCGACGTTGCAGCAGCTGCTGTTAAGCCATCGGCTGTCAAATCAAAAAATGAACCTGTAGTGACCAATGCGGTAGTCGCAGATGTGCAAGAGCACAAGCCAACGATAAGCGAGCCGGAAGTTCCGGTTGCAGAGGCCGCTGCTGAAGTTATGGTCACCACCGCGGTTGCGGCTGATGCAGTAGTGGCTCCGGTGGCTGAGCAGATTTTCGTAGTGGAGGAAACCATTAGCGAGATTGTTCAGGCAGATCCTCAACACTTGGCGCTGGTGAATAACATTACCCAGGGCACCTGGTTTGAAATGCAAGGTGAGGCGGGTGAAAAGTATCGCTGCCGTTTGGCTGCCATTATTCGCTCGGTAGGAAAGTATATCTTTGTGAATCGCTCAGGTATGAAAGTCGCAGAAGAAAGCCGCGAGAGCCTGGCGATTGCACTGCAAGCCAAGCGCTTGACGATTTTGGATGATGGAATGCTATTCGATCGGGCGCTAGAGGCCGTGATTGGAACGTTGCGCGAACAACGTCAGACAAATTAATTATCTTTTAAAGTAGTTGCATTGGTTAGTTCTGTTAGTTGGTTTCCTTGATTAGTTGTCATTTAACCCGGCTTTGGCCGGGTTTTTTTATGGGGCAAAATAGACAATATTTTTTAACGATAGGGAACATTTCCCTGTCTGATTCACTGTTATCGGTTCGGCTTAGTGTTGTTTGTACAATCCATATGTTGCGAAACATAGGGAAAAAGCATTGACGACTATGACGCATATACCGAATAGGGCTTACAAAAAAATTAGCTCTCTGCAATTAACATCAGCGTTTGCCCCGCTTGGACTCGTGCGCCATTGGCTTTAAGTACATGACTGACGGTGCCGGCACAGGGTGAATAAATGTTGATCTCCATTTTCATTGACTCCAAAATCAACAGCACATCACCTTCCTTCACTGTCTGGCCTACTTCAACCTGGGTTTGCCATACGCTACCGGAGACAGAACTGTCGATTTTTATTGCATCTTCAGGTAGTGCTGATGCATCGTCGTTACTATCGCTGGACTCATCCTGCTGATAATTAAACTGTCCTGTTGCATGCCAGTGCGCCAGCTCCTGTTCAAACGCTTGTTCACGTTGCGCCGTAAATGCAGTAATGGAATCCTGATTGGCAGCAATAAATTCCTGATACTCACTCAAGCTGAAATGGCTTTCTTCAATTTTGATTGGATAGCGGCCTTGTGGGAAATCGCGGCGGATTTTTTGCAGTTCGGCGGCGCTGACTTCATAAAAACGGATCTGGTCGAAGAAGTTTAATAGCCAGGGTTGTTTGAATTCTTTGGTTTGGCGATAGCGATTCCACATTTGCAGTGTGCGACCGACAAATTGGTAACCGCCGGGGCCCTCCATGCCGTAAACACATAAATACGAACCACCGATACCTACTGAGTTTTCTGCCGTCCAGGTGCGTGCAGGATTGTATTTTGTTGTCACCAAGCGATGGCGGGGATCGACCGGTGTTGCAACTGGCGCACCCAAATACACATCACCCAAACCCATCACTAAATAAGAAGCGCTGAATAAAATATTTTTTACATCGGCGATGGAATCCAGGCCATTGATGCGACGAATAAATTCAAGATTGCTCGGGCACCAGGGCGCATTGGCGCGCACGGATTGAATATATTTTTGGATCGCTAATTGGCAGGCTTCGTCATCCCAGCTAAGTGGAATGTGCACGATGCGCGATGGAACGCTGAGCGCCGACAACTGTTGTACCAGTTCTTGTTCGCCGCGTTCCAAATGTGCAAGTAAATTCGTTAAGGATAATGTTTGGCTATCGTAATGAATTTGCAGCGAACGGATTCCCGGTGTGAGTTCACGCATACCATCGAGTGGATTTTTTTCCAGCCACTGCATGAGTGCGTGGGCGCGGAAGCGCAATTTAATATCCAGCTCCAGCGCGCCGTATTCGACCAATAAGAAATGATCACCCGCTGCACGGTACACAATGTTTTCACCGAACCCGGCAGCTGCCAGGGTTTTTACAATCGGCGAGGTCAATTCACTGGTATGCCATTCGTAACGGATATTTTCCAGTGAGCGCAGCAATTGATTTTGGCTTTTTTCAATTGCAACTGCATCGTCAATTGTTACTGGCAAGAAGCGGATTTTATCGCCGGCACGCACTTGTCCAAGTTTCCAAAGGTCGGCGCTAATAACCGTAGCAGGGCATACAAAGCCGCCGAGCGATGGACCGTCTGGCCCCAGAATGACCGGCATATCGCCAGTGAAATCGACTGTACCGAAAGCATAGGCATTGTCGTGAATATTGGATGGATGCATTCCCGCTTCACCACCAGAGGTGCGTGCCCATTCCGGTTTGGGGCCAATCAAACGCACACCGGTACGACTGGAGTTGTAATGCACTTCCCAGTCGGTATTAAAAAAAGTGTTGATGTCATTAGTAGTAAAAAAATCCGGTGCACCATGTGGGCCATAGATAACACGGAATTGCCAATGGTTGCCGATCTGCGGTTTTAATTCGCTATTGAATGCAGTTGGAACTATCTCGGCATTACACACCGCTGAATTCAATGCGAGCACATCGCCTGCGCGCAACGCGCGACCGTTATGCCCACCAAATTGACCGAGAGTAAAAGTGGATTTTGAATTTAAATAATCCGGACATTGGATGCCGCCTGCAATGGCAAGGTAAGTGCGGGCGCCTTGGCCAGTAATGCGCCCCAGTTGCAATTGTTGTCCGGCAGCGACGGAAATAATGTCATAAAGCGGAATTGGTCTACCGTCGAGCTTTGCATCGATCTCTGCACCGGTTAACACAAATTTTGTGGCGCAGCCAAATTTTAATGTTGGACCTTGAAGCGTGACTTCCAATCCGGCTGCGTCTTCGCTGTTATTCAACAGACGATTACCCAAGCGGAAAGAGTAGCTATCAAATGGGCCAGAGGTGGGCACTCCGACATGCCAATAACCTGAGCGGCCGGGATAATCCTGAATGGTCGTTTGGGTTCCGCCCTGAAGAACATCAATGCGGGCGGGTTGGTACACAAAGCTATTTAGATAGCGAGTGGTCATGCGGCCTTGTACAAGTGTTGGATCTTGCAGCAGTGCGCGCAAATAACCGATATTGGTTTCAATTCCATACAGATAGGTATTGTTTAGCGCAGTGGATAATTCCGCTAATGCCTGGGCGCGATCGTCACCGCGCACAATAATTTTGGCGAGCATCGGATCAAAAAAGGCAGGGACTTCGATCCCGGTTTCAATCCAGTGGTCAATACGCAAATTGCGATGCAATTCGGGGAATGACACTTTGCTGAGCAGACCGGCGCAGGGTTGAAAGTTCAATGCGGGATCTTCCGCATAGACACGCACTTGAATGGCGTGCCCCTTTGGTGTGAGTTGGTCGCGCAGTGCTTTGATATCACCCAGGTCACTCGCTGCCTGGCGCAACATCCACTCTACTAAATCAACGCCATACACTTCTTCGGTAACGCCGTGCTCTACTTGCAAGCGCGTGTTGACTTCGAGAAAGTAAAATTTTTCATCGATAGAATCGTAAATAAATTCCACTGTGCCTGCATTGCGGTAACTGACGGATGCCAACAATTGTTCGGCCGTCTGCTGCATTGCTGTGCGTTGGGACTCGGGTAAGTTCGGAGCGGGGCATTCCTCAACCACTTTCTGGTTGCGTCTTTGGCTTGAGCAGTCGCGCTCGCCAATGGCAACCGCAGTACCCTGCCCATCGCCGAAGACTTGGACTTCAATATGGCGTGCGGCAGCGATAAACTTTTCTAAAAACACACCGTCATCGGCAAAGTTATTTTTACCCAGGCGTTTTACTGAATCGAAAGCGGCAACCAAATCAGTTTCGCTATTGCACAACTGCATACCAATACCGCCACCACCGGCAGTACTTTTTAGCATTACCGGATAGCCAATTTCGGCTGCTGCTGTTTTCGCGGCATCAAGGTCTTGTAATAAATCGGTGCCGGGGCAGAGCGGCACATTGGCTGCCTGCGCCAATTCGCGCGCTTTATGTTTTAAACCAAAGGTGATCATTTGCTCCGCAGTCGGGCCTATAAACACCAAACCAGCCGCTTCACATTCAGCAACGAAACTGGAGTTCTCGCTGAGGAAGCCATAGCCAGGGTGAATCGCCTGCGCACCGGTTTGCTGTGCGATGGCGATAATTTTTTTGCGGTCAAGATAGGTTTGTGCTGCCGCGCCTTCACCCAATGAATAGGCTTCGTCTGCAGTGCGTACGTGCAGGGAGTCCGCATCAGATTCCGCATAAACCGCAACGGATTTAATATTAAGTTTTTTCAGTGTGCGGATGATGCGGGTTGCGATTGCACCGCGGTTGGCGATTAATACTTTGGTAAACATACTCTGCTCCGGCAGGCCGTCCTGCTGGGATTAATTACGACAATGGTCGTCCATTGAAGATAGTTGAATTTATTTAATTCCATACCACAACTTCAATCGGTGTCGGGTTGTAACCGTTGCACGGATTGTTTAATTGTGGGCAATTGGAAATCAGCATAACGATATCCATTTTTGCTTTTAATTCGACGTACTTACCTGGTGCAGAAATACCGTCTTCAAAGGTGAGCCCGCCGTCGGCAGTGACGGGCACGTTCATGAAGAAATTAATGTTGTGGGTAATGTCGCGCTTGCTGATTCCAAACTCGGGGTGCTCGGCAATCGCCAGCATCCAGCTGTCGCGGCAGGCGTGCATGCAGCGCTTTTCCAGACTGTAGCGCACAGTGTTGCTTTCAGTCGCGCAGGCGCCGCCGAGGGTGTCGTGTCGGCCACAAGTGTCGGCCACTATTTCTAATAACTCACGATTGGCGTTAGACATTAATTTAGTACCCGCCGTTAAATATAAATTTCCCTGGTGGCGAATAGTGTCCATCGCGCTGTAGCGCTCGCTGGGGTCTTTGGCGTTATAAAATAAAACGTCTGCTGCTTGGTTGCCTTTCAGATCAACAATGCGAAAGGTTTGTCCTTGTTTAATTTCACCGAGAAAATAATCGCCTGCAGGCACATAGTGAGTGGAGAAAGCTGTTTCGGGGTGCAGGTTGCTTGGAGTGTGTGACATGGCGCGCCTCAATTATTTTGTCGAAATGTAATACAGTGAGTTGTTTTGGAATCCGCGTTGGTTTTCTTCGCGGAAATTTTTGCAAAAATCATCATCGCTAACGGGATCTGCCTCGCCCAGTTCTACTTCAATCGATGCAAAAGGATAACGAGTGGATTTATTTAATGGATGCGGGCATGCATGCATGATAACCAGCGTATCCATCTCAAAACGCAGTGTGACGCTATTGCCGGCGCATTGATTTTTAGTGTCCAGTTGAATGTTGCCCTGTTCGTCGGCAATCATTTTGCTAAACCAATTGATGTTGGATGCCATATCGGCGCGACCCAATCCGTATTTGGCAAGTTCGACTAAAAACGCATCGTTACCATTCTGCAGCCATTGGTTGCGATGGGTTTGATAATCGCGCTTGCCCCATTGTTTTTCCATCTGCGCTGCGCTGCTGTTGCCGCAAATAGTATCGTGCCAATTGCCTTCGCCATTGGCTGAATGGTCTTCAATAATCGAAGCAAAAATACGCCCCATATCGGAATACAAACAATTGCCGCGTTGCAATTTAAATGTGTGCTGGCATTTGAGTGTGTCGGGCGCGTTGTAGCGCTCTAATAAATTGCGTGGGTTATAAAACAGCATGCCGACATTGGCGCCGCCTTCGAGGTCGGTGATTTTCATCAGGCTGCCGCGGCGCAACTCGAATGACCAGTGGCCATTGCCCGGCAGGGTAGTGGTGTACAGCGTCTTACTCATGGCTTATAAATCCTGTGATTCTTGTGCAAGCGGTTGTAATTTGGTCGAGAGTTCAGATGGAACTTGGCTGTCGCGACGGGTGACAGGTAAATCGTAAGTAATGTTGGCGCCATACGCGCCGGGAGCTTGGTTATCGCGGCGTAATTTATCGAACACCCATAAGCGTGTGCCGAGATAAAATCCTTCACTTAAATCGTGCGTCACCATAAACACGGTGAGCTGGTGTTCGCGCCACAGTTTCAAAATTAACTGGTGCATGTCAGCGCGAATGCCGGGATCGAGTGCACCAAAAGGTTCGTCGAGCAACAAAATGCGCGGCTGGCGAATTAAGGCTTGGGCGATGGCCAGACGCTGCTTCATGCCGCCCGATAATTCATGTGGATAGCGGTTGAGCGCGTGGGTTAAACCCACAGATTCCAGCAGCGCTTTGGCCTCATCTTCTACTTGGCGTTTTTTGCTGCCGAATAATTTTCCTAGCAACGGCGAGTGTTCGAATTCGCGCGCGATAATCACATTTTGTAAAACGGTTAGATGGGGAAACACCGAGTATTGTTGAAACACAATACCGCGCGATTGATCCGGCTCTGTGCGGATGGGTTTTCCGTCCAACAATAATTCACCGGAGCTGGGTGACTCCATACCCAACAGCATTTTTAGAAATGTGCTTTTACCGCAGCCGGAGGTGCCCACCATGGTAATAAACTCACCGGCTTTGACACTGATGTTCATGCGCTCCAGTACCACATTGTCGCCGTATTTTTTCCACAGATTTTTTGCCTGGATCATGGGCATGGCCTTGGTTCTTTTTTCATCAAGAATAGTTTTGTCAAAAGGGATAATGGTCATTTGCTGATTGCCTGTCGCTTTGTTGTTAACTGCCGGTTACTTCGCGCTTAATTGCTTATCACTTCGCAGTTAACTGATAGTGCCAGGGGAAGCATTTGGTACTGATTTTTACCAGCAGCCAATCCACCAAAAAGGCGAGCAGGGTAATCCAGGCAACGTAAGGCAAAATCACATCCATCGACATATAACGGCGCACTAAAAATATGCGATAGCCCAAACCATCGGTAGAGGCGATAGCTTCAGCGGCAATTAAAAAAAGCCAGCCAGCGCCAAGTGACAAACGTACCGCGTTAATTAAACGTGGTAGCAATTGTGGAATTAATACGCGCAACAAAATTTGCCAAGTGGATGCGCCAAGCGTTTGCGCCTTAACCAATTGCTCCAGCGGAATTTCTTGCGTGCAGCGTTGAATGTCGCGCGCGATAAAAGGAAAAACACCAATGACGATCAGCGCAACTTTGGACACTTCACCCAAGCCGAATACGATAAATAACACGGGCAACAGCGCCATGGGTGGTACGAGTGAAATGATGGTTAATAGTGGTGCGAGCGGTGAGTAAATAGTAGGGATGGCGCCGGTTAATAAACCAATGCTGAAGCCCAGGATGGCGGCAATAAAAATGCCGAGCGTTAAACGATACAAGCTGCTGAGCGTATCTTGCCAAAATAAATATTCGCCGCTGCGCTTACTGGGCTCAAACGCGAGGTTGCTAATGGCATCGCCCATCTGCGCAAAACTGGGGAGCAATTTGTCGTTGGCATTTTCAGCAAGACGCGCATCGGATGCGACCAAATAAATTATCAACAGCAATACAAAGGGCAGAATTCCCAAGAGTAATTTGAGTGGCTTTGAGGGCGTTAGATTTATAAGTCTTTTCATAGTGGTTCTGCGTTTTTTGAGTTTTTGCTCCCAGGCGAGCCTGGGAGCGAGCTGCAGTCGGATAAAAATGAATTAGAGCTTTTTGTCTGCGGCCATTTGCATGTAGGTTGCATCAAAGCGCAGCTTCACATTGTCTTTGTTGCCGTACACACCTTTCGGGCCAGCGACGCCGATGAATTCTGCATCGGGTGCGCCATCGCCTAGCAAGCCGTGATCAAAAGAAAACTCAGCGACTTTTTGCATGGTTTTTAACAGCTCATCACTGTTGATCAGCGTGAGCGCAGAGGCTGGGGTGTAAAACATTTTGGTGCTGGCAAGCTGCGCTTCAAAACCGGCGAGGTCTGTACCAGAGGCAACGGCCATAGCTGTTTTGGCGGTGGCGGCTGCTTTATCGGATGCGCTCATTACGCCCATGATTTCGTACCAGGCGCCGACCAGTGCTTTGCCGAGAGCCGGATTCTTTTTCAGGGTTTCGGTGTTCACGATCATCAAATCCATAATTTCACCGGGGATTTGTGATGAGTCGAATACTTTGGTGCTGTTTGGTTGGGCGAGGATTTCGCTCAGCAGGGGATTCCAGGTGGTTACAGCGGTGACATCTTTGGTGCCGTATACCGCAACCATGTCGGCATCGGAGGTATTTACGACTTTTACATCGGACTCTTTCAGACCGACCGTTTCCAATCCGCGTGCGAGCAAGTAGTGGGATACGCTCAGCTCAACCAGATTGACTTTCTGGCCTTTAATCTCTTTCAGGCTTTTTGCACCTTTAAGCACTATGCCGTCGTTGCCGTTTGAGAAGTCACCTACGATCAGCGCGGTTGAATCAACGCCACCGGCGGCGGGAATGGTGAGTGCATCCATATTGGTCATCACACAGCCATCAAATTGGCCTGCGGTGTATTGGTTGATGGATTCAACGTAATCATTGATCTGGGTTACTTCGATTTCGATGCCGTATTTTTTTGCCCATTTGTCGACAATTTTTTGCTCGGCGCCATAGCCCCAAGGCATCCAGCCAACGTAGATGGACCAGCAGACTTTAAAAGGCTCAGCAGCACTGGCGAAGGCAGCAGACAGAGAGAGTGTAAGAGCCAGTAATACTTTTGTAAGGCGGGAATGATGCAACATGAATAACCTCCAGCGGTTTTGGTGACATCGGCGCAAGCATATGGGAGCACTCTGGCGATTAGGCCATTCCATCTCCCGGGCTTTTATCCCGCCGTGTAACCTCAAGGCAGTGACGGGATTTAGCCGCTAGCCTGCCTTGGGAGGTCGGATGCTCTCGGACCAGACATCAACTTGATGGATCAAGTGACCGGAACCCTAGCGTCCTATTGATAAACAAATTGTGTGTACAGTTTGTTGAATAGCTAAAACCACCCAGAGTGCGAATCAGTTATTACCGCTTGTGTATCGCAATATGGATGCCAATTTTTCATGGGCTGTTTCGGGGGCTAATAACGGCGAGGGTTTGGGGGGATGATGGAGACAGGGTTGGAGGCCATGGCAGGTTTTCTTGCTCCATAATGGATCCATGTAGTGTGCATGCTGGTTTATTTTGGTGCATTGCAACTGAAAAGATTATTTATAGGGGGCGGATGGCGCTTCTATGCAACTATTTACCCAGATCGTGCTATTTTTAATCTAACTGTGACGCGTGGCTCATTTAGTCTGGATGAAAAATCACAGAATGATAAGATTGTCGTTTAGGACAGCCTAGACAGAAGATGGCTTCATCTAGCCTTTGGGCTTAAGTGCCGGGGTATAGAGTCTGCTTCAGTTGTGGCGGTTGCTGCCAATGAGGTAATGAAAGGCGCTAGGGAACACGAACCATCATGGAAAAATACGGAATAACTATGCATAACTCGGGGCATAACTCAGGCTTACCAGGTTCTGATACTAATAAACCCTCACCGTATTCTGCGGTGGCCATGTCAGAGCAACTGGTTATTCAATATTTAAAACATTGCCGTGACCTTACGCGGGGCTTTGCCTATCGCGTTTTCCCCAATTTTTGGCGCCAGTGGTGCAAACAGGTTCTGGAGATTGCAGAACAAGCAAAATCCAATAAAGAGCAGGTTGCGCTTTATGAAACCCAAAACTTGCTCGCAGCAGTACAACAAGCGGCCGAGCAGGAGTTCTGCCAGCATCTTGCGAATGGTTTTGTAAAATTCAAAAACAAATCGCTAAATACCCTGACCGGTGAAGAGCGTTTCAGTGGCGACATACTCTCATTGGTTGAACATTCCGACCTCGAAGAAACTATCGCGATTACCTCCATTACCCATCGCGCCGACAATTTTTTTGCCGAGTATTTGTGGGCTTTGCAACAGCGGCTGGCGCTGCTGAATGATGGCGAAAAAATTGATGAGCGCGCCAATCCGGCTAGCCCGGTGCAATTCTGCGAGGCGTTGCGCAAACTGCTCAGCAATCTCGATATTGATGTCAAAACCAAAATCATCGGTTACAAATTATTTGATCAGGATGTCATTGGCGTACTCGATGGCTTGTATGGTGAATTGAATGATTATTTGATCCGCCAGAATTTATTGCCCAATCTGCGTTTTGTGCCCGCCAACGACAAGCCTGCCGATCACAAAGCGGAAGAGGCGGTACAAGACGATCCTTTCGAGCGCTCCGAGCCGCTGGATGCACAGCAACAGGCGGAGGCGGAACAAGCAGAGGCGCAGCAGCATCAGCGTCGCGCGAGCGATAAGTTGCTAAGCGGTGCGCTCAACCCCAGTGATATCCAGTACCAAAATAGCCTCTTGAATGCGATTCGCCTGTTGCAGACCCATGTGACTCAGGCATTGCCGGCTATTCAAGCAGCCAATTTCTCACCCCAGCCAGCGTTGGCAGTAGGGCAGGCAGCCAATAGCCCGCAAATCCATCCGGCGGGGCCAATTGCAGCCACTCCGGCAGCGGCAGCAGCGGGCAATTTGCAGGTTTACTCCCAAACCCAATTGGTGGGTGTGCTGGAGCATATGCAGACCCAGGCGCTGAATGTAACCCAGCAAGCGCTCGCCAATCATGAAACCGGCCCCCTGCCTATAGCCCCGCAAACCGTGGCTGACGTTGGCCGCAAGATGATGGAACAAATTGCCAGCGAGAGTGAAAACGGTGCGGTAGAGGCAGGTGATATGCAGACTATCGACCTGGTTGGCATGTTGTTCGAGTACATGCTTTCCGATGATCATCTGCCCGATTCGGTCAAGGCGCTGCTCAGTTATTTGCACACGCCGTTCCTGAAAATCGCCTTTATCGACAAGGGATTCTTTGAGCAGCCTGAACATCCTGCGCGGGTGCTACTGAATAGTCTGGCGGAGGCGGGGGTTCGCTGGGTCAGTAATGATGGCAGCGACCAGTACGATATCTTCACCAAGATCAAAACTACGGTATTTCGCCTGCTGAAAGAATTTAAAAATGATGTGCGCATCTTTGCCGAGCTGCTGATCGAATTTAATGCCTATACCCACAATGTAGCGCGCCGTCAGGAGCTGATGGAGCGCCGCGCGCTGGAAAAAGCGCAGGGCGAAGAAAAACTGCGCGAAGCCAAAATCCAGGTGAACAACGAGGTGCGTGGGCGCACGGATAATCGCGAGATGCCATCTGCAATTCTTCTCTTGTTGTTGCAGCCATGGTCGGATTATCTCTCGTTTGTCCTGCTGCGTTATGGTGACAAATCCGATAGTTGGAAGCGCGCCCTGCGCGTCATTGACGATCTGCTGTGGACGCTGGAACCCAAAGCCCAGCAGCAAGACAAGATCAAACAAATGGAGCTGCAGGATAGTTTGCTTGCCGCATTGGAGCGCGGTTTTGAAACCATCGGCTACGAGCAGGCCAAAGGGCGCAAATTGCTGGATGCGGTTGTCTCCTTGCAGAAGATGGCGCTCCAAAGCCGCAAAGCGGAACCTGCCCCTGAACCTATGCGGACCAAGCTGGAATCGTTGGCGGCAGAAAAAGCTGGCCATTCCACTGCGCAGCCGCAGCCGGTATTGCCTGAAGAAGCCAAAATTGTGGATAGCCTGAAAATGGTGGAGTTTGGTACCTGGTTTGAATTCGATGGTGGCAAACGTTTGAAGGTGGCTTGGTACAACAAAAAGACCCAGCACTATATGTTGGTGGATCAACAGGGGCGCAAAGTGTCGCTCGCTGCCGGTTTGCAACTGGCGCGCGATATGCTCGCCGGCCGCGCACGGATAATCGCGGGCAGCACCAAGCCGTTTTTCGAGCGCGCGCTGGAAAACATTTATCACACGCTTAACGAACGGGCCGATCATCTCAAAACCGGTAACTCACCATGACCCACAACTGCTCGCGTGAACACGACAGGGAGTTGGAGCGCCATACGATCAATGGCGATGTTGATGTGTACGATAGCCTGCGCGATCAATACATCGGTCGCTTGGTCAATATCCATTCACAGGGATTAATGATGGTTGGCGATGTAGCCATGGAAGAGGATCGCCTCTATACCTTGGACTTGCACGTGCCTGAACCCGTAAACGGGCAGATGGTTATTCAGGTGGGGGCAGATTGCCTCTGGGCGCGGGATGCGGATTTATCGGGTAAGCACTGGACCGGATTTTCGATTATTGATGCATCGCCCCAGGCGACGGATTCTATCCGTGCGCTGGTATCAATGCTGGGTGAAGCTTATTAAGTCCTGCGTTTGGCTGCGGGCGCTAGAATAAATCAGTAAAGACAATACCTAGGGCAAAGACTTCCATATCGGTGTTGTAATCAATCAGGCTGTGGCCATAGCCGTTAAAATATTTCAATTGCCCTCGCAAATTGGTGCTGATCGGAAAACTCCAGCCCAACTCTACCGCGCCCTTGTTATCCGCATCAAAGTTATTGCGCAGCATCATGCTGAATATGTTCTCGCTGTGCTTATAGGCGCTGTTAAATTCAAAGTTGCCCATGTAGTGGGTGATGTCCGGATTGTCGTCGCCATCCGGATCACCGGGGTATTCCTGCTCCGGCTCGGGAATGCGATACCAGGGGCTGAGCGCGAAAACGAAATTGCCGCGCTCAAAGACGGTATTGAGCATGAATCGATTCCAGCTACGCGACAGCTCCCCACCCTGGCCATTGGATTGGTGATTGAGCGCCAGTTCATTGAGCACATTGCGGAACCCTAGCAGCTCCCAGTCGTTAGTGAACCGCAGAATGAGTTCGGGTTGATGATCCGACTCGCGAAAGGGGGCGGAATCTTCTTTGCTATACAGCTGCCAGAGGGAGTGGTTGGTGTAGCCCATATAAAACTGGCCGTTATCGCCAAACAGATCCTCGAACAGCAAAATCTTGATACTGAATTGGAAATCAACTTCGGTCCGGCTCAGGTCGCTGAGAGACTTATCGTTGGCATCAATATAGGGCTCGGTATTGGGATGATGGGTAAAGCTTACCGGGAAGAGATAATTGCGTTTATGTGGTGTGAGTACAAAGCGGTTGGAGCGGTTCAGTTCTTCCAGGGCCATGCGCTCATCCAGCGCGCGCGTGGGTGCGCTGGTGGATGTGGCTGCAGTTTCAAAAATTCCTTGCTCTTGCTGGGGCTGATGTTGTTGGTGCAACAGGCGGCAGGCTTGTTTCAGTTCGGCAACTGTCATGGTCTCTGCCGCGCCAATCACCGAGGATTGGAGGCATTGATTCATTTCATCTAACGATGGTTCAGCTGCTTGTTGCTCGGCAACCGATGATTCAGCAACGGATGATTCGACAGCGGGTTCCGCGAGAGTGGTACATGAGATGGACACTAAAAAGCAGGTGAGCCAACAAGAGCGCATATAAAAATCCCTAACTAAAGCGAAGCTTATTGTAGGGAGGGATTTTTTGAAGGCAAGCCCGGGCGCATTTAATAGGATTGCACCCAAACCTCAATATCTTGTTCGTGCCACTGGGTTAGCAGTTGCACGCCCTCATCAACCACTTTTAGGTAAACGTCGATAATATCGGTCGCCAGACTGAACAGACGATTACTGTCAGCATTGATCTGGTGCGCATTAACCACATCGCTCTCCACCATCGACAGCAAAAATTCCAGTTTGATTTCATAGCTCTTCAATTGGCCGAGCAGGCTTAAATCGCTGTCCAGCAAACCTTCAAGGCGTTTGGTTTGGTGGCGTAATTTCTCGTTGTTCACCCGGGTGCACTGGATGACATAGCGCAGCTTACTGGCGAAATCCTTATCGCAATAACCGAGTGCCGATGCATAGGTCGCCAGCGCGCGGATGCGGCCTATTTGTTCGGCAACGGCAGGCATCAGCCGGGTAGCGAAGTGGAGTACTTCGAGATATTTAAAGCGGTTGGGGTAGAGGGTTTCATCAGCGTGGATGATTTTGGGTTCCACTACTTCCGGCATAGATTGCGAGGTGGGTTGCTCCAATTGTTTGCCCAGCGCCGCCACCATGCTCAGTAATTGCTCAATTAAATGGCAGTGCAGTTCGTAGTTATCGATGACGGCATCTTCCTGCCAATCGCGGCTAATGGTCAGCCAGGCGTTGCTCAGATTCTCCTGATCGCGCGGGCTAAGCAGGTCAATGCTGCGTGCCGAAAACGCCTGCAGCAACTCCAGTCGCCGCTCCAATTGCACTTGCAGATGCGAGAGCTCATCACGGAATTGTTGGTTGCCTCCCAGTGTCCCCATCGTCATGCCGCGATGGCGCTGCACGGCTTTGATCATATGGATCAACTGCTTGGCGAGCGTTAATGCATCCAGCCGCTGGTGATAAAGGTCGCAGAAGTGTGCAAATTGACTTGAGCCTTTGCTGCGCGATGGTGCAATGGGGGCCATTCCCTGTCTATTCATGGTGCTTGCTGCCATTCTTGCTGTACTCCGAATACCGAAAAAAGCCTGCGCAAATCCTTAAAAAACCTGAATTTGTCGCTTTGCGTGACCTGATCGAGCCATGGATTTAGGTTAGGCAAACTACAGCAACAGCTATGCCAGCAAGCCTTTTTGGGTGTTCGATATGGGATTGTGAAAATGGCCAGCTCTACTGGATGTATTCTGCTTATGTGGTTTTTTCATTATCCATTGAGGAAAGGAGATTTGAGGCTGTTTCCTTTTGTAGCATCTAAATCATTCATTCAATGTCATAGGTAATAAATCTTGCACGTATAAAAACATTGCCTTACCATTGGATCTAATAGTCATATATACCATATTAAAAATCATGACACTTTCTTACGACATTAATCGCATCAACACACGCATAAGCTCTGTTTTAGTACGGGGATTTTTTACTTTATCTCTCCTTTGCAGTGTGAGCCTGGTGGCTGAAACTCCGATCCCTGAGGACGGCGCACCGCTGTCGATATGGTTTGAACAACCGGCGGGCGATTGGGAAAAAGAGGGCTTACCTATTGGTAATGGCGCCATTGGGGCAGTGATTGCCGGTGGTGTTCAGCGCGACCTAATTCAATTCAATGAAAAGACGTTATGGACGGGTGGTCCGGGAGTCGAGGGTTACGACTTTGGCTGGCCTGAGCAGCCGCAAACGGCGGCATTGGCTCAAGTGAGAAAAGCGATTGCTGCCGACGGTGCTATGAGCCCGGAAGCTGCCGCAAAATTAATGGGACGCAAGATCACTGCCTATGGTGATTACCAGACCTTCGGCGATCTGGTGCTGGATTTTGATCGAAATGACAGCCTTGTTAGCAGCTATAAACGCGAACTTTCCCTTGCCGATGCACAAGTCACTGTGACCTATACCCAAGCGGGTGTGGAGTATAAGCGCGAATATTTGGCGAGTTATCCAGCCGGGGTGATTGCGGTAAAACTGAGTGCTAGCAAGCCGGGCAAAATTTCGTTTACGGCGGGAATCGCAGCACCGGATAACCGTTCCGCGACCACGCTTGTCGATCAGGGGCGCATCACCTTTGCCGGAAAGTTGCTCAGCAATGGCCTGCAATTCGAGGCGCAAGTGGAAGTGCTACCGCAGGGCGGGACGCGTGAATCGATTGGCAATAAAAAAGTCCGTATCGCCAATGCGGATGAAGTGGTGATCTTGTTATCGGCGGGGACTAACTATGCGCAGCAGTACCCGCATTACCGTGGTGTTAGCCCGCACGCGCAGGTTCAGCAGCGTATAGATGCCGCTGCGGCCAAAACCTTTGCTGCCTTGCAAGCAGAGCATCGCCGCGATTACCAAGCCTTATTTAATCGTGTGAGTCTGTCGATCGGGCAAGCCGCCCAGACTTTGCCAACACCGGAATTACTGAAGCAGTATAAAAAGGTTAACGCCGCGCAGGATCGCACACTGGAAGCCACCTATTTTCAATTTGGTCGTTACTTATTAATAGCGTCATCGCGCGCCGGTTCACTTCCTGCAAATTTGCAGGGGGTGTGGAACAACTCCATTACTCCGCCCTGGAATGACGACTACCACGTCAATATTAATTTGCAAATGAATTATTGGTTAGCCGAAACCGTCAACTTGCCAGAGTTGATGACTCCCTATTTTGATTTTGTCGATAGTTTGGTTGAGCCAGGAACAATTGCCGCGCAAAAAGTGGCGGGCGTAGATAAAGGTTGGACGCTGTTTTTAAACACCAATATTTGGGGCTTCACCGGTGTCATCGAATGGCCTACGGCATTTTGGCAACCGGAAGCTTCCGCATGGTTGGCGCAGCATTATTACGAACACTATTTATTTTCGGGCGATGAAAAATTTCTGCGTGAGCGTGCGTATCCCGTAATGAAAAGCGCCGCGGAATTTTGGTTGGCATTTCTAATAAAAGATCCGCGCGATGGGAAATTGATTGTCTCACCCAGTTTCTCACCGGAGCAGGGCTCTTTCACCAATGGTGCCGCCATGAGTCAGCAAATCGTATTTGATTTGCTGCGCAACACCCAGGCAGCCGCACAGCAGCTGGGCGATAAAAAATTTGCCGCGCAAGTTACAAAAAAATTAGCGCAGCTCGATAGCGGTATTCGCATCGGCTCCTGGGGCCAATTGCAAGAGTGGAAAGAAGATCTGGACGATCCGAAAAATGAGCATCGCCATATTTCACAATTGTTTGCGTTACATCCCGGCCACCAAATTAATGTGCATAAAAATCCTGAGCTGCTGAGCGCAGTGCGTACCACGCTCAACGCCCGCGGCGATGGGGGTACCGGTTGGTCGCAAGCATGGAAAGTAAATATGTGGGCGCGCGCGCTGGACGGCAATCGCGCGCACAAAGTATTGGGTGAACAATTGCAGCGCAGCACTTTGAGTAATTTGTGGGACAACCATCCACCGTTCCAAATTGACGGAAATTTTGGCGCAACCGCAGGCATTGCAGAAATGCTGGTGCAGAGCCACAACGGTGAATTGCATCTGCTGCCGGCACGGCCTTCTGCCTGGGCGCATGGTTCGGTCACTGGCCTGCGTGCACGTGGCGGCATAACGCTGGATTTGCAGTGGGATAAAGGCCAGCTGATCAGTGCCCGCATTCATGCTGCGCACAATGGAAAAATTCAGTTAAGAACTGAAATCTTGTCAGGAAAATATTCACTGACATTGGAGCAAGGCGACATTCCTGTCGCAGCAAAAGGCAAGGGCACAAGTAGGAGTTTTACCGCACAAGGAGGAAGCACATATCTCTTATCCAGCAGCGAGAGATAGCTTTATTCGATTGATAACGAGGTTACCTAATAATATTAACTGGAGAGCATCATGACAGCGAACAACAAGCAACCCTTTAAAAAACAGTTTCTAAAAAAACAATTGCCAATGTACATCAAAATGGCTTCAAGCCTGTCGTTGGTCGTTGGGGCCATGAGCATGGCTATACCTGCATTTGCACAAGAAAAATCGGCCGATGAACAGACTGAAGAAGTTATTGTCACCGGTCAGCGTGCGAGTATTGAGTCAGCACAAATGATCAAACGCGACTCTGAAGTAGTCGTGGATTCGGTAACGGCGGTAGACATTGGCGCACTGCCAGACCGTTCTGTATCAGAAGCCCTGCAGCGCATTCCCGGTGTGCAATTGCAACGCACCAACGAGAACCGCGATCCTGCGCGTTTGGCAGCAGAAGGTGGTGCGGTGTTTGTGCGGGGCCTGAGCTGGGTGCGCACTGAATTAAACGGGCGCGATATTTTCTCGGCGGCGAGCGGTCGCTCCCTGGGCTTTGAGGACGTATCAGCTGACTTGATGGCTGGTGTTGATGTTTATAAAAGCCCTGCCGCTAATATGGTAGAGGGTGGTATCGGCGGGACTGTGAATTTGCGTACCCGTCTTCCATTTGATTCTTCCGAGCGCATCATTGCCGGTTCTGTGGATTACAACTATGCCGAACTTTACGAGGAAGGCTTCCCTTCATTCAATGGTCTTTACAGTGATCGTTGGGATACAGGTATAGGTGAAATAGGTTTTCTTATATCTGCCAGCGTGGCAGAAATTGGCAACCGTACAGACAGTATCCAAACCGGACGCTACGAGGCCTATGATGAAAATGGTGCACGCTCAAGCACCACTGGATTGCCTGCAGAAAACTACTTGCCAACCGGTTTAGGCTTCCGCCGCATTGACTGGGAACAAGAGCGCAATGCCTATACCACCGCATTGCAATGGGCACCGAATGAAGAGTTTACCTTGACCCTGCAAGCAATTTTGACAGAAGCCAACGCGGAAGATGTTGAGCGCGCTGCGGGCCTTAATGCGGCATGGGGTGGTGATGTCACTCCAGGTAGCGGTGATTACACCTATGGTGATGATGGCTATCTATTCAGCGGCGTGTTGCACGATGCGGCGTATAGCTTGAATACCCGCTACGGTGATCGCGATACTTCAACCAATGATTACTCTGTTAACTTTAAATATGAGCCGGATGAGCATTGGGTTATTAGCGGTGACTTGCAATATGTAGAGTCTGAAGCTGATGTGTTGAGCATGACCGCCTTCACCCAGCTGGGAACACCTGCAGGTGGTGCTAACAGCTCAGGTGTGGATGCATATTTTGATTTTGGTGGTGTGCCTAGCTTGATGATTTCTAATCCCGAGCACTTGGCGACCAAGAGCGAATATTGGTGGGCAGCGGCGATGGATCACATCGAGGATAACGAAGCCGACTCCATCGCCACGCGTTTGGATGCAGAATATAAGTTTGATGACAATTCATTTGTGCGCAGTATGGTAGTTGGTTTCCGTACATCTGATCGCGATACCACCACGCGCCAATCGGGCTGGAACTGGGGCTTGTTGTCTAATCAATTCTGGGGACCTGCGACTGGCCCAAGTCAGATTGCTTATCTGGACGGCTATGCACAAGATCAAACCGAGCATTACGGTTTCGATAATTTCTTCCGCGGCAATCTTGATGTGCCGGGCACGGGTTGGTTTCCTACTAAAGGTCTGATGAAGGACACCCAAAATGCTTATAGTCAGTTAAAAGCCACACAATTAGCTGGTTGGGGTTGGGCTCCGCTGGAAGCACCAGAAGCCTATGACCTGGATCCACGCAGCGATAACGTTAGCGCGGGGATCAACGAGCAAAACGAAACCACCAGTGCCATGTATGCCATGATTCGCTTTGGTGATGATACAAATGAGCTTCTCGGTGTGCCATTCGACGGTAATCTGGGTGTGCGTGTAGTTCAAACTGATACTACCGCACGGGGACGTTCGGGTGCTGGCGGCATAGGTGATGGTTGCGCTGGTTCAAGCTCGGCCGATTGCGTTGGTGCACAAGCGTTCGTGGATGATTTCAATGCGCAATACGGCGACTACGCTAACTACTCCAATTCTTACAGCAACGTATTGCCGAGCTTGAACGTTCGCTTCCTGGTAACTGATGATGTGCAACTGCGTTTCGGCGCCTCGCGTGCCATGGTGCGTCCATCCTTCAGTCAAACTCGTCCTTATGCAAACCTCTCTTTTGACTTTGAGGGGGCAGCATTTGATAACGAGAACTATGCAGGTACGGGCACAGCTGGTGCGCCATATTTAAAACCAACAATTGCAGATCAAGTCGACGCCAGTGCGGAATACTATTTCTCTGATTCCAATAGCGTAACCCTGTCGCTGTTCTACAAAAAGTTAACTGACTATATTACAGCGACAACGGGTATCGATACTTACACCTACGGTGGCCAGACCTATGACTTTGAAGTCACCCAGCAGATCAATGGTTCTGACGGTAAGTTAAAAGGTTTCGAAATTGCCTATCAGCAATTCTTCGATATGTTGCCAGAGCCGTTTGATGGCTTGGGTATTCAAACCAACTTTACCTACATTGATAACGAAGGTGGGGCAAATACCGCAGTAAACATTTTCGATACCGCACAAGTTGATGGTGCTGAAAGTCCGGCTCTACCGGTAGAGGGGATGTCCAAGACTAGCTATAACTTTGCATTGATGTACGAAAAGTACGATATCTCTGCTCGTTTGGCGTACAACTGGCGCGAACGTTATTTGCTGACCGCGTCTGCAGCGAACATCAATCGTCCGGTTTGGTTTGATGACTATGGTCAGTTGGATGGTTCGGTGTTCTACAACCTGACGGATAATGTAAAGATCGGCTTGCAGGTAACCAACCTTCTTGCTGAGCGCACAACACTGGAAGTGGGCGACACACAGTCAACAGGTGATTACAGTTGGACTGAAGGTGACCGCCGCGCAGCATTTGTGGTTCGTGCGCAGTTCTAATAACGAATCCGATTGCTAATAAAAAGCTCCCGACGCAAGTCGGGAGCTTTTCTTTATCAACAATATCTGTAATTTTCAAAGGCATTAATGAACGATCAACAGATTCGCAAACTAATAATTGTTGGTGGTGGCACTGCCGGCTGGATGGCAGCGGCGGCATGCGCGCGCTATTTTCATCAGCAGTCAATAGAGATTGTTTTGGTTGAATCGGAAGAGATTGGAACAGTTGGCGTAGGTGAAGCCACTGTGCCAGTAATGAAAATGTTCAACGATTTGTTGGGGGTGAACGAATGGGAATTTATCAAGCAGACCTCCGGCAGTTTTAAATTAGGAATTCAATTTCGCGACTGGAGTAATACTGGTAGCCGTTATTTTCACGGTTTTGGTGATTTTGGTGCGGACATAGAAGGCATTCCTCCGCATCACTTTTGGTTGAGGCTGCACGCGCAAGGCGATAAGACAGCACTGGCCGAGTATTCTTTTCCCACCCAGGCGGCGCTACATAACCGTTTTGCTCCGCCGCCACAGCAAGGCAATAATACTGTCGCAGCTTATAAATATGCTTATCATTTTGATGCAAGTCGCTATGCAAAGTTTTTACGCGCTTATGCTGAGGCTCGTGGTGTTATTCGAATAGAAGGTGAAATCGAACAGGTTCATCAGTCTACCGAAGATGGTCGTCTGACCCATGTACAGCTCAAGTCAGGCACCTGTGTTGATGGTGATTTTTTTATCGACTGCTCTGGTTTTAAATCACTGCTAATTGGTAAAACGCTGTCGGTTCCGTATATGGAATGGCGGCAGTGGCTGCCCTGCGATTCGGCCATGGTTGCACAGTGTGAGCGCACAGGAGAGTTCGCGCCTTATACCGTTTCCACCGCGCGCGCAGCGGGTTGGCAATGGCGCATTCCTTTGCAGCATCGAGTTGGCAATGGATATGTATATGCAAGTGCATTTACCGATACTGAAACAGCACACAAGACGTTTTTGGACAACCTTGAATCGGAACCGCTAACTGCACCCCGAACACTAAATTTCACTACCGGTCACAGGCGCGAGTTTTGGAAGAAAAATTGTGTTGCATTGGGATTGGCTGGTGGTTTTTTAGAGCCACTGGAATCTACGAGCATCCAACTTATTCAGACAGGCTTGTTGCGCTTTTTGGAAAATTTCCCTACTACTCATATCAACGAAGTTGCAATCGCTGAATATAATCGCATAACGACCAATGAGTACGCGCGCATTCGCGATTTTTTAATTTTGCATTATTGCACCAGCAAACGTGACGACAGCGATTTATGGCGTTATTGCAGAGCGATGGTATTACCCGATGAGTTGCAGCACAAAATTGATGTGTATACGCACACCGGGCGTGTACCCATGTTGAGTGAAGAATCGTACAGCGAGGCAAGTTGGGTTACGATTTTTACCGGGCAGGGCGTCATTCCTTCCCGCTATGCGGCGCAAGCCAATTTTATTGATCTGGGTGCGCTTAAAACTGGAATGAACCAGCGGCGTCAGAATATTGCCAAGTTTGTGTCGGCTATGCCTGAACATCGGGAATTTATTGCGCGTGTCTGCCCTTCAGATATTCGCTAACGAGTCACCATTATGAGCATTGAGTCAATACAAAATCTGGTCATTGTTGGCGGCGGTACAGCGGGTTGGATGAGTGCGGCCTTATTAGGCAAGGTGCTCGGAAAACAGATCAACATTACTTTGGTGGAATCAGATGCGATAGGTACGGTAGGTGTTGGTGAAGCAACCATACCGCCGCTGCTAACATTCCATTCGCTGTTGGGAATAAACGAAAATGATTTTGTTAAGGCGACCCAGGCGACCTATAAATTAGGAATTCGCTTTGAAAACTGGGGGAAGCAAGGCGATAGCTACATTCATCCATTTGGTCGTTATGGCGATAATTTTGATATGGTCGCCTTCAATCAATACTGGTTGCGTTTAAATGCACTGGGAGAAGCCGCTCCGCTGGAGGATTTTTCACTCTGCGCGCTTGCTGCGCGCTTGGCGCGCTTTTCTCGCCCGCCAACAAATGATCCCCGTTCCATTTGGTCAACCTTTAGTTATGCATTTCATTTTGATGCTGGCTTATATGCAAAATTTTTACGTCAGTATGCGGAGCAACATGGTGTTGTGCGAATCGAAGGGAAAATTACCCACGCTGAACAACGCCCTGATGATGGATTTGTCCAATCGATAGTGTTGGAAAGTGGAAAAAAAATTAACGGTGATTTTTTTATTGATTGTTCCGGCTTCCGCGGTTTGTTAATTGAAGAAACGCTCAAAACAGGTTACGACGATTGGTCGCATTGGTTGCCTTGCAATCGCGCTGTTGCGATACCTTCGGTATCTACGCTCGCTCCGCAGCCGTTCACCCGTTCTATCGCACATAAAGCTGGGTGGCAGTGGCGAATTCCATTGCAGCACAGGGTTGGTAATGGCCATGTTTATTCCAGTGCATATATGAGTGATGATGAAGCTGCGTCAGTGTTGTTAAAGAATATTGATGGCGAACCGTTGAAGGACCCAAACTATATTCGCTTCACGACCGGAGCACGTAAGAAGGTCTGGAATAAAAATGTATTGGCGATTGGACTGGCGAGTGGCTTTTTGGAACCCTTGGAAAGCACAAGCATTCATTTGATCCAACGCGGCTTAAGCAAACTTATCAGCTGGTTTCCCGATAGAACGTTCGATCAAAAAAATATCGATGAATACAATCGCATACATAACCGCGAAGTTGAGCGAGTTCGCGATTTCATTATTCTCCATTACAAAACGACACAGCGCTGCGATAGTGATTTTTGGAGTTATTGCCAGGCCATGCAGATCCCCGAAGAATTGCAAAATAAACTGGATACCTTTGCAGCAACCGGGCGCCTGATTGAATTGCCTGGAGATACTTTTCAGGAAGCAAGCTGGTTGAGTGTCATGCTCGGGCAGGGGATTAGGCCTTTGACCTATGATCCTATTGCTGAATTTTATGATCTTCCTCGTCTAAAAATGGTAATGGAAAAAATGCGTGGCATGATGGCTGAAACTGTGCAATCCATGCCGTTACATTCAGAGTACATCGCGCGCCACTGTGCTGCATCCAGTGATACGTTTGCCAAGATAAAGACGATGTGATTCTGTAAAGGTGTAGTTTTTGTAAACAAGGGTAAAAGCCACAATTATTGCTGAGGGATGCAAGGCAATTTCTTATGGTTTATATGATAATAAGCCCCCCTTTATAAACTGCTACTCCTGCTATTAGCTTTTATTCATTTTAAAAAAATGACGAGAAAATCGTCCGGGTTTTTATCTATGACAAACATCTCCTTGTACAAATCATTCACTCGCTGGTTCGGCGTGGTATCCATCGCCAGCTTAATGGCTATGTCAGCGCAGGCGGCAGAGCTGCCGCAGCTGGTGACGCAAAATGGCAAGCACGCCCTTATGGTTGATGGTGCCCCTTTTATCATGCTCGGCGCACAAACCAATAACTCCAGTAATTATCCCTCAGCGTTAAAAGATGTTTGGCCATCAGTAGAAAAAATGCATGCCAATACCCTGAGCATTCCAGTGGCCTGGGAGCAAATCGAACCAGTTGAAGGTCAATTTGATTTTTCTTATGTGGATGTATTGTTAAAACAAGCGCGCGAGCGCGATGTGAAAGTTGTGCTGCTATGGTTTGCGACTTGGAAAAATAATGCACCGCATTATGCCCCTGCATGGGTAAAGCTGGATAACAAACGCTTTCCGCGTGTAGTAAAGCAAGATGGTGATACGCTGAATTCTATGTCGCCGCTGGGCAAAAATACCTTGGAGGCTGATAAGAAAGCGTTCGTTGAATTAATGAAGCACCTGAAAAAAGTGGATAAAGATCACACCGTGATTATGGTTCAGGTGGAAAATGAAGTTGGTACCTATGGTGCAGTGCGCGATTATTCTCCCGCTGCGCAAAAAGCATTTAATGCATCTGTACCGGCGGAGTTGATTAGTAAATTAAATTTGAAAGATGGGACTTGGGCGCAGATATTTGGTAAAGACGCCGACGAATTTTTCCATGCGTATTACATTGCTCAATACTGCAATGAAATTACCGCCGCCGGTAAAGCGATTAAAAATTTGCCGATGTATGTAAACGTCGCTCTGCGCAATCCATTTAATCCGGGTTTACCGGGGCAGTATTCCAGTGGTGGTGGCACCGATAATGTGCTGCATATTTGGAAAGCAGCCGCACCTGATATCGATTTAATCGCGCCGGACATTTATTTCCGTGACCATAAAACTGTTTCCAAAGTGTTAGATATTTACGCTCGCCCGGATAATGCTTTATTCGTAGCAGAAATTGGCAATGACCAACCGTTCGCGCGCTATTTTTTCCCGACGCTCGGCAAAGGTGGAGTTGGTTTCTCGCCGTTTGGTATGGATGATACTGGCTATACCAATTATCCGCTCGGTGCCAAAAATTATAACGATGATGTCATTGAGCAATTTGCCCAGCATTACCGCGCTATAGCACCCAGCATGCGTGCCTGGGCAAAATTACTGTTTGAAAATAATAGTTGGGGTTTTGCAGAGCCATTAGATACCACCGCCGAAACCCAAAAGATTTGGAACGCCGAGGCAACTCCGGCAGAAAAAGAACAACATGCAAAAGATAAGGCGACTGCGCTCACGCAATTGGTGGATGGTGGCTTGTGGGATATAGAAGTCACCTATGGTCGCCCTATGTTCTGGATTGCTCCGCCGGAAGGCAATACGCCGGCATCGGGTGGGGCGTTGGTGGTTCAGCTAAGTGATAATGAATATCTTGTCACTGCACACAACGCGCGCGTGGAGTTCAAGCCATCGAAAGAAATTGCTAATAAAAAATACATGATTGTAAGTGTGGAAGAGGGGCACTTTACAACCGAAAAAGGAGAGCAAAATAAATGGATTATGGACCGTGTGTGGAATGGTGACCAAACCGACTGGGGTATGAACTTTAGTGATCGTCCTGTTTCGTTAAAAGTAAAAATGGCAACCTACGAAACCCAATAATCAATCTGCCAATCCCTTCGTTATAAAGGGATTGGCAACGCTACCCAGAACATTAAACAAACAGATTTCAAATTATTTAACAAAAGCGAGGACTCAACAATGATGTCGGCACATTCGTGGCTCAGGCACTGCATTATCGGAGTTGCTTCGGTTGCACTTCTGCAGGGTTGTTCAAAACAATCCGGCAGCGAAAGTACTTCCTCTGCACCTACCGAACAAGTAAAGACATTGGCACAAGTGGAAAGAACTGCAGATGGCGTAGTGCTTACCCTGGTGCAAGGCGCAGCGAAAAAAGTGCGCCTGCAAGTGATGAGCGAAAAAATTATTCGCGTAACGGCACTTCCGGGAACGGATTTTGGTGTGCTGCCCGAATCCATCCAGGTTATCGCCAAACCGGTTACCAATGTGCCCTTCACAGTTGAACAACAGGGCGAAAAACTGCAATTGAAAACCGCTCAGGTGACTGCTGAAGTATCGCTGCTCGATGGCACTGTGAGCTTCCTTGATACGCAAGGCAAGACCCTGTTGAAAGAAGAAAATCGCGGGGCTTTTAATAGCGTAACGGCTGACCCAATCACACCGGATGCAGATTCATTTGCAATTCGTCAGGAATTTAATCGCGGTACTGATGAAGGTTTCTTCGGTCTGGGCCAGCATCAAAATGGGCAGGTGAATTACGCCGGCGAAAACGTTGAGCTCACTACTTACAATTTGGTGATTTCAATTCCCTATGTGGTTTCCAGTCGCAATTATGGCGTGTTGTGGGATAACAATTCCGTAACCCGTTTTGGTGATCCGCGCGAAACCCAACCATTAAATGCATCGCTGAAATTATTTGATGCTGAAGGCAAAGAAGGCGGCATGACCGCGCGCTACTACGATGGCGATAAATTATTGCTCACACGCGTAGAGTCCGATCTGAATTACCAATTCTTTAGCAATAACAGTGTGCGCGAATTCCCCTTCCCCGATGAAGTGAAAGATGCAAAAAATCTGCGCATCGAATGGGAAGGAAGCATCCTGTCCGACGAAAGCGGCACCCATCATTTCAAAATGTATAACTCAGGCTATGCCAAATTATTTGTGGATGGTCAGTTAGCGCTGGATCGCTGGCGTTTGAATTGGAACCCTTGGTATCACACTTACAAAATGGATATGAAAGCGGGCGAGAAAAAAGCCATCAAAGTCGATTGGACTGTGAGCGGCGGGTTCTTCCGTTTAACCCATCTTGATCCTATGCCAGCTGAAGAGCAGGGCGAATTGTCTCTGGCTTCCGATTCAGGCAAAGCGATTGACTATTATTTTGTGCTCGGCAATAACAAAGACGAGGTGGTTGCAGGTTATCGCGAGTTGACTGGTAAAGCGGTAATGCTACCTAAATGGGTATACGGCTATTGGCAAAGCCGCGAACGCTACAAATCCCAGGATGAAATCGTAAATACCTTTAAATACTATCGCGATAAAAAAATCCCGATCGACAACATCGTATTGGACTGGTCTTACTGGCCGGAAAATGCGTGGGGCAGCCATGACTTTGACCCCAAGTTCTTCCCCGATCCAAAAGCCATGACCGATAAAATCCACGCGATGAACGGCAATATTATGATTTCCGTGTGGCCAAAATTTTATCCAACCACCGACAACTACAAAGAGTTGAATGCGAAAGGTTATATGTTCAACAAGAACATCGAAGAAAATAACCTGGATTGGATTGGCAAAGGCTATTTGAATGCGTTTTACGATCCCTATGCAAAAGAAGCCCAGGAAATTTTCTGGAAACAAATTAACGACAAAATAAAAACCAAAGGCTTCGATGCCTGGTGGTTGGATGCAGCTGAGCCGGATATTCACTCGAACCTGTCATTCTTCAAGCGCAAAGAATTAATGAGCCGCGAAGGTGGCATTGCATCAGGTGCGGAAAATTTCAATTCATACGCAATTCCAAATGCATCGGCCGTGTATAACGGTGAGCGTGCAGCATCGCCAGAAAAGCGCTCATTTATCCTGACTCGCTCAGGCTTTGGTGGCATTCAACGCACCGGTGCTGCGATCTGGAGTGGCGACACTTCATCTGACTGGAACAACTTGAAAGATCAAGTGGCCGCAGGTGTAAGCACTGGTATTGCGGGCATGCCAAACTGGAGTTTTGATATCGGCGGATTTACACCAGAAGATAAATATCGCAATGGCGGTAAAGACGGCGCATGGGCACTCAATGTTAATGATCTGCGTCCGGAACTGGTTGCGGATTGGCAAGAATTAAATGTTCGCTGGTTCCAATTCGGCGCATTTGTTCCACTATTCCGTTCACACGGCCAATCACCGTATCGCGAAATTTTCAGCCTCGCCAATGAAGGCACCGAGGTGTACAACATTCTCGAATCCTACATCAAACTACGCTACCGCTTGATGCCGTACATCTACACCTTGGCGGGCGATACCTATCACAAAGACGGCACTATGATGCGTCCGCTGGTGATGGATTTCCCGAACGACAAAGCGGGCTGGAATATCAACACGCAGTACATGTTTGGCCCTGCATTCCTCGTGAACCCTGTGTATGAAAACAAAGCGCGCAGCCGTGATGTATATTTGCCAGCGGGTAGCGACTGGTACAACTTCTTCACCGGTGAGAAGTTGACAGGCGGCCAAACTATTAAGGCCGATGCACCATTTGCACAAATTCCATTGTTTGTAAAAGCTGGCTCGATTGTTCCGACCGGCGCTGCTATTCAACATGTGGATGAAGGTTTGAATACACCATTAACCTTAAACGTATACACAGGTGCAAACGGCAGCTTCGAAATCTACGAAGACGACGGTCGCTCCACTCGTTACGACAACGGTGAGTGGTCACGCATTCCCGTAAGCTACGACGACGCCAGCGGCACAGTCACCATCGGTGATCGCGTAGGCGGCTTCACTGGCATGGCCAACGAGCGCAAAATCAGCGTACGCTTTATTAGTGGCACCGATAAAGATGCCGCGAATTTTGATGCAGGCGTGCATGAAACTATTACCTACGCAGGCAAAACTGTAGCGGTAAAATTAGCGAAATAATTTTCGCTAATTGAATGAAATAAAAAGCCCATCCGTTGCAAAACGGATGGGCTTTTTATTTAAAGTGGGCCTGATTGGTTAACCAGGTGACTATGTGGTTATCGACAGATTAGGCCTTATTTTTATATGTCAGAGAATGGCCAAGTACTGAAGTTGGCTTTAGCAACGCTTTCTTAACAAATGGGATAGCGTTGATGCCCGCTTTGCGGGTGAATTAATTCTTTACCACACAGTCTTAATTAGCATGAAATATGCTCTGATAATATTGATTGTGCTTCTCGGTGCGGCCGTCCTGTATTTTAAAGACCAGGTGCTGCTGTCGCCGCACGACTCTTATTACTCCGCATTACTGCGCGAAAACCTCAAGGCTACTGCTGAGCATTGGAAGGCGGAAGCGGAAAAATCCTTAGCTGCCCCATTACGCATATCCTTGCCCTACAGCGAGCGCCACCTGCTTGAAGTTGACTATCTACAACCCATCACATTTGCGTTTGATCTAAAAATAGATGAGCTTATCCAAGTCAATATTTTTCCATCAATCAACACACGTGCCGAAGTTTTCGTGGATGTGTTTCATGTGAAGGACGCAGCAACTGAACCAGTACGTATTGGCAGCATGGCAGCGAAGGAACAACAATTCAAAATAGCAGCCGAGCATACTGGCCAGTATCTGGTGCGCATACAACCATCCCACGCTGCGCAAGGGTTAATGGATGTCACCATAACTTCACCGTTGCGTTACGGCTTTCCTGTTGATACCGAGCGCGAAAATGCTGTGCAGAGTTTGTTTGGTGTTGGTCGCGATGGTGGAGCGAGACGGCATGAAGGTATCGATATTTTTGCACCGCGCGGCACGCCGGTAATTGCAGCAGAAACGGGATTTGTGTCGCGCGTGGGCGACACGCCGCGTGGCGGAAAAAATGTATGGGTCCGCGGCGACCAGCGTTCTTTTTATTACGCCCATCTCGATTCAATTGCCGTCGTTGCAGGTGAACGGGTCGCACGCGGTGATCTTCTCGGCACCGTTGGCAATACAGGCAACGCCGTCACTACCAACCCGCATTTACATTTTGGTATCTACAAATTTGCGCAGGGCGCGATTGATCCTTTGCCGCTGGTTGGTCGAAAAAAATCGCTAACCACTTACGCTCCACCTCTCGTTGAACTTGCACCGCGTTGGCTGTCGGTAAAAACCGAAAAAGCGAATTTGCGCAGCGGCCCTTCACTCAAAGCCACCTCCGTCGCTTCGTTAATACGCGCGGAATTAGTACAAGTAGATTCAGTCGCTGGGGATTGGTTACGCGTTACCACAGGCGAGGGCACAAAAGGATTTATTGCGCGAAGTTTGACGCAGACGCCCTCCGAATCGATCTTAACGCTCACTGAAAATTACGTGGCTTTTTATTTGCCCGATGACACCGCGCCAGTTGTCGGTAATTTTTCTGCGGGCGATAAATTACCAACCTTAGGTCGGTTTGGCAGTTTTGCATGGGTCAAAATGCCGGGTGGCGTTTACGCTTGGGCTAAAGCGCCTGAGCAGGAAAATTCGACAACACACTGAGCATAGGCTTTAGTGGTAAGCTTCTAAAAACGCGCCGTTGAAAAGCAGATAATGGATGAGGGAATAACATGCGATTCGCTTTAAAGGTACTTGCCGTAATATTTATCTCTGCATGTATGTGGGGCTGTAGCTCAGCACAACATAAAGCTCCTCCCGTCCAGTCCACCGGAACAACAAGTAATGTGTATCGGCCTGGTTATACAGAAACAGGCAAAGCCTCGTTCTATGCAAACGTACATCAATTGAAGAAAACCGCGAGTGGAGAAATTTACGATCACCAACTGAGTACCGCCGCCCATAGGAAATTACCCTTTGGTACAAAAATCAGGGTTACCAATTTGGCGAATGGAAAAACAGTTGTGGTAAAAATTAATGACCGCGGCCCGTTTATTAAAGGCCGAATTCTGGATCTTTCGAAATCTGCATTTAGCAGCATAGCCAATGTATCGTCAGGCATTATTGAGGTAAAAATTGAAGTGCTTGAATGACGCCTATCAATAAATATCAATCTACATCCAATCTCATACTGACTGCATTTGTTTACTGCAAAATTGGCTGGCTTCAGTCAATATCCCCCAATGTGTCTTCGCTGCTCTACAAGGTGACGTTGGCGACCCCAGATAAAATCATCGCATTACTCAAGATGTATCAAGAAGCTTGAGCGCGCCGATGCAAGGCCCAAAAAGGAGCGAATTTGTGAGTGAGCAGCAAAAAATGAATTGGTTAACGGGCGGCGGCGAAGCGGGTGAGCTCATTCGCGCAAAAGATTGGTCGAAGACACCATTGGGCCCTATCGACGAATGGCCGCAAAGCCTGCGCACGGCGGTCAGCTTGTGTTTGTCGTCGACCTTCCCGATCCTGATTGCGTGGGGGCCGGAAGATATTCAAATCTACAACGACGCCTATCGTCCCATTTGTGGGCCGAAGCACCCGGAAGCGATCGGTCAAAACTTCAAGATCTGTTGGGCCACCGCATTACCGGTCGTTGGCGATGCCTTTGATCGCGCGCATGAAGGCGAAGGTACGTACATTCGCGATCAACGTATGTTTCTCGATCGTTATGGTTATTTGGAAGAGGCGTTTATGACGTTCTCTTTTTCGCCGATCGGTGTCGAGTCGGGCGAAGTGGGCGGTGTCTTCCACCCGATTTCAGAAACGACGGACAAGGTGCTCGGTGCGCGCCGTACCGCGGTGCTACGTGACGTGTCGGCCGCTATCGCGAAAAGCCTGACTATCGAAGAGTTGTGCCAAGCATTGACGCAGCGTTACGAGTTGATGGAACTCGATCTACCCTTCGTTCTGTTTTATCAACTGAACGGCAATACGCTGCAACGCATGGGGATTGCCGGGCTCAGCAACGACGCCAAAATGGCACCGGAATCGGTTGAACTGGACAAGATTGAAGCAGGCAATACCGATGGCTGGCCTTTTGATAAGGCAATGCAGTCGTTAACCATTACCACAGTAAACAACCTTCTGACGCGTTTCGGCAATGAGCCCTCGGGCCCCTATCCCGAGATACCGTCGAGCGCGTTGATGCTGCCGATCATGGTTGTCGGCTCTGATCGCCCCTTTGGCTTTCTCATCGCGGGCGTCAGCGCGCGGCGTGCGCTCGATGCCGAATATTCGGATTTTTACGCATTACTGTCGAATGCGGTAAACACAGCAGTGGCTAACGTTGTCGCCTACCAGCATGAGCAACGCAAAGCGGAGGAGTTGGCCGAGATCGATCGCGCCAAGACCGCGTTTTTCTCTAATGTCTCGCACGAATTCCGCACCCCGCTCACGCTCATGGTCGGCCCCCTGGAAGATGCTCTGGCCGACACAGACGAACCACTTGGCGACGCGCAACGCAAACGTCTGGAAGTCACGCATCGGAATTCACTGCGATTGCTAAAACTTGTCAACGCGCTGCTCGACTTCTCGCGTATTGAAGCAGGCCGCGCCAAGGGCAACTTTGCTGCGACCAATCTAGCGCAACTCACTGAAGATTTGAGCGGCGTGTTTCGCTCGGCAATAGAAAAAGCCGGTCTGCGGTATGACGTCACCTTCGCCGATCTTGGCGAGCCTGTTTATATCGATCGTGACATGTGGGAAAAAATCGTTTTCAACCTGCTGTCCAATGCATTCAAATTTACCTTTAGCGGCAGCATTGGCGTCACGCTGAAGCGTATCGACGGCTTCGCGCGGATGGAAATCAACGACACCGGCTCCGGCATCGCGGCGGAAGAATTGCCGCGCGTATTTGAACGTTTTCATCGCATTGAAAATTCAAAAGGACGCACCTACGAAGGCACCGGTATCGGCTTGGCGATGATCCAGGAATTGGTCAAGTTGCACAAAGGAAAAATCGGTGTCACCAGCGAGCCAGGCAAAGGGTCAACCTTTTACGTTGAAATTCCCTTCGGCACGGCGCATGTTCCGTCAGCCGATCTTGCCAGTGCCGTAATACCGAGCGATGCCGTTGTCACGCTACCGGCGGACACCTTGGGCACTTCGTATATCCAGGAAGCGCTGAGCTGGTTGCCTGAGGCGCAACAGGAGGTAGAAGGATTGCCGTCGCGCTCGGCCGTGCAATCAATCATTCAGTCAACCATCAACGGCGGCGAGAAGCCAATTCGTATTCTGCTCGCCGACGACAATAGCGATATGCGCGGCTATCTGAAACGGCTGATGGAAAATTACGCCTTGGTTGAAACCTGCGGCGACGGCGAAGCCGCCTATCAGGCGATCTGCCGTGAGCGACCGGATTTAGTCGTAAGCGATGTGATGATGCCGGTGCTGGATGGTTTCGGCCTGATCGAGAAAGTCAGAAGCAATGAAGCCATCAAAGATGTTCCGATCATCCTGCTATCCGCGCGTGCCGGCGAAGAAGCCAAGATCGAAGGTTTGGCTGCCGGTGCAGACGACTATCTGGTCAAGCCGTTTTCTGCCAATGAATTGCTGAGCCGCGTCAAATATCAAGTCGATGCGGCACGCCGTCGTGAAGCTGCACAGGCCGAATTGGCATTGAGTGAAAAATACTTTCGCTCGCTGGTTGATGCTTCAACAGCAATTATTTGGACCTGCGATGCGACCGGCTATTGCACCTATTTGAGTAAGCGTTGGGGTGAAGTCACCGGCCGCGATACCGAGTTGGATTTAGGCTACGGCTGGATCGATAACGTTCATCCAGACGATCAACCGCATACGCGCGATACGTTTTTATCGGCGCAACAATCGCTTGATCCTTTTAATATTATTTACCGGCTACGGCATGCCAACGGCGACTATCGTTGGGCTGTCGATTCGGGCGCACCCTTATTTGACGATGGTGTTCTCACCGGCTTTGTCGGGACCGTTGTGGATGTGCATGATGAGCGAGTGACCAAGGAAGCGCTTGAAGTACTCGCGAACGATCTGACCGAAGTGAACCAGCGACAAAATGAATTTCTGGTTACGCTCGCGCACGAATTACGTAATCCTTTGGCCCCGATCCGTAGTGGCCTTGAGATCATGCGCCTATCCACATCGGCCAATCAGCGCGTCAACAACATCCATCAAATGATGGATCGACAGGTGAATCACTTGACGCATTTGGTCGACGATCTGCTCGACATTGCGCGCATCACAAAAGGAAAGATCAATCTGAAAATAGAGCGCGTCGCGCTGAAAACAATTCTGACTAATGCCGTGGAAATCAGCATGCCGCTGATCGAGGCGAATCAGCACGAATTGATCGTCGATGTGCTCGATCAAGATCTGACGATTGATGCAGATCCGCACCGCATTACGCAGGTGCTCAGTAACGTCTTAAACAACGCAGCCAAATACACGCCCAATGGCGGCAAGATTGAGTTGACTGCTTTTGCGGAAGGCGACGTTGCGGTCTTGACCGTAAAAGACAACGGTATTGGTTTATCGCAGGAGGCATTGTCCTCTGTGTTTGAACTGTTTTCACAAATTCAAACTGAAGTTGATCGCGCGCAGGGCGGTTTAGGAATTGGCCTGCATCTGGTTAAACGGCTGGTTGATTTGCACGATGGTTCCGTTGCTGTTAGTAGTCCGGGCAAAGGAAAAGGCAGCACCTTCACTATTCGATTACCACGCGTTGTAACGGCACAGCTCTCGCAAAATATCGAGACGGGTACTCAAACCGAGATCGCAAAAACTTTACATATTTTGATTGTCGACGACAATCGCGACGGCGCTGAAACATTAGCAATGCTGATGCAATATTGCGGTCATACCGCATGCACAGCAGCCAACGGAAAAGACGCGCTGGCAATGGCAGCAGATGTTGTACCAGACATCGTATTTCTGGATATAGGTTTGCCTGATATGTCCGGTTACGAAGTCGCGGTTGAGATGCGAAAAATAGCGAGCTTAAAACACACTCGTTTTGTTGCGCTCACAGGGCGTGGCGCCGAGGCTGATAAAGCACAAGCCATAGCTGTGGGCTTTGACTATCACTTGACCAAACCAGCGTCGTTAGAACGACTCAACGAAATTTTATCGAGCTCAGCTTAATGTTGAGACAGTTGAAATTTTCTGTGTGATAAAACTTTATTAAGCGAAATATCTGCTGCCATACCTCGGCAATTGGCGAAATTAAATTTTTTCGTATGAAGGGCTGCCGTCGGCCAATAGCGGACGCTGACAATTGGAAATCATACAGGAACAAAAATGCGGATTTGATACCAGACTGACACCCAATACCTACGAAGAGCCTCATCGAAGCATTTCATGCATGACTATAGAATTGAAGCATGCCTCTGTGTTTATTGGTGCGCATTTTTCAACTTATTTCTGACAAGTTCTATTGGTTTTTTCCTACTCTGCGTGAAGATGGAAGTCACCGTGATAACGCAATAGACAACTGCACATATTACTGTCTACATATACAGTGTAGCGTCGGTGCAACCAATACTGTCAACACAATGCTTAGTTTAATTTGGAGCAATTTGGTATTGATAGTGCCTATCTCCCAGAGCTAGACAATTTGTAGAGCTATATCGAAAAAAAATTCAACTATAAAAATTAATTTATAGGTAATCGTAAATATCCATTCACTTAATACCCTGTTGCATTTGCTGGTCATATGTCTGATATTACGACATAAGCCACCTTGGCCAAAGCCAGAATTGTAACTAAACATATACTTATAATAATAAGCGATCTCTGTCGAGATCTCTTGCGGCTAAAAACCACATTCACCCATCACGCAATATCGAACGCAGGTCATTCATGCGACTTTTAAAATGTTAAATTTTTTTCGAAACGCAGTCATCACCTCATTAGCCCTCATACTTATAACTGGGCTTATTATTTATTTCGGAATTAGTAAGTCGCAAATCAAAACTTCTGTCTTTCCATCTCGCGACACTGAATTCCTGTGGATCTCTGCGATAGAACCCAAGAAGCCAACGACTAACACAAATGTAACCTTGAAGAATGAAGTTGGCACTATTGAATATGATTTTTTCCTAGATACAGTAGAGCCATTTCCATACACGCATTACTCCATGTATTTTGTGGATCCTATTCAATCCTATGTGCAGGTAGACCTTAGCCGCTACTCAAAGATCTCATTTAAAATCCAATGTGATCCCAAAAATGTATTGCTCTTTGTTTTATTCAGCTTTGATGACAAAGTGACTGATTTGAATAGCATGTCGACCCGGCGCGTGTCTTCTACTGCATTTTCGTGCGACAACCATTGGTCCGACATCAGTATTGATTTTGATAGCCTGGACACGCCACATTGGTGGTTGGGCCGATACGGATTTGAATTCAGCGATACATCTTACCAGCTAGACAAGACCATGGGCTTTGCTTGGGTAAATTCGTTACAGAGCCCCATTAATACGCCATCCAACGCAAAACTAACCGATATTAGATTGCAGGGTGCAGACTTACGCTATTTATATGGCGCCATAGCTTTCGCTTTGATAGTGTGGATTCTATTTTTTATTTGGCAATTTCGTCTGTATTTAGCGGTTCTAACTCTGGAGTTGAAGGAAAAGGTTCGGCAAGGCCAGCCTTTAATAGCTTATGCCAAATTAACTATAGAGCCTCAGCGAGATAAAGAGAAAACTGGGCTATTACGCTATATGGCAACCGAATATGCCAACCCAGAATTAAGTCTTGAATTAGCCTCGACAGCATTGGGCATTAATCGAACCAAAATTAACGACATATTAAAAGATGAGCTTGGACTTACCTTTAGCACTTACCTGAACAAATTACGCCTGACTGAAGCAGCACGTTTATTGTCCGAAAATGAGGGGGCTAACGTGTCGGAAATTGCTTACTCGGTAGGGTATAACAATGTTTCTTACTTCAGTAAACTTTTTAAACAAGAGTACATGTGCGCTCCCAAAACATTTAAAAACCTCTATCAAAAGAAAAACGAACCCATCTAGTTTTTAAGGATGAAAACGCCGTTTATAGAAAAGGTCAAGTGAGTCACACTTGGCCTTTTTCATCATATTTTTGAAAACATTTTCTCCTGAGTCCGTATATAAACCCTCTAGCAAAATTAAGTTGATATCGGTCACATTTTTTCACTATTACAAAATAAAAAAAGCAAATTATTACAGAAATTATGGAAATTTTTGCAGCTTTATAAAAAAGCTTCCAAAAATATGAAAATCTCTTCCGCTGTTTAATTACCTTCACCTCTGCTTACGACCGGTTCAATCCATTTCGAACCCATACCAATAATTTAAAACAATTCATTCAGACCCAAGGAAACTCACCGGGTTTGCTTCTGCCGTACTGCGCTTTTGTAACAGGGTCGTCGGGAGGCGCTTTCAGCTTCCTGCTGTACTAAAGCGGGATTTTTTGCGGCAGGATGAACCCGCAATACATATCTAGTGGAGATTAAAATGATTCCTAAAAATAATTCACATACAAACTTGGTTAAAAGGTTAACGCTTGGCGTTGGCACAGGTTTAGCCGCCTTTTCACTCAATGCATTTGCAGCCTGTACTTACAACATTGATAACCAGTGGGGTAGCGGATTTGTGGCAAGTATCACAGTGAAAAACGATACTGGCGCGGCTGTTAATAACTGGAGCGTGAATTGGCAGTATTCCAACAACCGCATCACTAACAGCTGGAATGCCAATTTTTCCGGCAGCAATCCCTACACCGCCACTAACATGAGTTGGAATGGCAGTATTGCCGCAGGCCAATCCATTTCGTTCGGCTTTCAAGGTAATACCAACGGTAATACCGTTGAGCGCCCAGTGGTTAATGGCTCGCTCTGTGGTGAAGCATTAAGCTCGTCCTCTTCCTCGCGCTCCAGTGTTGCGTCAAGTTCAGCGCCGTCAAGCAGCTCCGTCGCCAGTTCGCGTTCAAGCGCTGTAGCATCCTCTGTCAATAATTCTGTGCCCGCTAACAATTTCGCCCAAAATGGCGGAGTTGAATCGGGTTTAACCAACTGGGGGACTACTGCAGGGACCGTCACCCGCTCAACTGCTGATAAACGCAGCGGCTCAGCCAGTGCATTAATTACCGGCCGTACTGCTGCCTGGAATGGTTTGACCTTTAACGTAGGTTCACTCACCAACGGCAACCAGTACGAAGTTAACGTCTGGGTGAAATTGGCTCCGGGAACGCCTGATAGCGTGCTGACCCTAACCGGTAAGCGTATCGATGACAGTGATACATCCACCTACAACGAATACACCCGTGTAGGAACCGTTACCGCTTCTGCTAATGAGTGGCGCCTGCTGGAAGGTTATTACACCCAGTCGGGTACTACTGGATTCCAACATTTCATTATCGAAGCGACTGATACCACTATCAGCTACTACGCAGATGATTTCGCTATAGGTGGCCAAGTGGTGCAAGAGCCAAGCAGCTCCAGCAGCTCCAGCAGCTCCAGCAGTGCACCAGCGGCCAAAAAATTCATTGGTAACATCACCACTTCAGGAAATGTGAGATCTGACTTTACCCGTTACTGGAATCAAATCACGCCGGAAAACGAAGGTAAATGGGGATCAGTTGAAGGCACTCGCGATGTTTACAACTGGGCACCAGTTGATCGTATCTATGCCTATGCACGTGCGAATAATATCCCGGTAAAAGCACATACCTTTGTGTGGGGCGCGCAATCGCCTTCATGGATTAACAACCTGAGTGCGTCTGAAACTGCAGCCGAGATTGAAGAGTGGATTCGCGATTACTGTGCACGCTACCCGGATACTGCAATGATCGATGTAGTGAACGAAGCGGTGATTGGTCATCAGCCAGCAGGTTATGCGCAAAAAGCCTTTGGCAACAATTGGATTCAACGTGTATTCCAATTGGCTCGCCAATACTGCCCTAACTCAATTCTGATTCTGAACGACTACAACAACATTCGTTGGCAGCACAATGAATTTATTGCCCTTGCAAAAGCACAGGGCAATTACATTGATGCAGTTGGCCTGCAAGCGCACGAATTGAAAGGTTTGACTGCTGCGCAAGTGAAAACGGCGATCGACAATATTTGGAATCAAGTGGGCAAGCCCATCTACATTTCTGAATACGACATTGGCGATACCAATGATCAAGTTCAACTGCAAAATTTCCAGGCACATTTTCCTGTGTTCTGGAATCATCCTCACGTTAAGGGCATCACCATTTGGGGTTATATCAATGGCAGAACCTGGATTGAAGGCTCAGGCTTGATGTCCGACAACGGTACGCCGCGCCCTGCAATGACCTGGTTGTTGAATAACTACATCAACAAACAGTAGTAGTTAGTCGATGTAAGTGCGATTCATAAAAATGGACTTTTATGAATCGCACTTACATCGCAGCCATTTATTGCAACAAGGCATTACAACAAAAAATAGTCAGACGCACCACCTTTTAATAAAAAATAGGGAGAGTTCCCATGCGCACTTTTTGTAAGTTGAGCGCTCACGCTGGTGTGCAGTTCGCAAAAATATCCGGTAGCTGTTTTGCGCTGCTATTAGCATTCAATACTCAAGCGGCGTGCCAATATCAAGTTATCAATCAATGGAACAGTGGCTTCATTGCCGCGGTAAAAATTACCAACTCCGGAACAACAGCGATAAATGGTTGGTCCGTTAATTGGCAATATTCGGGCGATAATCGATTTAGCAATAGTTGGAATGCCAATGTTTCAGGCAGCAATCCGTATTCAGCCACCAATTTAAGTTGGAACGCTAGCATTCAGCCGAACCAAACAGTTGAGTTTGGTTTTCAGGGAACCAAGGGTGCGGCTAATGCGGAAGTTCCTGCGATCAATGGAGCACCTTGCGGCAATGTCACGCCGGCTTCTTCGGCTGCTGCTTCATCTACGCGATCCTCAGCTACATCTACCGCTGCATCCTCTGTCGAACCAGTAAGTTCAAAATCTTCCAGCAGTTCAGTGGCTTCATCAAAAAGTACTAGCTCATCGTCGGCAGTGAGTTTAATCGAAGCAAGTAATCCCAATATTTGGGCTGATGTGCCCGATCCCTCAGTCATTCGCGTCGGCAACACCTATTACATGAGCAGCACCACCATGCACATGAGCCCTGGTGTACCCATCATGAAATCCACCGATTTGGTGAATTGGTCGCTGGTGAATTACGCCTACAAAACCTTGGACAATACCAGCGCGCTCAATTTGGAGAGCGGACAAAATGCCTACAGTAAGGGCTCCTGGGCGAGCAGTATTCGCTATGTGGATGGCATCTATTATGTAAGCACTTTTTCCTACACCACCAATAAAACGTACATCTATAAAACCAATAATATCGAGCGCGGTCCCTGGACTGCCTCTACGTTAAATGGTTTGTATCACGATTGCTCGCTGTTCTTTGAAAATGGTCGCGCATTTTTGGCATACGGTATTGATGATATAAAAATTATCGAACTGACTGCCGATGCTTCAGCACTCAAGGCGGGCGGATTAAACCAAACCATTATTCCTAAATCTTCGGCGGTGGCAGGCGCTGGTTTTATTGTGCGCCCTGAAGGTACACACCTGCAAAAAATCAATGGCCGTTATTACGTTTCGTTAATTACTTGGCCATCCGGAAAATCGCGTACGCAATTAATTTTTCGCGCAAATAATTTAACCGGCCCTTATGAAGGTCGCGTTGCATTGCAGGATCAAGGTGTGGCGCAAGGCGGATTAATTGATACCCCTAGCGGTAACTGGTACGCCTATTTGTTCCGCGATTCCGGTGCCGTCGGGCGCATTCCCTATTTGGTTCCGGTGAGCTGGCAAGATGGCTGGCCAGTGATGGGAGTTGCTGGAAAAGCTCCGCAAAAACTCGGCTTCACGGTGGAACGCAAAAGTCTGGGTGGAATAGTAACTAGTGATGAATTTAGCCAAGGTACACAAGGTTCCTCCGTGTTGCCATTGCAATGGCAATGGAACCACAACCCGGATAACTCTGCCTGGTCACTGTTGGCTCGCCCCGGCTTTATGCGGCTCACCAACAAGCGCACAGCGAGTAATTTTGAAGTTGCGCGCAACTCACTCACTCAACGTACCTTTGGTCCGCAATCGTCTGCACGCATAGCGATTGAAACAGCAGCCATGAAAGACGGTGACTACGCCGGCTTAGGCGCGCTGCAATCGCGCTACGGTTTTGTTGGCGTGAATAAATCCAACGGCAATAAATCCATTGTGATGGTGGACACCACCTCGGGTAGCCCGCAAGAAATTACGCGCATTGGTTTATTTCAGGATCGCGTGTATTTCCGTATCGATATGAATTTTGTTAATCAAGCGGATCAAGCGAAATTTTATTACAGCCTGGATGGAAATAACTGGACTGCACTTGGCAACACCCTGCGCATGACTTACGACCTCAAGCATTTTATGGGGTATCGCTTTGCGCTGTTTAACTACGCCACCCAGTCTACCGGTGGCTATGTGGACTTTGATTACTATCGAATCAACCCATAACAACGTTGAACTCATTAAAAACGTATCGGCTCGGTCAATACAACGATAGCAATAACTTTAAAAATGCTAGAGAACCTTCAATTTATGGAGATTAAATGATGAATAAGCCAAAAAACTCCGCCAGATTTTTATCGCAGGTGTTGCGCAACACCTGCGGACTAATCGGCTTGGGCACCAGCCTGCTTGCACTATCAAATGCTGCCTCTGCAGCCTGTACCTACAGCATTGATAACCAATGGGGTAGCGGATTTGTAGCGAGTATCACGATAAAAAATGATACGGGTGCAGCCGTCAATAACTGGAGCGTGAATTGGCAGTATGCCAACAATCGCATTACCAATAGCTGGAATGCTAATCTTTCCGGCAGCAACCCCTACACAGCAACCAGTATGGGTTGGAACGGCAGCATCGCAGCTGGCCAATCCGTTTCATTTGGATTCCAAGGCAATACCAATGGCACTACAATTGAGCACCCAGTGGTTAATGGCACACTCTGCGGTGCGGCGGTAAATTCTGCAGCCCAATCAAGTGTAGTAACTACATCGTCCAGTCGCTCTAGTATTGCATCCAGTTCTATCCCGGCAAGCAGTGCAACGGTTTCAAGCAGCTCGCGCTCAAGCGTTGCGGTTTCTTCAGTAAATAGTTCTGCCCCGGCAAATAATTTCGCACAAAATGGTGGAGTCGAAAGTGGCTTAACCAATTGGGGAACAACAGCGGGAACAGTCACACGCTCAACAACGGATAAACGCAGTGGCTCTGCCAGCGCATTAATTACCGGACGCACAGCGGCCTGGAATGGTTTGACATTTAATGTGGGTTCGCTCGCCAATGGCAACCAATATGATGCAGGTGTGTGGGTAAAACTCGCGCCCGGCACACCGGACAGCGTAATCACTCTCACTGCAAAACGTCTGGATGATTCAGATACGGCGACGTATAACGAATTCACACGTGTAGCAACCGTTACTGCCTCCTCGACAGAATGGCGTTTGCTGCAAGGTTATTACACGCAGCTGGGCTCCACTGCATTCCAGCATTTTATTATCGAAGCAACCGACACCACCATCAGCTATTACGCGGATGATTTTTTTATCAGCGGTGATCGTACTTCAACATCCTCCAGCAGTTCCAGTAGCAGTACGGGTCAAACGTGCGAATTGAAAGCGCCACTCAGGTGGACATCTACCGGCCCATTAATCAGCCCGAAAAATTCCGGTTGGAAGTCAATTAAAGACCCATCGGTTGTGAAATATAACGGTCACTATCATGTGTATGCGACTTACTACGATACGGCGTACAAATCTATGTACACCAGCTTCACTGATTGGAACAACGCTCAGGCGGCACCACATATTTCCATGAACGGTACTACCGTAGGCAATAGTGTTGCGCCACAGGTGTTCTATTTCCGTCCACACAATAAGTGGTACTTGATTACCCAATGGGCCGGCGCCTATTCAACCACTGACGATATCAGTCGCCCTAACTGGACTGCGAAAAAGAAATTGCTGCAAGGCGAGCCATCTGGCGCATTGGATTTCTGGGTAATTTGCAATGACACCCATTGCTACCTGTACTTCTCACGTGATGACGGCGTGCTGTACATGTCCAAAACCACTATTGGCAACTTCCCGAACTTCTCCGGTTACACCGTTGTTATGAGAGACCATCGCGGTAACGGCAACCAGTATTTATTTGAAGCGCCTAACGTGTACAAACTCGATGGCCAGAACAAATACCTGTTGTTGGTTGAAGCTTGGCCGAGTGGCCCACGTATGTTCCGTTCCTGGACATCCACTAGCCTTGATGGCCCGTGGACACCCTTGGCAGACACAGATGCAAACCCATTCGCGGGTAATCAAAACGTGGAGTGGCCAACCGGTAAATGGGCTAACGGTATTAGTCATGGTGAGTTGATTCGTTCAGGTTATGACGAACGCCTTACTGTTGATCCTTGTAATTTAGAGTTCCTTTATCAAGGTGAAGCAGGTCCTAGCCCTGACGGTAATTACAACACCATTCCTTACAAACTTGGTTTGCTGCGTTTGAAGAAATAATTTCGCGGCTGCCACTCGTTACCTCCCCGCTTTGGTAGATCCAAGGCGGGGATTTGACCTTCACCAATCGACGAGCTTGTCAGTTGTTTGTGCTCGTCAACGAATAACAATAAAAAATTAACTATCGTCAGCTAACCCCAAATTCGGTATCGCGATCATTTTCTCGTTGTCGCGATTTTTCAATACCTCTTGTCAAGGAGAAAAACGATGTACTTATTGAATTCCCGCAGCCCGCAGCGGCTGAAAAAAGGTGAACAATCATTACTAAACTTTGTTATGGGCACTGCACTCGCCGTGCTGGCGCAAACAGCATCAGCTGCATGTACTTATCAAATTGATAACGAATGGAGCGATGGTTTTGTTGCCAGTATTATTATAAAAAATGATACCAACGCAACAGTGAATAATTGGAGCGTGAATTGGCAGTATGCTAATAACCGTGTAACTAACAGCTGGAATGCCAATGTCTCTGGCAGCAATCCCTACACGGCAACCAACATGAGCTGGAATGGCAGCATTGCAGCGGGCCAATCGGTTTCGTTTGGGTTTCAGGGAACTAAAAACGGCAATACGGCCGAGCTTCCGCAAATTAATGGAACCCTCTGTTCAGCGGCTCCAGTAAGTTCTGTCGCAAGTAGCTCGCCAGTCAGCTCAGTACGTTCGAGTTCATCAGTAGCCGTTGTGTCTTCATCACAAATCAGTTCATCGGTTGCATTAAGTTCATCGTCGCGCGTCTCGTCATCTGTTCCGACAGGTGCTCGTAACGCGATTACAGTGCGTGCACTTGGCACAACAGCGACCGAATCCATCACTCTCAGCATAGGTGGTACTGAGGTACAGTCCTGGACGTTGAGCACCGTCATGAACAATTACACAGTAGAAACGGCTCTGGTTGGCGACCTGGTTGTAACCTTTGCCAATGATGATGGCGGCAGTGCAGATGTACGTATCGATTACGTCAACGTTAATGGTGTAACCCGTCAAGCAGAAGTGCAGACAGAAAACACTGGAGCTTGGGGGAATAACCGTTGCGGTGGCGGTGCGCCCAGCGAATGGTTGCATTGCGAAGGTTACATCAATTTCGGTAGCGTCACTGGCGAGCCTCGGTCAAGCAGTTCTGTCGCGTCGAGCAGATCTTCGGTCTCTAGCAATTCGTCGTCTGGTGCCGGCTCTGCTGGCTGTGGTGCCCCCGCTAAATTAACCAATGGTCGTCGTACTATTAACGTTAATGGTTTGAACCGCGAATACGTATTGGATATCCCGAGCAACTACAACCAAAACAATCCCTACAAGTTGGTCTTCGGTTGGCACTGGCGTGGTGGTAGTGCGAATGATGTTGTAGGTCAAGGCTACTACGGCATGAAAAGCCTCTCTAATAACAGTGCGATTTTCGTGGCGCCTGATCGTGCCGCCGGCACCGACGGATGGACCAATGCCAATGGCCGCGACATAGCTTTCTTGCAGTCGATGCTAACCCAGCTGAAGTCATCCCTGTGTATCGACGAAAGCCGTATCTTCTCTACCGGTTGGAGTTACGGCGGCATGATGTCATTTGCGGTGGGCCGCGAGTTGCCAACCACCTTCCGTGCTATCGCGCCTGTATCAGGTGCCTTCTTGACGCCTCATGTGGATAGTGGTTCGGCGACTGCGGCCTGGATTGCGCACGGCACCAGCGACAATGTGGTAAGCCATAGCTCTGGCAGTCAAGCTCGTGACGCTTATCTCAGGGCAAACGGTTGCTCTAACACGACTGTGCCGGTGCAGCCATCTCCCTGTGTGGAGTACCAAAACTGCTCATCGGGTAAACCTGTTGTCTGGTGTTCGTTCAATGGTGGACATACCCAGCCGTCGTTCTATAGTTCTGGAGCATGGAATTTCTTTAATCGGTTTTAATCGGTTCTAATTGCCGCGAGGATAAGGCAACAGTGATAAAAAATCTGTACGACGCGGAACAACCTGAATTCCGGATTCCAAAAGAGGCCTGGAATTTCATTAGCCAATTTTAAGGCGACATAAAAATTCTCCTGTGGACTTCCCGGCTGGCAAGAAACATGTTTTTGCCAGTCGGGCTTTTTGTATTTATAAAATATTTTTTTATTAAAAATGTATTTTGTTAAAAATAAAAAACAGCTAACCATTAGAAAATGCTAACCAAGTTTACATAAATAGCACTTAAAAAAACATGTAACCGAACTCACCTGATAATACTTACATACTAGTTCTCCAATGGAGGAAATTTAGTGGGCTATTTGATTGAAAGCCCAAAAAAAATATTGTATGTTTTTATTATAGTAAAATTGACAACAAGGTTGGATTACACAACGCCTTACCAATTTTGGATTTGCTTATTATTTTAATATTCATTTTTTTCATGTGGTTTTTCGGTCGACTCATTATCTGGTAACAACATGTTAAACACATCGGTCTACGATTTTATAAGAATAAAAATAGCGTCCATGGAATATGCACCAGGTAGCAACTTCTCTGAAATGGATTTGGTTAAAGAGTTAGGCACACCGCGCGCTAAAATAAGGGAGGCGTTCAGCCGCCTGGCGCAAGATAACCTTATTCAAATTATTCCCCAACGCTGCACCACCATATGCAAACTCGAATTGGGAAATATTCTGGATTCCATTTTCATCGTCAGGTCGATTTTAATTGCCGTCATTAAAGATGTGCATTCACAGAATATTGAAAAGGAACTCACCTTATCGCAGCTAAGGGACAGTTTATTAACAGTCGAAAGTGGTGCGGTTTTCTCCGATGTAGACTTTTTCAAAGCGGACCATCATTTTTATCTAACCTTATCCGGATTAAATGGCTTCCCGCGCCTGAACAAAATTATTTTCAAAGAAAAATTGAACATTGACAGAACGCTCAGGTTATCCGTTGGGCGCAGGTCCGATTACATCACCATCGCCAGGCTTTACCGAAGGGTTTTAGATGGCTTGCTATCGGCAGCGCCAGACAAATCCATTAAAGCGATTTGCGAAATGGCCATCACCCTTGAAGCATTTGCCAAACTTGCCAAAAAAAATAATCCCAGCTTATTTATATAAACTCGTCAAAATAGAAGTCTTAACAATAACAATAGATTTTCTTTTTAAGTATCTAAAAAGAATTCACCCTGCATTACGCAGGGTCACCAAATATCGAAATTGCGGATCGATTTAATTATAACAATGACCCCCTATCTGGAATTCCGGTAATACCTCTGTTGTCGCGGCATCACGACAGAGTCACTATCAATCGGTCTTTACTCCTCTACCAGTAGCATTGGTAATAAGGCTAAAAATCTGGAGTCTAATAATGAAACTACTCAGCAATAGCAATAAAGCTTTTATCAAAAAAAGCATTCTTTCCTCGTTAGTTTGTGCAGCGGCATTGGGCGCATCTGCCGTGAACGCACAAACACTCACCAGCAATTCAACCGGCACCAATAACGGATTTTATTATTCGTTCTGGAAGGATTCAGGCAACGCATCCATGACTTTACATTCGGGCGGCCGCTATGCATCGCAATGGAATAGCGGTACCAATAACTGGGTGGGCGGTAAAGGCTGGAACCCTGGCAATAGTTCAAAAGTGGTGAGCTACTCCGGTTACTACGGCGTGAGCAACAGCCAAAACTCTTACCTCGCACTCTATGGTTGGACCAGAAGCCCGCTGATTGAATACTACGTTATCGAAAGTTATGGCTCATACAATCCGGCGAGTTGTTCTGGTGGAACTGATTATGGCAGCTTCCAAAGTGACGGGGCAACTTACAATGTTCGTCGTTGCCAGCGCGTTAACCAACCCTCCATTGATGGCAACCAAACGTTTTACCAATATTTCAGCGTGAGAAATCCGAAAAAAGGATTTGGAAATATCTCCGGCACTATTACCTTTGCTAACCATGCCAACTTCTGGAGAAGCAAAGGCCTGAATTTGGGCAACCATAATTACATGGTATTGGCGACCGAGGGTTATCAAAGTAACGGTAGCTCTGATATCACCGTGAGCGAAGGCGGTAACAATAACGGGGGTGGCGGCAGCTCCAGTTCTTCACCATCAAGTGGTGGAAGCAAAACCATTGTAGTGCGCGCACGCGGAACAGCCGGTGGTGAAAGCATTACCCTCAAAGTAAACAACCAGGCAGTACAAACCTGGACCCTGTCTACCGGCTATAACAATTACACCGCATCGACCAACCTCTCGGGCGGTAGCCTGGTGGAATTCACCAACGATGGTGGTAACCGCGATGTGCAAATTGATTACATCAGTGTGAACGGTTCCGTTCGTCAGTCCGAACAACAGACTTACAACACCGGTGTTTATCAAAACAACGCTTGCGGCGGTGGCAATGGTGGCAGCGAATGGCTTCACTGCAACGGCGCTATTGGTTATGGCAACCTCTAAGCCCACTTAATTGTTAAGCAGGACGGGCAAGGATTGCCCGCCCTGTTGGGTATACCGACATGAAACTATCCCTGTTTAATATTCATGATGTTGCGTTATTGATTACGGTCACATTGTGCTTGTTGCTCGCCATGTTCCAATTTCTCTATCCCGATAAAAACAAAATCGCGAAATTTTTCCTGCTTGTTTTTTTGCTCGATATTGCCATTGGTGTCGGCGCAATCCTGATGCTTTGGCAACCTGCTATAAAAATACATCCGTTAATTGATAGCTACCTAATTCCTTACTTATTGTTCAGTTCACTGCTACTGAAAGGTCCACTACTTTATGGTTATGTCTGCGCTGTTACTACGCCGGATTATAGATTCTCAACTTTTGATACTCTTCATTTGCTACCCATTATCATTTATTTTTCACTTCTCGCATTAACCAGCCATAACCTGGGTGCAATTCATTCACAGAGCGATAAGGTCATAAGCACCCTTTCCTTTTATGAATGGCACTCGCTCAAAACAATTCCATTAATCTATGCGCTCATGGCGGTGTACAAGGTCCTTCATTATCACCAGCAGAGTGATCGTCGCGCCGTACACTTTTCGACAAGTATTTTATGGCTCGATATTTTGGTATGGGGCACCTTGTTTAATTGGAGCTGGTCATTGGGAACCCATCTGCTCGGCTTCTACCTGGGTGCATCCATTGCGGATAAATTTGGTATTCTGGACAACTACTTTACATCGGGGCTTATCAGTGCCCTATTGGTCTACAGCCTTGTACATGCCAATAAACAATTATCAGTGAAGGTGGATTTTGCTGAGAGCCAGCGCATTGATAAAAAATCAGCTGATTCATTCATCGAGTTAACTACAGAGAAGCAGATCCTCGAGAAAATTGTTCGCTGTATGGAGGTGGAAAAATTATTCCTCAACCCACGTTTGAACATTGAACGAATGGCGGAGCATATCGATGTTCCTTATCGTGACGTTTCCGCGCTTATTAACAAATACTTCCAGATGAATTTTAATGAATTCATTAATCTGCATCGCATCAATGAAGCCAAAAGATTACTCGCGGATACGCAGTTGTTTAACCTATCCATCAATGAAATTTATACCCAGGCTGGCTTCAACAGCAAATCGGCATTTCATCGGTTTTTTAGCCGCTTGGTGGGTGTATCACCAACGGAATTTCGTAAATTATCTGCCGCATCAATCAAAACCAATCGCACGGCAACAGTTTAATGATGGCAACTTACCTACTCGATGCCATCATTAAACTGTTGGTACTACTTGGTAATTAATTCACTCTACAGCCAGGCACGACAAAAGAACCGTCGTGATTACCTTGTAAACCAAAGCTCACAGATTGGCCCGGAGTGACGGTGCCATTCCAATTGACATTGCTCGCTGTCACCACATTGCCCGAGCCGCCAATTGTTGCGTTCCAACCACCAGTACGCATTGGGTTTTCACTGAACGTTAAGGTTACATTCCACCCGTTCACGGTGGAGCTTCCACTATTGTTAATCACCACATCCAATTGGTAGCCACTTCCCCAATTATTGACGACTCTTGCCACACAACTTAGTCCACCCGTGTTGTTCGAGCTGGCAACAGAAGATGCGATGGAACTGCTGGAGCTTCGGCTTGAGGAAGAAGGGACAATGGAGCTTTGGCTTGAGCTGGAAAGCATTGAACTTGAGATTGTTGAACTCGACGCACCGACAATTCCAAATGGCGCCGGTTGCGCAGCACAGGTACTGCGCGTGATACAACTTCTATTATTTTCATAACCCCAGCCACTACTGGTATTCACGCACAATGGGTAAAGCGTTCCGTACCAATTACATTGACCGCCGACATTCGAATTGCTCGACGCCACCGATGAACTGGCCAGACTGCTTGCTCTGCTGCTCGAAATCGCGCTGCTACTTGATTGACTACTCGCATTGCCATCAACCGGCACAGTGCCGGAAAAGCCTTTGGCATTTTCGGTCGTCAGCGCAAGGATTAATGTTCCGTTTTGGATAACCACGTTAGCCGGATCGAAATCCACATAGTTTCCATCAAAAGTCCAATCCGCTTTGCTCCAGCGACTTGTATCAAAATTATTAAAATCATCGCGCCAGGAAAGGGTGAAATTTTTGGTGCTGGTGTTGTACGCGTAATACTCCATGTAATTTACAAATTGATAGACCGGCAGAATAGATGGATTAAATGCCCCCACCCAGGATTCGGAAGTCGAAGCCCAAATATTGAAACGCATGCTTTGTGGATTGACGAGCCCCGTTACAAAATTGCTGCCGTTAATTCGGCGTACTTGTTGGCCATCAATAAACCAGGCGACATAATCCGGAGTCCACTCCAATGTATAGGTATGGTAATCATCCGCGAGGGATTGCCCTAGTGTATGCAGACCTTCTGTTGTCTGGCGCGGCGATCCCACAATGATATTACTTTGCATCTGGTAAGCATCGTTCTTACCCAGGACTTCAATATCAATTTCTTCCCAAATGGTGCCCGCAACTTCGGAGCCATTTTTGTAGGTAAAGAATGTCGAGAGGATACCGCTGCCTTCAGCCATGCGCATGCGCATCACGTAACGACCGTATTTTGTAGAATCCGCACTATAAATTTCGGCCCCTTTATAAGGCTTGGCCGATACATAGCTGGAGCTGAGAGCGACGATGCCCAGCGCGCTTAATAAGCGGTAACTCATCACTCGATAATTCAATAAACGATAATTCAATATGCGATAGATAAATCGAAAGATAGATCGACAGGTGGATCGAAGGTTAAACATGATGAACTCCTTATGTTTATTGTGGATACAGGTAGTGGGGACTATTGACCATACAAGCACAGGGAATTTACAAAAAAATCACTACCCCCGTTGTCCCACTTTTGTAAAACGGCGGGACAAACGCGTCACGTTTTCGCCGCGAATATGAGACTCGTTAGTTAACAATCTCTTCCTACACAACTTAAAAATTCTTTACATCAAAATCACTCGCTTTTACTGCCGTCGCGGTCACTTGTAATATAATATTTACTCATGCGCTGGCAGCTCTTATGAGCGAATGCATTTAACAAAATAAAAAAGCAAACACTCCCTTTTTCTGTGCAAAAAAATCGACACGACCTTAAACCAAAAATCGTCGAACTTTGCACAAATACGGTAAATCAACTTCTACCTGTCGCGGCCCCTTATCGGGAACGATGAAGTATTACCAAAAAACTAAAATCATCAGGAGATATGTGTATGCATCGGCAAGTGAATATATTGTTCAAGGTCATTGTTCTCGGCGTCTTGTGGTTTATCAATGCCACTGCTTTTGCGCAGGATGGAAAAATGTACCCAATAGATCCGCCAAAAGAGACAGGTGCCATACCTTTGGACACGGGTGGAGTGGATAATCAACCAGAAAAAGAAACCTGGTTTCGCCAATGGGGCGATCCAATGGCAAGAAATATTTCAACCGCAACGCTGACCCCGTTCCTCGCCGACCCTAAAAAAGCCAATGGCACCAGCGTTATTGTGGCGCCAGGCGGTGGGTTTATGTGGCTCTCCATGGGCAACGAAGGTTGGGAAGTGGCCGAGGCACTTGCCGCACGCGGAATCAATGCATTTGTATTGAAGTATCGATTACAACCAACTGCCGGAACATTGGAAGCATTTGAAACACAAATGAACCAACGTTTTGCCGAAGCAGCGAAAAGTACCGACAATAAAAATACAAGACCCAAAAGACCTTGGGGGGACCTTGCCAATCAATTGGCTGATGTGGAAGCAGCTTATGCATTAATTAAAAGCCGCGCTAAAGAGTGGAACGTCGATATGAACCGAATCGGCATGATGGGTTTTTCTGCCGGTGCAGGCCTGACGATGGCCACGACATTGAAATCTGAAAAGGTTGATCTCGCCTTTATCGCACCTATTTACGGAGGGATGGATGCGGTTGACGTACCAAAAGATGCACCACCTATGTTTGTTGCAATCGCTGTGGATGATTTTTTATTTCACGGCGAAACCGGATTAATTAAATCTTGGTATGACGCCAAAATTCCGGTGGAGTTTCATCTCTACCAAAATGGCGGACATGGTTTTGGTTTGGGCAACCCGGATCGCACAAGCAACAAATGGTTCGATTCATTTATCTATTGGCTTGAGATAAATGGATTTCTTAAACCCAATGAATAACCTGCGTTGAAGCCGTTTATAAAAAATCGGATCGCCATTTGCCATGGAAGTCCGCTTTTAAATAAGTGACACTCTCAATACTTGAAAGTACTGCTCGCTGCCTAGGGATAGGGGGTGGATGGTGCATTGGAAATGGCCTAGCAACCTGAAGCATGATTTTATACGCTCATCGGCATCTTATCGATGCCGGTGTTCAGCCAAAATCAAAAGTCAGCTCATAGCAGGTTGGGTGGCATGCCCAACCTTTGAGCTAAGTAATTATCCTTAAATTAACCTTGATAGAGATGATAAGGCTAGAGCTTTACAACAATTCGCCCTTTGACCTTTCCATCTAAAAGGTCAGCCGCTGCCTCTAAAGTATCCGCTAAAGAAACCTCAGTAGTCAGTGCATCCAATTTGGATTTATCCAATTCTGTAGCTAAACGTTCCCACGCTTCTTTTCTTAATTCGACAGGCGCCATGACGCTATCAATTCCATATAGCGTAATCCCCCTCAAAATAAATGGCGCCACTGTTGCCGGAAAATCCATTCCGCCTGCCAAACCACACGCAGCGACTGCGCCCCGATATTTTGTTGAGGCACATGCATTGGCTAAGGTGTGACTACCTACAGTATCAATCACGCCCGCCCAAATTTCTTTGTCCAGCGGCTTTCCGGGTGAAGACAATTCTGCACGATCTATTATTTCACTCGCACCTAAGCGGGTTAAATATTCTGATTCTTGAGAGCGGCCAGATGCTGCAATATATTACAAAAAAGAGCGCCTTGACCAATTGCGTCATCAAGCGCTTTATGTGTATGTGGCAAATCATCAAACCATTCTTTTGGCATATTCTTTTTTGAAGCTGAGCGGTAGTCTGACCTTAATGCAACCATTGCTAAAGTTTTAATATCCAGTGCTGAGTTTGAAAAAGGGCTGCTGCCGATAAATTTCATTAAATACCAATAGATGAACATGAAGTCATATGCAACTGGGTAACCAACAAACACCAATTTGCCATTTAGAGAGTTCAACCATTCAACATAATTTTTCATTGCTATTTCGGGAGGGACTAAATTGCTCCGACAGTACTCCCAAGCCTCCTGCTGAGTTTCCCACCATTTCTCAGTTTCCACATCTGCAACCGCACCCGAAAGACATTCGAGATTAACTTCAAATGTAGATATTAATTGCTTTTCTTTTGTATAAGCTGCAGAGCCAAAACTTAACATAGAATTTTGACCAGGAATTGGGCCATCAGCTTCAACATCCGTGCTTACTTAAATTTCATTCATTGCTCATTCCAATTTAACGCCGCGTACAGCGGCAGTTTGTAAGTCGTGGCTTTGTGGATTACTTTTGCGCAGCAAAACCACAAAACTGCGACTTACAAACTGTCCAGCGCACGTAGTGCGCGGGCTGCTACGCCTTGTTATAGTTTTGGCCTTTGACGTTGCCTTTGCGTAAAGATCTGAAAGCCCAAAGCTTGATTAATAAATTTTACTAGAAGACCTAAAGCACGGCACTCTTTAATAAAGTTAAAACTGCGCGTTCTCAGAGCAAACTACCAAGCACATAAATTATGTATTAATCAGAAAGCGCATTCTCAACTTTAGCTACAATAGCTTCGGGGCCATTCACTTCAAGAGATAGGTTTTCAATATTGTTCCCTATGAGATTAATAGTGATTTGGGACGCTTCTTCTTGAGTTAAGACTGAAGTTATTGCTTCCTTAGCTCCCTCAACAACTGCATCGAGCATCATACTCTCGATCTCGTTTTTGATGTTTGCCTCGGTCATTGGCTTTCCGTTAATTGTCATTTTAATTTCAAACATACGCTTTTCCTTTTCCCGTCAACTTTAGTAAATACTCAATTCAACTATAACGCCGTGCTCAACGGCAGTTTGTAAGTTGTGGTTTTGTGGATTACTTTTGCGCAGCAAAACCACAAAGCCGCGACTTACAAACTGTCCAGCGCACGAAGTGCGCGATGCTTCAGCGACTTGTTATGTGTGCTTTAAAGCTAATTGAATTGTAATAAAGATGGAATAACAGCCAACTAGTATAGGTAGAAGAAATTCAAATATAGCTCTAGAAACTGACATTGGCTTTGTTAAAGAACGCCAGATACGATTTTTTCTATAAACCGAAGTTTCTTCAGCGTCTAACTCTATGTCATAGTTTGACTGTGGATAGCGATCACGAGCATCTATATTTCTTCCATATTGCACCAAGTATTCACTCGTAACCGCACCCCTCCAAACTATAAAGTCTGACATAGCATAGAGAAAAAAAGCCACTATGAAATATAAAAGAACGGCAGACATGACGTAAAGGAATGCACGTTGATCTAAAGACTGTAGTTCTATACCCAACGCACTTATTTTTGACGGTAAAGCATTAGCTTTAACAAAAAAAACGGTAAGCATACTTAAACCCAAAAGCATACGTCTTTCATTTCGTGTGACTGTCGATAAAGGGTCAGCCAAACTTAGATATTTTTTTCTTCAGTCATATTTGATCACATAACGCCGAGCTAAGCGGCAGTTTTTAAGTTGCGGTTTTGTGGATTACTTTTGCGCAGCAAAACCACAAAGCCGCGACTTACAAACTGTCCAGCGCACGCAGTGCGCGGGTTGCAGCACTTTGTTAGGTTTTTATTGACCTTAAAGATACAATTCAATGCCTATTGGGCAAGCACTTTATAACTAGAGATTTGTTCTTCTGCCACTCTATAGTTAGGTTCACCGGTTAAAGCAATATGTTCAAGACTGACTAGTAAAGTTGCAGTACCTCTATAAATTGCGTATTGCGCACGAGAAACCTTAAAACCCTTTGAGTTTTTGTAAATAATTTCTGTTTTTATTGCTTGCGTACCTTTAAATTCTGCTATTCCAGATTTAGATGAAAAAACCGAATATTTTGCTAATTTGAATGCTTCAATTTGTCTTTTTAATACTTCATTGGAAATATTATTTATTTCTGACAGTGTTAAATTTTCAAATTCTTGCTTTGTTAGTTCTGCAGGCCCAACTATAACCCTCAAGGAGTAAACGCCATCGGCTTTTTCTTTGTATGTAAATAATGGAATGTTGATATCTTTCAGCTCTACGTCTAATTCAATTTTTTTATTTTTAGCAAGATCAGAAGCATCATTTTTTAGCTTGGATATATCGGTTCTTGGTACTAATAGCCAATCATTTGGCACTGTGACTTCATAAACACCACTTAGTTTGTATGTTTTTGCATGTGTATAAGAGGTAAATAATAGAATTAAAAATAACGATACGATCTTTGGTGTTTTCAATTTAAAGTCTCATTTTTTAGTTGCGTCAAGGCTAAATAAGTGAAGTTTGGCAACCTAACGCCGCGTACAACGGCAGTTTGTAAGTTGCGGTTTTGTGGATTACTTTTGCGCAGCAAAACCATAAAACTGCGACTTACAAACTGTCCAGCGCACGTAGTGCGCGAGTTGCTACGCCTTGTTATAGAGCGATTTCAACAACACAAAACACTCCGCTCCTTCAGAACCGGAAAAAAGACGGTTCAAATTTATGGAGCTGATTCTTACCGAGATTTAACTTAGTGGCAACGGGAAAGAAGCTACAGACTAGAATTTCCATTTTACCAACCAAGTAACTCCCTACTTCCGCAGAACTTACTCTTCTAAACCGGCCTACTTCCTTATTAGCACAAGGAAAAACGCTACCGAAATCTGATTTTTCCACGCTGCTCAAAAGTAACTGCTTGCGAAAACCTTTCTACTTGCTCGATTAAAAAGAACGAGCACCTATAACGCCGAGCTAAGCGGCAGTTTTTAAGTTGTGGTTTTGTGGAAGTCTTTGCGCAGCAAAACCACAAAACTGCAACTTAAAAACTGTCCAGCGCACGCAGTGCGCGATGCTTAAGCGACTTGTTATAATTTAAAACTTGGCACTCACTAAAAATCGGTTTCAATTTTTCAAAGCAAACCATTTTAGCTAGCGCGACCATGAATTTACTTTCAGTAACAGTTGAAACCTGTAAAAACGCAGCTAACCAAGCAAACGAAAAAAGATTTGATATGACGAAAGCAGGTTTTTACAAATTTTTCTTATTGGGTAATTTAACTAAACCCGCAGAATTGCACAAACAGAAATGCTAAAAATTACGAGAAGCTATTTCCTAATGAAGCCGGCACAAACTAGCCGAAGCTTGAAAATCAAGAAACAACAACAGTTTTAATTTATAACGCCGCGTACAACGGCAGTTTGTAAGTTGTGGTTTTGTGGGTTACTTTTGCGCAGCAAAACCACAAAGCCGCGACTTACAAACTGTCCAGCTGCGAAGCAGCGTGTTGCTACGCCTTGTTATAGGCGCGTTTATTAAACCAAAACTTTCGTACTTTCAGAACCGGAAAAACCTGGACAAAATTATTGAAGCCGATTTTCACCGAGATTTGGCTTAGTGGCAACGGGAAAGAAGCTACAAGACTAGAATTTCCATTTCACCAACCAAGTGATTCCTTAATTCCGCAAACCTTATTCTTTTAAACCTGCCTACTTTCTTACTAGCACAAGGAACAACGCTTCAGATGTTGAGCTAACTGCGATGCTCAAAAGTAGCTGCTTGCGAAAACCTTTCTACTTGCTCGATTAAAAAGAACGAGCACCTATAACAGTTTATTAAATTGCGCAGACTATATAACCCGAAGATCAGGATCTCAACTAATTTGGTGGTGCGCCGTATAACCCCCAAAGCTGGCGAGCTTGCAACTCTATTAACTCTATATATATCAATACCTTAATTATTTCTACAAATTAATTATGGAGTTATACAGCGCAAGCAGTCTCAATTAATTGCATATTTAATATAGGATGGCTAAACTTGAGTCCTACTGGTTATTCAAACAGGTGCAATTATGGAAGATGTGCGCATTCCTTTACCCGCTTCACCCACTAAGTTTTTAGATCAACTCCGCGCTTTTATACGTACAGATGGAAAAAGTTACTCAACCGAAAATACATATGTCTATTGGGTTAAAAAATTTATTTTATTTAACAATAAGAGTCACCCCAAGAATCTGGCAAATCAAGATGTAGAGGCATTCTTGACGCACTTGAGCGTAGCAAAAGATGCTTCCCCGAATACCCAAAAGCTTGCCCTTAACGCATTGATGTTTCTATACAACCGTTTTTTAGATAGCCCCATAGAGCAACTCAATTTTAAATACGCAAAAAAGCAAGTTCGAACACCTACCGTTTTCACTCATGAAGAAGCTATGTCTATTATCGATTGTATGGAGATGCCCTATAAGTTGTTGGCTCAACTAATGTATGGTGGTGGCCTTCGGGTTTCTGAAGCATTACGATTGCGCGTTAAAGATGTTGATTTCGGAATGGGTTACATTGTTATTCGAGATGGAAAAGGTTTTAAAGATAGAACAACACTTCTCCCCAAAAGCATCATTCCTGATTTAAAAAAGCAGATTAGCATTGTTCAAAACCTGCTTGAGTATGATAAATCCTGTGGCATTGCAGGGGTATATATGCCGAACATGCTTGAAAAAAAATATCCTTCAGCGGGGTATTCCCTAGGTTGGCAATTTTTATTCCCAGGCAATGAACCAAGTAAAGACCCGCGAACCAACTTAATTCGCAGGCATCACATATATCCAACTACAATTCAGTCTCATGTGAAGCAAGCAATCAAAAAAGTGCGCATACATAAACATGCCAGCTGTCACACATTTCGTCACTCATTCGCCACCCGACTTTTACAAGCCAAGTATGATTTAAAGCAAATCCAAACATTGATGGGGCACACTGATATTCGAACTACCGAAATCTATTTACACGTGCTGGATGAGCTCGGAGATCATGTTAAAAGTCCTCTGGATCTCTAGTTCAGAAATTTCGATCCAATTGGATACTATCTCACCCTCTTTAGTCTGAAAGTCCGCTTTGGGCACGTTACTGACCTTGGCATATGTTGGGGTTCGCAAGCTCACCCACAACCTACGGGTATGTACTTTGTTGAAAATACTCCGGTAAGCGATGATGCGATTGAACCACAATTTGTCTAAATAACAAATTCTGCGCCAAAGCGTTATTACACCTTGTTACAGTGGGTGACAAACAAAAGCCGCGATCGTGTTACCACGATCGCGGCTTTTGTTTTGTGAACGAAAATTAATCGACGTGAATATAGCCGTTTAATTTTCTACGCTATCCAACTTACCCGCACCCGCATAAGCCGGAACCAAAGTCGGTAAGGTTGATGCGCTGTTGATGCTGTACTGATAAAAATCATGCGGATTAAATCCGAGGCCGTTGTCCACATGCAGTATCCATTCTGCGCTGGGGTTAAACAGGGTGACTATGTTGTCGTTGGTGAAAGTGACTTTTGCGCTTTGCTCGCTGTCTTCACTCACGACATAAAGCTCTCCGCTATCTACCAAAATATTATTGGCTTCCAAATACAGCTGCGCTTCTGGGCCTGCGAGTGCGATGTAGGATATTTGGCGAGCGGGGCCGGTGCGGTCGTTGAAGAAATAGTTGTTGTAGATGTGCGCCTTACCAAAGCGAACGCGTGGATGACGTTGATAGGTATTTTCAAAATAGTTGTGATGATAGGTCACATGCAGGCGGCCGGAATCCTGAACTGCATTGCTATCGACATGGCCGAGCAGCATCACTTTGTTGTAGTGATAAATATGGTTCCAGGAAATGGTGACCCAATTACCGCCGCGTTTTACATCTACTGCACCATCAATACGCCCAGCCAAACTTGAATTAGGTGCGCTGTAAATAAATGTGTTGTGATCCACCCATACATGGTGAGAAAAACATTCGACGGTTACAGCATCGGCATCGGGGTTAGAGCCTGCGTCATAAACATCGCGGAAGGTGAGGTTGCGAATAATCACATTGGATACATAAGCCGTAGCCGGATTGTATGCATCAAGGCATCCGGTCAGGCCGCCAACGCGAAAACCTATTTGCCGCAATACCGCAGTATTGCCAACACCAATAATCGTTTTATTAGAAGCAACATTAAATTTTACATAGCCTGTGGGTGGTTGAATTGCGCCTTCTACTTCAATCACATATGGCTCGCTCGCAGTGACGTAGGTTTGCAGTTGTTCAAACGTGGTGACCCGTACCACTGCGCCACCGGCGCCGCCCGTTGTAGTTGGAACACCCAATGCCGCCACTGTGGCAAAACCCGTTAATGAAAAGTCCGGCAGCTCACTAATAGGCGTGCTGGATGATGAACGGCTTGAGCTTGATAGCACCGATGAAATAGATGAGCTTGATGGTGCGATAGATGAGCGCGAACTTGCACTTTGGATTATTGAAGAGGCGATAGATGAGGCAACAGACGATCTGATCGATGACGCGACCGAAGATGCTGCAGATGAAACTACAGATGAACTCGATGTGGTACCCGAACAAATACCTGCTAGCGCAGTTCCACCTACGGTTAGCGAATCAATATTCGCAATTTCTTGCGAGCCAGTTGCACGCAGGCGCAGTTGATTGGTGCCGCTGACCAACGTGACATTTTTTGTGACGGTACTCCATGTTGAGAGCGATGCAGTGCGCGGGAATGACAAGCTGCCTGATGAGCCATTCACCGTTAATCCCGCACTGGTTGAGCCTATGTTGGCGTAGCGGATGGTGACTGTATAACTGCCGCTGGCCGGCACCTGTATTTGATAGTTAATGCCCATTCCGCCCGAGTTGTTGATATCGACATAACCCGAACCCGTGTAGCCGGAATTGGCGGTGCTGATAATACCGTCGTAACTGCAAAATCCAGGTTCATTTTCCTGGATGGTGACGGCGGCGGAAACAAAAGATGAAATAGCGAGTGATGCCAGTGCTGTAATAGCAGCTGACGCAAATTTGTTATGCATATAGAAGTCCTCGGTAAATAGCTGTTGTTTATTGACCGAATCTTTTTGCAATTTCTTATTGTGTAAAACCAGCAACAGGCATGACATGGGCGTATCCCTGTTGCGAGACCTAATTATAGCTATCACCTTGGAACGGCAAAAAAATAGGCTGGTTTTTGTCGCTATAAGTTAAATCATCTTTTAATTAAAAACCGCGTTTTAATTAACATGGGTTTACGCGGCTTTTGGCGTCAAACATCGCTATATTTTTTTCTGCGCGTGCTTATCCATAAAAGTGTCATCAATTCATCAACGAGTATTCATATTCCTATTTCAGTATCAGCATGGCGGCGTACGTTCTGTGTGCGCTTTTTAAATGATCAATAGCGGAGAAGGAAATGCGTACTCAGATATTGTTTGCTGCAAGCTTATGGCTGTTCAGTGTGGTATCCCCCGTTGCAAGTGCAACTGAAATTTTTCTGACGGATGGCAATTGGTATGCGTTTGATGTTGATCCTTTGCTGTCCCAATCCGGTGGTGCCGAATGGATCGATGCGCAAGTAGATGATGCGCAGGGTTATGTGGGCGATGGCTCTCCGCTGCAATTCTCGTTTTCATTAACGGCTGCCAGCGTTTTGAATTTGGTAGATGCCGGAATTTCCGGTGATATTTTTTCGGTGTTCATTAATGGCGTGGAATACTCTACCGCTGCTGTGACAGCTGACTCCGGATTATTTGCCGGCCTGGATTTTGATTCGGCCTGGGCAACAAATGAATTTAGTCGCTTGTCGGTTTTTCTCGCGCCGGGTGATTACACCTTGAGTGGATCACTAATCCAATCAGCAATCGATGACGCTGGCGAGCCTTATATGGCCAGTGTTGGCGGCCTGCGAATTGCAGAGGTGGATGAGCCGGGCGTGCTGGTGCTGTTGGGGCTTGCGATGGGGGCTTTAGGTTTGCGTCGCCGGTTGTTGTGCGCCACAAAAAATAACACACACACCAACACCTACAACAACACCTACAACACACAAGCCTAAAGGAGCAATGCAATGAACTTTGCTAAACGTTTGTTCACCGTTATTGGTCTTCCGCTTTGCTCCTGTGTTACCCATGCTGCTGATGTTCCCGTAAAAATTATTGCGTTCAATGATTTTCACGGCCAGTTGGAAGCACCGGGTACGCTGCGCGCGAATGCTGCCACGGCAACGCCGACTATTCCGGTGGGTGGTGTCGAATGGATGGCGGCGTATGTGGATGCGCTGAAGGCGCAAAATCCTAATAATGTGGTGGTATCGGCGGGCGATCTCATCGGTGCAACACCATTAATTTCTGCACTGTTTCACGACGAGCCCACCATCGAAGCAATGAATCGCCTGGGATTGGAATTTAATGCTGTTGGCAATCATGAATTTGATGAAGGGCGCGATGAATTATTGCGCATGCAAAATGGCGGATGCCATCCTACCGATGCAAATAGCTGCCAGGGCGCCGCAGTGGGAACACCGGTTCCGTTCGAAGGTGCACAATTTTCTTTTCTTGCTGCGAACGTGCAAGACAGCGCCAGCAAAAAAACATTGCTCGCACCCTATGCGATTAAAACGTTTGGCAAAGTGCGCGTTGCATTTATCGGTATGACGTTAAAGGAAACGCCGACAATTGTGTCGCCCAGCGGTGTTGCAGGTTTGGAATTTACCGACGAGGCTGCAACCGTTAATACATTGATTCCTAAATTGCGCGCGCGCGGTGTAAGGGCGGTAGTGGTGCTTATCCATCAAGGTGGAACCCAGCCAATTACTCAAGCGGCCGATACGATTAATTCCTGTAGCGGAAATTTAGCGGGGACACCCATCGCGCCGATTGTGAATGCATTGGATGATGAAGTGGATTTGGTTATTTCCGGCCACACCCATCAAGCCTATAACTGCCAGTTAAAAAATAAATCCGGTCGTTTAATTCCGGTTACGAGCGCAAATTCTATTGGCCGTGTCTTAACCGATATTGATATTGCCGTTGATCCAAAAACCGGCGATATCACGCACATCAACGCGCAAAATAAAGTGGTCGATCGCTCTGCCACTGGTGTAGTACCTAATGCAGACATTGCAGCGATTGTAGGTAAATACCGCGCATTGGCGATGCCGATTGCCAACCGAGTGATCGGTGATATTACCGCAGCCATGCCTGATATTGCGGTTAATGCTGCCGGTGAATCTTCATTGGGTGATGTCATTGCCGATGCGCAATTACAAGCAACTGCACCGAACGACAGGGGCAATGCCGTGGTCGCGTTTATGAACCCCGGTGGAATTCGCGCACCGGGGTTGCTTTACACATCAAGCACAGCCGGCGAAGGCGATGGCAAAGTCACATACGGTGAAGTTTTTACCGTGCAACCGTTTGGAAACAGTTTGACCACGCTGACATTAACCGGCGAACAAATCCATATTTTGCTCGAACAACAATTTGCCGGTTGCCATGCAGGCAATGCGCCGGTGCAGTGGAATTATCCGGCGAGTGATATCACTGGCCAATCGTTTAATCGTATTTTGCAAATATCCAATGGCTTTACTTACACCTGGTCTGCAAACGGTGCAGCCTGCGATAAAGTTGCCCAGGATTCGATTAAATTAAATGGCGAGATGATTAATCCGGCGCTCAGTTATCGCATCACCGTCAATAACTTTCTCGCCGATGGTGGCGACAAGTTTTATATCCTCGCCAAAGGCACCCAGCGTTTAGGCGGTGCACAGGATGTAGATGCATTGGAAGCATTCTTTAAAAATCCAATGAATGATGCCGATACAGCAACGGCAGGAGTGCAAATAGCACCGGGGTTACAAAATCGGATTGTTCTGGTGAATTAAAGAATATGCACTAAGGCAATAGATAGCTTTTGTTCTTTGCATAAAAGCCCACCTATTAAAAATAGGTGGGCTTTTAGTTTGTGAAAATCTAAAGGGACTCATCCATAGCGTCGTATTCCTTTTTCATTGCCGTCCCATCCTTTTTGCGATGTACATCTGTCGTCACTTCAATGCCATGCTCGCGCATAAAATCCAAAGCATTGTGTGAGCCAGTAGATTGTTTATAAACGGCACGTGCAATCACAATAACTTTGAAAACATACTCATTGCCACTAATGGGGCATTTGTATGCATTATTTTGGAATTTTATTAATTCTTCAGCGCATCCTTCCGATTTGTTAGATGTTTTATAGGTGGAGCTGCATGGAGATTTCGAAATACTCAAAATCACTGTATTTACTGCCGGAGATACTGACAAGGATCCAGTGACATCTTTTATCGTCCTGATAAACACGTCCTCTGCATGCTCGCAACCTTTGGTTACTGACTTGTTATTTTTCATTATGCCCAGAGACACACCATCAGGAAATTTATTGTTTATCAGAAGCGCACTGCCGTGAGTCTCCATTCCCGATTTAAACCATTGTTGATTACTTAAATCGCCATCCGATTTTCCAAAAGAGTATTTAGGTGGCACGGTGGAATCTCCTTTTTGACATGTTTAATTAAAAGTAGCTAAAGCAGCCCATTTTTTTCAAGAAGCAAACGGGCGCGCTATTCTATTCCGGTTTATTTGATCGTTTCTGCCGGAATATGTATACGAGTGCACATATGAATAAAAAATAATTTAACCAAGGGGTTTGTCCGAGTTTTATAGGCTGGCGCTTTTGATAGCCAGGATTGATTCTAAAAAGAGCTCTATTTAGTTAAAAAAACAATAAAGCTAATAGTGGTGATCCTATCTATTTTTTCCATTTAAGAGTAGATAGCACCTGATGCACTGGAAAATGTTGACTAACTACACATCATGCTTTCATTGAGGGAATACATAATGAAAAAGTTACTAGTATTAATACTGGTATTGTCGGGATGCTCACCTATGGAGAGGGATAATCTTGGCGCACCTATTTATTCGGTGCATGACAGTTTCCAGACATTGGATATGTTGAACGAAAATGACAATGGCAGGCAGAAGGCCTCCATAGGGTTTATAGAATTTGATGATTTGGGGTTTCAAAAAGACAGAAGTGCGGTAGACAATGTATTTAAAAATATACGAATGCTCAATGAGAATACCGCTGCTGATCCAATACTGCTGGTTGTGTTTATTCATGGGTGGCACCACAACGCCAAGCCTGATGATACCAACGTAACAACCTTTAAAAACTTTCTTCAAAACTTGCAGCATGAAGAAAATATTCAAACTGTCTCAAAATATAAACGGAAAGTAGTAGGGGTGTATATTGGTTGGAGAGGTGAATCAAATGAGAGTGTATTGAATCCTCTCACTTACAGATCCAGAAAATCAGCGGGATTGCGCGTTGGGCAGTATGGTTTACAGGAGGTGTTGGCCGAGCTTGCGAAAATACGAAAATCAAAACAGAGTAACCGGTTGGTTTCAATTGGTCATAGCTTTGGTGGAGGAGTGCTGTATTCGTCGGTTATGCAAAATCTTGTAGAAAATGTCGTCATGGCGCAAAAAGAAGGGAGCAATCAATTAGATACTATTAATAAGGTATACGGCGATCTTGTAATGCTGGTTAATCCGGCGCTGGAGGCTGCACGTGTTGAGGTGTTGAATCGTAGATTGAGTAATATTAAGTTTGCGAATTGCCAGCCTCTAGTCTTTGCCAGTTTTACATCCGAGTATGACAAGGCGCTTTCTGATGTTTTTCCCCTTGGCCAAAAATTATTTTTTTACGATGATAAAAAAATTGCACTTCAAGGTGATCATGAAGATTTAGTAACTACTCCTTATGGAAATGCGCCCACTTTTAGAACCCATGAACTTTCTTGCAAATCCTGCGACTATAAAGCGGACCCGGTTTATTTAAACCCGGATCAATATCGCGATGCAGCAAAACAATGGCGTACGTTCAGAGAAAGCAAAAATGCGGAGTTCAACGTAGGCAATATAAAGTTGATACCTAATCCAGATTCTCCCATTCAACCAGGCACACCTATTATGAATGTCTACGTAACAGGCAATACCTTAATGCAAGATCATAATGACATTTGGGGAAGCGAATTTTCACTGTTTGCACGGGCGCTTATAGGGATGGAGTTTGCCCGTGGTGAAAAATGTCAACCATAAATGCCATTTCTGGTGCAGGTCCTTCATGTTGATTATTCAGGACCGCAACAGGTCGATCGCGCTTGCTTCTGATATTCATCATGCAGTTTCCACCAATTATAGGGCTCGGTTTGCGGCCAACCTTTGGGCGAGTCCTCCCAATTTTCCTGACGGCCAAGCGGTGTTAAATCAAGGAAAGTCCAAACGCTGCCTAATTGTTCGAGCCCGCGGCCAGTACTAAAGTAGGTGCGATAAATATTGCCGGAATCTTGCAAGAAAATACTTAACCCGTGAATGTCATTGATGATGAAATCAGTGCTGAAACTATCCGCAGTGGAATACCAGGGAATGTCCCATCCCATGCGTTTTTTAAATGGAATTATTTCATCGATCGGTGCTTTTGCGACCACCACTAGGGTAGTATCGCGCGCATTCAAATGTGCAAGGTGGCCAATCATATCGGTAAACATGCAACAGCCGGGGCAGGGTGATTTGTCGGCAGGAGTCAGCATATGGTGATACACAATCAATTGGCGACGCCCTTCAAATAAATCGAGCAAACTCGCCGCACCTTTCTCTCCGGTAAATACATAGTCTTTCGTTACTGCCACCATGGGCTGTCGCCTACGCTCAGCGGCCAACGCATCACTCGCGTGCGTATGCGCTTTTTCTTTAGCAAGCAATGCCTCATGTGCTTGCCGCCACTCATCCTGACTGACAATAGGTGGAAGTGCTTTCAATGAGGCGGGAGTTTTCGTTGAATTCGACATAATGATCTCCTTCGTCGGTACGTGATCGTACGAGTAATAATGTGGACAACAATATTGTGAAAATTTCACCCCTAACCAGGGAATTTACAAAAGGTATTTATAAAGATAGTCGAATGAAAAATTCATTAATCGACATGCATAGGTAAAGAAATAATAAGCCTCCCGCCGGAAAGCCCTCTGGTGGCCAATTGCTCGTAGAATAGGGTGATTGAATACTGAGAGAGGTTGTTATGTCGGTCGAATTCTCCCTGCTTGAACTTGCGGCTATACGCGTCAACGAAACGGCATGCGATAGTTTTACGCATGCTGTCGCTTATGCGCAGGCGGCAGATGCTCTGGGATTTAAGCGGTTTTGGTTGGCGGAGCACCATAATATGCAGGGCATTGCCAGTTCGGCGACGGCAGTGTTGATCGGGCATATTGCGGGGCAGACGCAGCAACTGCGTGTGGGTTCCGGTGGAATTATGTTGCCCAACCATTCGCCCTTAATTGTGGCGGAGCAATTCGGCACACTGGCCTCACTCTATGGTGACCGCATTGATTTAGGGTTGGGGCGTGCACCGGGGACTGATCCGGTTACCAGCCGTGCACTCAAGCGCGATGATTCTGCAGCGGAAAATTTCGCGCAGGAAGTGCAGGTGATCCAACAATTATTGCAGCCGAGTCAACCACACCAGCGCTTGCGCGCAGTGCCGGGCGAGGGTACACAGGTGCCTATCTGGATTTTGGGTTCCAGCATGTACAGTGCGGGATTAGCGGCGCAGTTAGGTTTGCCTTATTCATTTGCCGGACATTTTGCGCCGACATATATGCGCGCCGCACTCAAGCGTTATCGCGCGGAATTTCGTCCATCGGCCTATTTGGAGAAGCCTTATTTTATGTTGGGCTTGCCGGTTGTTTGGGGCGAAACCAGCGAGCAGGCTGCGTTGAATGCAACCACCAGTTTCCAGCGGATTACCGCGCTGTTTCGCGGTGAGCCTTTGTGGTTGTGCCCACCGAAACCGTTTGAACAACTTGACTGGACACTGGCTGAAAAAAATAGCGTGCAAGAATTTTTAGGTTTGGCCCAAGTGGGCGATGAATTGGAAATCCTTGATGGCTTGCAGCAGTTGCGCGATGAACTCGCTGTCGACGAATTTATGTTTACGATTGATGTGTATGACCGCGACCTGCGTATTAAAACCTTATCGACTCTGGCGAGAATAAAGGCCCACCTGCGTTAATCGGCATTTGGGTGGGCCTGTATTCTCGTTAAGCGAGTTCTTCATCAAACCTGTGTGGTTTTCCAAACCATTTTTTCAAGCGCAGTTCAAACCCGGTCATATACGAAAACACTACCGGCACCACCAACAAACTCAACGCGGTGGAGGTAATTAGTCCACCGATTACCGCAATCGCCATGGGTTGCCGAAAGCTGGCATCGCCACCGAAACCGAATGCGAGTGGCAACATGCCGGCGATCATGGCGACACTGGTCATCAGTACGGGGCGCACGCGTTTTGAGCAGGCATCCAAAATGGCGCTGTGTTTTGAAACGTGCGGTTCTTGCAACGCCATGATCGCAAAGTCCACCAACAAAATTGAATTCTTGGTGACGATCCCGAGGAGCATGACCAAACCGATCATCGCCGGCAAACTCAATTCCGAGCCCGCTAATAAGAGTGCGATAAACGCGCCGCCCACCGAGAGCGGCACGGCAGATAAAATCGTGATGGGTTGCAGCCAATCTTTAAACAGCAGCACCAACACCGAGTACACACAAAAAATGCCGGTGAGGAGTGCGATCACAAAACCCATGAATAAATCCACCATGATTTCTGCATCGCCACCTTCAATTAAACGCACGGAGCTTGGCAGGGCTTTCATGCTCGGCAGTGCTTTAACGTCTTCCAGCGCATCGCCCAATGCATGGCCTCCCAAATCAGCGGAGATGGTGATTTGCTGCTGACGATCCAAGCGCGAAATTTGTGAGGGCGCGCTGCTCAGGGTAATCGTAGCGAGGCTGTTCAGTGGCACCAAACCCTGATTGGAATGGATGCGCAAATTCCCCAAGGTGTTAGCATCTTTACGCAGTTCTGGCGGCAGCATTACACGAATATCCAATTGGCGCTGCTCGAGGTTCAGCTTCGCCAGGGTTTGGTCGTAATCGCCCGCCAGAGCGATGCGCAGCGTTTCGCCGATAGTGTGCGTGGATACGCCGCGCTCACTGGCCTGGATAATATTGGGCAACACCTGGATTTCCTGCTGCTCCAAACTCGCGGTGGATGTCACGCCACTCAAATAGCCGAGGCTGCGAATCTCGCGTTCGATTGCACGTGCGCTACTGGCGAGCGCAAGTGGATCATCACCGGTGAGTAAAATTTGCAGCTTTTCACCGGGGCCACCTGCACCTGCAGAATATTTAATGCCCGCAATTTTTTGTAAGCGTGCGCGAATTTCGGTTTCGATTTCGTTTTGCGATGGGCGTTTGCTGCGCTCGGTAAATATCACCATCAGTGTTGCTTTGCGCACTTCACGGATTTCACCTTGCTCAGCGATGGCACCAATAGTGGTAAAAATCTGCGCGATGCCGGGGATATCGCGAATAGCATTGCGCGCTTCTTCGGTTTTTAATTCTGTATTCTGCAAACTGTTGCCGGGTGGCGTTTCCAATCGCACAAAAGTCATGCCTTCGTCAGCTGCCGGAATAAAACCGGCGGGGAGCAAACTTGCCAGGCCGATGGAGACAATAAAAAATACGGTGCCGGCCGCGAGCGTGGTTTTGCGATGCTGCAAACACCAGCCCGCCATTCGTAGATACCATTGATTTAACTTGCCACTGCTTTCATGTTCCGGCTTTTGTTTGTCAGTGGGCGTTTTCAATAAATAAATCGCCGTCATGGGCGTAACGATGCGCGCAACCAGTAGCGAAATCAGTACCGCAATCACCAGCGTCCAGCCGAATTGTTTGAATACTAAACCGGGAATGCCACTCATCAACGCCGTGGGTAAAAACACCACCACCAGCGTTGCAGTGGTGGCCACTACTGCCAAGGCAATTTCGTTTACCGCATCCACCGTTGCCTGCCTCACGGATTTTCCCATGTGTTGGTGCCGCGCAATATTTTCTACTTCCACAATGGCGTCATCTACTAACACGCCGACCACCACGGCCATCGCCAATAGCGTAATGGTGTTGATGGAAAAATCGGCCCAGGACATGATCGCAAAGGTGGGGATAATCGATAAGGGTAGGGCAATCGCGCCGATTAAAGTCGCGCGCCAATCGCGCAAAAAGAAAAATATCACCAGGATCGCGAGAATCGCGCCTTCATAGAGCATATTCATGGAGCCGTGGTATTGATCCAGAATTTTCGGCACTGACGAGCGAATAAGCTGGAAGGATACGTCAGGATGTTGCGCAACCAGTTCGTTGATCATCAGCTCGATATCTGCCGCTAATTTTGTTTCATCGAAACCTTTCGCGCGAATCACCTGAAAACCAATCGCCGGTTCGCCATCTAATAATGCGGATTGCATGCGCTCGGCATGGGTGTCCAATACCCGCGCTACTTGCCCGAGGCGTATTGTTCTCGATGCGCTTTCTTGTTGCGCCTGTGCTTGTGCATTGGCACCGAGCGAAATAGGCAGCTGTTCCAATTCAGCCACAGTCTTTAAGGTGGCGATGGTGCGTACGCCTTGCTCGCTGCCACCGAGTTGACTGCGACCGCCAGAATTTTCTTGTTGGATTTGTTTTAGCGTGAGTGAAATATCGGTCGCGGTCACGCCCAGTGCATTGAGTTTAATCGGGTCAACCTGCACCTGGATTTCGCGAGTTACGCCGCCCAGGCGATTTAATTGGCCTACACCGCGCACCGATTTCAGTTTTTTGGCGAGCGTGTTATCGACAAACCAGGACAGCTCTTCTTCCGATAGGTTGGGGCTGGATACCGCATAGGTCACGGTCGGGTTGTCCGAGCCCATTTCAAATTTGGCAACCTGCGGCTCCAGTAATTCGGGTGGGAGATCACTGCGGATGCCATCGAGCGCCGCTTTTACTTCGCTCACGGCTTCGGTGAGGTCTTTGGCGAAATCGAACTCCACCATCATGTTCACATTGCCGTGGGAGACAGTGGTGTGGGTGTGGCGCAGCAACTGCAAATTCGCGATAGCATCTTCAGCTTTACGCGCGACTTCTGTCTCAAGTTGTGCGGGCGCAGCGCCGGGTTGGCTGAGCGACACAGTGACCATGGGTAAATCCAGGTCGGGAAAATCTTGCACGTTGAGTTTGTGAAAGCCCCACAAGCCCGCCACAGTCAGCAAGATAAAAACTAAAATCGCGGCGCTGGGATTGCGCAGCGACCAGGTGGCAAGATTCATAGCGCTGCTCCTGCGCTTTCTGCGCTGGCAGCGCTAGCTTTCTTCACGGCAATCTTATCGCCATTATTTAAAAAGCCCGCGCCTTCCAATACCAGGGTATCGCCCGCATGAATGCCCGAGAGTAATTCGATTTCCTGTTGCTGGCGGCGGCCAAGGCTCACTAAAACCTGTTCGGCGGTGGCGGTGTTGCTGGCGTTGTTGTTGGTGTTGTTGTTGTTGGGGGGATTTTTTACGCGGAATACCCAAGTCTTTCCGTCTTTAATTACCAGACAATTCGCGGGCACGATAATCGCGGGAGCACTGCCGATTAATATAGTGCCCTCCACATACGTGTTCACCGCCAACTCCGGTGTGCCATCCAATACGATGCGCACTTTTGCCAGACGCGAACCGCTGCTCAACTGTGGAGAAACGCTGCGGATCGTTCCGCTTAGCAGCGTCTGATCGGCCAGTGTAATCTGCGCCTTCATCCCCGGTTTTACACGATTGAGTTCGGCGGAATCTATCTGTGCTACCCATTCGATTTTATTTTGATGCAGCAACCTGAACAGCATCGCACCTGCCTGCGGAACTTGACCCAATTCCAGATTGCGCTCCAACACTTTGCCGGCATCGGGCGCGGTGACAGTGGCATCCGCTAATTTAATTTCCGCCAAGCTCAGCGCTGCCGCTGCCTGCGCGCGCGTTGCTTCAGCGGCTGCTGCCTGGGTAGCGACTGAATCGTATTCCTGCTCGCTCAGCACTTGTTTTAATTTGAGCTGCTGCATGCGCTTAAGGTTGCTGTTGGCGTTTTGTAAATTGGCGCTGGCGAGCGCAAGATTCGCTTTCGCTTGCGCGACTTCGGCGCGCAAGAGGCGGTCATCAAACCGCGCCAGCACTTGTCCTTTACGCACGCTATCGCCCTCGACCACCGCTACCTCGGTAGCGCCTACCCCATTGGTTTTGGCGCTGAGGATCGCTACCTCCCATGGCAGGATGTCGCCTTGCGCTGGAATCGATACAGCCCAAGTGGCGGTTTTTGCTTGAACGGCTGTGACTTGAATGCTGGCGACTTGAATTCCCGGTATGGATTGGTCGCGCTGTTCATCGCTCACACCAGCATCATCGCCACGCGCCATTAACGCTGTTGACATTAATTGTGCTGTTATGAACAGCATGACCAGAATAAAAGTTCCGCTAGGACGGCTTGCTCTGGAGTGGTTATCGCGCACTGCAAACATGGATAAATCCCTGATGTGAAATTGATTAATCAATAATGAATTAATGCGCCGCTTGTTGCTTCAAGCTCACATCTACCCGGCTAACTAAATAAATAGAAATCATAAAAATTCCCACGGCGACATAACCTAAAACATCAAAATGTTCGATGGGGCTGGTCGCGGATGACTGCTGCACAATCAACCCGGCTAATATCGCGCCCAAGCCGCCCGCCGTTTGTTGCAGTGAAGCGGAAATGCTCATGTAAGCACCGCGATCTTCGGGTTTGGGAACCATCGAATTTAATGCCATGGCGGGCGACATCCTGCTCATGATCGCGGCAAACAAAACCATGTTGAAAAGAACCACTGCCCAGAGCGGCATGACCGGTAAGTGCGTGTACAACACCACCATGATGGCCGCAGCGACTGAGGCAAATTTAAAAATCAGGAAGCGATCAACTTTATCACTCAACTTGCCAATGAGCGGCATCATCACCAGCGACGATAGCCCGGTGAACAAAAATACAATCGACAATTGTTCGTTGGTGATATGGATGTTGTTAACCAAAAAAATGGAGCTGAAGGGCATCAACATAAATCCGCCAATGGTGAGAAATGCGGTTGCCATAAACCCGGTTTGGTATTGTTTATTTTTCACGGTATGCCACAAATGCAAGAAGGCATTTTTATCGCGCTGATGTTTTAAATGTTCATTGATGGGCTTAAAACCATAGGCGATCGCAATTAAAATCAGCACGGTCACCGCAACAATAAACATAAATGTACTGTGCCAATTAAAGCGCGTTGCGATAAAAATTCCGAGTGGAATCCCGAGTACCTGGCTCAGCCCAAAACCCATTTGCACTACACCCATTACCCGGCCACGCATGGTTGCAGCAAATACATCCGCTACAATTGTCAGCAGTGTGGAGCTGGTAACGCCTGCAAAAATGCCGGTAATAATTCGCGCTGCCAGAAGTTGGGTATAGGTATTGGATAATCCGCAAAACACTGTGCCCGCGATAAAACCCAGTACAAAAAAAATCAGCATTTTTTTGCGATCATAGCGGTCGGCAAAGCCCGCAATCGCGATGCCGGAGATTGCGGCGCTAAAAGCGTAAGCAGATACCACCAAACCAAATTGTTCGGTGCTGATGCTTAATGTTTTCATCAGCACATCGCCAATCGGTGCGATGATCATGAAATCCAAAACGATGACAAATTGCAGTAATGCTAGTATCAGCATCACCATTTTTTGGTAGGGCGTGAAGGAAGTTTTAACCTGTTGGTTCATATATTTCTCGATGTAAAAATTCTTAATAAGGTAGATCGGCTACTCAGACATCTGGTTTCGATTGAGCTGGCGCAGATGGCAGTGGCGTGACGCGTTGTTTTAAATAATCGCAGACGGTTTTCATAACCTCGCGCGCAACTCGCTCGGAAGCCTCCGAGTTTTGCTGCATATGCATGAGTGCGGCGCCTATCATGGTGGCGCGCATAAAATGCAAAGTCGCTTCGTCGGTTTGATAACCGAACTTCGCCAGCAGACGGTGAAAATTTTGGCGCATGTCGAGGTCAGCTTGAGCAAACCATTCGCCCAGTGTGGGGTCTTCATCTTTGGCAACGGTCAGGGCTAACATCAAATGCGGCATAGTCTTGGAGAGTGGTAGGCCCATCATGAAGTTTTCAAGTGACGACCAGGAAAATGAGCCAGCCTCCAGCTCGGCTGCCCTTATTGCTGTCATACGCTCTTTGCTTTCCTCCACCACTGCTTTTAACAGGTCAGTTCGGGTGGGAAAGTGGTAAGTCAAATTACCTTGGCTGACGCCAGCGACTTCCGCAACACGGGTTTGGGTTAATGCTTGAAAGCCGTGTTCCATGAGCACATCCAGCGCCGCATTCAGTATTTTTTGCTTGGTTTTCACGGGACTTCGACCTCTTCTATCATTAACGCCAATTCGTTTAGGTAAAAATACCAAATTTAGGTAAAAATACCAATCTTTATTTTTAAGTCACCGCATTAGGTCAAGTGCCGGAGCATTAGTCTCTGGTTGCAGAGGGGGAATCGGCGCAAGGTAAAATCAAAAAAGCCCACGCGCGGCAATGCGGGTGGGCTTCAGGTAGTACAGATCCGGGTGCTGATTAATTATCGATAGGGGGGACTTACAAAGCGCCTACTGGGATTGAGGTTACTTCAATATCTTCTTTATTTACGGCGTAGCTCACCCATACACGATCATTCCACAGGATACTTTTGGGATAGCTATAGCCGATGCGTTTATATTTTCCTTCGTACAACATGGGCGGTAATTCTTTTTCACCGCGCAATAAAAATGCGCGATCGAATAATTTGCCATCGCGACTCAGGGTGATCGTGAGTGGTGTGCGGGCTTTAGTCCCGCTGGGATTGTTAATTAAAAACGCGCGACCATCAGGCAAATTGCCTGCACTTTGTTTGGCGCGCGAATCGGGCATAGTGGTGGCCATGGGAATCGACCAATTTTTACCATTGTCGCTACTGGTTGATGCCAGCACCGTGAAGCTGCTGGCCTGATCGCGAAATACCATTACCGGATTTTTTGCAGCAGTTAAAAACCAGCTGGGTTCCAGTTCGCGGCTAATACCGGGTTGATGTGGAAGATTTTCCATTGCGCCCAGCGTCCAACCGCTAATACCTTGGTCATCGTCAGTATAAAAAGGTTTGGCGATTAATCCGGGTTGCTGGTGAATCGCGGTCAAAATTCTTCCGTTAGGTAATTGTTTTAAATCCTGTTCGATAACACCGTTAATTGCCTGGCCATTATGGTCGATCAAACGTTGCGGTGCCGACCAATGGTTGCCATCACGGCTGGTGATGTATTCCACATAGCCGCCTTTGGGTTGCATGTTATGCGGCCACACATTGATATAGGCGACCAGTGTTTCGCCGTCGCTCCACCAACCACCGTTGGTCACCAGTGCATCGCTGCGCGCGGCAATCAGGGTTTGCGCTTGGCTCCATTCGCTGCCGTTGTTGCTGTGGCTAAACAGTATTTTTGTTTCGGGCGCATCTTCGTCGCGCTGTGAGCTTTGCCATTGGATAAACAGTTTACCTTTGAATGGAAACAACACTGCACCGTGGTTGTATTGTGCATGTCCTGCTTGGGCTTTGAATACCAGGTGATGATTAATGGCGGTTGGTTTTGTTAAACCCAGGGTGTTGGGTTGGCCGTGATCGAACAGCGAATCGGCAATGCGAAATGGCGCTGCTGGCTGTTCAGTTTTGTTGGCAATGGAGCATCCTGCAATCAAAAATAAAAGCACCAGCAGCACATATTGCATTGCGTAGATCCTATTAAAATTTGGCGGCCATTATTTTTTATGGCTTTTATTAATCGATATTAATACCGAGTAAGCGCAGCACTTTTTTATCGGCGAAGCCATCGGCAATCATGCCTTGTTGGTGTTGGAATTCGCTGAGTGCACGACGCGTACCCGGGCCAAAAATACCATCGGGTTTTCCGGCATCAATACCTTTTTGATTGAGCGCTTCCTGCAGCTGCATTACTTGCTGGCGATGCAGACGCGGTGCATCTGTGGGCGGTGGTTGCAATAATTTCCCGCCACCGGCAATTTCATCGGCGAGTTGGCCCACGGCGATGGCATAAAATTCCGAGCGGTTCCAGCGCATGATCACATTGAAATTGTCGTACACCAAAAATGCTGGCCCCTGATAGCCTGAGGGCACCAGTAGTGATGCATTCATGTCGGCTTGTGCGAGCGGCGAATTATCGGCGTTGGTGATGCCCAACTTGCGCCATTCCGAAATAGGTTTGTTATTTTTTAATCCTGCTTCCAGAAAGGGGAAATTGCGCGGCAATTTTACTTCACGTCCCCAGCGTTCATTTTGGTTCCAGCCCAAGCTTTGCAAAAACTTTGCGGCCGATGCCATGGAATCGGCTTTGCTATTCCATAAATCGCGTTTATGGTCGCCATCAAAATCCACGGCATTTTTTAAGTAAGAGGAAGGCATAAATTGGAAATTGCCCATCGCGCCGGCCCAGGAACCGAGCATTTTGTTGGGGGCTATGTCTCCTTCATCCAATACGCGCAATGCATTCATTAATTCGATGGTAAAAAATTCACTGCGACGGGTATCGCACGCCAGGGTTGCGAGTGAATCTACTACTTTCATGTTGCCAAAGTAGCTGCCGAAGTTGGTTTCCAATCCCCAAAAGGCGAGCAGATAAGGCGCGGGTACGCCGTATTTTTGCTCAACACTGTCCAGTAGCGCGCGATGTTGCTGCCAGAGTGCGCGGCCTTGTGCTACACGGTGATCGGTTACGCGGCGATTAAAATAGTCGGCGAAAGTGGTGGTGAACTCTGGTTGCTGGCGATCCAGCTCTAACACGCGTTTGCTCAGTGAAGCCTTACCCAAACTCTCGTTAATAATCGGCTCCGAAATGCCTGCTTTTTTGGCTTGTGCAGTAAAACGAGTGAGGCATGCGGAAAATTCAGCGTCGGTCAGCATGGGGCGCGGTGCTGGTGCGATTGATGTAGTGGGTGTTGCAGGAGCAGGTGTTGCTGCGGGCGCGGATGCGATGGTGGCAGCATTAGCATTCGTTTTTGATGGCGCTTGGGCGCAGGAAAATAAACACATACAACAAACAAGGGGTAAAAAGTCCCGTAGGCTAGCCATGATAACTCCGGATAAAAGCGAATAATTTCAGGGTGTAGCATATAGGGGCTGCGTCGCTACAGCATTCATTATTGGAGCTTGCAGGGAAAAAACCAAGTATGTCGGTGATCTGCCAGAAAACTAGCTGAAGAGGATTGTGTTAGTGAGTGCGTAGGTGACTAAGGCCAAGGGGCAGGTGTGACATTCACATATTGAGCGCCGCCCTCGGAAGGTTCGGGTTCATTTTGTAATGAATCAAGCCCACACGCGACCTTATTGAACTGTTCGCGTACATCAGCAAAATCACTGTAAGACAATGGGTGTTCTTTTTCAGGTGAATTTTCAATAACCCAATCAATCAAGTTGTTGATTTTTGCATTCACTTCCATCGCAAAACTGACTTTTGTCGGCGCTTTTGGCATGACATTTCTCCTTAATTAATGGATATCCAACAGGAGCTGAATATTCATTAATAAATTAAAAATTAAGCGGCAAGGCTAACACCCGCTGCAATTGCCCCGAAGATAATCAATAGACCCCCGATGAACTCCGTGGGCGACAAATTAATTGAAATGCTTTTAATGTCCTTAAAATGCTTTCTGATGCTGCGTGCCAGTAGCAAAGTCACTACACCCAGCGACAAACTTAGCGCCATTAGGTGTAGTGTTTCTTGTTCCCGAAAGAATGGGCTAAGCGCAAACGCAACCATCATGACCCAATAAAAAGCGTAGATGTAAAATGCGGGATCTGTGTTGATTTCCAGTTTCATTGCGCGCCTCCAGATCCCGTTTTGTTTGCGTTATGTCAAGATTTTTAGAAAGTGAATTGTAAATTCACACTCGCCAAATCTACATCCGTGTCGATATCGCTCGCTTGCAGCACATCAATTTCATCGCGAGAGATTTCAAAATTAAATCGTTCGTATTCAATACGTAAATCAAGGTGTTCTGCTAAACCAAACTTAACGCCTGCACCCCAGAATGTTTCGTCTCCATCGTAATCATCGCTTGCGCTAAAAAGATCGTTGGTAAGCGCAGCATCGGCTTCCCACCACATTTGACCACCTTTTGCATAAAGCGATATGGTCTCATTGATTGGCGCTTCCAAAATTAATGCTAAGGTTTTTCCTTTCGCATCCAGCGAGAAAAAATCATTGCCTGCTTCATCGAAGTCAATGTAGCCGGCTTCTATGCCAACGTATTCATTGAATTTTGCCAGAGCGAATATTTTTTTTGCTGCTTCGTCTTCATCGAAGTCTTCGTCGTTGTCTTTAATTTTGGTCGGGCCGTAGCCTGCACCAATTGAAAATTCTGGCTCCAGACGCCAGCCGTTATCCTCTTCGGTTTGTGCATTTACACTAATGCTTGCTGCACTTGAAAGTAGTACTAATGATGCTAAAGCAATTTTTGTATTGAGCATGATGAATTCTCCGTATCAATCAATTTTCAGTTGCACATATGCAAAATAGCAAACCCTATGCCAATCACAAAAAATGCCTGTTTCCGCTGAAAAATAAGGAGTATTAGATTGAAAGTGTGTTTCTAAATTCGCTTTAGACGTAAATATTACAAAATGAAGTAGTTAATTTTCACAATATTAATACGGCCATCTTTACGAAATTATCGTTGGCGAAATTAAATTTTTTTTAATGTGTGAGAAATGGACGCTGAGTGGAATTTTTCGGTGATGAAAGGAAAATATTTCGGCGCTTAAAGGATGCTGGAGCGATGAGGTTCGCTCCAGCTCGTCACGAATAGCGGTGCTGGATTATTTAAACGAATTCTCCAACATGGCGGCGTTGATATCTTCCACGCGCGTGCAGCCCGATAGTGCCATGGCTACGCGCATCTCTTTAGCGAAGATCTCCAACACCTCTTTTACCCCGCGCTTTTGGCGTGCCGCGAGCGCATATACCCAAGGGCGACCGATCATCACCATTTTGGCGCCCAACGCCAGCGCGCGTACCACGTCCAGACCCGAGCGCACGCCCGAATCGAGGATCAGGCTGAGGTCATCGCCCACGGCATCGGCGATACGCGGCAGCGCCTTGATGGAGGAGAGGGCCCCGTCCAGCTGGCGGCCGCCGTGGTTGGAAACAATCAAGCCATCGCAACCAATGCCCTTGGCTTGGCGGGCATCATCGGCGTCGAGGATGCCTTTGATAATGAAGTGACCATCCCACTCAGCGCGAATGCGGTCGATATCGGCCCAGGTGACAGTGGGGTCAAAGTTGGCGCCCAGCCAAGCCCAGAAATCATCGATACCCGCTTTTTCGCCCAGTACCGGGACTATATTCCCCAAGCAGTGCGGGCGACCAAGCAAGCCGACATCCCAGGCCCAATGAGGCTTGGTGAGCACTTGCCCAACGCGGGTAAGTTTGCGCTGCCACAGGCTACCGCCCGATAGCCCCGAGCGCATGTCGCGGTAACGCGTGGCAGGGACGGGCATATCCACAGTAAACAGGAGGGTAGTCGTGCCGGCTGCTTTGGCGCGCGCCAGCATCTCGCGCAAGAAGCCGCGGTCGCGGATCATATACAGCTGGAACCAGACCGGATTTTTGACCCCTGCACGCACTTCATCAATCGAGCACGCCGATACTGTCGATAAACAAAACGGCACGCCCGCTTCTTCTGCCGCTTGCGCTGCCTGCACTTCGCCGCGCCGCGCGTTTAAGCCAGCGATGCCCACGGGCGACAAACCCAGTGGCAAACTGAAGGTCTGGCCGAACAATTGGGTTTCGGTAGAGACATTGGATATATCGCGTAATACGCGCTGGCGCAGGGCGATCTGCTGTAGGTCGAGCTGATTGTTGCGCAGGGTGGTTTCGCTAAAAGCGCCACCGTCGATATATTCAAATAAAAAGTGCGGTAAGCGTTTGCGGGCGAGGGTGCGGTAGTCGTCAATATTGGCGAGGATCATGAGCGTTAACCTGATGAAAAAAGCTGTTATAGTTTGTTTGACTCTATGCTAGCATGTTTTATGTGCGAATCACCTTTCACATATGAATGGTTATGGGTTCAACTGAATCCATAGCGCACATTGCTTAAATGCAGTTCTCCATCCTAATAATGACAACGAGATGCCCGCCTGATGTTTTTTGCACAGGCTCATCCAGTGGAGTTTCAATGAATAATAACGATAGGCCGGCAGGCCTGCTGCTGCCGTTAATCCTGATTATTAGCTTGTTCTTCTTATGGGGCATGGCCAATAACCTCAACGATATCCTCATTACCCAATTCAAAAAGGTATTTACCCTTTCTGACTTCAAGGCCGGGCTGGTGCAATCCGCGTTTTATACCGGTTATTTTGTTTTCTCGATCCCCGCGGCGCTCTGGATGAAACGTTTCGGCTACAAAGCGGCGGTGGTGTTTGGCTTGCTGCTTTATGCAGCCGGTGCTTTTTTGTTTTATCCCGCCGCCGCGCAGCGCGAGTACGTACTATTTCTCGGCGCCTTGTTTGTGATTGCAAGCGGCCTGGCGTTTTTGGAAACCTCGGCCAACCCGCTCATTGTCGCCATGGGTGATCCGGCAACCGCTGAGCGGCGCCTGAACTTTGCCCAGTCCTTTAACCCGTTTGGCTGTATCGCAGGGATCTTGATCGGGCGCGAATTTATCCTCTCCGGCCACGAGCCGACGGTGGAAGAGCTGGCGGCGATGAATGCGCAGCAGCTGGAGCAGTTCTACCAGTTTGAATCCCATGCCGTGCAGGGGCCTTATCTGGTGATCGGATTGTTGGTGTTAGCTTGGGCGCTACTGGTGTTGGTGGTTAAGTTTCCACGTATCGCCACGCAAAAAGGTGTGGCCGATGAAGGCGCGGGTAGTTGGGGCGATTACAAAACCCTGCTGCGCAATGGCGAGTTTATGTTTGGTGTTACAGCGCAGTTTTTTTATGTGGGCGCGCAGGTGTGCATCTGGAGTTTCCTGATTCGTTACGGTCAGGAAGCGGTGCCGGGTACGGGCGAGAAAATCCTCGCCAATTATTTAACCGGCGCGTTGGTGGCTTTCATGATCGGCCGCTTTGTGGCGACGGCACTCATGGGGCGGTTCCGTGCGGCTTGGTTGATGTGGGTTTATGCGCTCGCCAATATCGCTCTCTGCGCCTACGCAATTCTGGTGCCTAGTCATTCCGGTTTGCTCGCATTGGCTGCGACCAGCTTCTTTATGTCACTGATGTTCCCGACCATCTTTGCTCTCAGTGTTAAAAATCTCGGCCCATTGGCCAAGGCGGGATCCTCATTGGTGATCATGGCGATTATCGGTGGTGCAGTCCTGACCGCGGTAATGGGGTTGATGTCGGACCTCACCAGCATTCATATCGCGGTGGTTGTGCCTCTGGTGTGTTTTGTGGTGATCGCGCTCTATGCGCGTCGCTGCGACCTTGCGGTCACGTTTGGCGATAAGGTTGAGGCACTTACCCCGTGAACGACAGTTGCGCCGTGATCGATGCCCACCAGCATTTCTGGCAAATCGGTCAACATGATTGTTGCTGGCCGACGCCGGATTTAGCCGCTCTTCATCGCGATTTTGGCTTGCAGGATTTTCTCCCCCTCGCCCAGGCGAACAATGTTAGCGGGTCGGTACTGGTACAGACCCAACAGAGTGACGCAGATACTGATTATTTGCTTGGCTTGGCGGAACAATCCGACTTTATCAAAGCGGTAGTGGGCTGGGTGGATTTGGCATCACCAGCGGCACCGGAGCGCATCGCCCAGCTGGCGCAGCATCCCAAAATGCGCGGCCTGCGCCCCATGTTGCAGTGCCTGTCGGAGGATGACTGGATTTTACGGCCGGAATTGGAGCCGGCTATTGCGGCGATGAAAGCCTACAAACTGAGTCTGGACGCGCTGGTTTACACCCGTCATTTAACCCATTTGGAGGTATTTGCCCGGCGTCATCCCGAGCTGGCCATTGTGCTTGATCACGCGGCCAAACCAGCGGTGATTGCGGCTGATCGTCCGGCGGATGATTGGTGCCATGCCATCACCCGCATGGCGAGCATGCCAAATGTCTACTGCAAAATTTCCGGGTTGTCGACTGAGGCAGGGAAGGATCAAGGGGAGGCGGAGCTGGCGCCGTACATCCAGTATCTGTTACAAGCATTTGGTGCCAGCCGACTAATGTGGGGCAGCGATTGGCCTGTCATCGCATTGGCGCCAAACAAACAGCTATCCCGCTATCACAACTGGCTTAATGCGGTTCAGCGCATGCTTGCTGGTTGTAATGCGAGGGAAATTGAACAGGTTTTCATAGGTACAAGTTTGCGATTTTATCGAATTACGTAAAGTGGAACGCATGGCATCAAATTCTATAGGTAAAATTCGGGCAGCTTTATACCTATGGCTAGTATTCAGACGCCAGGATCGTGCCTTATTGATGTAATGGTGAAAGCGGAGCTAGTGGCGATGACTAATAACGAGAAAAAAACTATGACGACTATAATGAATAAACAAATCGATAACGAACTACTGGGAATTGCGGACGACACGGAGCGCAAATATCGCGCCCCGGCCCTGGAGAAGGGTTTGGATATCCTCGAATTGCTTGCGCGCAATTCATCGCCTATGACTACCTCACAGATGGCTACTGCACTGGGGCGTTCGGTGAGCGAACTCTTCCGTATGGTGCTCGCGCTTGAGTATCGCGGATTCATCACCCAAATGCCCGATGGCCGCGATGGCTATATGCTCACCAATAAACTGTTCACGCTGGGAATCTCCCAGGGTACCGCCAAAACCCTGCTCGAAGTCGCCTTGCCGGTGATGAAGGAACTGACCCGCGAACTGGGGCAATCCTGTCATTTGGTGGTGCCGTCCGGTGACCAAATCGTCGTGGTCGCGCGTCTTGAAAGCCCGATGGATCTCGGTTTTTCCGTCCGTGTCGGCTATCGCCGCCGTTTGATCGATACTAACTCGGGCGCGTTGTTGTACGGTTTTGCTACTCCCGATGTGCAGGCCGGCTGGCTGCCGCTGCTCTCCGCTACCGTCGATCTTGAACGCATTGAGCGCTTCCTCGTCAAGGCGCGCAAAGGGGTGGATCAGGGTTATATCCAGCTTGCGAGTGATTTTGTTGATGGCGTCACTGACTTCTGTGTGCCGATCATCGGTGTGCATGGTGCAGCGGCGGTATTAATCATCCCGTTTATCCACATCAAGTCCCAAGCGATCAGTCTGGAGCGTGTGTTGGAGCGTTTGCTGCAAGCGGCGGACAAGATCTCCCACGGGTTGATTGACTAGCCATCGGCACTCATCCGCCGTACACCAAGTAATAAAAAGCCGGCTTATCCAGTCGGCTTTTTTATTGGGCGTATCCCGCCCTGAAATGTGTGAATGGTCTTACTAAAAATTGGCTTGACCCCGTCAAAAAGTCTAAATAACTATATGTCCTTTTTAAGTGGCTTCGGCTAAAATGTTTTTATTGGCAATGCTAATTTTAATTATAAAAAAGAGGTTGTGTGAGCAGGTCAAACTCGATTTCCCAGCGCCAGTTTGGGCGCAGTTCCTTAAGCGTATCCCTATTAGGTTTCGGTGCCGCACCGATCGGTAACCTGTATCAGCCCTTGACTGACCAGCAGGCGACAGGCGCCGTTGAGTCCGCTCTGGTCGCGGGTATCCGCTATTTTGATACCGCGCCTCACTATGGTTTTGGCCTGAGCGAATCCCGTTTGGGGGCGGCTCTTGCGCGATCTTCCTGCGCCGAACCGGTACTGGTCTCGACTAAAGTTGGGCGGCTGCTGGTACCTAGCACCTCCAAGGCGGCAGTCCGTCACGGTTTTGCCGATGCGCCACCACTTGAGCCTACGTTTGATTACAGTTACGACGGCGTTATGCGCAGCTTTGATGCCAGCGTGCAGCGTTTGCAGCGGGACCATATTGATCTGTTGCTCGCCCACGATCTGGGGCCACTGACCCACGGGGTGGATCACCCGGCACGGTTTCGCGAATTTATGGAAGGCGGTTACCGCGCCATGACTGAGTTGAAAGCGGCGGGGCGCGTAGCCGCAATTGGCTTGGGTACCAATGAATGGCAAATTTGTGAAGCGGCGTTAAAGCACGGCGATTTTGATGGTTTCTTACTCGCTGGCCGTTACACCCTATTGGAACAGGGCGCCTGCGAAAGTTTTCTACCACTGTGCGCGCGCCGTGGTGCTTCCGTTATTTTGGGTGGGCCATTTAATTCCGGCATCCTGGCGACGGGAGTCAAAAGCGCAATGATTGCCAGTGGCAAGGTGCCGTTGCATTACAACTATGAACCAGCGCCGCAAGCGATTATTGATCAGGTCGCGCAACTGGAATCTGTGTGCGAAGAGTTTGCGGTACCGCTGGCGGCTGCTGCATTGCAATTTCCAGCGGCGCATCCACAAATCTGTTCGGTATTGGCGGGTCTGGCGAATGGCGCGCAGGTGCAGCAAGCATTAGCCTGGATGAACACGCCGATTCCCGGTGAACTCTGGCAGCGGTTGCGCGAGCGCGAACTATTGCATCCGGCTGCACCTACACCGGCCTAATTTTTGGGATGACAAATGACTCAAGCTACTGATCCAAATGAATCACCAACCAATGCACAACCACAATCGACAGCAGCAATTGCGCCGGTGATCTTGCTTCATCCGGACGACAATATTTTGGTGTGCGTAAAACAATTTCATCCGGGGGATGAAATCAGCATCGATGGCGAAACGCTTATCAGCGAAATTGACATCGCTGTCGGGCACAAAATCGCGCGCGTTAATTTGCACGCGGGCGATAAGGTTTATCGCTACGGCGCCCCTATAGGTTCTATGACCGAAGCGGTCGCCAAAGGCCAGCATGTGCATATGCACAATATGAAAAGTGATTACATTCCCAGTCACACCCGCACTCGCCAAAATAAAGACAGGAGTGAATCATGAGTCAGGCAATCAGTTTTTCTGGCTGGCAGCGTAGCGACGGCCGCAAAGGCATTCGCAATGTGATTGTGGTGGCCTATCTGGTGGAATGCGCGCATCACGTTACGCGCAAAATTGTGAATTTTGCCGATCATATGGATGTTCACCTCATCGGTTTTCCCGGTTGTTATCCCAATCAATACGCTTACGACATGATGCGCGCAGTGTGCACGCATCCGAATGTCGGCGGTGCGCTCCTGGTGTCGCTCGGTTGCGAGAGCATGAACCGCGAAAAATTATTGCGCGATATTCGGGCGAGCGATCGCCCTGCCGAATTATTAGTCATTCAAGAAGTGGGCGGCACTAAAGCCACCATCGAGGCGGGGATTGCGGCGGTAAAACGTTTGCAAGCCGAAGCGGCAAAAGTTGCGCGTGTGCCCATGTACTTAAATGAATTAATTGTGGGGACGATTTGTGGTGGCTCCGATGGCACCAGCGGCATCTCTGCGAACCCTGCCGTTGGTCGCTGCTTTGATGCGCTGGTTGCTGCCGATGCAACCTGCATTTTTGAAGAGACCGGTGAGTTAATCGGCTGTGAAACGATTATGGCGGATCGCGCTATTACTCCTGAATTGGGTGAAGAAATTGAAGCCTGTGTCGCCAAAGCGGAACACTATTATCGCGTGATGGGGTTCGGCAGTTTTGCACCGGGCAATGCCGATGGCGGGCTGACAACGCTCGAAGAAAAATCCATGGGTGCCTATTCCAAATCCGGCTCATCGCCCATTAGCGGTTTAATTAAACCGGGCGATCTTCCCCCTGCTGGCGGTTTGTATTTGCTCGATGTGGTTCCCGATGGCGAGCCGCGTTTTGGCTTTCCGAATATTTCCGACAACGCTGAAATTATCGAACTCATTGCCTGCGGTTCGCACGTCATTTTATTTACCACCGGGCGTGGTTCGGTGGTCGGCTCTGCTATTTCACCGGTCATAAAAGTCTGCGCCAATCCAGAAACCTATCGTCGCTTGGCGGGCGATATGGATGTAAATGCGGGCCGAATTTTGGAAGGTGAAGCAACGCTCGATGAAGTGGGCGAAGAAATTTTACAAAACGTAATAGGTGTCGCATCTGGCAAACGCAGCGTGTCAGAAGAGCTTGGGCATCAGGAGTTTATTTTGACCTATAAAGCGTTTGAGCCAATCGGCCCCAGTTGTTTACCTGTGCGGCAGATCGCGTGAGTAGGGTCGCTATTATTAGGGCATTCATTCGGGATAAGAATAATGAAACGATTAGAAGGTAAAACTGCATTAATTACTGCTGCAGCCCAAGGCATTGGCCGCGCCAGCGCGGAATTATTTGCCGCTGAAGGCGCGCGCGTGATTGCAACCGATATTAATGTTGCTGCGCTCAGTGAATTGGTTGGGTGCGAAACACGCAAGCTGGATGTATTAAACAGTGACGAAGTGACTGCGCTCAACGAAGAAATCGGCGGCATTGATATTTTATTTAACTGCGCCGGCTACGTTCACAGTGGAACTATTTTGGATTGCGATGAAAAAGATTGGAATTTTTCATTCGATTTAAATGTCAGTTCCATGTATCGCATGATCCGCACTTTTTTACCGGGAATGGTTGCACGCGGCGGCGGCTCCATTATCAATATGTCATCGGTCGCCAGTTCCATAAAAGGTGCGCCCAATCGCTTTGCTTACGGTATGACAAAAGCAGCGGTAATTGGCATGACCAAAGCTGTCGCTGCGGATTTTGTCACTCAGGGTGTACGCTGCAACGCGATATGCCCTGGTACCGTACAAACGCCATCGCTAGAACAGCGGTTGCATGCAACAGGCGATTACGAGGCAGCATATAAAAATTTTGTCGCACGCCAACCTATGGGGCGCCTGGGCACTGCGCGTGAGATGGCAGAACTGGCGCTGTATTTGGCGAGCGATGTATCGGCTTTCACCACCGGCACCATCAATATAATTGATGGCGGCTGGAGCAATTAATTTTCCAGGGGAATCACATTTATGAAACTACTTCGTTACGGGAATGCAGGCCAGGAGCGTCCGGGTATATTGGATACAGAGGGTAATGTACGTGAATTGGGTTCCGTCATTTCCGATATCAATGGTAAAACCCTGAGTGAAGCCTCGCTGAAAAAAATAGCGAGTTTGGATATTAATGCGCTGCCAATCGTGCCAGGGCCAGTGCGCTTTGGTGCCTGTGTTGATGGCGTGGGTAAATTTATTTGTATCGGCTTGAATTACGCGGATCACGCGGCTGAGTCAGGCGTTGCAGTGCCATCAGAGCCGGTCGTTTTTATGAAGGCGACCAGCGCAATTACTGGCCCTAACGACAATGTGATTAAACCGCGTAATTCCACCAAACTGGATTGGGAAGTTGAGTTGGGTATTGTGATCGGAAAATACGCCAGTTATGTGTCGGAAGAGAATGCGCTGGATCATATTGCGGGTTACTGCGTTATCAACGATGTCTCCGAACGCAATTTCCAATTGGAGCGTCCGGGCGGTCAATGGGATAAAGGCAAGGGCTGCGATAGCTTCGGCCCCATTGGCCCATATTTGGTCACCAAAGATGAAGTACCCAATCCACTGAATTTAAATTTATGGTTAAAAGTTAACGGCAAAACGTTCCAGAATGGCTCCACCGATCAGATGGTATTTGGCCCTGCATTTTTAGTGCATTACCTCTCACAATTTATGAGCCTGCAACCGGGGGATGTGATCAGCACGGGAACACCACCGGGTGTCGGTTTGGGCCAAAAGCCACCCATTTATTTAAATGAAGGCGATGTGATCGAACTGGGCATTGAAGGTATGGGCGTACAAAAACAAGTCGTTGTTAACGCAAAATAAAAAAAGACAGAGAATATTTCCAATGAAAAAAATCCAACGGTTGGCAGCTATAGGTCTTATTGCCGCTGCGGTTCTCTCCGCACATTATCCGGCGTACGCGGAGCAAAAATCCAATATCAACCTCTGGCCAAAAGTCGAAGCGCCGATCAAAGACTCGGCTGAGTTCAACGCGAAGCTGGAAGCCATTTTGCAAAAAATGACGCTCGAAGAAAAAGTCGGGCAAATTATGCAGGCGGAAATCCAAACCGTAACGCCCGAGGATATTAAAAAATATCACCTGGGTTCGGTGCTCAATGGCGGCGGCTCTATGCCCAATCGCATTGAAAATGCCAAACCAAAAGATTGGGTGGATTTTCTCGATGCGCTTTATATCGCTTCCATGGACACCAGCGACGGCAAACAGGCGATCCCGATTTTTTGGGGAACTGATGCAGTTCATGGTCACAACAATTTAACCGGCGCAACTCTCTTCCCACACAATATGGGATTGGGTGCAATGCACAATCCGGAATTGATTCGGCAGATTGGTACGGCGACTGCCATAGAAGTACGTGCCACCGGCATCGAGTGGGTGTTCGCTCCGACGATTGCTGTTGCGCAAAATGATCGCTGGGGCCGCAGCTACGAAAGTTATTCCGAAGATCCTGCAATCGTTGCTGAATATTCGTCGGCAATGGTGGAAGGTTTGCAAGGCAAAGTAGGCAGCGCTGATTTTTTAACTGGAGATCATGTTATCGCCACGGCAAAACATTTCCTTGCAGATGGTGGTACTGAAGGCGGTGACGACCAGGGCAATGCGCGTATCACTGAGAAAGAACTCATCAAAATTCACAATGCCGGTTATGTGCCTGCACTCAAATCCGGTGTGCAAACGGTGATGGCCAGTTTCAATGAATGGAACGGCGAGAAGATGCACGGCAATAAATATTTGCTGACCGATGTATTAAAAAATCGCATGGGTTTTGATGGCTTGGTAGTGGGCGATTGGAATGGCCATGGCCAGGTTCCGGGTTGCACCAATGATTCATGCCCGCAAGCAATTAATGCCGGTATCGATTTGCTCATGGTGACCCACGATTGGAAAGCCATGATTGAAAATACACTCAAGCAAGTGAAATCCGGTGAGATTTCGCAAGCGCGTTTGGATGATGCAGTGCGCAGAATTTTGCGTGTAAAAATGCGTGCACATTTGTGGGATAAAAAACCTTCCGCGCGCGCGCATGCGAGTGATCAGTCGGTAGTCGGTAGTGCAGCGCATCGCGCGATTGCACGTCAAGCCGTGCGCGAAAGCTTGGTGCTGTTAAAACACACCAGCAAAGTGCTGCCAATTAATCCGGCCAAAACCATTTTGGTGGCGGGCGATGGCGCTGACAATATCGGCAAACAAGCCGGTGGTTGGAGTGTTTGGTGGCAGGGCGTTGCTGATGCGAAAGAAAATTTCCGTTTCCCCGGTGCTACTTCAATTTATGGCGGGATCAAAACCGCTGTGGATGCCGCAGGCGGTAAAGCCATTCTTGCGGTCGATGGTGCCTTTTCCCAGAAGCCTGATGTGGCCATAGTGGTATTTGGAGAAAATCCTTACGCCGAAGGCAGTGGTGACCGCGATACGCTGGAATTTGAACCGGGTAATAAAAAAAGTTTGGCGCTGCTGAAAAAATTAAAAGCGCAGGGCATTCCTGTTGTATCCGTATTTTTATCTGGCCGTCCTATGTGGGTGAATCCGGAAATAAATGCATCGGATGCATTTGTCGCTGCTTGGTTACCAGGTTCGGAAGGTGCAGGTGTGGCGGATGTGTTAATCGCCAAGGCCGATGGCAAACCCAATTTTGATTTTAAAGGTTCTTTGTCATTCTCCTGGCCAAAATTGCCACTGCAGGATGTACTGAATAAACACCATAAAAATTATGACCCATTGTTTAAATTGGGTTATGGCCTGAATTATTCATCGGGTGAAGCCGGTGCAAAACTATTGCCGGAAAATGTGGCAGGAGTTGAAACGGGCGAACCCAAAAATATGAATTTGTATGTGCGTCGCCCGTTGGAACCCTGGCATATCTTTATTGAAAATCCGGAGCGTCAGCAAATTCTTAGCGGTGCTTTCGCTGCCTTGCCAAAAGGCGATGTAAAAGTACAAACCACCGATAAAGATGTACAAGAAGATGCGTTAACGTTTACCTGGAAAGATACATGGCGAGCAGGCATGACGTTGGAATCCGGTGAACCGATGAATTTATCCGCGCACATGAAAACTGGTGTGTTGGCGCTGGATATAAATATTATCGAGCTGGCGAAAGGCGGTGTGTCTTTCAAAATGGAGTGCAAAAAAGAAGGCTGCGAACGCGTAGTGCCGTTCACCATGGGCGCGCGTGAACTGCTGGGCAAAGGCTGGCAGAAAGTCTATGTGCCCCTGAGCTGTTTTGCACAAGCGCAAGATGATTTCAGTCTGGCCTCTATGCCCTTTGCACTGGAAGTGGGTGGCACGGGTGAAGTGGGCGTAGCCAATGTGCAATTGCTGATTAAAACTCCTAAAGATGTTCCGCTAGTCAGTTGCCCGGATTACAAAACCGTATCGGTAACACCGGGCATGTTAAATGAGTGGTGGTCAATCGACTGGTGGTTGCCGCGTCACGAACAAAAATTGGCTGAGGCAAAAGCCATTAACGATAAAGGCGGAAAGATTGATCTGCTATTTATCGGCGACTCCATCACACAAGGCTGGGAAAAAGAAGGCGCACCTGTGTGGCAAAAAAATTATGCCAAGCGCAATGCCTTTGCCATCGGCTTTGGTGGTGACCGCACCGAGAACGTACTTTGGCGTTTGCAGCACGGCGCGGTTGAGAATATGTCACCCAAGCTGGTGGTAATGATGATTGGCACCAACAATACCGGCCATCGCCATGAAGATCCGGCAACGACTGCCGCGGGTATTAAAAATTTGCTCGGTGAATTGCAACAGCGTTTGCCTGACTCAAAAATTTTGCTGCTCGCAATATTTCCGCGTGACGAAAATGCAGATGGTCAATTGCGCCAGATCAATAATGGTGTGAATGCGATTATAAAAGGCTACGCCGACAATAAAAAAATCTTCTTTGCCGATATCAATTCTGTGTTCTTAACCAAAGACGGTGTGCTTTCAAAAGACATAATGCCGGATTTATTACATCCTAATGAAAAAGGTTATGAACTCTGGGCTAAAGCATTGGACCCGCAATTACAAAAATTGCTTAAGTAGAATGTGTATATGCAGTTGAAAATCGGCGCTTGGTGCGCCGATTTTTTTTGCGCGATTGTATTTGGCGTGGTAAAGAGTAGGTAGGTTAATGTTCTGTTCATCAATGCTGTATATAAGATGGGTCACCTTAAGCAGGAGGATAGCTCCATGAAAATTTTATTATCAGTGCTGGTTATCGGCATAAGCGCGCTGTCTGTGCAAGCAGAACCCGTCAAACTGGATATGCAAGCGGGTTTGTGGGAAAACAAAATAGCGCTCGATGGATCGGCTGTAGATGGCGTACAGCCAGATCAAATGAAGTTAGCCATGGATGAAATGAAAAAACAATTGGCCAATATGCCGCCGGAACAGCGTAAACAAATGGAAGCCATGATGGCTCAATCCGGAATGAAGATGACGGATGATGGTGTCAGCTTTAACAATAATCAGGTGACAATATCGCCAGCGGGTACGAATGCGAAAATCTGCATTACACAAGAACAAATTAATCGTGGTGATTTGCCCGACGATGTTAAAGGTTGTGAGTCCGTGCTAAAACAAATCAGCCCGACCCAATTTAAATCTACCCATGTTTGTTCCGGTGAGTATTCAGGCACGGGCGAAAGTGAAGTTACCTTCCTCTCTCCCAAGCATTACACCGGCAAGGGAGAGATGACGCAAATGACGAATGGCGAGAAGCGCGTTGTGAAATTTACGATGGAAGGAAAATGGTTGGCTAATGACTGTGGTGATATAAAGCCTACGCCTTAGCATTTGTCAGACGAGCATTTTTATAAGCACACCTAACATTGCGCAGATGCCCAGCACCTTGATAATTCCCATCTTCCAATAAAATATGAGTCCGCTGGCAATCACTCCGATTGCCAGTGCGATCATGTCCAGCGTCGCTACCCAACCGGCATCTGTCCCCTCTGGCCAGAGAGTGTGGTAAGCAAAAAATAAGGCGAGGTTAATAATCACACCCACAATGGCTGCTGTAATTGCCGTGAGCGGCGCGGTGAAGTGAAAATTGTTTTGCGTAGACTCTACTAATGGCCCGCCCGCTAGAATAAAAATAAAAGAAGGCAAAAACGTGAACCAGGTGACCAGTGTGGCCGCTATAGCGCCCGCTAAAAATAGGTGGTCAGAGCCGAGAAATTCCTGGGTGTAAGCACCAACGAATCCAACAAAAGCCACCACCATAATTAATGGGCCGGGAGTGGTCTCGCCCAAGGCTAAACCATCCATCATCTGCGCCGGTGAGAGCCACTGATAATGCGTTACCGCACCCTGATACACATAAGGCAATACTGCATAGGCACCGCCGAACGTGAGCAGCGCTGCAGTTGTAAAAAACCAGGCCATTTGGGTGAAACCATGTTGCCAGCCAAAACTGAAGCCAAGCGCCAGCATCGGCAAAATCCACAGCAACAGGCCGCTGCCAATCACTAACAGTAAATGCGTTAATTTAAAACGGGCGTGTGCTTGTGTAGGAGTGGTGTCATCAATCAGCGCAGCGCCATAATTTTTTTGGTTCGCTTGATGTTTGCTGCTGGCAGAAAATAATTGTGGTGCAAATTTTCCGCCGAACCAACCAATAATGCCGGCCGCTAATACGATGAGTGGAAATGGCAGGTGCAATACAAAGATGGCCACAAAGGCGGCCAGCGCAATGGCCCAGAGCCAATTATTTTTTAAACTGCGCGAGCCAATACGGTGTGCAGCTTGCGCCACAATGACTGCAACGGCGGGTTTAATGCCGTAGAAAATGCCTGCAATTAAACTTAGGTGTCCATAGGCGATGTATAGCCAGGACAGCAGGATTAAAATAAACAGGGAGGGTAAAACAAAGAGTGCACCGGCGATAATCCCACCCCAGGTGCGATGCATTAACCAGCCGATATAAGTCGCTAGCTGTTGCGCCTCTGGCCCCGGCAACAGCATGCAGTAGTTGAGTGCATGTAGAAATCGCTTTTCCGAAATCCACCGGCGCTGCTCCACCAATTCCTGATGCATGATGGCGATTTGCCCCGCAGGCCCGCCAAAACTGATAAAGCCTAGCTTTAGCCAAAAGAGAATGGCTTGCCCCAGGCTAACGGGCGGTGGAGGTGTGTTCATTGCGCACCCTGCGGTAATCTGGCCGGCGGATAAATTCCGACGGGATTATACGCTTAAGCGTTTGGCAAATTGGCCGACAGCATCGACAACCTGCAGCGTGCTCCCTTGAATTTCTACAATGACATCGCCGGCTTCGCCCGCAAGTTCTAATCCTCTCTGCGCATGTTCTTTGCTGTGATCAATTGTGGATACCGCGCTGGCAGCAAGGTTTTGATTTTGCGAAACCACATCGACAATTTCTTTGGTTGCCTGACTGGTGCGCGATGCCAATTGCCGCACTTCATCAGCGACCACTGAAAAACCGCGACCTTGATCGCCCGCGCGCGCCGCTTCAATCGCCGCATTAAGCGCAAGCAAATTGGTTTGGTCGGCAATACTGCTGATGCTTTTAATAATGGTGCCAATCAGCTGGGATTGTTTATCGAGCGCGCCAATTGCCTCTGCCGCGCTATCCATTTGGCTTGCCAATTCGCGCATGACTTTCACCGTTTGCTGTACAACCTCAGTGCCTTTTTGCACGCTGGCATCGGTCATTTGTGAAATGCTATAAGCGGTTTCAGCCGCTTCGGCTACGGCGAGCTCATGGTTGACTTGATCTGTGATAATGGTGGCAAATTTTACGACCTTGTACAGCTTTCCATAGGCATCGATGATGGGATTGTAAGAGGCTTCCAGCCACACTGCTTTGCCGTAGTGATCGACACGTTTAAACCGGTCGGCAATAAATTCGCCGCGGTTCAACTTCTCCCAAAATGATTTGTAGGCCTGTGAGTTATATTCTGCCGGCTCACAAAATAGTCGATGATGTTTGCCCTGTATTTGCGCCAGCGTATAGCCCATGGATTTAAGAAAGCGATCATTCGCCGTCAGCACCGTGCCATCAAGATTAAATTCAATAACGGCAGTAGAGCGTTGCAGTGCTGCAATAATATTTTCATGCTCGCGCGAGGTTTCAATAGTGCGGGTTAAATCGCTGGCATATACCGAGATATACATTACGCGGTTCTTAGTATCTTTTACTGGCTGGACAATCGCACGTAGCCAGGCTTCTTTTTGCGAACCGCGAATGATTTGCAACGCTCCCGCCCAGTGCTCGCCCTGTTTGATCGCTGCATTCATTTGCGCAAAGTGTTCCGCGCTTTTGGCATGGGCAGGAACCAGGTCGGTCAGGTAGCGGCCAACTACCTCACCTTTGGTGAAATTCAATTCTTTCTCAAAATTGGCATTTACCGACTCAATAATCCCCTTGGGGTCGAGGTAGAGTGCCAGCATCTCACTTTCGAGACTCTCGCGTACCTGGTGAAGTGACGACAATTCCTCGCGTACTTCTTCCAGCTCTTGTTTGAGGGCTTTATTGAGCAACATCATTGCAGATTTCCTGTTTTGTCCATGAGTGCATTTATTGGTCTTTGATTGCTAATTAATCGGCTAAAAGACGCTTTACTTTAGGTTGATATGAAATATAGCACTCAAACTCCAATTAGCTCGGCGCCTGGAGCCTTGGCCGATAGATGGCGTGTAATTCTGCTGTCATAAACCGGTCATATAGTGCAGGCCTTCATTGGCTGGCTGAGAATTGTTATGTCCCCCAAATCCCATAAACACATACACTACAACGTTGCCTTGGTTGATAAATTATGGAATTTGAAACGGTTGTGTGAAACCCATTTGAAGATGCACATCCCGTTGAATATGGTGTTAAAGGATGAAGAATACCGCGCAGAATTGTTGGAAAAAGCCCTGAGTGCTAACAACGATGAACTGACCCAATTGGTGTGGGACGTTCGCCATATGGAAGACTCCATAGTGACTGCTACACATACCGGCGAAGAATTCAAACCGAAAAAGAAAGCGCGCGGGGCGATCAAACTCAATTTGCTGGCGGCCGTTGCCTGCTCTTTATTATTGTTGTTGAGCGGCTATTTGTTGCGCTCATTTTTGCCACTGGATGCGGGCGAAGTTTTTGTGTTGCAGGCAATTACCGATACGCGGGTTAAATCGGCAGTCAAATCCCCGCAACAGGCCTACGTACCCGGCAGCCCGGTAGTGCGCGCGAGCACGCCGCTATTTCGTGTGCATGGCTCCAATACTGTGGGTGAAAAATTAACACCGCGCTTGGTGGAATCCTACTTAATGGCACGCGGCGCGACCGACATAAAAACCGTGCAAGGCAAGGTGCCCACTGAAAAAGCAGTCAGTGCCCAATTGAATGGCCGCATCGAATTTATTGAAATTCACGCCCATGGTTCGAGCACCGCGTTTACCGACCTGTTGCAAGGCTCTGCGGAATTGGGGATGTCCTCCCGTCGCATTAAAGACCAGGAGCGCGACTTGCTGTTGGAAAAAAGTGGTGACCTGACCGAGCCGGGTAGCGAGCATATTATCGGGCTGGATGGTCTGGCTATTATCACCAACAACAATAATGCGTTGGCACAATTGTCGATTCCGCAATTGGTAAAGATATTTTCTGGCGAAGTGACCAACTGGTCCGAGCTGGGCGGAAAAAACCTGCCAATCACACTTTATGCACGCGATGAAAATTCCGGTACTTGGGATTCCTTCAAAAGTATGGTGCTGGACCCATCCAAGGTCACGCTCGCATCGACGGCAAAACGTTTTGAGTCCAGTACCGAGCTGTCGGATTCAGTGGCAAAAGATGAGGGCGCCATAGGTTTTATCGGCTTGCCGTATGTGCGCCGGGCAAAGTTGTTGGCGATTTCTACCACCAAAACATCCAAGGCCATTTTGCCAACGCATTTCACCGTGAGTACGGAAGACTATCCACTCGCGCGCCGGTTGTATTTCTATTTGCCGCAAAAGAATATCAATGCGGAAGCTGAGGAGTTTGTGGAGTTCAGTGCAACCGAGCGCGGGCAAAGCATTGTGGAAGACATAGGGTTGGTCTCGCAAAATATCAAAACCGGCCAGCCATTCAGCAATAATTTTTATCCCGAAGAAATGCGCAGCCTTACCGCGCGTTCACAGCGCTTATCGATTAACTTCCGCTTTAAAGATGGCAGCGATGAGTTGGATACCAAAGGCATTTCCGATTTGGATCGCCTGGTGAAATACGTTGAAACCAATGCGCCAAAGCGTGTGCAATTGTTTGGTTTCTCCGACACCGAAGGTGACAAGGAGCAAAATATGGAGCTGTCGCTGCGCCGTGCAAAAGTGGTAGAGCAACAGTTGATCGCACGGGGCATTTATCCACTGGTGGCACGCGGCATGGGTGAAGAAGCTCCGCTCGCAAGCAGCAAAACCGAAGAGGGGCGCCGGATGAACCGCCGGGTAGAAGTCTGGATCCTTTAGTTCGATTGCTGTTCGGCGAAAAATAAAATTTTTATAAAATAATTCAATAGAAACAAAACTTAATAAAAGCCCTGCACAAATTTTTGTGCAGGGCTTTTATTGTGGGCGATATTACGGTCGCAATGAATTATTTTTTAAGCGTAAAGTACTCCATCATCTGCTGCAGTTGCAGTGCCTGGCTGGTGAGCTCTTCGGCAGTCGAATACAACTCTTCTGCAGATGAAGAATTCTGCTGGGTGGCAATGCTGATTTGCGAAATGGCGGTGGTGATTTGATTCGCCCCCATCGCTTGTTCATCGCTAGCGGCTGAAATTTCTTGCACCAAATCTGCTGTCTTGCGAATGGCAGGCACAATGGCTTCCAACAACTGACCGGCACTTTCGGCGAGTTTTACCGAGCCGCCGGCCAGCTCGCCAATTTCTTTTGCCGCGGTTTGGCTGCGCCCCGCCAATTTGCGCACCTCACTGGCCACTACGGCAAAACCACGCCCGTGTTCGCCCGCGCGCCCTGCTTCAATCGCCGCATTCAGGGCAAGCAAGTTAGTTTGATAGGCAATGTCATCAATCACTCCGATTTTTTGCGCAATTTTATGCATTGCATCGACGGTGTTTTTCACCGCAGTACCGCCTTGTCCGGCTTCTTGCGCACTTTTACTAGCGATGCTGTCGGTGACCTTGGCATTGTCATTATTCAGGCCGATGGATGCGGTGATCTCCTCCATGGATGCGCTGGTTTCTTCGATGCTGGCAGCTTGTTGGGTTGCTGATTGGCTGAGTGATTGCGCTGTTGCACTCAGCTCTTCCGACGCTGATGAAAGTGAATCCGCCGTAGAGCGCACATCGCCAATAATTTCTGACAGGCGCGTTACCATTTGGCGAATGGCAAACAAAATACTGCTTTGATCTTTGGCTTGAGTGCGTACTTGTACCGATAAATCGCCCTGCGCAATGCGGTAAATAACATCGGCGGTATAGTTGGGTTCGCCGCCCAGTTGTTTGAGCAGGCTGCGCGTAATCAGATAGCTTAGTAAAACGGCGATAAAAATACTGATCACAATAATGATGCTGTTGACCAGCAGTGTGTGTTCATAGCGCAGAGTCGAGCGTTCATATTCTTGCTTGGCGACCTTCACCTGCAATTTATTCAGCGCTGTGAAAACTTCATTGAGCGGATCAAAAATCGGATAGATGCCGGTCTGGGTGAAGTTATTCAGCGCGGCCATATTGTTGCTGTCATACCAGCTCTGCAAATCTTGCAGCTGTTTGTGCGTTTGAGTAATTAATGGTGCAGCATTTTTGACGAGCTGTTTTTCATCTTCTGTGAGAAAAGTCGTTAGGTAATGGTCCCAAAGTGCATCGGTTGCGGGTAGGGTTTCCTGGGTGATTTTTAATGCTTCGGTGGGAGTGATAATTCCTTTCGCCGTTTTCTGCGGGACATCCACCAGAATCAGTGCGAAGTTATCAATCACATCTTTCAGGTCGCGCATCGGTTCAACGCGATCGACATAAACCGTGTGCATGCCTTGATTTGCATCGCGCATGCCTTTAATTCCCAGAACACCAATAGTGATCATGAGAATGACCAATATTCCGGCAAGCAGCGCGAGCCGGAAGGCGACTTTCATATTATCAAACATGGACAAACTCCTGCCCGTTCATAGTGAGTTGCTATGAACCTTAGTAAGCAGGGCAGGCTTTGTCAAAACGCGCGTATGGGTATAACTACCTGGTAGGATCGGGTGGGATTAGCGTTTGCTAAGCAGCCATTCTTTGGCCTTCTGGACATCGTCAAACAAGCGACCGTAACCGATGGAGCGGCTGGTGAGTACATCGCGAATAAATGCAGTGGTGTCACGCGTGCGTGGATTTTTATCAACCCAGGCAAGGCGATGTTTATTGGTGATGCCCGCCTTTTTAAACAGGGCAGGGTGATCAAACGCGTCAGTGGTGGAGACGGTGTCCATGAGGTATTGCTCGCCCAGGACATTAAAGCATTGGTGCTGCTCACAGGCCTGCACAATACTGCTCCATAACTCCAGGGCGGTGTCGTAGGTGCCCACACCTTTTATATCAACGTGCAAATAATTTTCTTGCAGGTGTGGGGTGATGGTAATACTAATTTCGCTAGTCACGGGGTTGTATTTCCTTTAACTCGCTTGTGTCCGCAGATCGGCCAGCAGTGTTCCTGCCGCGAGAATTTCTTGTTCGTGGTCTGGTTCACGCCAGGTTTCAGCGAGACCGCTGGCATACCACTCTTGCATGGATTCCAAATTTAACAGACGCGCTAAATAATCTTGCGCGGCTCCATTTAATGGCAAACCATAGGTTTGAAAACGAAATGCCACCGGAGCAAAAAATGCATCGACCGCAGTAAATTTTTCGCCCGCTAAAAATGAACCGCCAAATTTCAGCAAGCCTTCATTCCAGAGTTCATTAATGCGGGTGATATCTTTTTGTAGCGCAGGCGATATTTCTTTCATCTGGATGCGATGGCCACAACTCATTCCGCAGGTATTGCGCAGCGTTTGAAAGCCGGAGTGCATTTCGGCGCTGGCAGAACGCGCCCAAGCGCGAGCACTTTTATCGGCGGGCCAGACTTGCGGATAAGCTTCAGCGAGATATTCAACAATCGCGAGTGAATCCCAAATGTGAGTTTCACCATCTTGCAAACATGGCACTTTGCCCGAAGGGGAAAAGGTGCGGTAGACATCCCAATTGGTGTCGGGCGCAAAGGGGTGCAATTGTTCAGCAAAGGGGATATTCAGGGTGCGCATCAACACCCAAGGGCGCAGCGACCAAGAGGAATAGTTTTTGTTGGCAATATGTAACCTGAACATGGTATCGCTCCTTGTAATGATGCAATGTGGCTTGCGGTGAAGGGATCAAGCGGGAGTCAAAATTGAGCGCATCAGCTGTCGCTTAAATTATCACAATTCCTGGGCAACAAAATGCAAGAATTAACCAAGCATAACAAAAAGCCAGCGCAAGGCTGGCTTTGTTGATCAGAGTGCAGAAAGGGCGTTCAAGCTCCAATCGATGGCCTCGCGGTAGTGATGCTCGGGCAGTAGGTCGCCAAGTAGCACCAGTGTCTCGCGGATCTCGGTAATGTCGTTGCTGACGATATTGATATGGCCAACCTTGCGCGCCGGGCGCACCTCTTTGCCGTACCAGTAAACGCGTGCGCAGGGCAGGTCGCGCCAGGCTGGGTTATAGTCAGTGCCGATCAAATTGATCATTACATTTTGACCGATCACTTGCGGCTCGGGCGTCGCCATATTGGCTACTGCGCGCAGGTGATATTCGAATTGGCTGATGCTCGCACCGGCTTGGGTCCAGTGGCCGGAATTGTGAACGCGTGGAGCCAACTCATTAATGAGCAAGTGATCGCCCACGCGGAAGGTTTCCATCGCCATTACGCCTACATAATCGAGCTCGTTCAATATCTTGCCGAGCATTTCTTCTGCTTGTGCCTGCAGTTGTTGGAGGCGCGCTAATGGCGCAATAGAAGAATAAAGAATTCCGCTCAGGTGAAGGTTCAATGTGAGTGGATAAAACACGCAGTCGCCCTGCTGGTTGCGCACCCCTACGAGCGACACTTCTTCATCAAAGTTGATGGCTTGCTCGGCAATGGCTTCACCCTGCCAATCCTCGGGAACCTGATCGTCATCGGTGCGCAGCCAGTGCTGGCCACGACCATCGTATCCACCGGTACGGCGCTTAAGCAGGACGCGCTCACCGAGTTGATCGCGCAATTCATTGGCGGTGATGTCATTCGCCACATTGCGCCATGGGGCGGTGGCAATACCAAGCGCATCGATGAGTTCTTTCTGGCTTTTGCGGTCGGCCAAACGGCCAAATACGTTTTGATTGATAAAACGTGGGTGCTGGGCGAGGGCGTGAGTTACCAGGGTTTCCGGCCATTGCTCGCGCTCGGCAGTGACCAGGTCAGTGGGAGCGAGGGCGGGTGCAGTACCTTCATTTATATCTACCGGGCACACATCCAGTGCCAGTGGCATACCGGCGTGTTTAAGCATCGCCCCTAATTGGCCCGCACCTAAAACCCAAATTCGTTGACTCATAGCTAACCTCGAAAACACTTACTGACCGCAGCGGAATCTACTGATCGCAACCTATTGATCTCTGGGATCTGGATTATCCAAAACGGCTTGCGTCTGGTCATGGCGGAACTGGTCGATTTTGGTCGCAAGTGCCGGATCAGTCACCGCCAGAATTTGGCAGGCCAGCAAACCAGCGTTAAATGCACCGGCGACACCAATCGCCAAGGTGCCAACGGCAATACCTTTAGGCATTTGCACTATCGAATAAAGGCTGTCCAAGCCGCTCAGCGCCTTGCTTTGCACTGGTACGCCCAGTACTGGCAAGCGGGTGTGCGCCGCAACCATGCCCGGCAAATGCGCCGCACCGCCGGCACCGGCGATGATCACGGCATAGCCGTTATCGACCGCTGACTCAGCGAACTCCGTGAGTTTCTGCGGGGTGCGGTGGGCGGAAACCACTTCAGTATGGTACTCAACGCCCATCTGCTCCAGTATTTCTACTGCCGCTTGCATGGTGGCCCAATCGCTCTTGGAGCCCATAATCACCGCAACTTTTCTAGCCATAACGCTTGCCTGAATGCTTGGAACTGAATAAAAATCCGCCCAAAAAATGAGCTGGAATCGGAAAAAAGGCGCGCATCTTAGCACGATGAAGGCGAGATGCCGAAGGCATTCTTTGCTAGGTATTGATCAGTAGCTTCGCCATGATTAAAGTGGTCAAAATGATTAAAGTAATTAAAATGATCAATTGAGGATTTACTATGGAAACCGTAACCGCAAGTGATGCCAAGCGCGAGTTTGGCGACCTTCTCTTAAAAGTTCAAAGCGCGCCTATCGGCATTAACAAAAATGGCAAGCCAGTCGCGGTGATGCTTTCTCACGCTGAATACGAACAACTTGCTGCACACAAAACTGCGCAACTTAAAGCACAGATCCAGCAAGGTATTGCTGATTTAGAGGCTGGTCGCATTGCTAGCGGGATTGATGTGCTTGAGCGTCTGCGCCAGCGAGTGAAATGATGGCCAACTTTTACTTCACGGAGCAAGCAGAGAAGGATTTGGAAGCTATTATCGATTTCACTGTCCAGCGCTGGGGTATCGCCCAGTCGCACAACTACATCGATGACCTGCAGGAAACAGCACAAATACTTGCCGATAACCCTCTACTTGGCACTGAGCGCGATGAATTATCGCAAGGGTTGCGCAGTTTTCCCTTTCAAAGCCATTTGCTTTTTTATGTGCAACGACAAGAGGGAATCGCGGTTGTGCGAGTACTGCATACGAGTGTAGATGTGGTGCGGTATTTTTAAATGGATGCCAGCGTTTGATCCAGCGCATTTGCTACAGATTAAATTTGCCAATTGAGATTGTGGATGTTCGAGCAAGCTAACGAAGGCTCGTGAATAGATAATGATTAAGGAATAGTTAAATGAAGTCGATTCGCTGTGCGCTTGCCTGTCTTTTCTTCTTACATCCTTTTGTATGGGCCGATAATAATCTGCAACAGGAATGCTTGCGTGATTTGAATGCTCTGCCTGAGTTTATTGTAGATAACGATGCCGGTGGCAAAGATATTTTCCAGGAAAAAGGCGCTTTGTATTTTTCACTAGCGCTGCAAGAAAGCGAGCAGGGCATTGCGGGCGTGGTTACCGATAAAGATTGCCAGCGTATTTTGCGTACATATCTCCAGTTTTGGCGCAAAGGCCATCTGGAAATTGAAACATTGGAAACAGAGAAAGATAATAAAAGCGCTGCATCATCTGCGGGCGGCTCCGACACCGAAAACTCCAAACCTGCCGTTGAGCCAACACCTGAATTGCATTTTCTATCTGCCAACACATTAGTGTTGCGGTTGCCAAATTTTTCTCCGAAAAACCGCAAACCATTGATTGATTTGCTAGCGCAGCATCGCAAAAAGTTTGAGCGGACTGCCAACTGGATTATCGATGTCCGCGGCAATGGCGGCGGTTCCGATTCCAGTTTTACACCCTTGCTGTCATGGATATTGGCAAATGAAACCCTGCATTTTGGTGCTAGCTGGTTGGTGACTCCCCACAACATTGAAGCCCAGCGTAATTTGTGCGCTCAATATGCTCCCGGTGATAAGGGTTGCATCAAACGATTGGAAAAAGCCGTCACGCGAATGGAGGGGAAACCAATCGGCACTTATGTGCCCCAGAACAATGGCCCCTTAATCAGTTATAACCCATCAAAAGAACACTTCCATCCTGATCGGGTAGCATTGGTTATTGATCGTAATTGCGGCAGCTCCTGCGAAGAATTTGTGTTGAGGTTACGCCAAAGTTTCAATGTCAAAACCATCGGCACCAGAACTTTCGGCGCACTGGATTATTCCAACCTCCGCTCCTATCCGTTGCCTTCCGGTAAACGGGATTTGTGGTACGCAACCTCCCGCTCCAACCGCTTGCCTGATATCAAAGTCGATGGTAACGGAATAACGCCCGATATTTATTTTCCGGTGCCTGCGGGTGCTGAAGGCAAAAAGCTTTATATCTCCCGCATCCAGAGTTGGATTGAGGGTGAGAGTCTTGTGGTGGAAAAGCCGTAAGTAAATAAATTTTCCAACAAGGCTTTAATTTGCCGTGTCTAACATGAAGCGATCAACTCAAAGCAGTTGATCGCTTCATTTTCTTGCTTGATGTTTGATACTAAAAAATTCACTCCAATATCGGAGTTACCCAGTTTACCCAGCGCGAAATTTCCACCGGAAACGTGCCGTCGGTTTTCTGAACCCGGGTATTTGCAGATTCATCGCCCAACAAAAACTTTTGCACGAATGCATTCACTTCCGGCTGTTGACTGGCAGGTAGATGGCAGTGGGTATGGCCGCCTACTTGCGATACGCCCATGTTGTCGCTCACATCCAATGCTTTCCAAATTTCATGGGCGACAACTGCGGTAGTGTAAGTGCTTTGGTTGCCCAGCCATTCCATAGATGTGTTTTCAATCACTAACAAACCGCGCGGTGCGATTAAACCCATCATGCTGTGATGATCGAATGGCAATTTATTTGCGGCTTCGCTAAAAACTTTGAATTGATCGGTAAACCATACGTTTTCAGTCACTATTTGACGCAGGGTTTGTACATTTTGCCCCGTGGCTAATTGCGCATCAGAGATTCGCCAGCTCGCTGCGCCACCAGAACCAGACTCCTGCATGATGGTTAAGGCAATACGCTCGTCCAGTGCGCCGGCGACCAGCGCACCTTTCCCATTGCGTGAGCAACCGGTTACGCCCAAACGATTGGCGTTGATGAGAGTGTTGCTTGACGTTTGTAGCACATCAATCAAGCGGCTCACGCCCCAGGCCCATGCGGTCATGGCGCTGGCGGTGTGGTCACTGCCGTAGATTTCATAGAATTTTCCTTTGCCGCGCGATTGTCCACTTTGCTGTTCGCCCAGCAGATTGTTGGGGAATTGAATGATGGCAATACCTTGTTTTGACAGCTCGTCGTTATTTAAAAATGAACTGCCAATCCCGATCATGGCCGGGTAGGGCGCTGTGCCTGTTGCAGGAAGAATGATGTTCGCATCAAACGAAATTTCCTTGCCGTTTTCATTCACGGTTACAGTAATTTTTTCGTTACTGACGACACCGCTAACTAGCCCACCATTAACCTGAGCTGGCGCCGCAGGTTTTGCTCCCAATTCATAATATTGTGCTTGCGCTGCAAGTTCTGCACGCCTGCATTTCCATTCCTGCTTTTGCGTCAAATGCGTTCCGCTCAGGGAAAGAAACGGGTCTGGCAGCGCGGCAATTTCGGGCAAATCCGCAAACGCCTTTAGTGGCGGGATGATGCAGTTTGCAAAAGAATTCTCAGTGGCTGTTCCATCGTGTTGTGGTGGATTTCCACTGGATGAGTTCGAAAGGGTAGCAATGCTTGAGGGTGTAGAAAGGGGGTTGCTTCCCTCACTGCCACCGCATCCGGTAACAAGAGCAAGTAGTGCGGGTAAAACATAATGTTTTGGGAAAGCTCTCATACGCTGATCCTTATTATTAAGGTTGATGGTGTTATGAGAGGTTGTGTTTGGTTTGTGCTTTTTGTTGTGGAAGCACCTTAAAATTTTTGTGCCCGCTCTGCAATTGCCTAAACACGACTTATCACTTCCTGCTTCATGAAACGGGGCTGCGCATCTTTTGCACGATGATTATGGAGCATTCACGCTGTTGAGTATTTTCAGCATTATATTTTCCATATCCCCCTACAAACGCTGGGCATTTGTCAGGTCAGGTCTTAACATGGCACTCGTTTCCTCCCTTCCTGCTGTGTGACCTCCGATATGATTGTTCGCCCAAAATTACACTGGTTTCGCATGTTATTTGTGTGGCGCGGCTCGTTGTTGACCCGCATTTTGCCGCAGTTATTCACACTGGTTTTACTCGCAACTCTGGTGGTATTGATAAAACATTTTTACCCCCATCTGTTGCCCGATTTAACGCCCATCCCGTTTACGCTGCTGGGAATTGCGTTGGCGATATTCCTCAGCTTTCGCAATTCAGTTAGTTACGACCGCTTTTGGGAAGCGCGCAAACTATGGGGTGCGGTACTCAATGAAACCCGCACCTTAACCCGCCAGCAACTCACCGCCGCCGACGCGACTGATGAGCAGAATCGCCAATTCGTCTACAGTTTGATCGCCTTTGTACACGCACTGCGCGCCCAACTGCGCTTTACCGATGCTACGCCCGCATTGCAAAAACTGCTGCGCCCGGAAGCAGTGGAAACGGTAATCAATGGACGATTCAAACCGGAATTGGTGGTATTGGATTTGGCGCAACAGCTGCGCACCATGCGCAAACAAGAGCAGATCTGCCCGATATTATTTGCCCGCATGGACCAGCACCTGTCGCAACTCAGCGCCTGTCTGGGCGGCTGCGAACGCATCGCCAGCACACCTGTGCCCTTCGGCTACTCGGTGATTTTGCATCGCACCGTATACACCTACAGTTTTTTACTGCCGTTGGGATTAGTTGCAACATTAGGCGCAATCACCCCACTGATAGTCGCGTTTGTCGCCTACACCTTTCTGGCATTGGAAGCGCTAGCCGAAGAACTACAAGACCCCTTCGGCACCGAGCCGAATGATCTGGCGTTGGATGCTATGACCAATATGATCGAATCTGCGCTGCGTGAAATGCTCGGCGAACCGATCGATCCTCCACCGCCGGTTCCTGAGAGTTGCATAGTTACCTGATGTGGAATGAGTGCGAACCCCAACATGACCATCATTCTTATAAATAAAATGTTGGGGTTCGCAAGCTTATGTCGCGTGCAGCCCCAACCCACATCAAAATCTTTTACACCCCTCCAATCACTCCCACCATCCAGTAATAAACCGGAATCCCCACCAACACATTCAATGGAAAAGTGATGCCGAGGCTGGCGAAGATTGCTAAGCCTACATCTGCATCTTTTATCGCGGCTTGAATCGCAGCTGGTGCAGCTATGTAGGATGCGCTGGCGGTGAGGGCGGAGAGGATGAGTACGCTGCCTTGGGGTAGGCCGAGGGCGATGCCGGCAAGGGCGCCGATCATTGCTAATCCGAACGGGGCGATGAGTGCGAAAGTCACCAATTTCCAATGCTGCCAGGGGAAGGGGGCCAGGTGTTTGGATGCGCATACGCCCATCTCTAACAAAAATAATGCGAGCAGGGCTTTGAAGGCGCCGAGGAACAATGGAGCTACGTCTTTGCTGGCGTCAGGGCCGTAGAGGTAGCCGATGATCACGCCGCCGGTCAGCAACACCACGCCGCGACTGGTGAGGGCTTCATGCCAAATGCCTTTCATGCTGCGGCCAGAGCCGGTGGCTTTTTTGTAGAGCAGGATGCCCACCACAATCGCGGGCAGTTCCAGCAACACCAAATAAAGCGTGGTCTGCGGGGCGATGCTGAGGTTATTGGCCTCAGCAAAGGCTATTGCTACCGCAAAGGTACCTGCACTAGCGGAGCCATAGTGCGCGGCGATGCTGGCGCTGTTGGCGGCGGAGAGTTGCACGAATTTGCGCAGCAGCGGGTAGAGCGCCAGCGGAATGGTCACACCGAGCAGGATTACGGTGATGACTTCCGGCAGCAGTTGCCAGTGAACATTGCCATGCAGTGCAAGGCCGCCTTTAAGGCCGAGGGTGAGCATTAGCAGGATACTCAGCGTGTCGTAAGCCGCTTTGGGGACTTTGAGGTCAGATTTGGCGACCCCGGCGATAACGCCGAGCAGGAAAAACATAACAACTATATCGGGCATGGTGAACTCCAGGAGGGATGTAACTGGGTTCATTGTGGCGACAGAATGGAATAGAAGATAATTAATGTTTATAGTTTTATTTATTGATGATTATCTATGCTTGTCACGAATAGGGTAGCGCTATGAATGTCCGCCATCTGACCTTTCGCCTATTGCAGGTCTATATCGCCGTTGTCCGCACCGGGTCTATCTCGCAAGCGGCTGGGCAGTTGCATCTCACCCAACCGACGGTTTCCCTGCAAATCAAACGCCTGACCGAGGCAGTCGGCGACGTGCTGTTGGAGGTGCGCGATGGGCAATATCAGCCGACCTTTGTGGGCAAAGAGTTGTACCACGCGGCCCTGGATGCACTCACGCGCTTCGATGATTTCAATGGCTTTTTAAGCGATGCCGCGCAGGGCACCAAAGGGCATTTCAGCATAGGCGTGGTGACCACAGCGCAATATGTTTTGCCGCGATTGCTTAGCCCTTATGCGCTGCAATATCCGGCAGTGGATGTGACGTTTAATATCGGTAACCGCGGCAGTGTGTTGCAACGTTTCCAGAGCCAGCTGGATGATTTGTATTTGTTTAGCCATCCGCCCACAGGTGACCATGTTATTAGCGGCCGATTTTTACGTAATCCTTTGGTGTTGATTGCGCCACTGCAACATTGGGCGGCGCAGCGTACTGAAGTGGATTTTGCCGAGTTAGTGAATGAGCGTTTTTTAATGCGCGAGCCGGGCAGTGCCACGCGAATGGTGTTTGAAGGTTGGTTGCGCGAGCAGAATTTCCAGCTACATAAAACCTTGCAGATTGAAAGTAACGAAGTGATCCGTTTGAGTGTGGAGACAGGTTTGGGGTTGGCAGTTATATCGGAGCACACATTGGCGCAGCGTGCCGACAGCAAGGTGGCGATCATCAAGGTGCGCGATTTTCCGCTTACCAGTCACTGGTATTTGGTGCGTCACGGCGATAGGCGCTTGCCCATCGCCGCGCATAATTTTATTGAATTTATGAATGCCCATTTAGCAGAGTGGGTGGAGGAAAAATATATTCGCAATGAGCTGGCGATTTTACTCGCCAGCGGTTGATGCGCTTTCCGTAGCAACTGCAGTATCGACGTTGACTATTATTGGGTAATGATCTGACGGATAAAGATTATTGTAGGTCGCGGTATCGATCAGGTGGCTTTGTACTTTCATCGATTTTTTCACAAACACAAAATCAATTTTGGTATCCGGCTCTTTATCCTCACCAAAACCGTTAAAGGTTTTATGCCCGCCGGCGGCAGGGGCGATGGAAATTTTTTCTGCGTCGGCGAGCGTTTGGGTGATGATCTCGTAACCTTTCGCTACGGCCGTAAAATTGAAATCGCCAGTCACTATGACAGGTGATGTTGCATCAATTTTAGCGATTTCGCTGAGCAACATTTTTGCACCTTCCTGCCGTGCAGTTTCGCCTTCATTGTCCAAATGCGTGTTAAACACATACAGCAATTGCTTGGATTGTGCGTCGAACAATTTTGCAATACTCAGGGTGCGGCGGTAGGCAGCATCCCATCCGCGCGATGGTTGCAGCGGTGTTTGCGATAGCCAGAACGTTTGTTGCCCTTGCAGGGAAAATCGCGCGGTGCGAAATAAAATGGCAGTGGTTTCGCCTTTGTCTTTACCATCGTCGCGGCCGACGCCTATCCATGAATAGTGGTCGAGCATTTCAATCAAATCTTCTATTTGAAACAGTTCTGCTTCTTGCAAGCCGATCACATCGGGGTTGTGGGTTGCGATCAGGTGCGCCACAAAATATTTGCGCTTTTCCCAGTTGTTCGGATTTTCTTTGGCTTCGCATGACCCACAACGGATGTTGTAGCTCATGAGGTTAATATTATGTGCAGCCAGTGCGCCGGCCGATAACACAAGTAGTAGTAAACCGAATGCACAATGTTTCATGGCGCGCCCCCACAGGCGAAAGAATCAGGTTGAACCTCACTATAGTCGGGTTGCGACAAACTCACATGCGCTATGGTTTTGATTGCCCGCGTTTGTGACTCAATTAACTCATCCGCTGATTTGTCATTTGCACGCTATAGTCTTTATGGTGGAAAGGTACTTATGCTGGATCATTGATTAACGCGAGGGATGGTTATGGACGCGAGTTTGCCCCCGATCGAGATAGGCCCCTTTGTCTCTTTTACGCTCGCCATCGTCATGTTGTTTGTCGGCAAACTGGCGCTGACGCGCTATGAAGTATTGCGTCGCTACAGTATTCCCGAACCGGTGATAGGCGGTTTTGTCGCGGCGCTGGTGGTGGCGTTTATCTACATCCTGTTTGATCGCCAGGTGTTATTCAAACTGGGGGTGCAGGATTACCTGCTGTTGTATTTCTTTGCCGGTATCGGCTTGAATTCCGATATCCGGGTGCTGCTGTCGGGGGGCAAGCCGTTGGCAGTACTGATCCTGCTGGCGAGTGCGTTTATCTTTATCCAAAACCTGTTGGGAATGGGCATGGCTGGCCTGTTCGGCATGAACCCGCTGACCGGGTTGATGACCGGGTCTGTCTCGCTCACCGGCGGTGCCGGTACTACCATGGCGTGGGCGCCCACGTTCGTGGATCAACTCGGCATTGCCCAAGCGCGCGAGCTCGGCATCGCCGCCAACACTATCGGCTTGATCGCCGCCTGTATGATCGGTGGGCCGATTGCGAAATATTTGATTAGTCGCCATCAGTTAAAAACCAGCGGTGCGGCCGACCTGGACATTGGCGTTTCCCATTCCACCCCCCATGCTCCGGTCGATAGCTATGGTGTGTTGTGGGCCTGGCTGTGGTTAAACGTCACGCTGATGCTTGGCTACGGCTTTAATCATCTGTTGGAAAGCCAAGGCATCAAGCTACCGCTGTTTGTGTCCTGCCTGATGGCGGGCATTGTCATTGGCAATATCGGCTCGCGCCTGTCGCCGAAGCTGCGCTGGAGCGATCAGGGTAAGGGTCTGGCACTGATCTCTGATATCGCCCTCGGGATGTTTTTAGTGATGGCATTGATGGGGCTGAAGGTGTGGGAGCTGCAAGGCTCGCTGGTGTTTTTGGCGGTGGTGCTGCCGCTGCAGATTTTGTTGTCGGTGCTCTACACCATTTTCGTGGTGTTTCGCTTTAGTGGTAAGGATTACGAAGCGGCGGTGATTTCATCGGGCTTTGGCGGCATCACTTTGGGTTCAACCGCGACGGCAATTGTGAATATGACGGCGGTGGCCAAGCAGTATGGCGCTGCGCATCGCGCGTTTATTTTGGTGCCCTTGGTGTGCGGATTTTTTATCGACATCATCAACGCCTTTGCGATTAATTTCTTTATCAACTTTTAGTTTGAGCCGCAAAATGAAAAGGGGCAGGTCATAAATGGCCTGCCCCTTTTCAATGGTGTTATGACCCGGCTTACGGCTGGTTTAGGCCCACATCCTTCATGGCTTTCATCTCCTCAGTTTGCGATTCAATCAATTCGTCGCCCTGTTGGTCGATAAACAACGCCGCGAGCTGATTGTCGTTGGCCACTTTCAGGCCGTCTTTACTGCCTAAACACAAAAGCGCAGTAGACCAGGCATCGGCGAGAGTTGGGTCTTCCAGCAGAATCGCAACCGATACTGTGTTGTGCTCGACCGGTTTGCCGACGCGCGCGTCGAGGATATGGCTATAGCGTTTGCCGTTGCTATCGAAGAAGTGGCGATAGGTGCCTGATGCCATCAACGACATGGGCTTGCCGCTGTCGAAACTGGCAATCTTGTATAGCTTGCGTTCGTCCGGCAGTGGTTTTTCCAACGCGATACGCCAGGCCTGGCCGTCGGGCTTTTTGCCGCTGGCTTTTAACTCGCCGCCAATCTCAGCCATGTAGGTGTCAATGCCGTATTGCTCAAGCACTTTCACAATCTGGCCTACGGCATAGCCTTGGCCGATCGACGACACATCAATGCGCAAGTTGGGAATGCGTTTGCGCAGGTGGGTGGCATTTACGGTTTCCAGATTATCCAATCCAATGAGCGCCATTGTCTGCGCAAGGTCGGCATCGCTCGGGGGGCTGAACTCATCTTTCTTAAAGCCCCACAAATCAAACAGCGGTTTTATGGTCAGGTCGTAACAACCGTTGCTGGCGCGATGCACTTTGCGCGCATCTTCCACCAGCGCGACCAGCTCAGCATCCACCTCGATACTGTCGGTGCTATGTTGCGCATTAAATTGCTCGATTACTGAATCATCGCGGTAGTTAGACAGCACTTTATCCATGCGCGCCAATTCATCATCAACCGCTTTTTTGATGGTGCCCGCGTCGGCACTGGCGTCTGCAGGCAACTCAAAGCTGATGTGATAGGTAGTGCCTTGGGCAAAACCTTCGATTTTGCTTAGCTCCGGTGCTTTGCTGCACCCAAACATAAACGCGCTGGTGGCAATTAGTACGAGACTTTTGATCGGTCGCATAGTCATGGTTCCAGTAGTAAGTGAACTTGGAGGCGCCGCAGCGCCCTGGTCGGGATTGGTCGCTCCGGTTATTCCGGATTAGCCTCTCCGCCGTAAGCCGCGAGCAATGCAGCGACAAAGTTTTTCAGCTCCATCGCCATGATGGCGAAGTCAGCATCAAACTGTTCGGCCTTGCTTTCCGGGTTGCGCTCGTTGGCTTTATCGCTAATCACATCTTCAAATTTCAGACGCTTGATGCCGAGTTGATCATCGACGATGCAGCTGATGGATTCTTTCCACACCAACGCAATTTTGCTCACGTGCATACCACTTTCGAGGTGATTGCGAATTTCACTCGCGGTGAGATCCTGCTTTTTGCAGCGAATTACGCGGCCATCTTTGGCAGCTTGCAACTCGACCTCTTCGCCCAATTCAAATTGATGCGGCGCTTCGCTTTCGCGCAGCCAATGAGTCATTACTTGGGTGGGAATATTTTTTGGCGCGATAGGTAAGCAACGCAGACTGCCGAGTGCTTCGCGCAACTTGCTGAGCAAATCTTCTGCACGTTTAGCGGACGACGAATTCACCACAATCATTTTTTCTTGCGGCGCGATATAGGCGTAATCCAGCGATGAGCGGGTAAACGCTTTGGGGAGCAGCGAGAAGATGATTTCATCTTTCATCGTATCGCGCTCTTTGCGGCCAACCGGGCGCGATTCAGCTTCGCTAATAGCGAGCACCTTCTCTTCCAGCTGTTCTTTGATTACACCGCCGGGCAGGATTTTTTCCTGCTTTTTAGCGCAAATCATGATGTAGCCATTGGTCACATGAATAAATTCACTGCCGTGGCGGCCGAGTGGAAATTCAAAACCGTAACGCATGGGGTCGAGGCTGCCGCAGGGGTTAAAACAAAACTCGGCCAGCTTCTCATTTAATTCTTCAGCGGAAATAGTCCACTCTTCGGTGAGGCGATACAAACGTAAATTTTTAAACCACATGGATGATCCGGTAATTTAATTATGAGTTGAGATTGCAGAGCTTATCGAAGCTACTGAAGCAGGGGATTCGGTGTGATCTTTACGACCGTGCGCTCACAGGACGTGAGCGCCGAGCCCCCAAGGATGGGTTCACGGCGTGTCGTAAAGATCACACCGGAGCCCATGCTGGTGGCGAAAGTTAAATCAGTGGTGATTAACCAACAATATCAATCAACTCAACATCAAAAATTAGCGCTGAGTAAGGCTTGATACTGGCGCCCGCGCCACGCTCACCGTAGGCAAGGTTGTAAGGGATGTACAAACGGTACTTGGAGCCTACTGGCATCAACTGCAGGGCTTCAGTCCAACCGGCGATAACACCGTTAACCGGGAAGTCGATCGGCTGACCGCGATTCACAGAAGAATCAAACACAGTGCCATCGATCAGCGTGCCATGATAGTGAGTTTTCACTTTCGAGGTCGCCGTTGGAATCGCGCCAGTACCTTGGGTGATCACTTCATATTGCAAGCCAGATGCCGTCACAGTCACGCCTGCTTTCTTCGCATTCTCAGCCAGAAACGCCTCGCCTGCGGCGGCCAGCGTTTTACTCTTTTCTGCTTCTTTAGCTTGCATTTGAGCGTTGATCTCTTCAAACGCCGCTTGCATTTGCTCGTTGCTGTAAGGCATCTCAAGGCCATTCAAGGCATCCATAACGCCTTGCGCGACCGCCGCTGGGGACACACCCTCAAACGGATTGCTGGCCAGTTGGTCGCCCATTTGGCGGCCAATACCGTAGCTCACCAGTTCTTCATTCGTCTTGTATTGAGTAGACATAAATCAATTTCCGCTAGATAAACAAGGCCGCGCAGTCTAGCAGATCAATTGGCCGGTTCGTTGGGGTTTTCCACGGTAATGTCGCAGCCTTCGGTCTCCTGCACATTCACCTCTCGCATAAAAATTCCCCAGAAGGCGATGAAGAACGCGGCGACCAAAGGCCCGACCACAAAGCCGTTGATGCCGAACAGTGCCAGCCCGCCGAGGGTAGAGAACAGCACTATATAGTCGGGCAATTTGGTGTCGCGCCCCACCAGAATCGGGCGAAGGATATTGTCTACCAAGCCGATTACACCCACTCCAAACGCAATCAAAATGATCGCTTTTACATTATCGCCGTTGGCAAACAGGTAGATCGCTACAGGTGCCCAAACGATTGCCGGGCCGACAGCCGGAATCAGGGAGAGCACTGCCATTACTACCCCCCACAAGAGCGCGCCGGGAATACCCAGGGCCCAGAAAATGAGCCCGCCAAGGGTGCCCTGGATAATCGCGATAACCACATTGCCTTTGATCGTAGCGCGGGTCACCTCGCTAAACTTGGCCAATAGCATACGCTCCCGCGCATCGCCCATGGGTAGGGCGCGGATCATCAGGCCGATCAGGTATTCGCCATCGCGCAACAAGAAAAAGATCAGATACAACATCAGGCACATATTGAGCAGCAATTTAAAGGTGTTCTGGCCGATGCTCAGGGCATTTTGGGCCAGCCATTTGCCGACGCTCATGGATGCACTGAGAGCGCCCTCTTTGACCTTGGCAAAATCGACGCCGAAGCGATCCAGTGTTTGCTGCACTGCCGGGAAGGCGGTACGGACCTGGTCGATATATTGGGCCGGATTAACTTTCCCGGATTCCAACTGGTTGTAGAAATCAGCACCCTCCGAGACGACCGAGCTGATCAGGAAAATCACCGGTAATACCACCACCAAAACACACGTCAGGAGCGTAAGTAGCGCCGACGTATTCGGGCGTCCATCGAATTTCTTGAGCAGGCGGGTGTGCAGCGGGAAGAAGATCACGGTAATCGCACAAGCCCAAAAAATAGTGCCGAAAAAAGGCTTGAGGATCATTAAAAAGCCGACGGTAACAATTAACAAAAAGAGCAAAAACGTGTTGGCTTCCAACTTTTGTTGCATGGCGCTAATCCTTAGGGAGATTACGATAGTAGATGACTATACGGGAGCTGCCGGCGGGTGTCATCTTTAGTACAGCGGATGGCGCAGGGGCAGAACAGCGGATAGAACCAGTGGATAGAAACAGCGAACAGAGAAGGGCGAGTTCAGATAGGGACGGTGTAGAGAGCCGTAGCGGCGATAACAAGAGTAGGGAGTAAGTGGGCAGGCAACTAGCAAACAAAAAGGCGCGATTACCTGCGCCCTTAATGCTTACCGTTTTCGGTCGGGTTGGCGCAACTGGAGTCACTTGTTTTAGCGCAGCCACCGCAGCCACCACAAGCAGCGGATTTTTTTGCCGAGGGGAACAGCCAGCGGCGCGCTAAAAAAAGCACGGCTGCCAGAACGCAGACACCGACGATCGTTTCTTGCCACGGAAAGTCTTGCCACATAAGTACCTCCAGTGTGTCGCTTAGCTCAGGATCGCGCTGGCGATTTGATAGGTCGCCCACGCCGCAAAGTACGACAGTGCAAATAAATAAACAGTGAAAAATGTTGTTGCTTTGACGGAGTTGGTCTCACGTTTGACCACAGCGATGGTGGAAATACACTGGGGTGCATACACAAACCATGCGAGGTAGGCGAAGGCGACCGGCAGCGACCAGCTTGCCGCCAAGGCTGAGCCGAGCGCTACATCAATGGAATCTTCGCCAACGGCATACACGGTCGCCAAGGCGCTGACGGCTACTTCGCGTGCGCCCATTGCGGGGATCAGTGCAATACACATCTGCCAGTTAAAGCCGAGTGGGGCAAAAAGCGGCTGCATAAAGTGGCCGAGCTGGCCGGCAAAGCTGTAATCAATCGCGGGCAGCGTGGCGTTTTCTGGCGCGCCGGGGAAGGTCGCCAAAAACCAGAGCACAATCGACAGCGCAAGAATAATGGTGCCCACGCGGCGAATGAAGATCCATGCGCGTTCACGCAACCCTATCAACAGGTGGTAAACCATGGGCCAACGATAGGTGGGCAGCTCAAGTAACAGGGGGAATTCTTCGCGCCCACTGGCACGGCGACGCATAAACCAGGCGATCAATGCCGCACTCGCAACACCGGCGAAATAGAGGGCAAACAGGGTCAGCCCCTGCAGGTTTAAAAAGCCAAAAACGGTCTGCTCGGGAATAAAGGCGGCGATGATGAGGGCATAAACCGGCAGGCGCGCCGAGCAGGTCATCAGCGGCGCCACCATGATGGTAATAAAGCGCTCGCGCGGATCGGCGATGGTACGGGTGGCCATAATGCCGGGTACTGCGCAGGCAAAACTGGACAGCAGCGGAATAAATGAGCGGCCAGACAAGCCCAGCCCGCGCATGGGGCGGTCGAGCAAAAACGCCGCGCGGGTGAGGTAGCCGGTGTCCTCCAGTACCAGGATGAAAAAGAACAGGATGATAATCTGTGGCAAGAACACCAATACACCACCCACTCCGGCAATCAGGCCATCGACGATAAAGTCCTTCAGAATGCCATCGGGTAGCACTGCCCCCACCAGCTCACCCAGCCCACTAAAACCGGCGTCGATTAGATCTACTACCGGCGATGCCCAGGCAAATACCGCCTGGAAGATCACCAGCAAAATGCTGAACAGTACGATTAGCCCCAGCAGCGGGTGCATGACCAACGCATCCAGTCGATCCTGCCAACGCGGCAAGTGTGCCGGCTGGATGACGTGCTGACTCATGATGCTTTCGATTTCGGCGTAGAGCGCCTCTACAGATTCCTGGCGGTCGCTGAGGGTAAGGGCTTGTTCACCTTCTGGTACAGGCGGTTGTTGGGCGTAGCCATCCAGCACTTTGCGCAGATCGGCAACGCCTTGGCTGTTCACTGCGACGCTTTCGATAATGGGAATGCCAATCGCTTGAGACAGTGCAGCGGTATTAATGCTAATACCGCGACGTTTGGCTTCATCCATCTGGTTGAGTGCGAGGATCATCGGGCGATTAAGGCTTCTGAGTTCCATCACCAGACGCAACCCCAAACGCAAGTTACAGGCATCGATGACCGCGATGAGCAAGTCCGGGCGGCGCTCGCCGGCTAGCTTGCCGAGAATCACATCGCGTGCGACCTGCTCATCGGGAGAGGTTACAAAGAGACTGTAGGTGCCGGGCAGGTCGATCAATTCGGCAGGTTTGCTCAACCCGGTCACCGTACCGGAGCGACGCTCAACGGTAACACCCGGGTAGTTGGCGACTTTAGCGCGAGCGCCCGTCAGGCGGTTAAATAAAGAGGTCTTGCCGCAATTGGGGTTACCAATTAGCGCGAAGCGAATAGGGGCGGACATTGTTATACCTGATTAGAGGTTTGAGCTAGTGAGTTAAAGGGCAGTGTTACCAACAATAATCGGTTCGACACAGATTTTGGCTGCTTCAGCGCGGCGCAGCGCGAACTTGGTGCCGTTGACTTGTACTGCCAGCGGGTCGGAGCCCAGAAGGCCAAAGCCGATCACCTTTAAAGGTGCTCCCGGTAAAAAGCCCAACTCCTTCAGGCGAAGGCTGACACGCTCATCCTGAGCGCCAAACAGTGGCTGTCCAATAAGACCTGTCACTCTGACATGAGCACCTTTACGGCACTGGTCGAGGCGCAGGGTAGGAGTTAACGCATTGTTGGCAATTGCTGTAGTCATGGGGAATTGTATCGTGCATGTAAATGAGAGTGATTATTAGGAAGAATACTGTATTTGCCCCCAACTCGCAATTTACCTATACAAGCGCCACAGCCATCATTCCCCGGTTTTGCACGACTTAACAAAATAGCTGCGAGGCAGCTATTTTGTTTATTGGATGATTGGTTGGGTATTAACGGTTTTCCAGCCGGTTGTAGTCGAGCAGGGCTGCTTCATCAGGTTCTAGTTGATGATAGAGGCGGTGGACTTCGTCACTAAATGCCCAAAAGTCGGAACTGCTGCGGCGCACGCCGTAAATATCGCGCAGCAGGCGGTAATCCTCCTCTGAGTCCAGTTTTTGTACCCGATTGATAAAGTCCTCCAGCTGGTGCTCTTCAACCCTCATAAAGCTATTGGGGTAGGAGCCAATCACCCCTGCGGCGATGGTCAGGTTGTCTTCATTGGGCATGCGGCGTTTATCTTCGCCGAACAATGACGACATATTGGTGTAAGCACTGTTATGCACCAACGTGAACAGACCTACATTGGGTACATAAATGAGGGTTGTTTGCGGCAAAAAGCTGATTGGCTTGCCGCGCGTACTTTGCAGTTTTTCGTAGAGCGCGCGTTTGTCCACCGGCAGAGATTGCGCCTTTATATTGTGTGTCGATTGGCTGATCGGGCCAATGTACTGTTGCAGTTTGTCGAACAGTTCGAGCTTCGGAGTTGTGGAGGAATAGTCAATAAATGCCGGAATATCGAGCTGGTCAAGATACAGGTCAAGATACTGTTGCAGGTCGTCTTCGGCATCCAGATACCAGGATTTGATCACTTGGTCGCGGGTATCCTGAGGCAAGAAGGCAACAAAATTGGATTCACCCTCAATCCGTAAGAAGTCCATATAAAGACGACTTAGGAGTTGATGCGAAACATTGCCGTACACATCGAAACCTGCCACTAACAAATAGTGAACTCGCTCCAGTAGCGGATAACCGAATACCCACGCTGTTTTGGGCGGCTCACCGAGTAAGCCTTTATGCACACTTGCGCTGTCGCTGTGACGGAAGATAGTGAGCGCCGCATTAGCGTTGGTGCCTTTATTTCCATCCCAAAAAACGTTGATGCCCTCATTGCGCACTTGCCCCGCACGGGTTTTAACATAGTCAGCTTTGGCGCCAAGGTATTCCTTCTGCAGTGCTGAATATTTCCGCCAACTAGCTAAAGGACGGAAAGTATTTCCCTCTTCAGCAGGAAGGCGAAGATGATGGCTATTTTTTGCGAGGAATTCGGCATCCGTTTGCGAGTTCTGGGATTCGGGTGATAGGAAAAATACCCAGAAATGATCCTGAATCACGTTGAGCGCAACCTGACCGCGACATACCGGACCTTTAATGAAATTCATGATGGTGAATTGCGCTTCGCTGATCATGAAGCTGTAGCGAGCGTAGATAGGGATTTCCACAAAGGTTACAAAAGGATTGCCCGCGTTTTCGCCGGTGTATGACGGTAATTGGGTGACGTCGTAGCGGTAACCTTCTTTCGTCGAAAAGAACAGCTCCTGCCAATCTTTCATGCGTTGCTTGTTCAGCGCATAGGGCATGTAGGTTTTGGCCGTGACGCTGGACGGGTCTTGCCAGAGACGGTAATAGACGCGGCTGACTTGAGGGTCATCATAAGGGCGTGAAGTGCTAATGCGCGCCAGTGGCTGACCGGGTGGAGTACTGGAACGAAGGAGGCGGAAGTGAGCGTCCGGTGCTTCTGCAAACGTCAGGTTTGCCAAAAACAAATGTTCATATATATAGCGGCTGACCAACTGCCCCTTCAGGCTGGAATCGTTAAAGAAGCTTTCCCATTCTGCTACCTGCTTGGTAACACTGGCAGGTAGCGTTTTGGGCGTCCCCATAGCTGCACCTTGGGCCAGCCAGTCCATCGTTGTCTTGTGTTCTTGCGGGCTTAGCGCAGGTAAGCCGTAAGGCATTCCCCACAGCGGTTTGCTCTCGGCAAACGAGTCAAAGGTTTCAATCGGGCTGCAAAATTGTTTGTTGTCGAGATTGAAATCAAAACTATCAGGAAGGATGGCGGTATTCGGCAATGGATGCTTTTGCTTCAGCTCCAGAAATTGCGCCATGAGCCCCGCATTGATATTGGCACTGGGGGTGTTACTACGTTCGTTGATCACCGGATGAAAATTTTTGGTGCGCCATTCAGCAGTCGATTGCGCATCTTCAAATAAGCGGGTGAGTGCCCCTTCGGTCAAACGAGTTGCGTACACCTTCTCGGGGTTGGCGCCACGTAGCAGCCCCTCATAAGATTCCAGTTTGAGCTGGCAGGGGGCATCGTAACAGCCGTGGCAGACTACGCAGCGCTGTTCAATGATGGGCTTGGTATCTTTGTAATAGGTCAGGGTTGCGTTGCGCGGGCTATCGGCGACTTCACGCGGTTTGGCAATGCCGTAACGTTGATCCCATTGCGAACTGCTGATGGACGCACAACCCAAGGTAATAAGGAGTAGAAGGCCGAGGCCGCTGCGGGTTACATATTGTGTAAAGCGAACAAGTGGTGCAAACACGGTGTGATTACCAGTCATACAAAATAATCCCTGTAATAGCTGTATTCGGATACTGACTTTAAAGGCGCATGTGAATAAATGGGAACTGGTGCAGACCAAGGCTGTCCCCCTATGGAGGATTAGGCCATAATCTTACCGTTCTGTTAATTGTTACCTTCAATTGTGATAAAAATCACTAAATAAAAGGGTGTTGATATGAGTGATGACTACCAACCGCGCAAAAATTCATCGACGACCATGATTGTTGTTGTAATCCTGGTGTTGATTGCTGTGGCGGCTGCATTCTTTTTTTTGCGCGATGATGCTCCTGTTGACTCGCAAACTGTGTCTACACCGGTTGCGGTCGCGCCTCAGTCGATGGCAAGTAGCAGTGCTGCTTCATCGGCGCCCATGGTTGAATACACTCCACCCCAACCGATAGTCGAAGTGGAACCCTTACCGATCCTTAATGAAAGTGACAGCAGTATATTGGCTGCGCTGCAACAACTGCGCGGCGAAGGTTTGCTGCAATTGGTGGTGCCGCAAGAAGTCCTGCGCAAATTTGTATTGGCTGTTAACAATATTGCTGAAGGCAAGGTTATTCATGAGTATCGTCCAGTAATTTCTCCCCCTCCACCTTTTATCGCTGAAACATTTTCAGTGACGATAGAGGGCGCTGCGGCTGACCAGGAACGTGTTTCAGCGAAGAACTTCCAGCGTTATGAGCCCTATGTAACAACGTTGGCATTGATTGATAGCGATGCTGCTGTTGCGGTGTATCGTCGTTTCTATCCATTATTGGAAGAAGCGTTTCGCGAGCTGGGTTTGAAAAAACCTAATTTCCACAGCGTGATGATTGCTGCAATAGATAACATTCTTGCTGCCCCTGATAGCCAGGGCGATTTACTGCTGGTGCATCCTAAAGTGTTTTACCAATATGCAGATCCAGCACTGGAAGCTCTGCCGCAAACCCATAAGTTGATGCTGCGGATGGGCCCCGAAAACGCGCGCAGCGTAAAAGCCAGTTTGCGTCAATTGCGTGCACGCCTTGTGAATCAGTGATACATAAATGTGCATTTAGAGTTATCACTTTCTATCTGACAAAAAAGCCGCGATGAGCGGCTTTTTTATTGTCTGTATTATCAGATGTGTATTTTGGTAATCATCGTTACTTCTTAAGGGAAAAATATTTTTTGCCCTTTCTGTCGTCAAAATTATCCAATTGCCTGATTTCTAAGAAAATTCTTCAAAATTCCTCTGGTTTTCCCTGTGTAACACTCCTTTACATTGACTTACAAAGATGTTGACAACGTTGTCCACGCTAGATAGTGTTGGCTCATCGACAACGTTGTCTTAAGCGCGCGATTGCCGACATAGTTAGGTCATTATTAATACACACAAATTGCCAAGTCACGGGAGAATAACCATGCGTAACAAGTTAAGTGATGCGATCAAACTGGCCAATAAGAGTGCACTGATGCTCGGTTCAGTAGCAGCGGTCACGATGATGGGGTTGGTCGCCACTGCGAATGCACAAGATGCAGGCGCGGAGCCGGAAGAAGTAGTAGTAACCGGTATTCGTGGATCGCTGCAACAGGCTATGGATGTTAAGCGTAATGCTGCAACTGTAGTTGATGCGATTTCTGCAGAAGACATCGGCAAGTTCCCGGATCGCAACGCGGCAGAATCTCTGTCTCGTATTCCTGGTGTAAACGTAAGCCGTGAATTCGGTGAAGGTGAAAAAGTAAACATCCGCGGTACCAGCTCTGACTACAACCGCACTTTGTTGAATGGTCAAACCGTTGCTTCTGCTGACTGGTTTATTTTGGATAACCCAAACCGCAGCTTTAACTACACCTTGTTGCCATCTGTGTTGATCGGCTCTGTTGAGGTTTACAAGAGCCCGGAAGCTTCTCAGGAAGAAGGTTCTTTGGGTGGTACCGTTGTGATCAAAACTCGCAAGCCACTTGAGCAAGAAGCTAACAGCTTCACTGTGTCTGTTGAAGGTCAATACCAAGAGACTTCAGAAGAAGTTGATCCACAAATTTCTGCACAATACTCCTGGAAAAACGACGCTGAAAGTTTAGGCGCGTTGATTTCTTACACCCAACAAGATCGCTCTGTTGTGCGTGAAGGTTTTGAAGTGTTGGGCTGGAGCCCTGAAGATGCCAATGGCATTTCTCGCCCAAGCCAACCAATGGGTGTACCTCGCTTTGAGCAAAGCCGTGAACGCGAAACTATTTTCGCTTCTTTCCAAGCTGCGCCAACCGATGAATTGACCATGACCCTGGATGTGTTGAATTCCAAAATGGATGCAAACAACCAAAACGCTAACTGGTTGATTTGGCCAATTACCACCACTAACGAAACCGCTGGTGCTGCTGTAATCGAAAACGGTTCTGTAGTTGCCAACTCATCTGAGGCGGTAAACGTAGGTGTTAACTGGATTAACCGCGTATCCAGCACTGAGACCAAGTCTTATAACTTCGAAACCAAGTACGAAACTGATGAATTTACTTTGACTGGTATCGTTGGTTACACCGAAGCTGAAGGTGGCACCTTCCGTGAAACTTCTTGGGAATATGCGACAACCGCAAACGCAAGCTTTGATCTGACTGCACCAAGCCTGATTTCTGATCCCGCTCCTGCTGAAGCCTCTGAATTTGCCGCTGGCTGGATTTGGGGTGGCTCCAAGCCAACTACCGATGAAGAGACCTATGCTCAGGTAGACTTGAAGCTTCCTATTGAAGTAGGTGCATTTAATGCAATTAAAGTCGGTGCAAAAGTGCGTGATGCCGAGCGTACTCAAGGTCGTCATGCGTACAGCTGGCATGCTGATCCGGTTGGTGATAATGCTGGTTACATGTGGTACATCTTCGATCAATGTCCAAATCTGGCAAGCTGTGGACTGGATGCGTTGGGCGTAGGCAGTGTTGATGCACCTGTAGGCGGAAACTTCCTCGACGTGGTTAAACAAAACCGCGCTGTGATGGAAGACATCGCATTCAATGGCTTAAACGGTCGCCCTGCTACCTATGCAGTCTGGAATAACCTGCCAGAGATCTGGGAAGTTCAAGAAGACATCACTTCTTTCTACGTACAGGCAGATTTCGAAGCTGACAACGTCACTGGTAACGTAGGTTTGCGTTATGTTGATACCGCACAAACTTCAGGTGGTTACGCCTATACCGGTTCTGGCTTGCAATTGGTCAACGTTGATGAGATTGATCCAGCATGGGCTGCTTTGATCTCCCCACCAACAGACACTGTTAACTGGACTAGCGTTGACAATGACTACGATGAAATATTGCCAAGCGTGAACGTTGCATACGATCTGAACGACGACATGAAATTGCGTTTTGGTGCTGGTCGTGTAATGGCTCGTCAAAACCAGGCATCGTTGTCCGCGTACGAGACTGCTGGTGCGTTGAATGTTCCTAACCCAACTGGTTCTGCGGGTAACCCACTGTTGAAGCCAACTCTGGCTAACCAATACGACTTGTCTTACGAGTGGTATATGGACGATGCCTCTATGGTATCGGCGGCTTACTTCTTCAAAGACATCAGTTCATACATTGGTACTGAAGTGTATGTTGAAGAACGTCTGCGCGAAGAAGACAATACCTGGGTTGATGTAGCGTTCAACAAGCCAACCAATGGCGACGGCGGCACCATCTCCGGTCTGGAATTGGCGGCTACCCATACCTTTGATAACGGTTTTGGTTTGACTGCGAACTACACTTACACTGATGCGGAAAATGATGATCCTGAAGCTTATACTCCAGGTGTTTCCGATAACATGTACAACCTGTCTGCATTCTACGAAAACGACTTCTTGAGTGCGCGCGTGCTGTATAACTACCGCACTGACTGGTACAAAGGTAAGCACAGCAACGGCAACGACTTGTTCAACGATGACTTCGGTCAAGTGGACGCAACTCTTAGCTTTACTTTGATGGAAGGTCTGAGCTTGAACTTTGAAGCGCTTAACCTGACTGATGAGCAAGTCATTGAGTACGCCGACAACAACGAGTCTCGTTTGATGTCTATCTATGAAAATGGTCGTCGCATCACTGCTGGTGTACGTTATACCTTCTAATCAGATGGCCTAGCGTTTACTAAAAAAAGCCGGGCATTTGCCCGGCTTTTTTATTGCAAAAAACAGGTTTTAAACAGGTAACAATTGCCATGTCTGTTATTGATCAGCTTCCAAAAGTAGAGATTTCCTATGACTGGCAATCCCCGGATTTTTATGACGTTTTAAAAACTAAATCGGTGCCGGTGCTATTGAAAGGGCTGGTTAGCTCCTGGCCGTTAGTGAAGGCGGCAAATCAATCCGATGAAAACTTGTGTGATTATCTCTGCAGCAGGGCATCGCCTGGGCTGGTAAGCACATTGGAAGCCCCGGCATCAACGAATGGTTATTTTTTTTATAACGACGGATTGCAAGGATTTAACTTTGAACGCAAGCATGCGAAGTTTCGCGAATTTTGTAATCGTTTATTAAATTTCAGAAATAAAGACGCGTCTGTTTTATCCATACAAAGTGCGTATGTCGATGAATATTTTCCTGATATGGATGCTGAAAATGTGATGACCGTGATGGGCAATAATCTTCGCCCACGCATCTGGATCGGCAATAAAACAATTGTAGGGACACATTATGACGATGCAGATAACATTGCATGTGTTGTAGCGGGGCACCGCAGGTTTACGCTATTTCCTCCGCATCAAATTCCGAATTTATATGTCGGCCCTTTAGAGTTTACTCTGGCAGGTGCCACTGTCAGCATGGCCTCACTCATCAATCCGGATTTCGTTAAATATCCTCGCTTAAAGCAAGCGCTTGAGCACGCTGTAGTTGCAGATATGGAGCCAGGTGATGGATTGTATATCCCCACGTTATGGTGGCATCACGTTGAAGCCTTGGGGGAAATAAATGCATTGATTAATTATTGGTGCGGCGGATCTATTGGTGGTGAACTTGCACCTCCATATCCCCACGCGGCAATGTTAATGAGTATGTTGGCTATGCAAAAAATATCGCCCTCGGCAAAGCAAGCGTGGAAAGCGATGTTTGATTACTATGTGTTTAATGAAAGCGACGAAATAGCAGAACATCTTCCGCAAGATAAGCGCGGGATTATGGGTGGAATTGATGCTGCCGCCGGTGACCGATTAAGAAAGTGGTTGGTTTCCCAATTGCAAAAATAGTTGCTCTGGAAATGATTTTTTGGTCAGGTTTTTATAGGTGATTTTGGTCGAAGTTGAGGTCCAAATAAAAAAGGGAAAATAATTATTTATTTGTTTGACAACGTTGTCTGTTGGTCGTAATCTAACCCTGTCCGATGATGAAAACCGGTCTGATAACTCTCCTTGTCAGGTCTGGTGTCATAGGGCATGAGTTCTCTAGAGCTGTAGTAGTGGTCTTGTGGTTAGTGTCCTGCGGGGCACTAACCTTTTTTAACTCTCTGCTATGATCAGAAGTTAAGTGGAAATATGTGAATTTTTGAGTATCTGATTCTGCGCCAGGTCCAAATCAGGTATTTGCTCCAAAAATAAAGAGGTAGATCATGGCGAAGATGCCACTTGGTGAACAAACCTTGTATATAGGGATCGATGGTGGTGGCACCAAATGTCGCGCCAGTATCATGACCGCCGATTTACAAGTGCTGGGCACCGGCGTAGGTGGCCCTGCCAATCCTTTTCAGGGCGTTCAGCAAGCAAAAGACTCAATCCGTACTGCAGCCGAGCTGGCATTGATCGATGCCGGGTTGCCTCCTTCTGCGATGAGCGAACTAATTGCTGGTGCCGGTCTTGCTGGCGTCAATGTTCCCAGTCTTTACGATGTAATGTCGGCTTGGGAGCATCCTTTCAAAGAGATGCACCTCACCACCGATTTGCACATCGCCTGCCTGGGCGCCCATAACCGCGATGAAGGTGCGGTAATGATTTGTGGCACAGGTTCTTGCGGGTATTCCTATGTGGGTAATCATCCTTTATTTATAGGTGGCCATGGTTTTCCCATTGGCGATAAAGGTAGTGGTGCCTGGATGGGGCTCGAGGCGATTCAGGCCGTTTTGCTGGCATACGATAATCTCGGGCCGCAAACCAGTTTGAGCGAATCAATTGGTGACTTTTTACAGGCATCGGGTGTGATGATTGTCGACCGGATGTTTGGCGCCAAACAAGGTGATTACGCCAAGTTCGCCATTTTTGTAGTGGATGCTGCTGATGCTGGCGATGCGGTGGCGATCAGTATTGCGCAAGAGGGTGCTGCTTACATGAGTGGTATCGCACGCAAACTGTGGGCTACCAAGCCAGGACGTATGTCGATTATCGGCGGCCTTGCTCCGCGTCTTCTCCCGTGGATGGACTCTGATATGGTCGCGAACCTTTCCCCTGCTTTATATCAACCGGAGTTTGGCTCAGTGTATTTCGCCAAACAACGTGTTCAGCTTGCCAATAATAATCAAGGTGTTTTAGTCACTACTAACTAACGCGAGAGATCGACCATGAATAACGACGCTGTTGCTACGTCTGCACCGCAAGCAAATTCAAAGGGAACGCTGGTTCCGCTCTTGATGATTGCAGGTTTGTTTTTTATTTTCGGATTCGTTACCTGGCTCAATGGTTCACTGATGCCTTATTTGGAAGTGGTGTTGCATCTCACTCCATTTCAAGCTTCCTTTATTTTGTTTTCTTTTTATATCGCAGTAACTGTTTTTTCTTTGCCATCTTCATGGGTGATTCGCAAGTTGGGTTACAAAAATGGTATGGCAGTGGGGTTGGGAGTGATGGCTTCCGCGGCGCTGTTATATATCCCTGCAGCGAAAACACACTGGTTTGGTTTGTTCCTGATTGCGCAATTTATGATGGGGGCAGGGCAAACACTGGTGCAGACAGCAGTAAACCCTTATGTAGTAAAAATGGGGCCGGAAGAGTCCGCTGCGCGTCGCATCAGCTTTATGGGAATTCTCAATAAATCTGCCGGTATTGTTGCGCCGCTGGTATTTACGGCATTGATTCTCGGGGGCATGACCGGTCATCCAACTACTACTCCGTCCGCTGAAGAAATTGAGCAGATGGCAAGTAATTTGGTTCTGCCTTATATCTACATGGCATTGGTGATTGGTGTTGTTGCGCTATTGGTAAAATTATCGTCGCTGCCTGAGTTGGATTTGCACGAAAGTGCGGAAGAAAAATTGCCCCTGCGTGGTGTGTTGCAATTCCCCAATCTGGTATTGGGTGTGATCGCACTGTTCCTTTATGTGGGTGTGGAAGTTATCGCAGGCGATACCATCGGTGCCTATGGTCGCAGTATTGGCTTTAGCAACTTCTCTATTCTCACCTCGATTACTATGTCATGCATGGTGATTGGTTATATCTTGGGAATTTTGTTAATTCCACGTGTTATCTCCCAGCAAAATATGCTGCTTGTTTCAGCCGCGTTGGGTGTAGTTTTCAGTTTGAGTATTGTGTTCGGTAACAACGATTCAACATCGATTTCCTCGCTGCTTGCGTTTGCAGGTGTGCCTGCGATTCCCAACACGATCCTGTGCATTGCGTTGCTCGGCTTGGCCAATGCCATTATGTGGCCTGCGATTTGGCCGTTGGCATTAAGCGGTGTGGGTAAATACACCGCGACGGGTTCGGCATTATTAATCATGGCGATTGCCGGTGGCGCAGTGCTGCCAGTGATTATGGGTGGGGCGGCAATGATTGTTGATCGCCAAACCGCTTACCTGGTGATGACACCGTGTTATCTCTTTATTCTTTTTTACGCAGCTAAAGGATACAAACTGCGCAGCTGGAAATAAATTTTCCGTTTATTTTTGTGGTGATAGTGGTGCTGCATCATCTGCGAGGTATCCGATGGTCAAACAACGTTTTTTAGCTTTGGATGTCATGCGTGGTTTGACCCTCGCGTTGATGATTTTGGTTAACACGCCTGGCTCCTGGGAATTTGTTTACGCACCACTGCTGCATGCAGATTGGCATGGTGCAACGCCCACTGATTTTGTTTTTCCCTTCTTTATGTTTATCGTTGGCTCGGCCATGTATTTTTCGGTACGTGGTTTGGCGCAGCTGACATTCGCCGAGCAGTCAAAAAAAATCCTGCGCCGTGCCGCGCTCATGTTTTTAATCGGCGTATTGCTGGCGGCCTACCCATTTACCGACAGTCTTGATCAGTGGCGCGTGATGGGTGTATTGCAGCGCATTGCCATCGCTTATGCCGCGGCCTCTTTTATCATTTTGTATTTTGGGTTCACTGGCCGTGTGCTGATTAGCACTATTTTATTGGTGGGCTACTGGGCGCTGTTAAGCATCTCTGCCGACCCTTACAGCCTGGAACACAATATTGTTCGTCAATTTGATTTGAGTGTGCTGGGTGCCAGCCATTTGTGGCAAGGGAAGGGCATTCCCTTTGACCCTGAAGGTATTCTCAGTGCGTTTCCTGCAATTGTGAATTTGATTATTGGGTTTGAAGCAACGCGGGTATTGCTGGCCAGTGAAGATAAACAAAAAGCCCTGAGTAAATTATTTGTGTCGGCATTGGCATTGATTGGCGCAGCGCTTGTGTGGAATACAATGTTCCCTATTAATAAATCCCTGTGGACCAGCCCGTTTGTATTGCTGACCTGTGGCGTGGCGATTTTGTTACTGATTTTGTTGGTCAAGCTTGAACAATCAGCCGCTGCCTATGCGATCAAACCTGTGTACCATTTTTTTGAAATTATCGGTAAGAATCCGCTTTTTATTTATGTGCTCTCGGGGCTGCTCGCGACCACACTTTATCTTATTCCGGTGGGCGGTGAGTCTGCGTATGCTGCGCTCTATGGCGCTTTCCGTACCGTCACCGATCCTTATTTTGCATCGCTGCTGTTTGCGCTGTTAATGGTAGGTATCTTGTGGTTTGTTGCATGGGTATTGCACAAGCGCAACATCATTATCAGTTTGTGATTTTTCAGTGCAGTTGATGCGCTACGATATTTTTTGACAGGTGTTGTTATGAAGCAGGCGTTAGTAGGCGCGCGCATTTTTACCGGAGAAATATTTCTGGATAATTATGCCGTAGTGATTGCAGACGAGCAGATTGCCGCACTGGTTCCCGTCGCCGGGTTGGATGAATCTATTCCACAGATTTTATTGGATGGCGGTGTTATTGCCCCCGGATTTATCGACCTGCAGGTCAATGGCGGTGGCGGTGCGTTTTTTACTAACGACACAAGCGTCAGCGCTATCCAAACGATAGTAGATGGTCATCGGCCTACGGGAACTACCTCGCTATTACCTACCTTGATCAGCGATACGCGCGAAGTACATCAAGCCGGTGTCAAAGCAGTGGCTGATGCTGTAGCAGCAGGAAATAAAGGTGTTTTAGGTGTGCATGTTGAAGGGCCGTTTTTTGATATGGCACGTCGCGGTGCACACAACGAACGTTACATTCGTAAAATGGAACAGGCTGATATTGATTGGTTGGTTACTTCGGTAAAAGCACAGCATGAATTTAAAGTGATGCTGACCCTTGCACCTGAACATGCGGATGCCGGGCAAATTAAACAATTAACGTCAGCGGGTGTTGTTGTCTGCGCTGGTCATACCGATGGCCACTATGACGATGTCGTTGCCGCCTTAAAAGAAGGTCTCTCCGGTTTCACCCATTTGTATAACGCAATGCGCCCCACTACCGGCCGCGAGCCTGGAGTAGTAGGTGCTGCGCTGGAAGATGCGAACAGTTGGTGCGGAATTATTATTGATACTTATCACGTGCACGCTGCGTCTGCGCGTATTGCCTATGCTGCAAAACCCAAAGGCAAAATGTATTTAGTGACCGATGCAATGTCCACAGTTGGATCACCGGAAAAATCTTTCCAGATTTACGGCGAAACGATTTACGAAAAAGATGGCTGCCTTGTTAATGCTGAGGGTCGGTTGGCGGGTAGTGCAATCGGCATGATCGATGCGGTGCGCCTCAACACTGAATGGGTTGGCGTGGAGCTGGCAGAAAGCTTGCGTATGGCATCGCTTTATCCTGCAGAGTATATGCAAGTCGATGATCATCTCGGCCGTATACAAGCGGGCTTCCGCGCGGACCTTGTGCATTTTACCGATGACTATCGCGTAACCCACACCTGGATTGCGGGTGATTTTTTACGGCACAGTTAAGTTTTAGTTTATTAATTTTGTAATTTTACGAAGTTTGATTAGTTAGATTTTTTCGGTCAATACCACTCACTGGAGTGTTCAATGAAAGTTGTTATTTTGAAAGATGCTGCTGCAGTTGCTCAATACGGCGCACATATTTTTATTAAACAAATTAGCCGTAAACCAGATTCGGTACTGGGTTTGGCAACTGGCTCAACGCCGGTGGCGCTTTACAAAGAATTAATTGACGCTTACAAAACCGGACAGGTTTCGTTTAAAAAAGTGAGCAGTTTTAATCTGGATGAATATTTGGGGCTGCCCTCAAACCATCCACAAAGTTATCGCTTCTTTATGAATCAACAATTGTTTGATCATATTGATATCGATAAAGCATCCACGTTTGTGCCGCCGGGTGATGCAGAAGATCCATTCACGGCTTGCGCGCTTTATGAAACTGCGATTAAACAAAAAGGTGGTATCGACATCCAATTGTTAGGCATCGGGCGCAACGGCCATATTGGTTTTAACGAGCCATCATCTTCATTGATGTCGCGCACGCGTATCAAAACCCTGACCCGCGCAACGATTGATGATAATGCCCGTTTTTTTGGGCCTGATGAATATCAACCACATCTGTCAATCACCATGGGTATCGGCACTATCCTGGAATCGAAAAAAGTTGTGCTGCTCGCCACTGGCGCAAACAAAGCTGAAGCGATTAAAGCAACAGTAGAAGGGCCGCTCACGGCGGCGTGCCCTGCATCTGCCCTGCAATTGCATGAGCAAGTGGTACTGGTGATCGATGAGGCCGCCGCATCACTGTTGAGTGATATTGAGTTGTACAAACACATCGAAATTGAAAATCAAAAACTGCTGGAGCGTCTGGGGCGAGCCTAGTCCCTTGCATCACAGTTAAAGAAAAAGGCCGACTTTAAACGTCGGCCTTTTTATTGGTGCGTTGCTGTAGTTAGTTTATTGCTTGTTTAGTTATCGCAAAATATTTGTACTTTTTTAATGGCAATATCAACTTCTTGTTCAGTTTTAGCATGCATCGCCATTTCTTTTGCGGTATGGCACTCTGCAGCTTCTTCGTATGATTTAGCCTGAACATAGGGGTGGCTCAGGACTTCATGATTCGGCGATTCACAATACACCGGTGAAACACGACGAATATTAGCGCTTTGCCCTTGTTCGATTGAAACGCAATCACCTTCGTCTATTCCGCCATTTTCGGTTACCAGCTTTATTTCCGAACCAGATGTGAGCCTCACTTCATAGGAATAAGCTTTGCGTTTACCTTCAGCAATTGCTGTCAAAATTGCCACTGCCGCTGCGCCTTCGCCGCGTGTTTGGCTCGATCATGTTTGCCGCTGGTGCCTGCACCGATTAAACCGCCTGCAATTGCCCCTTTGCCAACCCCGGAATCAATTTTGACATGTTCAATTTTTTTAACCGTACCATAATTAATTTGTATGGTTGAGTTCAGGCTGTTGCGATCGACCGCCAATACAGAAACGGATAAGCCACACGCCAGAACACCCATTAAAAATTTCGAGTTCGCCATACGCATATATTTCTCCTTAAGGTTTTTAATATTCCCCTATGTGTAATTGCACATAAGAGCTTTGGTACATACTGCTTAGCTACGGTGTAACCGTTTATGAGTGTAACTGGTTTTTGCTGAGGTCATGTTTGCCAACTAGCAAGATAGTGATTAATGAATCATATTTTTAGTTGTCCTCAACGTTATTGATCCAGTCATATTTACTCCGTCATTCCTATTTTTATCAGCGGGTATTGTTCTGTTATGTCATGTTTGGATTGCAAACAAATATAGTAGTACCGAAATGTAAACACGGTTGGAATTGCATTTTATTACCTCTAGGTAGAAACATTGCTATGCTTGAGCAAATCGTTCATTAAAGGAATTAATCCGTGTCCCAGACCCAGAGTGTCGGTGTACTTCCGTGGATAGTGGCGGTTGGCTTTTTTATGCAAGCGTTGGATATGACCATTCTTAATACGGCGTTGCCCACTATGGCACAGAGCCTGGATGAAAGTCCGTTGCGCATGCAGTCGTTGATTGTCTCTTATGCGCTTACGGTCGCGTTGCTAATCCCTGCATCTGGTTGGTTGTCTGATCGCTTTGGCACCCAGCGTGTTTTCTTTGCTGCCATCGTCTTGTTTAGTCTCGGCTCCTTGCTGTGCGCACTGTCTTCGTCGCTCAATATGTTGATCGTCTCGCGCATTATTCAGGGCATGGGAGGAGCCTTACTCCTCCCCGTGGGACGGCTCGCAATTTTGCGTTCTGTGCCGCGCGATCAATTGTTGCGGGTGTTGAGTTTTGTGGTAATCCCCGGGCTTATCGGCCCATTGCTTGGCCCCACGATGGGAGGTTGGTTGGTGGAAGTAGCCAGCTGGCATTGGGTTTTTCTTATCAATATTCCGGTCGGCATTATTGGCTGTATCGCTACCTGGCGTTACATGCCCAACCTGAAAGGCGATGCGGGCAAATTTGATACTCAAGGTTTTGTGCTGATTGGCGGCGCTATGATTCTTGTCTCTCTGGCGCTCCAGGGGCTGGGAGAAAAGTCGCTGACGTTCGCGGTGGCCATGTTGCTATTGGTGGCGGGTCTGGCACTTTTTGGTGCTTACTGGCTCTATGCTGCACGCACACCGCGCCCTTTATTTGGTTTGAATCTATTTCGTATTCACAGTTTTTCGGTGGGGATAATTGGTAATTTATTTGCGCGACTCGGTAGCGGCGGTATGCCGTATTTGTTGCCGCTCTTTTTGCAATTGGTGCTGGGGTTCTCGCCAATGCACGCCGGTTTGTTGATGATTCCCACCGCGCTTGGTGCTATGACGTCCAAAATATTTGTGAATCGTGTTGTGGAGCATTTTGGTTACCAGCGCGTGCTGGTGGTGAATACACTGATTGTGGGATTGCTCATTGCGTCTTATGCGCTCATCGGAAAAGACACGCCTATATGGTGGTTATGCATTCAATTTTTTGTGTTCGGGATTTTCAATTCCATCCAATTTTCAGCGATGAATACAGTCACCTTAAAAGACTTGGGGGACGATACTGCAAGTAGTGGCAACAGTTTATTATCGGTGATGATGCAGTTGTCAGTGAGCTTGGGTGTTGCAATGGCAGCAGCGCTTTTGGCTGCGTTTACCGAGGGGCGGTTGCATCAGGCATCAGTGATTGATGCATTTCATACTACTTATATTTGTATCGGTCTTATCGGCATGGTGGCGGCCAGCATTTTCTTTCAGCTTGACCGCAACAGTTCCCTCGGTGAATCCAAGACACCGGTAGCCGATGAGACTTAAAGCAGCGGGTGAGTGTTCGGATTTACACTAAAAATATTTGCTAAACATTGGCGTTAACAATTTATTGCCAAATTCATTCAAGTGATCACCGTCAAAATAAATTGGCCTGCCATTGACGTCCGCGATGCAGCGGCCTTTCTGGCACAGGATTTCTGACGGATCCAATACCACGGCTTTGCATGTTGTCGCTGCATCGGAAATGATTCGTCTGATGTTGGTGTTTCTTTCAAAATACAAATCATCTTCGATGGATAAATCAATTTTTTCTTCACCAAATAACAACGCTTTGGTCATGGTTGCAGGGACGTTGGTGCCCATTTCCGGCACCGGTTGAGTTATATAAATCGGCGAATTTTTTGGCAGCGCGCATAGAGTTTGGGTGAGATTTTTAGAAAACTCTTGCAGCAGGCGATTTTCATCCATGTATCGTTCGTCTCCAAAATACATGGATGCACGATTATCGCCATTGCGTATCCTTGCAGGATCAGACTGCCCGTATATATAGGCGGTCCATCGACCGATAATGACGATCGGCGTTCCGGCATATCTTTTCTGTACTTCCTCTAAGCGCGAGAAATTTTCCTGATAGCAAATGTCACTGCTTCTATTGTCTTTTGCGTTAACAATAAAAGGACAGTTTGCGCGGATAAGCGTAGCGGCGCCTTCTTCTTTTAAATTAAGTTCAGACGTGAGGGCAGTTGTTAAAGAGTCAGCATGGCTGTCGCCAATCACCAAGGCTTTAATATTGTCTTTGTTGCCGATATAACAATGCTTAAGCGATGCCGTTTTGTCTGCTTGCCCGATCATGCAATGGTGCGGGTTTTTGTTCAGTTGCTCATCAGAAGCCGTTACCACGGCGGGTGAATAATGGCCTTTAACACCTTCAGTTAGATAAACAAAGGTTGCCATTCCTCCTATCAGCATTGTCATCCATAGCGGTTTTACCGCACCGAGCGATTTCCATTCCTGCAACGGTTGCCATTTGAAGCTTTCAATAAAGGTGTAACTGAGATAACCAAATAAAACCGATAAGGGGATACCGTAAATCCACCAGTGCTCGGCGCCAATATAATGGCCAAAAACGACTATGGGCCAATGCCATAAATAAATAGAGTAGGACCATTTCCCGAGCATTTGGAAAACGGCGTTATTGGTAATAATGCTGTTCTGATTGTTAGCAATAATAACAAGGTATGCACCAAGGACGGGCAGTAAAGCAAGGTGTCCGGGCCAAGGTGTCGTGCTGGAAATAAAGGTATAGGAGCTGATGATTAAGGCTATACCGATCCACTCAAAATATTTTTTCTGGCTCTCTTTTAATAGCAGCGGATAGAGATAGGCAATTCCACCAAACATCATTTCCCACGCTCTGGTGGGTAATAAATAGTAGGCAGATCTCGGCCATTCTGTGGTGGCAAAAACACTAAAACCAAACAGCAATAGTGTTCCAAGTATGAGTAAGCGCTTGAGTTGCGGAAGGGGAATAAATGTTTTTAAAATTAAAAGCGCGATAGGAAAAACAATGTAGAACTGCCATTCGACAGATAAAGACCAGGTATGCAGCAACCATTTTTCATGGATGCCCAGATCAAAGTACCCGAACTCACGCGAATAGATAAAGTTGGAAAAAAATCCGAGGCTGCCCGCTACATCTTTGCCAAGCCGGGGATAATCCACCGGTGATAAATAAAACCAGCCAAACACCAGCATGACCAGACATAACACGGCCATTGCAGGGATAATCCGGTTTGCGCGTGCGACATAAAATGTAAACAGGTTGAAGGAATTTTTTTCTAATCCTTTAAAGATAATTCCCGTCATCAAAAAGCCGGAGATAACGAAAAATACATCAACTCCGGCAAATCCACCCGGCACCCAAGACGGATTGAAATGAAATAATACGACCGCTATTACAGCAATGGCTCGCAAGCCATTAATATCATATCGAAATTTCATAGGTATCCTTTCTATACAAGTGACTTTCTATACAAGTGACTTTCTATACAAGTGCATAGCAAGCAGGCTCACTAAATTCCTTTACGTCGACGGATTATAAAGATCCATTGTTACGGTTTTGATGAGGGCAATAACCTGCGCACAAAAGCACAGGTTATTTTTTACTTTGCAATAGTTATGCCGTGCAATTAGCGCTTGCTGGGAGCGGGGCAAGTAGAGTCGCGCACAATTAACTGCGGATAGAATCCTTCGCTTTCTACGTCGCGGTTGGCGCGGATGGTATCGATCAATAATCCGGTAGCGCGTTCGGCAATGGTGGTGTTGGGTTGTTGTGCGGTAGTCAGGTTGGGCCAGGCTTGGCGAGAGAAGGGGCTATCCTCAAAGCCGACGATGGATAATTGTTGTGGTACATCCACACCTTGAATGCGCGCAGCAAACAAAGTACCTGCTGCGATTTCGTCGTTACACGCAAAGACGGCAGTGGGTTTTAAGTTGGAAGAAAGCAATTGGCGGGTGCGTTTTACCCCGGATTCAAATGAGTACTCGCCGGGCAGAATTAATTTTTTATCGAGCACAATTTTGTTGGCTTTGAGCGCGGCCTTGTAACCTTCCAAACGCTCGACCGTTGATTTGTGGGTTTCTTCACCGCTTAAAAAGGCGATGGCTTTATGCCCCAGGTCGATCAGGTATTGGGTAATTTTATACGCGGCGGTGCGGTCATCGATAAAAATGCAGGGGCCTTTTTTATCTGGTGTCTGTGAACCCGAAAGAATGCGCACAAATGGAATTTTGCGCTTTCCCAGTGCAGAGAGCACTTCGGGCATTTCCGACATGGGAGGGGTGAGCACCAGCCCACCAACCTGGCTGCGGTCCACCATATTGAGCACTTCTTCAATAATGTCATCGGCTTTGGAGTTGCAGGGGTGGATCACCAGTTCATAACCCTGGCGGCGGCATTCCCCCAAAATCCCTTTTTGCATATCGATCACATAGTTGCTGTTGGGGTTGTCATAAATAAAACCAATTGACGAAGCCGCACCGCGCAGCAAGCGCGCAGACAGGTTGGGCTGGTAGTTCAGCGCTTTAACCGCCTGCATCACTTTTTCCTGCAGCTCCTGCCCCACGGTGCCCTCTTTATTGATGACCCGCGATACGGTCTTAAAAGAGACTCCGGCGAGTTTGGCAACGTCTTTGATGGTGGCTTTGGTTTTGGGAGCATGCATATCGGCACTGGTCTTCATAAGTTATTCGATTTATCTGGAGGGTTATTAGCCAGCACTGCTGGGTGTTATTCAGGTCTATTGCTAGGGTAGAGCCTGAACAGTGGGAGTGCAATGATTTCGCTGCCGGTCGTGCGCGGTTGAGTGGTCATTGATGGTGCACCGCAAGGTTATGTAAAAAGTTTTGCGATGATTTAATAGCCAATGGCAACATAGGCTATGGTTACAAAAAGAGTGAATGGATTCACACGGCAACCAAGAAGTGCCACACGATAAATAACACCCGCTATACGGCAAATAAAAAAATAGTTACACACAATAACAATGAGGTCACGCAATGAAACAACGCTATAGGTTAGTTGGTATTTTCCTTTTATTTGCGGCACTTACCGCACCTGCACAGGCCCAGCACTCGCTGGAACAAATCTGGCAGACCCCCGATTTGCCCACCCCTGAATCCGTCCTTTATGTGGTTGATAAAAAAGATACCTACCTCTTCGTCTCGCTGATCGACGGCGAGGGCAATGTGGCCGATGGCAAAGGTGGCATCGCCAAACTGAGTACCGAAGGCGAGGTGATTGATGCTGAATGGATCACCGGCCTGAATGCCCCCAAAGGTATGGCGATTTACAACCAGCTCTTATACGTGGCGGATTTGACCGAGGTAGTGGTGATTGATATCAAAAAGCACTCTATCGTCAAAAAAATCCCGGTTGCTGATTCGGTATTCCTGAATGATGTGACGATCAATTCCAGCGGCATTGTGTTCGTATCGGACACCCGCACCAACAAAGTCCATCGCATTGAAAAGGATGTAGCCAGTGTGTATCTGGAGAACACCGCTAGTGCGAATGGTTTGAAAGTCTATGGTTCCAATTTGATTGTCGGCGCCGGCAAGGAGCTCTTGCTGATCGGCCCTGATAAAAAGCCACTGGTATTGGCAAACGGTTTTGCCCAAGGCATTGATGGGGTTGAGATGACCGCGCGCGGTGAGTTTATTGTCTCTTGCTGGCCTGGCCTTGTGTATTACGTTTATAGCAACGGCAAGATTGAGTTGTTGATCGATTCCCAAGCGGAGAAAATCAACACTGCCGATATAGGTTTTGACCCAAATACACGGCAGTTGTTTATCCCCAACTTTTTCAAAAATACCGTTACGGCCTATCAACTAAAATAGTGAGCAGCTGAAATAGTGGTGATGGAGCCCCGACTGATGCAATGCATCAGTCGGATCATCTTATTTGTCGTGCGGTGAGGTCTGTTGAAATTGTTGTAGTTGCGCAGCGCTCGCTTCACGTTGGTACTTATCCTTCCAGTCCGCGTAGGGCATGCCGTAGACGCGCGTGCGGGCATCTTCATAATCCAGTTCGATATTCTCTGCTTTCGCTGCGGCGACATACCATTTGCTTAAACAATTACGGCAAAAACCGGCCAGATTCATCAGGTCGATATTTTGCACATCCTTGCGGCTGTCCAAGTGTTCCAGCAGGCGACGAAAGGCGGCTGCCTCCAAGGCTTGTTGTTGGGCGGAAGAAAGTTCATCAATTTTCATAGGGTTAACCTTTAGCTTCTGGCTGATTGGCCGATTAGGTGTTTCGTGTATTGAATTTTAGGGTGGAGCAGTGTGGGTGATCACCAGTGGCAGGTCAATTGCGCCCAAATCATCGTGATTGCTTGAACCTCAAATCAACCTGCCTATACTCAAACCGTGTCGACACTTTGTCATAACCATGGTTGTTTTTTATTTGATCGTTTTTGCCGGTTTTAATCCTGCACCGAGGGTTTTTGCGTGAATATTATTTTGGGGATTATTGTTGTCCTGGGTTGTGTGATTGGTGGATTTGTTATCCATGGGGGCAACCCTATGGCGTTGATGTCGCCAATCGAAATATTGATTATTTGCGGTGCGTCCTTGGGGGCAATGATTATTGGCAACCCCTTATCGGTAACCATGGGTGTGGTCAAATCCGCTGGCGCGTTGATGACACCATCCAAGTTCAATAAAACGTTTTATCTCGAACTCTTGACCCTGCTGTATGACATCCTCAACAAAACCCGTCGCGAAGGCTTGATGGCGATTGAAGGTGATATTGAGGAGCCGGACACCAGCCCGTTATTTGCCAACTATCCCGAGATTCTCAAAGACCACCACATCGTTGAGTTTATTTGCGATTACCTGCGCCTCATGGTGGCTGGGAATATGGCGCCGCACGAGTTGGAAGCGCTGATGGATCAAGAGTTGGACGGCCATCATCAGGAAGCGAGCGTGGTTCCCGGCGCGATTCAGAATGCGGCCGACGGCTTGCCTGGTTTCGGTATTGTTGCGGCGGTGCTCGGGGTGGTAATCACCATGGGCAAGATTGGCGGGCCACCTTCCGAGATTGGTGCTTCGGTTGCGGCGGCGCTGGTAGGTACTTTGCTCGGTATTTTGTTTGCTTATGGTTTCATCGGCCCCTTTGCCTCTTATCTCAATGGCAAGGTGCGGGATGAGTCGCGCGCTTATGAATGCGTTAAAGCTGTTCTAGTCGCCTCCATGAACGGTGTTCCACCCCAAGTGGCAGTGGAATTCGGCCGTAAAGTCCTATTCCACAGTGTTCGCCCCAGCTTTAAAGAGTTGGAAGAACAATATCGCGCCAATAAAAAATAAGGGTCTGCGTAATGGAAAAGGGCGCATCACCCATCATCATCAAAAAGAAAAAGGGGCATGGCCATGGGCACCATGGCGGCTCCTGGAAAGTCGCACTGGCAGACTTTATGACCGCCATGATGGCGTTTTTCTTATTGATGTGGTTATTAGGCAGCACATCGACCGAAGAGCAAAAGGCCATAGCCGCGCATTTTAAAGACCCTGGCAGTGAGTTCGTTGTGGGCGAGGGCGGGGCGAATCTGGGCATCATCAGTCAGGATCAACCACTGCAACAAACGCAGGCAGATGATCCCAATGATGAAACTGCCAATGATCAGGATGCGACCAATAAAGACATCAAGGATATGACTGACGATGAGCTTAAAAAAGAAATGGAGCGCATTGAATCGCAGCAATTGGAAGAACTGAAAAAACAATTGGAGACCGAAATTAACTCGCTTGATTCGGTGTTCCAGCAAATCAAAGACCAAATCCTTATCGATTTCACCGCGCTGGGTTTGCGCATCCAGATTGTCGATAAAGATCAGCGTCCGATGTTCGATGTGGGCAGTGCCAACCTGCAGAAATGGTCATCCGATGTACTGCATGCGCTCGCCCCGATCCTGGACAAAGTGCAAAACAAAATCAGTGTGACCGGCCACACCGATTCCACACCCTATGGCATAGGTGCAACCTACACCAACTGGGAGTTGTCGGCCGATCGCGCCAATTCCGCGCGCCGCGCATTGCTTGAGGGGACCTACCCCGAGGGGAAAGTGGCTACAGTGCAAGGCATGGGCTCGGCAGCGCCGTTGATTGTCGATAAACCCAATGAACCGATTAACCGTCGCATTGCGATTATTGTGTTGAAAAAAGCAGTCGCAGAAGCATTGGGCAGCGGTGCGGGAATTGATAGCAGCCATCTGATGAAAAGTGCTACGCCGTTTAACTCCACACCCGCACAAGAGACGCAAAAAATCCTGTCGCCACAAGAAGTGGAAGACGCGATTGATGCTGGGCAATAAACCGGAGGCGGGTATTCAGAATCTGGCGAAGTAGTAAGAAAAACGGGCTGAATGTTATGCATCCAGCCCGTTTTTTATTGCAGGAAAAAAGTATCTCGCCGATTAATACTGGTTTGATCCTTATTAATGTGAATGCGATGCGTGCGGCAGGCCATTTTTGCCCATGCGCTGCAGTACATGCCCCGCCATGCCTTCCGCCAGTTGCTGTTCGCTCAGAAATACTTTGCCAATTTTTTCCCTGGTCCAAAGATCTGCTTCATCTTCATTGTGTGTGCGGATAACAATTTCAATTTTCGGGTTGAGCGCGCGCGCGGTTTCAACCATTTGTCGCACATGGAATGTACTGGCGGTTGCTGCGATCAACATACCGGCTTTGGCGATGTGCGCCTGGATCAGTACATTGGGATCGGCTGCATCGCCACAGACGGCGGGGATGTTTTTCTTGCGCAGTTTCTCGACAATCTCGCGATTAGTCTCGGCAACCACATAAGGAATTTCTTTTTCATCCAGAATGCGAGCGATACGCCGACCAACGCGACCATAGCCGACCAAAACTGCTTGGCCAGATAAAAACACCTCATCTGTGCTCATCGGTAATACCGCGAGTGGATCTTCGCGCATTTCAAGTGAGCGTGCGAAGGCCGAGCGGGCGCGAATCCATTTTTGCAGTGGTTCAATGCTCGCAAAAATCACCGAGTTCAGTGCGATAGATGCGAGCGCGCCGGCCAGAATCAGATTTTGTACTGTGGCATCCATGAGCCCCAAACTCATACTCACACTGGCGAGAATAAAAGAGAACTCACCGATTTGGGCCAGGCTCGCACCCACCGTTAACGCGGTATTGAGCGGATAGCGAAATGCCAGTACCAAGGCGACGGCTACCAAGGTTTTTCCAAACATAATGATGGCGACAACCGCCAATACCTTGAGTGGTTCGTTGACCAAAATGTGCGGGTCAAACAGCATGCCGACGGAGACAAAAAACAACACCGCAAACGCATCGCGCAGGGGCAGGGAATCATCTGCCGCGCGATGGCTGAATTCCGATTCACGCAGCATCATGCCCGCAAAAAAAGCGCCCAATGCAAACGACACATCAAAGAGTGCGGCCGACCCATAGGCAACCCCCACTGCTGTTGCAATCACGCACAAGCTGAACAATTCGCGCGAGCCTGTGCCCGCCACCCACCACAGCAATTTAGGTAACAGGCGTTTACCGACCACCAGCATAAACACAATAAAGGCGACAACTTTGCCAATGGTGATCAGAATCGTGAGTGCTAGATTGTCATTGGCCGGAGCATGGCCGCCACTGGGATGGCCGCCAAGCAAAACCGCGAAGGCGGGCAAAAGCACCAGCACCAATACCATCACTAGGTCTTCCACCACCAGCCAACCAACGGCAATTTTGCCGTTGATACTATCGATGACACCCCGCGCTTCCAGTGCCTTGAGTAAAACCACAGTGCTGGCGACTGACAGGGCAAGGCCAAACACCAGCGCCTCGCCCATGCTCCAACCCCACCAGAGGCCGGCGCCGGCGCCTAGTGTGGTCGCTGCCGCGATTTGTACCATGGCGCCGGGGATCGCAATGCGTTTGACGGCGAGCAGATCATCAATGGAAAAATGCAGCCCAACACCGAACATCAGTAGCATGACCCCAATCTCAGCCAGCTGTGCCGTCAGCTCCATATCGGCAACAAATCCGGGGGTATAAGGGCCAACAATAATCCCCGCCAACAAATAGCCCACTAGTGGTGGCATGCGTAAGCGCGTAACGAGAAAGCCGAGAATCATGGCCAAGCCAAGACCTGCAGCAATGGTAGTAATGAGGCTGATATTGTGCGGCATAGCGGGGAGCCTTTTCTAAGTCATTGATTAATCAGGTGAACTATATAATTTTGAATAAAAACGACGCAATCGAAAAACACCTGAAAACCACCCGAAAATCGTCACCTTTACATTTTCTTTCACTGGTTTTACGGGCTTTTTCCAATGTCGGGATTGAATACCTGCCGTTCCAGCCCCAAGTCGCTTGCTCGACAACTGTTGTGTTAGCCCATCCAATCAAGGAGAAACTCATGTTCTACGAACTCACCGTGGTGCAATTCACCAAAGCCCTCAATAACCTCAGCGCGATCCTTGACAAGGGCGCGGCACATGCCGAAGCGAAAAAAATTGATGTATCAGTATTGTTAAACTCGCGCCTTGCGCCCGACCAATTCAACCTGATCCGCCAGGTGCAAATCGCCTGTGATACCGCCAAGTTGGGCGTTGCACGTTTGACTGGCAAGGTTGAGTCAGCACCGAAGCATGCGGATACCGAAGCCACTCTGCCGGAACTCAAAGCGCGTATTCAAGACGTGATCGACTACCTCGCCAGCTTCAAACTGGAAGATTTTGCTGGCGCTGCAGATATCCATGTCAGCCAACCGCGCTGGGAAGGTAAATACCTCACCGGCACCGAGTTTGCGATCCAGCATGCGATCCCGAATATTTACTTCCACATCACTACCGCCTACGCGATTTTGCGTCACAACGGCGTTGATATTGGCAAGAAGGATTATCTTGGAAGCATGCCCTACAAAAGCTAATATGGCGCACCAATAATCAGTTTGCGCACTGTGGAAACAGTGCGCGAATTATAAAAAGGATGCGTAAGGATGTCTGATGCTCGACTGGATGTGTATTTACTCGGTGAACCGCAGCCGGGTGTAGACCGCTCAACCCTGGTGCGCAATTTGGCCGCCACCTTCAAAAAAGATGTTCCCGTCATTGAAAAAATGTTGCGCAAACCGCGCAGCCTGCTGAAAGCGGATGTGGATTCCGTTACTGCGACAAAGTATAAAAATGCGATCCAAAAAGCCGGTGGTCAATGTGAGTTGGCTACCCACGGAGAGCAACTATTTCCGAGTGAAGCCTTAAGCCCCGTAGCACCGCGCCCAGTGTTAACCCTGGCACCGGTTGAGCCTGCCGTGCCCAACGCCACAGCCGACAGTGAAATACCCGAAGCGACCGCTGGCGACAATGCACACACGCATTCACCTTACGCAGCACCTAATGCCAGCGGCCATTCCCGCGATCATTTTTGTTACAAGTGTGGCAAATCAATCGCGCGTGATTTTGCACAGTGTCCTTATTGCCGTGCACCGCAGATACAGTTCTCGCGCAAAGAAAAAGCCATAGCCGGTGTGCTCGCTTTTTTCCTTGGCGGCTTGGGTGTGCATCGTTTTTATTTGGGGCAATGGTGGGGAATTTTTTATCTGCTGTTCTGGGGCACGCTGATTCCGAGCATCATTTCATTTATTGAAGCCTTTGTGTTTTGGCTGACGCCGAACGAGCGCTGGGATCGCAAATACGGTCAGGTTCCTGCATCTAATACCGGTGTGAAAGTGGCTTTAGTTATTGCGGCTGTATTGTTTGTTTTCATTATCGGCATTCTTGCCGCTGTCGCAATTCCTGCCTATCAGGATTATGTGGCGAGGTCCAAAGTAAGCGCCGCTATGCCATTCATTAACCAAACTCGTACCAAGGTTGAAACCGTGATACTGGAAAAAGATTTTCTTCCCAGTGAGAACCTATTGGCCGGGCTGCCCGATGACATCAGCAATGAATTTGTTGAATCGATTCAGTTAAGTGATGATGCGCAAATGATTGTCAGCTTTCGCATTCCGCATCTAAGTGGAAACGGTACCAACACGATTATCTGGACACCAACCAAAACCAACAGCGGTGTCGAGTGGGATTGTTTTGGAGGCACTATGAAAGATCGCTACCGTGTGCCCACGTGTCGCGGCGGCAGCGGCGCTCATTAACCAATAGCTTATTACCATTTTAATAATAAGAGGCCAATATGGATAACCCCTACGCGCCACCGCAGTCAGTACTGGAAACTGACGTTTTAGTCCTGCGCAAAAAAACAGGCTGGAAAATAATGTTCTGGTGTTACCTGTTTATTGAACTTGCTGGTGTGGCCAGTATGTTGTTTGGCAGTGATGAACCTGTCTTTGATATTGTTGGCGAAATTGTGGTTTATTCGTTTGCCTTTGTGGGCATATTTGCGTTTGCGTACAACAAAAAAATTGCGACTCCATTGCTGTGGCGAATTGTGATTCTGGTGTTGTTTTTTTGGGATTGTTATGTCTTTATTGCAGGCTATATGGATGGGTCATATGCAGGGCTGGAACTGGTAGCAACTCTGTCAATTGCCGGGATTGTTTCCGTCATGTTGTTTTTGCAGTATTTCGCACTCTATCAATACGCCTATCAATCCAAAGAAATTTGGAATAGACCTTAACTAAAAAGGGCGCCCAATAGGGCGCCCTTTTTTGTGATCCTTTTTTACTGCGCGATTTTCGCTTTTCTCACCAACTGCACAAACTCGGTACGATAGCCGTATTCATCTTTACCTTTATTGGCCTGCGCGAGTTCGATTACTTTGTCGTAGGTAAAATCCCCTGCATAGTTGCTGCCTTTTAATAACTGCGCAAAACCGGCAACGGCGGTGGCGAAGTTGATTTCGCGTTGATGCGCGGGTTCGATTTTGCTGTCCAGCGTTACAGGTTTTTCAAGCAGGTTGGATTTTGCTTCATGCGGTAATTTGTAGCGCACTCGCAAAAAGCCGTACTCGTTATCTTTGCTGGCATCCGCTTTTTTTGTGGTTTGATAACGGGCGTCTTCCAATAAGCCAGTGTCTGCACCCACTGGAGTGATTTCATAAATCGCGGTTACCCTTTGGCCTGCGCCTACTTCACCGGCATCCACTTTATCGTTGTTGAAATCCTCGCGATTGAGTGCGCGAGTTTCATAACCGATCAAGCGATATTCTTTGACGGTGTTGGGGTTAAATTCCATTTGGATTTTTACATCCTTGGCGATCGGGAATAAATTCGCAGTAGCTTCAGTCACCAGCACTTTTTGCGCTTCGCTTAAGGTATCTATGTAGGCCGCTGTGCCATTGCCGTTTTGCGCGAGGATTTGCATCATTTCATCCTGATAATTGCCTTGGCCGAAACCCAGTACCGATAAATAAATACCTTTCTCGCGTTTGCGCTCCACAAAATCCTGCAGAGCTTCGTCACCGGTTTGGCCGACATTAAAATCACCATCGGTGGCGAGGATAATCCGATTCACACCTTTCGCATTGAAATTCGCCTCGGCCAATTGGTAGGCGAGGGCGATGCCTTCGGCTCCTGCCGTGCTACCACCGGCTTGCAAATTATTTAACGCAGCGAGAATTTTGGTTTTCTCTTTTACTTTGGTTGGTTCCAGCACTGTACCCGCCGCACCGGCGTAAACGACGATGGAAATAGTGTCGTCCGGTTTGAGTGTGTCCAATAGCAAACTCATGGATTGTTTTACCAGTGGCAATTTGCTGGGCTCTTCCATGGAGCCAGATACATCCAGCAAAAATACCAGATTGGATTGCGGAATTTCACTCGCCGCTAATTGATAACCCTGGATGCCGATATGGATCAATTTATTACCGGGCGTCCAAGGTGAATCCATCACCGCTGTGTAGGTCGCAAAAGGGCTTTTTCTATATTTGGGCAGCGGATAGCTGTAATCAAAATAATTGATCATTTCCTCGCTGCGCACGGCATCTTTTTGCGGCAGCTGGCCGTTGTTAAGCATGCGCCGCACAAAACTGTAAGACGCGGTATCCACATCGATAGAAAAAGTCGAGACCGGATTTTCACTCGCCGCGATAACTGAATTTTCCTTGAAGTCTTCAAAGCGATCGCGGAATTCTTGTGGCGATTGGGTTTGCATATCGGCGGCGGCTATTTGCGCCATTATCGGTGCAGGTGCTGTGACGGAAGGAGCAAACGCCATGGATTCTGCGGCCTGCTTTGCTGCTGCTAATTGCACCCTTTCTACTTTCATTTCTTTTGATTCTTTTTCGCGTTTTGCAATCTCCATAGCAGCTGCTGCTGCTTTTTGTTTGGCATAGGTTTCGGTGTACACATCCGCTTCGGCACGAGCGTTGTCAGCTGCGATCACTACCTCTTCCACCGGCGCCTCGTGCGCTTCCTTCGTTGCCAGTTTCGGCTCAATCAGCGGCGCGCTTTGATTGAGCGATTGTTCTGCAATACGCGCAGCCAAATCTTGTTGATCGGAGTCAATCGTCAAGTACTGCATAAACGCTACGCCTGCCAGTACCGCAAGGCTGGAGGCGGCGATGCCGGAAACCAGCGCCGGCTTTTGCCAAAAGGGGCGACTGTCGAAACTGTTATTGATGGTGTTGTTCATAGGATTCTTCCCGCGATGGTTGGTGTCACGGGTAAGACGCAGGCGCTGCAAAAATCCTTGGAGAACATTGGATTTTTTTTCTGCCGATCTATCAATTGCTTGTGGATCAGGTGCTTGTCGATCGGGTGAATGTGCCGCCTCAAACGCTGCCATAGCAGCTGCCATATGACGCGCCTTGGTATCGGCGTCTGGCGCGGGCGGCTGCTGTGCAAGCAACGATTTCAATTCGGTATCGTTCATATCTGGATTGTTCGTGGTCTCGTTGTTCATAGTCTCTTTGCTCATACCAAAGCCTCCCAACTTCCATTGGACTGCTGCCGTAGCAGCTGAAGTTGTTTTCGAATTTCATGGAGCCGCCAGGAAACGGTGGACTCTTTCACTTGCAGCACGTCGGCGGCTTCGGCGTGACTCAAACCCTCGCCGTGCACCAGCAGTGCCGTCTCTTTGAATCCTTCTGCCATTTGCCCTAGCCGCTGCAGCAACTGCTGCAGATAGATGCTGTTTTCCGCGCTCTGGTCGAGTGCTGGTTCCGGCTCCACCCAATCCTCAATCGCATCGTGTTGATGGCGATTTTGGCTGCGATACCAATCCTTGGCGCAGTTGATTACCAAGCGATACAGCCAGCTGCTAAAAGCGGCGTCAAAACGAAACTGGCCAATGCTCTGTGCGAGCTTGATACAAGCCTGTTGAGTAATGTCGTCGGCGTCGGCGCGGTTGCCACACCAGCGGTAGGCAAAGCGATAGAGGCTGTCGTACGAGTCCGCTAATAGTTGCGCAAACGCTTGTCCATCGCCGGATTGAGCTGAACGGATCAGGCCGGTCAGATCGATTTGGCTCATAAAGGTTTATCCATTTTTACTTTCCGTAGGAGGGGGCCAGTGTGAGTTCTGGTGGGTAAATCGCCAATAGTAAGACGCTTCGCCCCGGCAAATCCTTGGCGGCAGCTGGCTTTGTGTCGGGTAAATTTACATTTTAGGTAAATTTTTGTGACGCAGTTGACGCTAAATTGCTGATTTCAGTGACAAAAATTATTGTGGTGCAAAAATTGCTAATTTTAACGACAAATGGCTCGTAATGGGGCACTCACTCCAAGCCATCCTTTTTTGCAGAATAGCCCGAAAACGGGAAGGACATGATCATGTTGAACCCTATCTCTTTTAATCGCTGCTTTAGCATTATTGCGGGTCTTATGTTGGCAGCCAGCGCTAACGCCAATCTTATCGTGAACGGCGGTTTTGAAGACAACACTGTAGCCGTTGGTAACTGGAATTATTTTTCATCGGCCAGTGTGAATGGCTGGGATGGCGACAACATTGAAATCTGGAATCAAATGGGCGGTGTAGTAGCACCTGAAGGCTTGCAGCATGCTGAGCTGAACGCGCATCCGTTTGATGGCTCTGTATTTACCATCTATCAAGATTTCGCGACTGTGATTGGCCAGACCTACGATGTGTCTTTCTTCTACAGCGCGCGTGTCGACTCTAATGAGCAGTTCTCATTCAGCGTGGATACGCTGAACGCAATCCTTAATGACCATGTGGTGGGAAGCTGGAAGCAATACACCGGCAGTTTTGTTGCAACCAATGCGTTGAGCACTATTTCGTTCACTACTTATGATGCCGGCACTTTAGGTAATTTTTTGGATGATGTAGTTGTAGTGGCGAAAGATCTACAAGTCGATGTGGTGGAATCCAGCCCGTTGGTCATGCTGTTAATTGGTTTTGCCGGTTTGCTGTTTATCAGAAAAAGAAAGCTGATTGTTTAGCCCTGAGTGAGCACTTGTCTGTGATCTAACAGGCTCCAGAGGTTTGCTGCGGCAGACCTTTGGAATTTTATTTTTTGTTTTAGCGACAACTTTCTGTGTTCAAGTTTGGCGTTAAAACAGAGCAGGTTTAGATTGTGCAGATCCATTACCCGGAGTGTTGGGTGTGCACAGTTTAATCGGCACGTGCAAGCGTGTTGTCGGGTAAGTGCGATTAACGGAGGTTAATTGTATTTATCTTCCAGGGCAGCGGTGGTTGCCTTGTAGTCACTAAAAATGGAAGACATATTATGTTGATGAAAAGTTTAAAAAATCTGGTGGCTGTTGCAGCTTGCCTGTTCTCTGTAAGCAGCTTTGCTGCGCTGATTACTGATGTTGAAGAGGTTAATAAAACTCTGTCTATCGGTCACAGCGTTTCCTGGACGCACAATATTTTCGACCAAGGATTCAACTTGGGTTCGGCGGAAAGTGCCAGTTTGACCATTGAATTCCGTGATGATGCTAAAGACAGCTGGCTTTTCCCAGGTGAAACTGCGTTAGTAAAAATCGGTTTCTTTGATTTGCAGGACGGCGGTATCGTTTGGAACCCAACCGTGAATTGGACTACCGAACTTGGTTTGAATTCATTGGCTAACCTGAACAGCAACGGTACCTTGTCTGTTAAAGTGACCAGCACCTGGGGCGACTTCCTTATCCTGAATTCAATTCTTGATGTGCAAACCAAAGCCGTTAGCGACGTTGAAGTTCCAGAATCCAGCTCATTGATGCTGTTGGGTCTGGGCTTGTTAGGTCTGGGCGTGATGAGAAGAAAACCACGCGTGTGATTTTCATTTTCTGATGCAAAAAAACCGCTCAATCGAGCGGTTTTTTTTTACCATTTTTTTACCGGATGATCAGTGCGTGTAATTAGCGTATGTGGCACGGCGGTAATTATCGCGGAAACTGTTTGATCGCCTGCTGTAGCTCCTGCAATTGTGCGGTGCGGTTTTGGTAGGCAATCTGGTCGAATAAATGGGCGATATTGCTTAGCCCCTTTTGTAAATGTGGTTCGCGGCAGAGCACACGCTGGATAAAATCGCCCAGTGTTTCTCCGGCGTTGCGCTGATAGCCCAGTTGACCGAGTTTGTGCTCCAGTTTTTTTATCGCTTGTGTTTCCGGACGCACAACCGGGCCCTTCTGGTTGCGCAGCAGCATCCACGCAAACGCCGCTGCGCCGACGAGCCCCAAACCAATCAGCCAGAGCGTGAGCCGCCAGCTTTCGGTACCGCCGAGCAGGCGGGTTAATAAGCCCTGCTGCGCTTCGCTATCGTAATTCAATACCCAGCGCTGCCAGGTATAGGTGGCAGCATCCCAGCGCAACTGCAGGTTGTATAAGAGCTGCGATGAGCGCCAGCGATTGGCGACCAGGGCCTGATCGTTTTCCCCCAGCGCTTCATCCATACCCTGTTCGATACGATTGGGCGCGACGGCGGCTGTAGGGTCGATCATCTGCCAGCCTTTGCCTGCAATCCATACCTCCGTCCACGCATGGGCATCGGATTGGCTGACCAGTAGATAATTTTCCACCGGGTTCCAGCGCCCGCCCTGATAGCCGACCACCACCCGCGCCGGTATGCCGGCTGCGCGCAATAAAAAGCTGAAACTGCTGGCAAAGTGCTCGCAGAAGCCGCGTTTGCTGATCAGTAGAAACTCATCGACCGAATGTTCACCGAGCGTTGGCGGTTGCAATGTGTAAGTGAATTCGCGATTAAACAGTGCCAATGCCTTATCGATAACTTGTTCATCGCTGAGGTTTTGGCTTTTCCAATTTTCTGCCAATTCGCGCGCGCGCGGATTGCTGGCGTCAGGCAGGCGAGTGTAGAAATCGAGTTGGTTTTGGCTGAGCGGTGACGTACTTGGCGGCTCGATTTTTAATGCCGAGGTGACTTGATAGCGCATCCGTTGGGCGACGGGTATGCGGTTCATCAATAGTGAGTCAGCGGTGATGCGAATGGAATTGGCCGGATTGGTGACGCTTTGTGGCGTCATCAAACTGAACAGCCAGGGTTGTCCGTGGGGTTCGACAATAATGCTGTAATCGATCAGCTCGCGGTTGTGTTCTGCCGCACTTTCTCTGCGCGGCGGAAACACCCAGCTTTCACGCATGCTCCATTTGCGTCCATCAAAGTTATCCAGCACCAGCCCGCGCCAGTAGAGCTGGCTTGTCGGTGGCGCTGGCGTGGCAAACTCCACCCGGAACGCGGGTGACTTGTCCTGTGCGAGCTTGCCCAAATCACCGGGGGAGAGGCTATCGCTAAAACCGGTTTTGGCGATTTGTTGGTTGGGGATCGCCCAAAGCGGCCCGAGGCGGGGAATCACCACAAACAGCACCAGCATGATCGGCAACGCATGCAGCAGGATCGTCGCACCGTGTTTGAAACGCAGGCCGTTGGTTTGGCTGTGGGTGAGGTAGAGCGAGCGCCAGCTGGCAAGCAGCAAGATCACGCAAAAAACGCCATAGGCCGCCGCTTGCGGTGTCTGGTGAAAGAGGAATTGGGTCGCGGTAATGATAAAACCGATAAACACCAGTAACTGGGCATCGCGCGCTGAATTCACCTCAAGCAACTTGAGCGAAAACGCGCATACCAGTAGGCCAACCATGGTTTCTGTGCCGGTTTGGCCTGCATAGCTCGCAAGCAGTCCGCCCGCACACACCAGCGTCAGCAGGGTTTTGACCAAACTGCCGGGGGCGCTCCAACGGCCGCGGAACATTTGGGTGCGCCAGAGTGCAGTGATTGCCCAGACCAACCAGAGCCAGAAGGGCAGGCTAATTAACAAGGGCAAAATTAGCAGTGCTTGCATCGCCAGCAGCCAAGCGAGTTTGTCGCGCACAAGGTATTCCGCTTTGTGCGCGGCTTTGGCGGAGGGTTTGAAAAGAGTGCCCAATTGCTTAGCGAACACTGCCGGGCTCCTGTGATGAATCGTGCGGCAGGTTAAATTCTGCCAGCGCGGCGAGCACCGCCTGATGGTGATGCTCGCCAAGGGCGGGCGCGAGAGTCATACCGGGCAGGCGCAAACCATAGGGGATTTGCCGCTGTTCATAGTCGAGCGCCCAATAGCACAAGCCAGACAATCGCAGTTCTTGCGGCTGGTTCAGGCTGTTCCAGTCGAGCCATTTTTCCGCCGACAAAAAGGCCTCGTACTCTTTGGTGAACAGGCCTTTGTCCTGCGCAAACTGTTTCCAGGCGATGTGTTTGATCGAGTCGCCCGCTTGATAGCCGCGCAGGCCGCTAAAGTCATCGCCACCGCGCTGGCTGGTGCCGCCTTCTTCGCGTCCATCGCTCGCCTGCGCATGGGGTTCATCGGTGCGGATGGGAGCGGGATAAACCAGCGCGACGGCATCCAGGTTCAGCCAGCTCCAGCAGCGGATAATCCCGAGTGGAAAGTAGCTCTGCACCAGCAGGCGCCCCGGGCGCAAATAACCGCGCTCATGGCTCTGCGCCCGCACAATCACCTGCAGCGGTTCATTGTGGTTGAGGGTGATGGTTTGGGTTTCACCGCTCTTGCCTTCGTAGCGCCAGCGCAACTCCAGATTGTCGCAACCGGATTTGTTGGTGCAGCTGAGCTCGAGTAAAAAATTTACCTGATCGCCCGCAAACGCCGGGCGCGCACCGACAACCCGGACACTAATGCCTGCGAGATTGGCAAAAGCATGGAGAATGCTGACCACAAAAATACTGACCAGCAAATAGCTCAACCCCAGAATCAAATTGTTCTGATAGTTGGTGCCCAGCAGCCAAATCACGAGGGTGACCAGCAAATAGACCAGGCTGGCCAGATTCGGGAAAGTGTAGAGATTTTTGCGGTTGAGCTGGATCTGGTGAGCGCGCGGCGAGCGTTGGTCGATCCAGCGGCTAATCCTGAGGTGAATACGCCGCTCCCAGTCAGCACGCCATCCGGAAAGAGTGCGGTTCATGGTTAACCCAGCACGTTCACGCTGTCGCGCAGGTGTTTGACCAGCGGCTCGGAATCCTGGCTGTGGCCGCGTCCCCGTACGCGATGACCCACCACCGATGGCAATACGGTTTGCACATCTTCCGGTACCAGATACTCGCGGTTATGGATGAGTGCCCAGGCTTTTGCGGCGCGTATCAATGCGAGGGCACCGCGTGGGGATAATCCGTAAGTGAACTGGCTGTCGCTGCGGGTAAAGGCGACCAGGCGCTGAATGTAGTCGAGCAGTGCATCGCTGGCTTTGACCTGGTGTACGGCACTTTGAATGGCTGCAAGCTGCTCGTGGGTGACCATGGGGGTCAGCTGCCGGATACGCGCGCGCGGATCTACACCTTCAAACAACATTCGCTCGGAGGCCGGGCTGGGGTAGCCGAGCGAAATGCGCATTAAAAAACGGTCAAGTTGCGATTCCGGGAGCGGAAATGTCCCGCTTTGAAAGAGCGGGTTTTGCGTTGCAATCACAAAAAAAGGCTGGGGGAGCGGGCGACTTTTGCCTTCGATCGTCACCTGTCCTTCCTCCATCGCCTCCAACAGCGCGCTTTGGGTTTTGGGTGAGCTGCGGTTGATTTCATCGGCGAGCAAAACCTGGGTGAACACCGGGCCGGGATGAAATTTAAATACGCCCTGTTCGCGCTCAAAAATCGCCACACCGAGAATATCGGCGGGGAGCAAATCGCTGGTGAATTGCACCCGCTCAAACTTTAGCCCCAATACTTTGGCGAGGCAGTGGGCAAGGGTGGTTTTGCCCATGCCGGGCAGGTCTTCAATCAGGAGATGACCTTCGGCGAACAGGCAGGCGAGGGACAGGCGGACTTGTTGGTCCTTGCCTAAAACGATCTGGTCGACTTGCTCGATAATTTTGCTAATCAGTGACTGCATGGGGAACCCTGATAGTGTGTTTTTATTCAAGCTCCAGCATAGCGCAGGGGCTGGTGTGCAGGGATAAAGAATCGCAAAGCAGGGACGGGTTCACAGGTGTTCAGGTTGCTTGAAACGCACCAGTCAGTCTGCCGCCACAACGCAATTGCGCCCGTTTTGCTTGGCTTGGTAAACGGCTTTATCGACGCGGGCAAACCACTCCTCCATAGATTCATCATTGCGTAATTCGGCGCAGCCAAAGGAGGCGGTAAGTGCTCCGTCCGGGTCTTTGAGTTCGGCCTCGATTCGCATGCGCAATTGCTCGGCCACGACAACGGCATCTGCGAGCCGGGTATTGCGTGCGAGCACCATGAATTCTTCGCCGCCAAAACGAAACGCACGGTCAGTTTTGCGCGTGCGCCTTGTCAGCAGTGTCGCCAGGTTGACCAGTACTGTATCGCCGACACCGTGGCCAAATTTGTCATTCACCATTTTGAAAAAATCCAGGTCCAGCATAATCAGGGTGACGGGGGTTTGGTTGCGGGCAAAATCTTCCATGCTGGAACGCACCTCTTCATCCAGTGCGCGGCGGTTGCTCAAATGGGTAAGCGGATCCTGAGTGGCTACGCCCTCCAGCATTAATTGCTGTTGATGGGTAAGGCGCGCGAATACATAGGCCATGCTGCTACACATGAGCAGCGACGCAATCATGGCAAAGGATTCGGTGGTGGTTGGCCGCATTATTGTGAGTGGAAGTACCGCGGCGATCATCAGCACATTTACCGTCATGGCGGGTTTGGCATTGAGTAAAAAGAAATTGGCCAGCAAGGGCGGGAATAACCAAAATACAAAGATCGGGTCGTTCAAATAGGCGACCACAACGGCGCCTGCCGAGTAGAGCAGCGCGGTGATATAGGACACAGTTTGGGTTGCCTTTCCAAGCCGCCAGATATAAAGCGCATTGCCCAGCGAGACCGCGATAATTGCCAAATCCACCAGCGCGTTAACTAACTGGCCATTGAGATAGCGGAGCACACAAAATGGTGTGATCCCTACGGTGGCAAGCGCGGCGAAGAAATAGATCATCCCGCGTTGAAATTTATTTTTAGTTGCGCCGAGCATAATGACCAACCCGGTTAAAGGGTTGGTACCTCCAGCCAGTTAAAAATGCGTTCTTGCATATACGGATAAAAGGGGTTCGAGTAGAGCCGCATGCCGGCCGCCGCTTTGATCACCACGGTGCCCGATTCGCCGCGCAACTGCACCTTGCCCAAGCGAACGCCAAAAAACTCATCCATGTTTGGCTCAATGCCGAAGGTTGGGTCATCGGGTGGAAACGGCACAGAGACATGGGACAGCGAAAAAACACCCGGCGGAAACTCGAGCCCGAGCGGGCGCTCTTGCATCGTTGTTTCACCAGAGGCCTGACGCCACTCGCTGACCTCCATCGTCGAGCTATCGTGGTTAGCAATTTTGACAAAGTGGTAAGGGTGTGGCCCTACGCCAAAAATATCATGCAGCGATCTAAGCGCTTCGGGCTTCATGAGTGGAATAAAATTTTCATTGCGATTGAGATCAAACACCACCAACTCGCTGGTATTCGCGGGCAGCAATCGATACAGATACTTTTCGATAGCATCGGTGTTGACGGTGGTGTCCCGTAGCGATTGAAAGGTCAACACCGGCGGTAATTTTTGCAGCCGATGGTGTTTGTCGGCAGTGGCAATTTTTTCCTGCAAATAGGTTGAAAAACGGTGCGATTGCCAGCCGGCGTTAATGGGAAAAGAGTTGTATTTAAACGGATTATATTCGGGGATTTTGCTCAGCCAGCGGGTTGAACTTAAGCCGGGAACCTTACCCAGGAGATCCACGGGTTTGGTCAGGCTCGCATACTTGCTGACGCCAATCATCGGCGATAACAGGACAATTTTTTTCGGCATGGGCAAGCTGGTATCGGTGATTGCATCAAGCGAATAATTGAGGGTAAGTGCACCGCCGTTGGAATAGCCGAGCATATAAAAATTCGGGTTATCGCCCAGTCGCCGTTTAACTTCTTTGGCGGCGAGGCGGGTTAACGCTGCCCAATCTTCACACTCGACATTCAGCAGCGCCGAAGGGATGGTGCCATGTCCGGGTACGCGCGGAGCAATAACCAAAAAGCCCTGTTCTTGCAGCGCCAATGCAAGGCTGCGCACTGAGTAAGGGGAATCGGTCAAGCCATGCAGCATCAAAATGCCCGCGCGCATTTTTTTGGGGACCAGAATAAACGTGCGATTCCAATTGGGTGTTTGCAGCAGGGGATTGAATTGGGAGCTAGAGGCAAAGCGCAGGCCGTTGGTGGTGTCCTCGGCTGCCAACTTTTCGGTCAGCTCACGAAACACCCGATCCTCCTGGGCGAGATAGTCCTGCCATTGATACTCATCGGTTAAATCGTTTTCGGTAAATTCGGACGTTAATTGAATGCGATGCCATGGCTCAGCGCTGTCGAGGCTGGTACAGCCACTATTGAATAGCAGGGTGATGACCAGCAGGGTCGTGACGCCGGATCGATTCATTCGATGCATTCAAAACTCCTTATTGCTCATCAGAAGCAGCGGGGGGATGTAAGAACTGTCCGTGGCGCAGGAAGTGGATGATCTGCGCAATCGAGTCTTCATCTTTCATGATGTACGGGTGGGAAACCGGGAGGGTAATAAAGTCGTGCATACCCTCGACTTTGGTATTTTCCACAGAGACTTTACCGTCATCAGGATTTGGTAAGTAGAGGGATAATAGTAGGTTAATGCTGGTGGTGCCAGCGATCACACCCAAGTCAAAATCCACTGGGCCAAGGGTGTTGGGAACGCTATCGGCATTGGTTCCCAGCTCATCGCCCGCTGGGCCATTGAGCCATTCATAGGGTGCAAAATCCCGTAAGTTATCGGTTACTTCGCTGCCTTTGTTGGGCGGCGCCAACATCACCACCCGCTTTAATTCGGGAATCTGGTGGGGGTTGGGCGACTGCTGGCTGAGATAATGGCGCACTAAAATACCGCCGAGCGAATGGGCGACAAAGCTGATCCCACTAATCTTATATTGGCGGCAGCTGGCCAGTGCGGGCGTAATGGCCATCTCTGTTAGCGTGGCGATGGGATATTTGCGCGATGGGTAATCGACATTGACGACCAGATAGCCCTCTTTAACCAGTTCCTCACTGAGCTCCGCCATGGATTTGCCCGAGCGTGCCAAACCATGTAATAAAATGACACATTCAGGAGAAGGGTTTGCAGCGGAACCAGAAAGTGAATCGGGAGTTTGCACGCTGATCTGCGTGGTGTTTTGAGTATCGTTATCGGCCTGATTATTACTATGGGCATTGTCCTTGGCATGAACTAATCCGCTCATGCTAACGGCGGCTAGTAAGGCAAGACGCGCAGCCATTAAGGTAAAAACAGCTATTCTCATTTATCGTTTCCCTTTGCGATTCGCTCAAGTATGGCACAGTATTCCGGGCGTGAATTTTTCAGGCCGCCCGAACGATTTTGATTACAGGAATTGCAATGCAATTTTTTGACAGCCACTGCCACTTTGACTTTATCGAATTCAATGCCGATCGCGCTGCACTCTGGCGGGCCTGCGCTGCCCATGGAATTACTCGTTTGCTAATGCCCGGTGTCGCACCAGAACAGTGGCAAAACGCCGCACAACTTTGCGTCCGGTACGACGGATTATGTTATGCAGCAGGAATTCATCCGCATTGGATTGAACAACAACAGTGGTTCCAAAGAAATACGATGGGTTTGCTCACCGATGCAACCCAAGAAAAAATAGCGGCCTTGATCCGCGAAGAAATTATGCAATCTGCGCAGGCAGAAAACCCCGCTTGCGTAGCGGTGGGCGAATGTGGTTTGGATAAATTCATCACCACGCCAATTGCACTGCAACAACAGCTGCTTAGTTTGCACATCGATATCGCCAATCAACTGAATAAACCACTGATTGTTCACGGCGTTCGTGCGCACAATGAAATGATCGCGCTACTCAAAAAAAATAAACCCAAAACAGGCGGTGTGGTTCACGCTTTTAGCGGCAGTTATGAAATCGCGCAGCAGTATGTTGATTTGGGTTTTTATCTTGGTGTGGGTGGAACTATCACCTACGAGCGCGCGCAAAAAACGCGCGCAGCAGTTACGAAAATTCCACTCGATTATCTGGTGTTGGAAACCGATGCGCCGGATATGCCATTGCAAGGGAAACAGGGGCAGCGCAACAGCCCGGAATATATTCCGCAAATTGCCGAGGTATTGGCGCAGTTGCGCGGTGTGGCAGTGCAAGAAATTGCGACAGCAACTAGCAGGAATGCGCAGCGTTTATTTTACGGCGGTTAATACGGTAGTGCCTTGGTGCGAGGCGCGCACACAGTTGCGCCCTTGGGCCTTGGCGAGGTAAAGCGCTTTATCGGCACGCGCAATAAAATCGGTGGGGGACTCCTGTTCCAGCATTTGCGCTACGCCAAAACTGGCGGTAACCCGCAGTCCTTTGGGCCAGTTGTGTTCAGCAATACAGCGGCGCAATTTTTCTGCCAAGCCACAGGCATTTTCCAACGGGGTATCGGGGCAGGCCAGAGCAAATTCTTCTCCGCCCCAGCGCGCGAGCAAATCCTGGGTGCGGGTGTTTTCACTGAGCGCTTGCGCAAATGCCAGCAACACCTGGTCGCCGGTGTTGTGGCCATAGGTGTCGTTGATATTTTTAAAATGATCGATATCAATAAAAATTAATGATAGCAAGGGTGTTGCATTCACATCCCCGCTTTGATTAAACACTGTCACCAAACCATCGCGATTTAACACCCCGGTTAAAGGATCGCGCGTCAGGCGTTCTTCCAACTCCTGCTGTTCGGCATTTAACAGTGCATTAAGCGCTTCCAATTGTTTTTGACGCTGCAGGTTGGTACGCAATTCTTTTTGGGTGCGCCGCAACGTACTCACAAAAAATACCAGTGCCAGCAAGATCCACGCGCACAACAGACCTAAATACAGGCTGCGATCATTGATGTATTTGCCGCGAATCTCGATGCGTTCAATGATCATTTGGTATTTGCCGGGCGTCACTTTTTCACCGGTGCTTATTTGTACGCCGCGGATATCATTGAATTCCGGTCCCCAATTTTCGGGTGGAATTTTACGCTCGCTCAACCACCAGGTCGGCACTTGCATACGCTGCATTTGGATTAGGTGCGGGTAGCGTTCATGGGTGTCAAACAGTTCGATTGCGTTGTATTTGAGTGAGTCACTGTCATCAGTGCTTGAGTATGCCGGATTGAAATTAATGAGCTGGATGCGCATGCCGAACGCTTGTGCGCTGGAATATTTCGCCCGGACTTCAAGCTCGTGAAAATTGGTCAAATCCATGCCGCGGCCATCAGCGCCGGTCAGGGTAAAGCTGATTTCACAGTAGGGCCACGGATAGTCGGAAGAAATGATGTCGCAATCGAGCAGAAAATTTTTACCATCTTGTCTGAGTGTGGCTATGGATTTACCGCCGTTGCCGCGGTCGTCTATAGGCTCAACGTACAACTGGGTGCCCGGTTCCAATATCAATTGTTTTTCGGGGCCGAAGGTTTGAAATGAAAGCGCTAACAAGGTGATGACAATCAGTAATCCGAGCAGACGCGCTTTTAAAATATCGTGCTGGATGGTCATGCGTAAGTGATCGTCATGAAAGTGGCTATTAAGCAGGGAACTTTTGCAAGTAAAGCACAGTTTGTAGCAATTCGACAGTTGCGTGCAAAACTCTTTTTTTGCTTATAACTTCTGATCAGGTTTTACTGCAAACCCACTAAAAAAGTGTGCAGTAAAACCGGGGAAAGCGAATAACAGACTTAAAGTTTATTTGACTGTATTCGTCAGGTTTTTATAAATGGTATCCAGCAGTCCGTCATTGTCGGTATCGTGTGGCAATTGCCAAAACATCATGCCGCCCAACTTATGTTGCTGTACATAGCGCGCTTTTTCCGCAAGTGAGCGCTTATCATCAAATGTGGCAAAGGTTTTTTTGCTGGCGCTGTAAAAACTTGGCGCTTTGGCGATGTCATCCCAGTAATACACATAACCATCAGCTGAATTGAAACGCGTGGAAAAGTCTTTGTAATCGGCTCCATCGGTATGAACACCGGGCTGGTACAAACCATTATTAGTCGTTGCAACCTGCTCCCATACACGGGCATAGAACGCGGTACCTATAACAATTTTTTCGGGTGCAACGCCTGCACGCAATAAAAATTGCACGGCGTTATCGGTGGAATCTTTTTGCTGGGGTGTGGAATAGAGTGCGGTGTGGTGCCCTGTATGGGGCGTAGCGCCATTAACTATGTCGTAACTCATCAAATTGACATTATCCAGCAACGGCATAATTGCCGCCCAATCTACCGCCGTTTTTAAATAATCATCAAACCCGCCTGCAGCGAAACTCAATTCATAACGGTTGCCAAAAGCCGCGCGTAATTCCTGCACTAGCGCGGTGAAATTAGCGCGGTCATGAGCGGCGAATTTATGGCCGGGGAAGCCGGCAATAGTTGGATATTCCCAATCCAGATCAATACCATCGGTGTGGTATTCCTTAATAATTGCGAGGGTCGACTGCGCGAAGGCTTTGCGATTATCAGCGCTATTAAAAATATCGGAGCAGGTTTCGCAACCGCCCCAACCGCCGAGCGAGAGCATCACTTTTAAATGCGGGTATTGTTTTTTCAGCGCGACCAAGCGCTGCAATGCTTGTTTGTCTGTCTCTGAGTCAAAACTGAGTTGATTGCCGTTCAAATGCAAAAAGCTGTAGATGATATGGGTGAGCTGGTTGAAGTTATAGCGCTGCAAATCGCTGCCGTCGCCCATGTAATAGGCGATAATTTTCGGGGTCGCTGTCACTTCAGTTGAAGCCGGTGGAGTTGGCTGAGTACTACAGGCGCTGAGTGCAAGAGCAAATAGGCTGGCGCTGAGCACAGAGAAAAACGATTTCATAAATATCCCTCGGTGGATAAACATATTATTTATCGTTCGCGAGAGCGTTGTTGCAAGTGGTCTGATCTGCTTTGCTGTCGGGCAGCAATTATTATGTGTTTGCATTTTAACCACAGTCTGTGCGGATAAGTGCATGTGAACGGGTAAAGATTCTTAAAGTTAATACATATCTTTATAATTGGCTTTCTTTCCCTGATGTTGAGAATAGTTGCGTGAATAGCGGCGTATTTAAGTGCGATGATCTTGGTGTTGTTAATTTGGCTGAATTAATGGCCGCGACCAATTGGCAGCAGCAATATAAGTTGATTATCCAGTGGGGAAAGCTCATTCAACCCAAGGCGGATATTCGAGTGCCAGCAAATCTCATTAAAGGCTGTGAATTACCCGTGTGGTTGGTGCATCAGGCGCAAGCCGATATGCATTTTTTTGCATTCGATTCCGACAGCAGCGTAATGAATGGTTTGGCTGCTTTGTTATTGGTGCAGGCCAATGGTCAAACCTCATCTCAATTACACGCATTGGATCTGGTCGCATCCTTACAGGCGCTGGGTTTGGAGCGTCATCTAACCCCGTCGCGCAATAATGGCTTAAAAGCAATCATTGCGCGTTTGCAGAGTTTTGCCTAATGGCCTGTTTTAATAACGGGTTCAATTGGGTGTGCGCGGTGCAGCGGCAATTTCCTGTGCGATATACAGCTCCCAGGGCTGCAAACTTTGCTTTAGCATTTGTTCGTGCATGGCGTCGGTCACCATAGGAACTCCTTCCATATCAGGTAAGTGGTGAGCGATACCCTTGTGGCAATCGATACAGGTTTTTTCGCCGCTGGCGAGCAGCGTCGAATGCATGGCCTGTGCGCGCGGCGATTGCAACGTGAAATCCATGGATTGCAATGCGTGGCAATTGCGGCACTCAAGCGAGTCATTGGCTTTTAATCGCACCCACTCGCGTTCTGCCAATTCACGGCGTTTTTCCAGAAATTTTTCGCGTGTATTGATGGTGCCAAAAACTTTCCCCCAAACTTCTTTTGATGCCTGCATTTTGCGGGCGATCTTGTAAGTCCAATCGTGCGGCACATGGCAGTTCGAGCACATAGCGCGCACGCCGGAGCGATTGGTGTAATGAATGGTGCTCGCCAATTCCTGATAAGGATTGTTCTGCATTTCGTGGCAGCTAATACAAAATGTTTCGGTATTGGTAAATTCCAGCGCGGTATTGAATCCGCCCCAAAAAATAATCCCCGCTAAAAATCCACCCAAACTTAAGGTACCCATGCCGATATAGGCAGATGGGCGTCTGAAGCGCTGCCAGTAATCCTTGATGAGCCTGAACATGGATTACTCCTTTTTCTCGGCTTGTAATACCGCATCAATGCTTTGGAAATTATTGGTACGTGCGGGTGCTACGTCCGCCTGGGGCAAATGGCATTGCACACAAAAATAACGGCGCGGTGAAACGGCGGCGAGCGCTTGCCCATCGCGGTCGTAGAAGTGGGTGATGCTCACCATGGGTGCGCCGGTTTGTGGGCTGGCGCTGCGGCTATGGCAGCTCAGGCACATATTAAAATTCTTGTCGATTTGATAGCCGCGAATATTGTGCGGAATCGTAGGCGGCTGTTCGGGATAATTGCGATTGGTTGGTTGTGCGCTGATGCGCTCGCGCGGAATTTTCGGTGCGGGCAGATCCTGACTGAGCGTTCCTCCGGGGCGAATACCATCAGGCGCGGGTGCGTCCAAATTAGCGGTAGCAACTGTTGTTTGTTGCGTCTGCGCTTGGGCATGAATCATGGTGATACCCAGTGCGCAGAGCATGCCCAAGATGAGCAGAATTTTGTTAATCATCATGCGTCTCCTTTGCTCTAGGCCAAATTAACCAGTTCGATTTTCACGGCGCATTTTTTGAAATCGGTCTGCTGTGAAATCGGACAGGTTGCATCCAGAGTGACGTTATTGACCAAGCGTGTTGCATCGAAGAAGGGAATAAATACCAAACCCGGTGGTGGTTTAACGCGCCCGCGTGTTTCTACGCGCACGCGCACTACACCGCGTCGGCTGATCACACGCACTTCGCTGCCGCGCCTTACACCAAGGGCTTCGGCATCTTCATGGTTCATATACACCAGCGCATTGGGCACTGCCGCGTGCAGTTCCTCCACGCGGTTAGTCATGCTGCCGGTGTGCCAATGCTCCAGCACGCGGCCGGTGCTGAGCCAGAAGGGGTAATCTTTATCGGGCGATTCAGCCGGCGGTTCATAGGGCAACGCAAAAATGATGGCGCGTTTGTCCGGGTGCCCGTAAAACTGCACGCCGCTGCCTTTTTCTACATAGGGGTCATAGCCTTCGCGATAGCGCCACAGCGTCTCTTTACCTTCAACCACCGGCCAACGAATGCCGCGCGCATTGTGGTAAGCATCAAAATTGGCGAGATCATGGCCGTGGCCGCGACCAAATTCGGCGTACTCTTCAAACATGCCTTTCTGGATATAAAAACCAAATGCATCTGCCTCGTCATTTTTATAGGCGGGATCGCGCTCGCTATTGGGGAATTGATTGACCTTGCCGTTCGCATAGAGAACATCAAACAGGGTTTTGTTTTTGTAATCCGGCGCTTTGGTTAATAGCTCGGCTGGCCAAACATCATCGGTCTTGATGCGTTTGGAGAATTCGACGATTTGCCACATGTCCGACTTAGCTTCAGCCGGAGCGCTCACCAGCTGGTGCCAGAATTGGGTGCGCCGTTCGGCATTGCCATAAGCGCCTTCTTTTTCCACCCACATGGCGCTGGGCAAAATCAAATCCGCCGCCTGTGCTGACACGGTAGGGTACACATCCGACACCACCACAAACGCGTTGGGGTTGCGCCAACCGGGCAAGACTTCTTGCGCGATATTCGGCCCCGCCTGCATGTTGTTGCAGGCTTGCGTCCAATAAAAACGCACCACGCCATCTTTTAATTTGCGGCTTTGTACGACGGCAGCAAAGCCGACTTTATCGGGGATGGTGCCTTCCGGGAGCTTCCAGATTTTTTCGGCAGTCGCGCGATGTTTGGGATTGGTGACCACCAAATCCGCCGGTAAACGATGCGCAAACGTGCCGACTTCACGGGCGGAACCACAGGCCGATGGTTGTCCGGTTAAGGAGAACGGGCTGTTGCCCGGCTCAGCGATTTTGCCGGTGAGCAAATGCAGGTTGTACACCATATTATTTGCCCAGGTGCCACGGGTATGTTGATTAAAACCCATGGTCCAGAGCGACATGACTTTCACTTTCGGATCGGCATACAGTTCGGCGAGGTGTTTTAAATATTCCTCGGCGACGCCGGTTTCTTTTGCTGCGTGTTCCAGCGTGTAAGGTTTAACAAACTCGGCGAAATCATCAAAGGTGATATCACTCCAGCTGTTGGCTTTATCGGCGCCCTTGGCTTTTTGCTGGCGCGGATCTTCAGGGCGTAAACCATAACCAATGTCATCTTGCCCTTTGGCAAAACGGGTGTGTTTTTTCACAAACTCTTCGTTCACCTTGCCGCTTTGGATAATGTGATTGGCGATGTAATTGAGAATGATCAAATCGGTATTGGGTTTGAAAATCAGCGGAATATCGGCCAAGTCAAAACTGCGCGTTTCATAGGGCGATAGCACCGCTACTTTCACATGGGGGAATGACATGCGCCGGTCGGTGATGCGGCTCCACAAAATCGGATGCATCTCCGCCATATTGGAGCCCCAGAGCACAAAGGCATCGGCGGCTTCAAAATCGTCGTAACAACCCATGGGTTCATCCATCCCAAAGGTGCGCATAAAACCAGTCACGGCAGATGCCATACAGTGGCGCGCATTGGGGTCGAGATTATTGGAGCGCAATCCGCCTTTCATAAATTTACTGGCAGCGTAGGCTTCCCATACCGTCCATTGGCCGGAGCCGAGCATGGCCACACTTTCAGGGCCGTGCTCGCGAATTGCCTCCTTGAGTTTTTGTTCCATCACTGTGAAAGCTGTGTCCCAACTCACTGGCGTAAATTTGCCGTCTTTGTGGTATTTGCCATCTTTCATTCGCAGCAGTGGCTCATGCAAACGGTCGCTGCCGTACATGATTTTGGAAAGGAAATAACCCTTAGCACAATTTAATCCACGGTTTACTTCGGCCTTTACATCGCCATGAGTTGCAACAACACGATTATCTTTAGTGGCGACCATCACCCCGCAGCCAGTGCCGCAGAAACGGCAGGGCGCTTTGCTCCATGTCAGGCTAGTGAGTTCGCGGTTGGTAATTAAATTGCTGGCTGATGCGGGCAGTGGAATACCAATCGCAGCGGCAGCTACCGCAGCTGCATTGGCTTTGGCAAACAAGCGGCGGGTGATGTTCATAGCGGCTGCTCCTCGCGCGCGATCTCAACTTGATGTTCGTCAGCTAAATCCTGCGCCGATATGTATTCGTGATACACCAGTGCGGCGTTTACTACACCGGGCTGGCCGCGCAGCGCATCCAAAAAATCAGCGATGGCCTTTTCCTCTTCGCATTCCGTCACAATGACTAATTTTCCCTGCGCCGTTTCTGCGTGAATTTCCGCATGAATGACGGTGCTGGTTTTATCATTCAACCATTCACGCAATGCTACTAACTGCTCCGGCCGCACATGGGCAATCAGGCTGGCAATATGCAATTGCTGGGGAGGGAAACTAATATCCTGCGTGGGAATAAATTGCTGATTCATAGGTAATCCCTGAATGAACATCATCAATGTAAAACTAAGGAATGAGTGGGGATCAGTAAGGTCCGGGCGGTCCCATAATTAATTGATAAAACCAAATGGAAAAACCCATAGTGGCGACTAACGCGACGGTGAGAATCGGGAATAAAAAAACGATGATAAAAATGAACAGCCGCCACTCTTTCTTCTTTTCTGAAAGCGCGTTGGTAGTGAGAGTGGTATCGGTAGTAAGCGAGCCGGGTTGTTGATGATTGTCCTGCATCAGCTAGTCTCCGGTATAGATGAAACCCGTTTTTAGCCTAGCTGTGTTTTGTTGCGATGCAATGCAGAATCGATGTGAATACAGATGAATTGATACAAATCAAAAGAAGGTGAGGTTTAGCGTTATAAATAGCACTGGCGATAAGCGCCAAAGAAATATTCGATGAGAATAGCTTCTAATTGTTAATGACTTTTCTAATTTTTTGAAACTATGGGATGGGTGTGATTGATGAGCTTTGATATAGAAAATCTAAAAAAGACTTTTTACTGGCCTTGGTCATCGGCGATAAATCTGTTCGTTGAATTTAACCAATAATGCCTGCGCTATAAAAAATAGCGCAGGCATTATTTTACTTAGAGATAAAGACCTAAAATTTCAGTAGTCCAGGCGATATCATCTTTGTCTTTGCCTGTTTTGCTTAAATCGGCTTTAACTTGTTTAGCAAAATCCATTGCTGCTGGCGTACCTATGTCGCAGATAGCTTTTAATGCCATGCCACGATCTTGCCAGAGGCTGGATGATGTATAGATGCCTTTCAGGTAATCCAACTCACTGTCTGCTTTAAGAATGCCGAGCGATGAAATTGCAGCAAGGCGAATATATTCATCGGCACTCTTGCTGAACTCTACCAGCGATTTAACTGCGGTTTTATTGTTGCCAAACCCTAGTTGGTACACTTTTAGATAGGTTTCGTCTGCTGCAGGCTGGGCTTTGATTGCATCAACTAATGCGGACACCTGATCATTGCTGATAGCTTGGTTTACGCTCAGGCCATTCACCTTCGCTGCCAGCTCTTTCACCATTAAACTCAGTGGCTGATTAAAGGTGGGTTCGATCACCTCGTCGAAGCTCCATACAGGCACTTTGCCGCGCTTGATAAAAATACCCACGCGCTCTTTACCGGTTGGTGTCGTCACATCGGCACTTAATAAACTGAAGGTAACGAAGGGTGAAAAGCCGTTGGAGCGATGGTTGCGAATATAGAGTTTATTGATGCTGATATTTACGTTTGCACTATCAGTGGCTTGCGCATCTATACCGCGTGCTTGTAATTCTTTGGTGGTGTATTCACTGATATAAGCAATAGGTTCGATCGCTTTGTTGTCTATCAACAGGCCCGCTTTGAGAATGCCGTAGCTAAATGTTTTTTCATTTTCGGCACGCGCGTCGCTCACCTTGAGGGTTAGTGGTGCGGCAGTTTGGGCACCGGCGTAGACATACTCGGAAGCCGTTGGAGCATTTACTTTATAAGTGGAAGGAGCGCATCCCTGTATCAATAACGCAATAAGGATTCCGCCAAGACCCAAAGGTAAGGATTTTTTCATAGTTATTTTCCATATGTAATTTATTAGGTATTACTTATGGACTCTTGTTAAAGCACTTGTCCATAAGTCGCCGGCGATCATATCCTTTGTTGATTTGTGCGCCAATAGGGTTAAGCAGAAGGAGGCGGGAAGCTGGAGTATTTTGTCAGATACCGCTCTATCGCTTTAGTCGCCGCTACAAATCCAAACGTACCTGTCACCATCACACTCGAACCAAAGCCGCCGGCGCAATCCAATTTCACACCATCGGCCAGCGCTTGTTTGTCCATGCACACGGAACCGTCGGGTTGCGGGTAGACCATTTGCTCGGTGGAGTAGACGGCATCTACGCGGAATTTGCGATTTTTATCGCGCGAAAAATTGTGGTGGCGATACAGTTGCGTGCGCACTTTGGCGAGCATGGGGTCACTAATAGAGCGCCCTAAATCATCCACCGTTACCGCTTGTGGATTGCGTTTGCCGCCTGACGAACCCACGGTAATCAGGCGCACTTTGATCGCTAAACAATAAGCGACCAAACGCGCTTTTAAATGCGCGGCATCAATTGCATCAATCACCACATGATGCTGTTTGCTCACCAGCGTTTTCATATTGTGTTCGTCGATAAAGTCTTCCACTGAATGGATGATTAATTCGGGATTGATATCGCGTAAGCGCTCGGTAATTACCTGATTTTTAGGGCGGCCAAGATTGGATTTGAGTGCGTGTGATTGGCGATTGGTATTGGTGACGCAGACCTCGTCCATTTCGATCAGGGTCAGCTCGCCCACGCCCGAACGAGCCAGTGCTTCCGCCACCCAAGTACCTACGCCGCCCAGGCCGATCACCACAAAATGGGCATTGGTGAGTGCTGCCAGAGCGTCTTGGCCGTAGAGTCGGGCGAGGCCGCTAAAACGTTGGAGGTAGTCGGGAGTTACAGGTCTGGTCATAAGCTGGTCATCGGGTAATAGGGTGGTCTACAAAATGGCGGCTTTGTAACGGAGATACGCCAGGAGTGCAAGCGCGCAAAGCGGTAATTTTGGCGCCCTCTGCTACACTCAAAAGGCGCTGACTTACCCATTATGACTGTTGAATATTGCGAGTGCTTCATGAATAGAACGGCCGTGGCAACTGCTTATCTGATTGACGACGACAGCATCACCCTGGAATTGATGAGCGGTATTGTTGAACCCATAGGTGTGGATCCTGTGTGCTTCAATAGTGCGGAAGCATTTTTGGAGAGCTATTCCCCGCGCGCTTGTGAGTGCGTGATTACCGATATGCGGATGCCGGGTGTGAGCGGCTTGCAATTGCACAAGGTATTGCAGGCGCGCTACCCGGTGCCGCCGCCGCTGATTATCGTGACCGGTTATGCCGAGGTCAGTGCCGCAGTGGAGGCGATGAAGCAGGGCGCATTCGATTTTGTCGAGAAGCCCATCAACGGCCACCAGTTTCTGGAAAAGCTGCAAGCTGCGCTTGCGCTCAGCCGCCAGTTGCACCAACAGCGCCTGCAGCTGGCAACGCGCGAGGCACGTATCGCGCTGTTAACGCCTAAAGAACAGGAGGTCTTGCAGGCAGTACTCGATGGCCTGCCCAGTAAAGATATCGCCGGCAGGCTCAACCTGAGTGTACGCACAGTAGAGAACCATCGCGCACGCATAATGGAAAAGCTGCGGGTTAACTCTGCTATGGAGCTAATGCGCGATTTTATGCTGCCAGCCGTTAGCCGCTAGCGTCTGTGCACAGCACATCCCCTCTCATCCCGCCCCACTATCAATATTTATGCAGGCTGCGCTTATTTTTTCGGTAAGCGCAGCCAGTGTCGTTTAGCCATCCTGCATACCGGTTTAGGTGTTACTCCTCAGGACACCTGAGTATTTTTACTCTCCCGACTTTTTTGCCAAACCTCCACACTGGGCTCCAATGACGGTACCCTGCTCATGGGTGTATTACCGGATTTAAGAAGTAAGGATCTTTCACCATACAGGCACTGCTTTGTGCCGATCATGACGAATCAGGTAATGACTCAGGTAAACACCAGGACTATGAACGTACATACCAAAATTAACCCAGTTGTGTTCCATAAAATCCGTGATTACGTGTACACCACGGCGGGCATTATTATTGGGGCAGATAAAACCGCGATGGTGACTGGGCGCTTGTGGCGTCGTTTGGAGTTATTGGGGCATAAAGATTACGAAACCTATTTTAGTTATGTATCCAGTGCGGCCGGTGTGCAAGAGCGCAACACCATGTTGGATTTGTTGACGACCAACGAAACCTATTTTTTCCGCGAGCCGGCACATTTTAATTTTTTGCGCGATGAAATAATTCCGCAGCAGGGTCACCGTAGGATGCGCGTCTGGTGTGCAGCGGCATCGACTGGCGAGGAGCCACACAGCATCGCGATGGTATTGGCGGATACCTTGGGTAAATGCGATTGGGATATTTTAGCCACGGATATTTCCGGCAAAGTATTGGAACACGCACGCACGGGTGTGTATCGCGCAGAGCGCATTAATCACATCCCGCAGGATTATTTAAAAAATTATTGTCGCCGTGGTATTGGTGAATACGAGGGAATGTTGGCGGTAGTGCCTTCGCTGCGTTCACGCATTACTTTTGAGCAGCACAATCTTTTGCACTCGCGTAAAACCAACGAACAATTTGATGTTATTTTTTTGCGCAATGTGTTGATTTATTTTGATAACGTAACAAAACAAAAAGTGATCGAGAATATGCTTCAGTCACTGCGCCCAGGTGGATGGTTAATTCTGGGACATTGCGAAAGTTTGCAGGGGTTGAACCTTGGCGTCAAAGCGATAAGCCCATCGATTTATCGCAAACCCGCCACAGATATGCCTGCATTTACGCGTGTCGCGAGTTAAGTAGCACTGTTGGATCGCGCGCAAATGATTGCGGTTAAATCAATGTAGTTATTATTCTCCGCATCTCGAAACCAGTGAACGACATATGATTTTACTTAATACCTCTATCAATCAGATGCCGCCGCTCAGCCTACACGACAATATTCAGCAACAAGGCGTGATGGTGGTTGACGATAGCAGTATGCACAGGTACAGCGCGCATTTGTGTTTGCGTACGTTTGGCATTGGCCAGGTTTATGAAGCGGCCAATGGCAAATTGGCGCTTGAACAGCTCGCACAACTGCCACAAATGCCGGCGGTGATGTTGCTGGATTTGGAAATGCCGGTAATGGACGGCATCGAGGTATTGCAGCAGCTCGCAAAGCTGCAAAAAAAACCGGCCGTTGTACTCGCCAGCAGTTCCGATGAAGTTTTGATTAGCGCTGTGGCAACCATGGCCGAAGCATTGGGGGTGAGTTTGCTCGGCGCGTTTCGCAAGCCGGTTAGCCCTGCTGCATTAGCTGAAGCGCTCAACAGTTATAACGCGGGTGTCTGCCGTTTGGATCAGGTAGATGCTCCGGTAGAAACCGATATTATCCAATTAAAGTCGGCACTGGATCGCGCGACCATTCAGGTGTATTACCAGCCGAAAGTCGATCTTGAGAATATGCAACCGGCAGGCGTGGAAGCACTCGCGCGCTGGAAGAATCAGCAGGGCGATTGGGTTCCGCCGGGCGTGTTTATCCCGCTGGCAGAAGAGCATGGTTTGATTGGTGATTTGACGCTCTCGGTCCTCGAGCAAGTATTGCAAGACATGAATCGCTGGTGGGATCAGGGGCACTATATTCCAGTGGCTCTTAATCTCTCGGCGAAATCGCTCGCCGAATTTAATCTTGCCAATGAAATTATCCAGCGTGTTATTCGGCAGGGAATTCCCGCGCACTATATTACATTTGAAATTACCGAGAGCGCGCTGGTCGTTGATTTGCCCTCGGCCTTGGCGACCATCAGCCGTTTGCGTTTAAAAGGTTTTGGTATTTCGATCGATGATTACGGCACCGGTTTTTCATCCTTGCAGCAGCTGTCGCGCTTCCCGTTTTCAGAATTGAAAATTGACCGCTCATTTATTCAGGATGCACCGGAGCGGCAATACATCCGCAATATTTTGAAATCGGCTATCGAAATGGGTCAGCGGTTGGGAATTAATACGGTTGCGGAAGGTGTAGAGACGGAAGCCGAGCTACACTTGCTCAAAAGCCTGGGTTGTAAACAGGCGCAGGGCTTCCTGCTAGCGCGGCCCATGCCTGGGTGCGAGCTGATGGGCTGGGTCGAACAGGATTCGCAACGAAAACAAACCATATGCCAAAAAACAACATCAAGGTAAACAAACGCTTTTCGATTTTCTCGCTGGTTAATCCCACCTTGTTATTAGCAGCACTAGCGATAGTGCTGCTCCTTTTTTTTACCCTGTTTTCTTTACGCCATATTCATACCAGTCAGGAGCGGGTTGTTCACGATCACCTGCAAACCTCACTTAATTCATTTTCCGAATTGATCAACACCTGGGAGCAGCAAAACCTTGCGGCGCTGCAAGTGCTCGCGCGCTCGGAACAGGGCAAAATTTTGTTAAAGCAGGCGTTGCTGGAGCAAGGCGATAATCCTAAAACGCAACAGGCATTACACGATTGGCTGTATCCCATTCTGGTGGTGATGGGGTTCGATGGTTTTTTTGTGGTCAATCATGCGCGCATTATTGTGGCGGCAAACACCCAGTCCTATATCAAACAGCCGGTCATGCTGCCGGAAAGCAAAGAGGTGCTGGATAAAGCGCTGGCGAACCAACCGGCAATTTCCCGCCCGACCCTCGCAGTGCGCGATTTGGATAGCCCGCGCGGTATTGTACCTGCCGGTTCATTGATGCAAAACATGTGTGTGCTGTTTGAATCAGAAGTGACTGCGTCTGGTTATTTTTGCTTGCGGTTTAACACCCAGGCGAGTTTTTTTCCGATCTTCCTAAAAGCACGCACTGGTAAGTCGGGGGAGATTTATGCCATCGATAACCAGGGGCGTTTTGTTACACCTGCACGTTTTGATTCGCAACCTGCGCGCATTGGCAGCCAGGTGCGCGTGCCTGCCACTGAGGCGGGCATGGGGGAGCTAACGGCGATGACGGTCAATCTCATCAATCACCAAAGTAGCTTTGTGGACATGGGCTATCGCGATTATCGCGGTGTACCTGTCGCCGGTGCCGGACGCTGGATTGATGACATGGAGTTGGGCGTTGTTATCGAGCAGGATTTGGATGAGGCAATGGCGCCTTACTTTGCCTCGCGCAATATTGTGATAGGGCTGAGCCTGAGTGCCAACCTGCTTATTGTGGCCTTGACCGCGACCGCAATTATCAACCGTCGCCGTTTGGCCGTGCGCGAGGGGCGCTTTCGCTCGCTGTTCGACAATCTTCCCGCCGCAACGCATATGACCTCGGTCGATAATCGCTTGCTGATGGTCAATCCGGCATTTTGCAATCTACTTAATCTCGCCCGTAGCGAAGTACTTGAGCGCGATATGCACAGCCTGCCAACGCCTGAATGGCTTAAACCTCTTTTTCTGGCAGAAGAAAAAGTCGGCGCCGACTCCTACTGGAAAGATGTAATTTCAGAATTGCAGCACCCGGATGGAAGTGCTCATTACTACCGTATTTTGCGCTTCCCCATTATCCATACCCAGGGGCAGAACCCGCAGGCGATTACCTGTATCTGGGTCGATGTTACCGAGCGAATAGTGGCTCAGCAACGTATGGATGATGTCCAGCAAAATCTGGAACTCATTATTCAGGAGCGCACCCACGAATTAATGTCAGCTAAAGATGAAGCGCTCGCCGCTTCGCAAAGCAAGGCAGAATTTCTGGCCAATATGAGCCATGAAATCCGTACACCGCTCAATGCAATTATTGGTCTTGCACACATCGCACTCGCCAGTAAGCCTGAAGCTAAACAGCGCACCTATTTGGAAAAAATGCGCGACTCAGGCGAACATTTATTGCAAATCATTAATGATATTTTAAATTTTTCGCGCATGGAGGCCGGCAAACTCTCGCTGGATAATAGTGAGCTGTCGATTCATCAACTCATCGATAAAACCGTTGATTTGGTGTGGGACAAAGCTGCAGCAAAAGGCTTGCAGGTCAATGTAAATATCGACCCGCAAATTCCGCAGGTGCTGATGGGTGATTCGCTCAGGCTGGGGCAGATTCTTATCAACTTTTGTGCAAACGCGGTGAAATTTACCGATCAGGGCAGCATTAGTATTCGTGTAACCAAAGTTCGCGACTGGCAAGAGCGCGTTGAATTATTATTTGAAGTAGAAGATACCGGCATTGGTATTGATGCCGACAAAGTGCAACGTTTATTCCAGCCTTTCCAACAAGTAGATTCCTCCAGCGCCCGTCGCTTTGAAGGTACAGGTTTGGGGTTGTCCATTTGTAAAAATCTTGCCGATTTAATGCAGGCGCGCATTGATGTAAAAAGTTCCGAAGGGCAGGGCAGTTGTTTCCGCTTGCGTGTACAGTTGGAAAAAAATCTGCAAACATCCTCCCCTAATATCTTGCAAGCAGATAACAATTCCAAAACCCTCGCACCGGTTAGCTGCAATGTATTGGTAGTAGAAGATAATTTGCTCAATCAGGAAATCATTGAATCGCTACTCGAATCCATGGGCGCGCAGGTTTTTTGTGTTGGCTCTGGTGCGGAAGCTATCGCCACGATCCAAAAAGAAGCAGGCCAACAAAAAACATTTGATTTGGTGTTGATGGATATCCAACTTCCCGGCATGGATGGTGTTGAAGCCACTGCGCGTATCCGTGAATTAGCCGAGGGTAAGCGCCTCCCTATAATTGCGGTGACAGCAAATGCGTTACCGGGTGACAGGGAGAAGTATTTAGCAGCAGGATTGGACGATTATTTATCCAAACCAATAGAACCTGCGCAGTTGCATCGCGTATTGGAGCAATGGGGACACAGCCACCGTTTGGCCGAGGATCCGATACCCAAAGCCAGCAGTGTTGAATTTCTTCATAATGGTGGTATTGATACCGAGCGAGCGCTGCATAACTTAATGGGCAATGAAGTGCTTTATCGTCGTTTGCTTGAACGTTTTGCGCGTGAACGCGTCGAATTTCCAGTGCAACTGACGCCTTTGCTGCAAGCCAATCCAGCGGAGGCGCTCAATCAAGTACATTCGCTTAAATCCCTCGCAGGCAGCTTGGGAATGAATCAATTAGAAATTATTTGTTTTAATCTGGAGCAAGAATTGCACGCAGGTGATTGGCAACAGGAATCGGTCGATAGACTCGGGAGTGAAGTAATTTCTATGGTGGAATTAGTAACACTCGGGTTGGGTTTGCAACACCACTAATAAGATAGGAGTCGTACTATGCATACACTTATGGTTTTGGTTGCTGGATTTGTTTTATTGTTTTTTTGTCAGCTGGTTGCACGCGCTTTTGTTGGCGAGGGGGTAAACCCTATGGTTAAAGCCATGCTGATATTTATTCCGCTCTGGTTTATCGCGTGCGCTACTAATATGTGGGTTGGTATTAATCATGCCGGCTATACATTTCTGCAGGAGTTGCCAATCTTTGTCCTCGTCTTTGGTATTCCTACCGCTGCGGCGTTGCTCACATGGTGGCGGCTCACGCATCTTTCCAGGAAATAAGCACTGCTATTAAGAAAAAAAGCAGCGACCCAGGAAAATAAAGTCGTCATGCATTAACTCGCCGACCAGCGCGAGTTAATGCGTTCACTTCTTGTGTTGCAGATTATTGCGGTGCTTCATCTTCACCGGGCAACATGACCATCCAGCCAACACCAAATTGGTCAGTGACCTGGCCATACAGCGGCGACCAAAAAGTTTTCATCAAGGGCATATCCACTTTGCCGCCATTGCTGGCGAGCGCGTTGAAAATACGATGAGCTTCAGCTTCATCTGCAAGGGTTAATGTAAGGCGAAAGCCGCTGAATTTTTCCACATCATTGCAGCCGTCCGACGCCATTACACTCACATTGCCCAGCGTAAATTCGGCGTGCATTACTTTCTTATCAAAGCCTGCTTGTAACATGCCTTCGGGCATGGCATCCGGGCTTTCATTGAAACGAATCAAAAATTTAATTTCTGCACTTAAATGCTCTTTATAAAATGCCAAGGCCTCATCGCAGCGACCGGAGAAAAACAAATAATTGCGCACATCCACTTTTTGCATGGCAAGGGTTTGGCGCAGGGCATTTTCATGGGCAGCGGCTTTGCCATCGACATCGGCAGCAGCGAAATCTTCCAAGGTATAAAAGGTGCGAATTTCAATATCGGAATCTTCATCGTCCATCGGGCAGGGGCATTTCTTCACCCACTCAATTGCCTCTTCCATAGAGCTGACATTCCAAATCCAATATCCGGCAATCAACTCATTGGTTTCCGTGAAAGGGCCGGTAGTGACAGTGCGCTTATCGCCACTGAACCTCACGCGAACACCTTGGCTGCTGGGCTTTAAACCATCGCCGGATTCCATAATGCCGGCCTTTACCAAATCCTCATTGAATTTACCCATTGCCGTGAGCAGGGCTTCTGTGGGCATTTTGCCCGCTTCAGAGCCGGGGGATGCTTTTACCATGACCATCACTTTCATCGTATTTCTCCTTTATCAGTACATGTAAATGGATGAGTTGGGGTGTTATTAGTTATCAATAGCGCTGCTATCGATAACACTATCCAATAGTCGAAGCTGGAGATTGCAATTCGACAGCGCAGCGATAAATTTTTGGCGGATAGCAAATTAAAGCCCGGGCAGGAGCCTGAACACGTCATTGGCGTGGGAGACGAGATAGAGCAGGCAGCCAATACATCCACCCACGATCGTGCCGTTGATACGGATATATTGTAGATCCTTGCCAATATTCAGCTCGATCTGGTGTGACATCTCTTTGCTGTCCCATCCTTTCACCGTATCGCGAATATGGGTGGTGAGAAATTGGGCGAAATCCGGAGCCATTTTTTTGGCTGCATCTTCCATGTGCTGGTTGAGCGAGTTGCGTAAATCTGCGTCTTCAGACAAGGTTTTTCCCAGCCATTCACCGGTAGCGACAATTTTTTTGTGCAATACCGATGCGGGATCAGCGCAATCACGCTTTAACCAATCTTTCAAGTCGCGCCATAAACTGCCCATATAATTATTAAAGGTTTCATCGTTTTTCAGGTAGCGTTTTATCTCTTCTGCTTTTTCAAAAAACTCAGGATCGGTTTTTAACCGTGCAATAAATTCGTGAGTAAAGCGGTCAAAATTAATTCGGATCGGATGCTCGGGATTTTCATTGATTTCATTCAGCAAGCGACTCGCTGCCTTAACGGCAATGTCTGCACCGTTTCTGCCCACCCAACCGGACGGTAATATTTTTTCAATGACCGGATGTTCGACTTTAAGCCAGTCGATAATTCCCTCTGCAATAAATGCCTGGGTATCTTCGTCTTGCAGTACCAATGCAAATTGGTTGATGCCTTCATTCAAGAGTGCCTGGTGGCGTTGGTTTTTGGTGAGCGACTCCAACAAGATGCCAGCGGACTGGGATAAATCGGCTTTATCCAGCATGGCGTGGATAGCGCGCAGCATAAATTTTTGCACGGCCGCATCCTCAATAAAATCGAGCATGCCGCCAATCACTTTAACAATGTGTGTGCCTAGCTGGTGGGTGTTATCCGGTTTGCTCAACCAATCTGCGGTTTGTTGCGCAGGATTATGTTTTCGAATAAGTGCGACAATGGAGTCGACATCGAGAAATTTTTCGCGCACGAAAATTGCCAGGTTGTCAGCAATTTTATCTTTATTTTTGGGAATGATTTCGGTGTGGGCAGATACCACCGGAATAGGGACGCGCTTAAATAGCGCTACCACGGCAAACCAATCGGCCAGTGCGCCAACCATGGCAGCTTCGGAAATGGCGCGCATTAAACCTACCCACCATTGGTTGGTGGGTAAAAATAGCGTCGATACAAATATGAGTGTCGCACCAGCAAGAAAATACAGCGCGAGATGTTTACTTTTTTTCAGCTCAAGTTCTTTGGTCATAAGCAACATACTTCCTGGTGAGTGCCAGAGTTCAGCCCAAGCCACAGCTTAACAAAACAGAGCGGTATTACACTGAAGAGTGATTATTGTGGTGAAAGTTCGGCATGCCATGAAATTGTGGCGCTGCCTGCAGTTTCATTAACGACCTGCTGTGCAAACAACTCGGCTTGTGTCGCTTCCAAGCTGATATTGAGCCGAACCTGTGTCGCATAATCTACCGCCAAAATCTGCCCCTGAAATTGGTTAACAATATGGCGGATTTTGGTTTCGCGCGCAAAATCCACCTGTACACTCAACTCCACTTTCGGGCTAACCTGGATCAAGCTCGCGCAATTCATCGCGGCAGACACAGCACTTGAATAAGCACGCACCAATCCGCCAGCGCCCAATTTCACGCCTCCAAAATAACGCACGACCACTGCTAACGAATTACCGGCCTCCCGTTCGGTAAGCACATGCAACATCGGCTTGCCCGCAGTACCCGAAGGTTCACCGTCATCGCTAAACGCCTGGGTTTGTGGCTGCCGCGTGTTACCAATCACATAAGCCCAGCACACATGGTTGGCGTCGGGGTACTGTTTGCGATAGCCATCCACAAGCACCATCGCCTCATCGCGTGATTCAACCGGATGAAGGAAAGTTAAAAACTCGCTGTTCTTTTCTTCGGTGGCGGACTCAACAGCATCTGCAAGAATGGTGTAATGCATAACAGGCTCAACAAATCGGATCAGTGCGTAAGTATAGCCGGTGACCTCCAAAGCTTGTGACAGGAAAAATGGGCTGCACAGGGGGCTGGGCGGCGCTTATAAAAACGCGAGGTCTATAAAAAATAAGAGTCCACTAAAAAATAGTGTCGATATGTTGATAGTATTTGCGATGAGCAGGTCAAAGTGTATTAACGGAAATGTAAACGTGGATGGTGGTAGATAATTGAATATGGAAAAAACTAAATCCCGGTCATTAATTCGGATGGCCTACGCCGCATTGGCAGCAATAGCGTTAGCCTTAGGCGTTATTGGCCTATTTCTGCCCGTCATACCCACGACACCTTTCGTGATTGTTGCTGCTTGGGCAGCCGCCAAAGGTTCACCCAAGCTGCACTATTGGCTTTGGAATCACCCGCAAATCGGCCCGTTGTTACACGCCTGGCACACCAAAGGCGCAGTACCGCGCCGCGCAAAATGGTTCGCCTGTATAGCGATGACCATAAGCTGGACCAGCCTGTTTGTAATGGGAACGAGCGCAATAATATTAAGTGTTTTAGCTGTGCTGTTTATCGCTGTATGTGTTTTTTTAATTACGCGGCCAGAGCTGGACCATTAATTTATTTTTTAAACGCACACCAAATAAAAAACCCGATCATTTCTGATCGGGTTTTTTATTTGGAATTTGGTGGAGCCGGGGGGATTTGAACCCCCGTCCGCCAGCACTCCATCCTCGGCTCTACATGTTTAGGTCCGTTTATTGATTTAACGCTTATCAGCCCAACAGGCAGGACGAAAAGCGCGATCCTGTAGAGTTTTAGCAGCGCCACCCCAGGCAAGCTTTGCTGCGATCCAGTTCTATATGACGGGCTCTAGCGCGGTACTGGCACCTTGTCAGAGACCGTTAGCAGCAATTAAGCTGCTAAAGCGTAAGAATCGTCGTTTGCGACTATTCAAGTACAGCTTTGGATTAACGTGATTGGCTGTCATCACGACATGCACCTTGGGCTTTGTTACCAGCGTCGAATCCAAATCGACCCCGTTCGCTGACTCGAAGGGTTGTTCTTGCGATCTTCCCACGTCCAGTAGCGAGTGCGGCATTCTACCTCTATTACCAGCAGGAAAGCGATACCGCTGTAACCTATATGGCGGCAGTGCGGGCTTTTACAAGCGAAGCGAGCGAGTAATTTTTAGACGGATTGTTTATAAATAGTTAAACAATGTTGGTTGCGCTGAATTATGAAGAATAAAAAAGCTGGCAATTGCCAGCTTTTTATCATGCGGAGATCTATTCGTTTTTATTCATCGCGATAGGGTGTAATCGTTTGGATACTGCCATCGGCATTGTGCGTGAGCGGCGCCATCTTCACTGAACGCAGATGAGTGATGCCTTTCGACAATACCGAGTCGTGATAGAACAAATACCATTGACCTTGATATTCGGCGATGGAGTGGTGAGTCGTCCACCCAATAACGGGTTCCAGGATACGGCCTTGATAAGTGAATGGGCCGTAGGGATTATCGCCTGTCGCGTAACACAAGAAATGTGTGTTGCCGGTGGAATAAGAGAAATAATATTTGCCGTTGTACTTGTGCATCCAGGAGGCTTCAAAGAAACGGCGATCGTGATCACCGGCTAATATCGGCTGGCCGTTTTCATCGAGGATTTTAATTTCGCGTGGCGTCTCGGCAAATTGCAGCATGTCGTCGCTCATGCGCGCAACGATTGGCCCGAGTGCGGGTTCATTGTCTGCGGGTTCGCCGCGACTTGCGTCGTATTGATTGTTGCGATAATTCTGCAACTGACCGCCCCAGATACCGCCGATATACATGTAGTAACTGCCATCGCTATCTTCGAATACTGCAGGGTCGATGGTGTAGCTGCCTTTGATTGCTTCTGGTTCAGCCTTGAATGGGCCGATAGGTGAATCGCCAACTGCTACGCCGATTTGGAAAATATTGTCTGCGCGCTTCGCCGGAAAATATAAATAATATTTTCCATTTTTATGTGCAGCATCCGGTGCCCACATTTGGCGTGTGGCCCAAGGCACGTCTTTTACATGCAGGGCTACACCGTTATCGACAGCGGGGCTATCGGGCGAGTCCAACGAAATAACGTGATAATCCTCCATCCCGAAATGATCGCCGTTGTCATTAAACGGAATGCCTGCTTCGATGTCGTGTGACGGATAAATAAAAATCTTGCCGTTGAACACATGCGCGGATGGGTCGGCGGTGTAAATGTGTTCAACCAGCGGTTGGGAAATCGCGCGGGCTTTTAAATCGGCGATGACTTCAGGGGCTAAGGTTTCTTCAGCGGCCATAACAATGTCTCACTTTCAATTTCAATAAAACTACACAATGTAATTGGAAATTATTTACCTGCGGCTTTACGGCGCTCATTCAAATCGGCTTCGATTTGGGATTCCTGTTTTTTGTTAATTGCATAAAAGAACATACAACCAACTGCCATAAAGAATGGCAGCGACGCAAATACGCTCACGCCGGTTTTAATGCCTTCAATGGTTTCAGGATTTTGTTGCGCCAAACCTGCCTGGTATCCGTAGTGGGCGAGCAAGCCTGCAACCAGTGAACCACCAATCGTCAATCCAAGTTTCAGGCCGAGAATCATCGCCGAGAACACCATTGCCGTTGCGCGGCGATTATTTTTCCACTCGGAATAATCGGCTACGTCAGCGATCATCGCCCACAAAAGTGGAATGGTGACGCCGTAGAAAAAGCCGTGCAGGATTTGCGATACGAACACAATGCCGATGCTTTCAGCCGAATAAAATTTGAATGCGAACACAAACACGGTGGAGAGGAACAGCGCTATAGCAAATACATTGCGCTTGCCAAATTTGTCGGCGAGGTTTTTAGAGAAACCAATACCGATGATCATCATGATAATGCCGCAACCATTAAACAAACTGAAGGTTGAAGTAGGCGCATCTTTTGGCCATTGGAATTCAGACAGGCCAATGCTGGTAAGCACGCCGTTAAGTCCGGCGATAAAACTGTTGAAGCCGATATCATTTAAAAATTGGGCGAGGTGCGCTTCACTCAAATAATTTTCAAAATAATAAATATACATGCCGCCTTTGAGGGCGAGAGTAACGAATACCAGGATGGTCACGGTCAGCATCACAATCCAAGGCAGGTTTTTAAGCAAGTCGTTCAAGTCCTGCGCGATGCTACTGCGTGCTTCTACTACGGGCAGGATGCGCTCTTTGGTGGTGATAAACGCGATCAAAAAGAAAATAGTGCCGGTGATGGAGAAGAGCAGCATGGTGTTATGGAAACCAACGGCTTTGTCGCCATCACCGAGAATCAATACCAACGGCAAAAGTAATACTTGAATAATAAATTGCGCCACCATTACTGCTACAAAACGGTAAGCCGACAAACTATTGCGGTCAGCCATACTGCCGGTGAGTACGCCGCTTAATGCAGAGTAGGGCAGGTTGTTCGCGGCGTAGATCACCAGCAGCAAAATGTACGTGACAAAGGCGTAAATGACTTTGCCATTTTCATCAAAATCCGGGGTGCTGAATGCGAGCAGCGCGATCGCGCCAAACGGAATCGAAGTCCATAACAACCAAGGGCGGAATTTACCCCAGCGCGTGTTGGTGCGGTCGGCGATGATACCCATCACCGGCGTAAAAAAAGCACCAAATATACCTCCAGCGGCCATGATCATCGCGGCCTTGCCGGGCGATATGCCATAGACATCGGTGTAGAAAAAGGCGAGGAAAGTTACCAGGGTTTGGAATATCAGGTTGGCGGCCAAGTCGCCAAGGCTATAGCCCACTTTCTCTACTACAGAGAGTTTTTGCGCGTTTTGTTGAATCATTGAGGTGTCTTCTTATTGGATATTGGGGTTGTTTAATCAGCATAGCAGTCTATGCAGACCATCTCCCCTGAGGTCAGGACAAGTGCTCGTGTACAAGTCGGCGATAGGATCGCTTAAAGGTATCTTATAGTCAAGATGTATATAACTTTTGAGGGCTACACTTGTTTGGACGACGTACACTTAATAGGCTGGGTTCAGGGGGGAGCCCCTCCCAGAAAAAGAAAATAGGCAGTCAACTAGTACCACTAAAACTCAGTAGTAAATAATCCTTTGCGGTAATTTCAAATGGAGCGAAAACATGCAAGAGCAAATCCTTAAATCTACTTATGCAAGCTTTCAACACGGTGCGATCAGGTCAGATGGCAAACTTTTCGTTACCGACAGTGAGGTTTCTTTTGAACCTTTTGGCAAAGTCTTGAGTTTGGGGCCTTATAAATTGAATCGACATTCTATTGCAAAAGTGGAGCGGTGTACGGGTAAGGCTGGTGGCATTATGCCGATAACCTCCGACGCTATTCGCATTACCTTGTCAAATAATGATAGTTACGAATTCATTTTGGCTAACCCCAAGGAGTGGATTGCTTGTTTGGGTTACTGACGCTTCAAAAAATTGGTGCGTCGCTAGATATCCAATTGGATATCTAGCGACGCACCATGCATGGTAACCAGCAAATCCCTTGGCTATTTCAGCTAGGGGGGGCTGGAGTCTAACCGATCATTTGCCCTAGGGTATTAGGCGTTTGATCAATCATTTACAAATTACACGCTCAAATAACGCTGCACCAAATCATCATTTAGGTTGGCAATTGGACCGGTGGCTACGACGCTGCCTTTTTCCATAATAAAAAAATCATCGGCAACGCGGCGTGCAAACGGCAACTTTTGCTCAACGAGCAGTACGGTCAAACCCAATTCGCGGTTTAGCTTGCGAATGACTTCACCAATATCGCGCACTACATTTGGCTGGATACCTTCGGTTGGCTCGTCGAGAATTAATAATTTGGGATCGAGCACCAATGCGCGGCCAATGGCTAATTGCTGTTGCTGGCCGCCGGATAAATCGCCACCGCGTCTGTGCTTCATTTCTTTTAGTACGGGAAACAATTCATAGATCAGACCGGGAATAAAACGTGATTTATCTTTGCGTACGCCCAGTGAGATTTTTAGGTTTTCTTCAACGGTCAACAAGGGAAATATCTCGCGGCCCTGGGGTACAAAGCCAATGCCGCCACGTGCACGGTTTTCAGTAGAGAGTTTATTGATGTCATAACCGTTTAATTGAATTGCGCCATCGCGTACTGGCAATAAGCCGGTAATGCATTTCAGTAGTGTGGTTTTTCCTACGCCGTTGCGGCCGATCAAGCAGCCGCATGTACCTTCTTTTACAGTGAGCGATAAATCCCATAGGATATGGCTTTGGCCGTAGTATTGATTGATGTTCTTGATGGTCAGCATGATCTGTTTGTCCCGATACTATTCGTCGCTTTCTATTCGCCGGTTTTTATTCGCCAAGGTAAACTTCAATCACTTTAGGATCATTTTGAACTTGATCCATAGTGCCTTCGGTTAATACCGACCCTTGGTGTAATACTGTCACCTTACGTGCAATAGAACGCACAAATTTCATATCGTGCTCCACTACAATCACCGAGTGTTCACCCGCGAGCGACAATAACAATTCAGCAGTCTTTTCAGTCTCTTCACCGGTCATGCCTGCGACGGGTTCATCCACCAACAAAACGCGTGGGTTTTGCATCAGTAGCATGCCAATCTCCAGCCATTGCTTTTGGCCATGGGAAAGCGAGCCTGCGTTTTTGTAGCGGTGCTCTTTCAAGCCAATCTGAATTAATACTTCATCAATACGATATTGTTGGGCGCTATTTAACTTTTGGGTGAGTGTCCACCACACGCGTTTATCGGCAGCGGTCGCGAGCTCCAAATTTTCGTACACACTGAGTGCTTCAAAAATAGTGGGCTTCTGGAATTTACGGCCTATACCACCTCGTGCGATTTGATGCTCGGATAATTCGAGCAAATTAATTTGCTGACCGAAAAACACGCTGCCTTCATCGGGTTTGGTTTTGCCGGTAATCACATCCATCATGGTGGTTTTGCCGGCGCCATTAGGGCCGATAATGCAGCGCAGTTCACCCTCATTAATGTAGAGATTTAAATTATTCAGCGCGCGAAATCCGTCAAAGCTAACGCTAATACCTTCTACATAGAGAATGGTGCCTTTGGTGGTATCAAGCGGCGCGCCAAAGTTAGGGTCTGGCTGGCCAAGGGTGCGGCGGGCCTGTGAAAAAATATTCATTACACAGTCTCCTTGGCTGCACTGGATTCAGGCGTTGTGCTTTCAGTTGCCGTTAGTTTGATGGGTGTTTTTTTGGTGCGATTAAACAGTCCTACCAGACCCTTCGGTAATATGAGCGTAACAATTACAAAGAGTGCACCCAGTGCGAACAACCAGGTTTCCGGCGAATAAGAGGTAAAAATAGTTTTGCCGTAATTCACCGTAAAGGCGCCCACGATTGCACCAAACAATGTACCGCGACCACCGGTTGCTACCCACACCACCAATTCAATTGAATTGAGTGGAGAAAATTCGCCCGGATTAATAATACCTACTTGCGGTACATACAAGGCACCGGCAATACCGGCAAGTACTGCAGAGAAAACAAATAACCAGAGCTTGTAGGATTCCACTTTATAGCCGCAAAAACGGGTGCGGCTTTCAGCATCGCGAATCGAGACAATAATTTTCCCCATACGCGAAGTGACGATATAGCGGCAGGCGATGTAAGCAATGATCAACATAAAACCTGAGGCCAAAAACAGTGAGATGCGAGTGCCGTTAGCCGCGATCGGGAAGCCTAAAATGTCTTTAAAGTCGGTGAGGCCATTGTTGCCACCAAAGCCCATTTCGTTGCGGAAAAAGGCGAGCAGCAATGCGTAAGTTAATGCCTGGGTGATAATGGAAAAATACACACCGGTTACGCGCGAACGGAATGCCAGCCAGCCAAATACAAACGCAAGCAAACCGGGAATCACGATTACCATTAACAAGGCAAACCAGAACATATCAAAACCTTGCCAATACCAGGGCAACTCTTTCCAGTTTAAAAACACCATAAAGTCGGGAAGGATAGGGTCACCGTATTGCCCGCGCGGGCCGATTTGACGCATCAAATACATGCCCATCGCATAACCACCGAGCGCAAAAAAGGCGCCGTGGCCGAGCGATAAAATTCCGCAGTAGCCCCAAATTAAATCCACTGCTAATGCAAGCAGTGCGTAGCATAAAAACTTCCCGAGGAGTGTCACCATAAAAGTAGACACATGTAGCGACGAAGTTTCCGGCACGAGGATGTTGCAGATAGGTACCAGCACCATGGCGAGTAGTACCAACCCCAGCACAATCATGCCGCCGCGATCACTGAGTAATAAACGTTGGGTTAACATTTGATTCTCTCTTTAGAAATTTTTTGGTTCGTAGGTTGGAGTGGGGCGCGTAGGCTGAGTTTGCGAACCCCAACATGATATTGTTTCCGAATAAACCAAAATTAATCCGCAGCCGCTCTGCCTTTTTGCGGGAAAATTCCCTTGGGCCGTTTCTGGATAAACAAAATCAGCAGTACCAAAACCAATACTTTGGCGAGCACCGCACCCGCATAAGGCTCCATAAATTTATTGATAATACCGAGCCCCATAGCGCCAACGAGTGTGCCCCACAAATTGCCTACGCCACCAAACACCACGACCATAAATGAATCGATAATATAAGCTTGGCCGAGATTGGGGCCGACGTTAGTGAGTTGCGAAAGGGCTACGCCAGCGATGCCCGCAATACCGGAACCCAAACCAAAGGTCATGGCATCCACCCAGCTTGCACGCACGCCGACTGCGCGCGCCATCGCACGGTTTTGTGAAACGGCGCGAACTTTTAATCCGAGTGTGGTTTTTTTCAAAATCGCCAGCAAGGCAAAAAAAACCAGCAAACCAAAAATAAAAATATATAAACGGTTATAGGTGATGGAGAGCACCGGGTTGATGACCAGTGAGCCGCTCATCCACTCGGGCAATTCAACTGCGCGGTTCAGTGGAGAAAAAATGCTGCGTGCAGCCTGCTGCAAAATCAAACTGATACCAAAGGTGGCCAGCAATGTTTCCAGTGGGCGGCCGTATAAAAAACGAATTACGCCGCGTTCAATCGCAACGCCCACCAAGCCTGCAACAATAAATGCAGCGGGAATCGCAATCATCAGGCTGTAGGCAATTTGGTTGGGGAATAATTGTTGTACTACCCAAGTCACATAAGCGCCGATCATCATTAATTCGCCGTGCGCCATATTGATGACGCCCATCACTCCAAAGGTGATGGAAAGACCAATGGCGGAGAGAAGCAATACCGAGCCGAGGCTTAAACCAAAGAAGATATTTTCGGCGAGGCGAAATGCAGCAATGCGGTCTTCGATTGAGTCCAGCGCTAACTTGGCTTGCAGTTTTACTTTTTCATCCGCATCGTTGGCAGCAATTTCGGTTAATGCCGTGCGCACTTCCTGTTGCAAGCTGCCGCGCAAAATCGAAATGGCGTCCAGTCGTACTTGTTGTTCGCTGCTTTGTAAATTCATCAGGGCTACAGCAGAGGTGATTGCAGCGCGCACGTCTTCATCCGGTTCGGTTTTTTGGCGCTCCTCTAATAGCACGATTATGTCTTCATCTACGCCATCGGCGATCATGCGGTTAACCGCATCCAAGCGAGTAGAGGCATTTTTATCATTTAAATTCAGGGCTGCGAGCAGGGTGCGCAATTGGGTGCGCATAGCATTATTGATTGGAACGCGTTTTAGCTCCTCAGTACCTGAGGTAATTTTTTCGCCAGTAATGGCATTGGTAAATGTATCTGCAGCACCAGCGATAGCGACCAAGGGATCTTCTGCTTTGGTGGCGTAAAGCGAGCCTTGCTGCAGCGCAGAAAAAATAGCGGCGACACGAGCATCATTAAGCGTGGCCAATTTTTTCGCAGTCTGCGCGCGTTTGGGCAGGCTGCCTTGGGTCAATGCTTTAACAAGGCCGTCGAATTCTGGTTGGGATGTTTCAGGTGGAGTAGTTTCAGCTGCGGCAGTTTCGGCAACGTTTGCCGGAGGCGTAGCAGTCGGTTCAGTTTCTTGCGAGAAAACTGTGATGGAATAGCAAAGCGATAACAGCATTATCAACAGCACTTGCCATTTGCCGTGCGGCTTTATCAAAGTTCGCATAGTTTTGTCTCGATTAACGCAATAATAAATAACAGCAGGAATATTTTTTTTATATTTCATCCCGGGTTGTGCCCGGGATGAAATTTATTTCAGGAGATTTTACTGCGCTGCAGCACCCAAACATTTTTTGGTTTTGGTGTTGTAGTTACCGCACTTCAGTTTGATCCAATCAGATTCCAAATCTTTAGAACCTTCGAGGTAATCAGACCATGCATCGCCTGGAACCAGGCCATCGGTTTGTGAAACAGTGAGGAATTGGCCGTCTTCCTGAATTTCGCCAATCAACACTGGTTTGGTGATGTGATGGTTGGGCAACATTTTGCTAGTGCCACCAGTCAAGTTCGGTGCTTCTACGCCGATGATGGCATCAACCACTTTATCAGTATCAGTAGTGCCTGCTTTCTCAACGGCTTTCACCCACATATTGAAGCCAATGTAAGTTGCTTCCATCGGGTCGTTGGTGACGCGCTTTGGATTTTTGATAAACGCTTTCCATTGCTTGATAAACGCAGCGTTTGCAGGATTATCTTCGCTCATGAAGTAGTTCCATGCCGCCAAGTGACCAACCAATGGTTTGGTGTCGATACCGGAAAGTTCTTCTTCGCCAACCGAGAAAGCAACTACGGGAATATCTTCAGCGGTAACTTTTTGGTTGCCGAGTTCGCGGTAGAAAGGCACGTTTGCATCACCATTGATGGTAGACACTACGGCTGTCTTTTTACCGGCTGAACCAAAGCGCTTGATGTCAGACACAATGTTTTGCCAATCGGAATGACCGAATGGGGTGTAGTTGATCATGATGTCTTCTTGCGCAACGCCTTTGGATTTCAAATAGGCTTCAAGAATTTTGTTGGTGGTGCGTGGGTACACATAGTCAGTACCGGCCAACACCCAACGTTTTACTTTCATTTCTTTCATCAGGTAATCAACGGCAGGAATTGCTTGTTGGTTTGGCGCTGCACCTGTGTAGAACACGTTGCGTGACGATTCTTCACCTTCGTACTGCACCGGATAAAAGAGCACGCCGTTTAATTCTTCGATTACCGGCAATACAGATTTACGTGATACCGAAGTCCAGCAACCGAAAATTGCAGCCACTTTATCTTTGGTTAACAGCTCACGGGTTTTTTCTGCAAATAACGGCCAGTTTGATGCCGGGTCAACAACAACGGCTTCGAGTTTTTTGCCGAGCAAGCCACCTTTTTTGTTTTGCTCCTCAACCAACATCAGTACTGTGTCTTTCAGTGTGGTTTCTGAAATCGCCATAGTGCCGGACAGCGAGTGAAGTACACCCACTTTAATTGTGTCAGCGGCGGCAGCGCTAAACGATGCGATGGTTAAGCCGCAGGCGATACCGAGTGCCCCGACATGTTGTGCTATCTTCTTCAGCTTCATGGGTCTGTCTCCTGGATAATGTAATGACTCAGTGGTTTCGTAATGCATGGTGTTATCTGGTTTTATAAGCACCATTTTTTCCGGTAACGCCTTTAACGCTAATCGTGGGTGACAGGTTTTTCTTCCTTAATCATTTCTTATGTGCTTTAGTCATAAAAAATGTTGTCACTCTGTTTTTAAAATCGTGCGCTCTATTTTTAAATTTTGTAGCTAGTTTGGATTCTGTTGCTGCGCTTCATAAAGCATGTGCAAGGTAATTTTTCGTACTTCTGCCTTGCTTGCTTCTATGTGGGTTTTTAAATAACTTTTTACCTCTTCAGCGCGCCTTTCCATAATGGTGCGCAGGATCTTGGCGTGCTCATCGTAGGTGGCTTCTATGCGATTGCGCTGGGTAAAATCGATCCGGCGAATAATGCGCAAACGCTCCGTAATTTCGTGATGGATACGCGCCATTTCGGTGTTGCCGGTGGCTTCTATTAGTTGCTCGTGAAATCGTTCATCCAACGCACACACACTGGGGCCGTCTTCCAGGCGATCTTCCGGTTTAACCAGCCAGATACGTTTTAAATCTTCCAAATTCGGCGCCGGTTCCATTTCACACAGTTTTTTTACGGCAGCCAGTTCGAGCACGATGCGTACATCATAAAGCTGTTCAAATTTCATAAAGTCGAACGGCTTTACTTGCCAGCCGCTGCGAAAAGACACTTCAACAAACCCCTCACGCTGCAAGCGCGCGAGCGCTTCACGCACGGGGGTGCGGCTGGCGGCAACACGTTCGGCTATTTCGTTTTCGCTAAATCTATCGCCCGGCAATAACCGAAAAGAAAAAATATCGTCTTTAATAGTTTGATAAATTCGCTCGGTCAAATTCACACGCGGTTCATCGGGTTTCTTTTTGGTTTTGTCGTTTTTGATTAATTTCATAGTGTTGCCCTGGATTTAATTAATCCAACTCTAATACCAATAACAAATCTCCCGCGTTCACTTGTTTTCCGGGTGTGCAATGAATCGCGCTGACTTTTGCAGTGCGATCGGCATACACTGAAAATTCCATTTTCATCGCCTCTACAATTAACAGGGGTTGGTCAGCTTCGACTAATTGACCTGGCTCAACCAACAATTTCCAAATGTTGCCGCTGATATCGGCGGTAATAGGATGGCCATCAACTTCGATTGCGCCAGCAGATACTTTTACTTGCAGAGCGGCATCAATTTGTTGTTCTTCATCCGCTTGCCAGAGCGCCACTTCTTTGGTGAATGCGGCTTGCTGTTTGGTTTTGAATTCAGCAATGCTGTCAGCGTTGTCTTGCAGGAACTGTTCGTGTTCCGCGAGGCTGAAATAACTTTCCTCAATGCGCAGATTTAACCTGCCTTCGCGGAAGGCTTCACGTTGGGCTGTGAGTTCTTCTTCAGTTACTTCGTAATAGCGCACACGGTCAAAGAATTTCAGCAGCCATGGCTCGCCATCTTTGAATACCGGATTTTTCAAAAATTTATTCCAGATCGGCAGTGTGCGCCCGACCAACTGATAGCCGCCGGGAGAATCCATACCGTAAATACACATGTACACTCCGCCAATTCCTACAGTGCCTTCAGCGGTGTAGGTGCGCGCGGGGTTGTATTTTGAGGTGAGCAGGCGATGGCGCGGGTCAACGGGAACGGCGCAGGGCGCACCGAGGTACACATCGCCTAAACCTAATACCATGTAGCTGGTATCAAACAGGATTTGTTTGACTTGCTCGACCGAATCAAGGCCATTAATACGACGCATAAATTCGGTGTTGCTCGGCAGCCATGGCGCTGTGTTGCGTACCGATTGGCGATAGCGCGCTACTGCGTCCAGCGTTGCGGAATCTTCAAATGCCATGGGCATATACACGATACGGCTGGGCACTTTGGTATCGCGCGCATCGCCGAGGGTTTCTTCGATAATTAATAATTGATTAATTAAATCGCGCTGGTGAACAACGCGGCTGTCGTAATTAATTTGCAGCGAGCGAACACCGGGTGACAATTCAATCACCCCATTTATTGGTGATGCTTTTAATGCTTCCATCAACGCGTACACACGCAAGCGTAAGCTCAATTCAAGAATGTTATCGCCGTACTCCAGCAGAATATATTTGTCACCTGCCTGACGATAACTCACCAGCGGGCGGCTACCTTTTGGTGGTAGTGATGCGACTATACATTCGGAAATGGTATTTTCCGGTTTAACAATCGGAATAGGTAATACAGCGGGTTGTACGCTTAAACTTTCAATCGCGCGGTCGATCGATAATTCCATCGCGAGCGCAGTATCAAAACTCAAACGCTTGAAGCGAATTTTATCGCCAGGTTTTACCTGGCCGACTTTCCACAGTTCCGCTTTAACAATTGTCACCGGGCATACAAAGCCGCCGAGGCTGGGGCCGTCTTTGGTGAGGATTACCGGCATATCGCCGGTGAAATTAATTGAGCCAATGGCGTATTCGGTATCGTGAATATTGGATGGATGTAATCCTGCTTCGCCGCCGTCGCTGCGTGTCCAGGTTGGTTTGGGGCCATTTAGGCGAATACCCAAGCGGTTGGAGTTGTAATGTACTTCCCATGCGGTAGAGAAAAACATTTCAATCGCTTCGGGCTGGAAAAAATCCGGTGCGCCGTGCGGGCCATAAAGCACACCGATTTCCCATTCATTAGGGCCTTCGGTTTTTAAAAAATAGGGCGGAATTAATGCAACAGGAGCGGCGGAGGCTTCATACACTGGTGCAGGTGTAGTGCAAGCGGCAATCTCCGGGTTGCTGATAGGTAGCATATCGGTTGCGCGCAAAGTGCGTCCGGCGTGGCCACCAAATTGTCCGAGTGCGAAAGTGGAACGGCTCCCAAGGTAAACAGGTACATCAAAACCATTGCGCACCGCAAGGTAGCCGCGGCAGCCTTGATCCGCTTTACCTATTTCCAAAATTTGTCCGGCTTTTATCGCTACCGGTTGCCAGAAAGGCACTAATTGGCCATCAATTTTTGCGGGGGATATTGCGCCAGTCAGTGCAATAGTGGCATCGCGATGGAATTTTAATTTCGGTCCGATAATGGTGTATTCCAACGCGGCCGCACTTTCATGGTTGCCCACGATGCGATTGGCTAAACGGAATGCGTAATCATCCATTGGGCCAGAGGGTGGAACACCTATACTCCATAAACCAACGCGACCGGGATAATCCTGCACGCTGGTGTAGGTACCGGGTTGCAATACTTCAACGACGGGTGCTTTGTATTCAAAGCTGGCGAGTTTGTTGGTTGCTACATCGCCGCTGCCGAAAAAATCCGTCGCAATAATTTGACGCAGATAATCGAGATTGGTCGCGATGCCTGCTGCGCGTGTTTCATTCAGCGCAGTTTTCATTTTGCTGATGGCATCAGCGCGGTCCTTACCATACACAATAATTTTCGCAATCATTGGATCGTAGTAGGGTGATACTTCGGTGCCGGTAGAAACCCAGGTATCGATGCGTGCGGATTCAGAAAATACCACGTCGGTTAATACTCCCGGCGATGGCTGGAAATCGCGCACCGGATCTTCCGCGTACAAACGTACTTCAATTGCAGCGCCTTTTGGATTGATCTCGATATCTAATTTTGGTGGCGTACCGGCAGCGGTGAGGATCATCCACTCAACCAAGTCCACGCCGGTGCAGGCTTCGGTAATTGGGTGTTCGACTTGCAGGCGCGTGTTTACTTCCAGAAAGTAAAATGCATCGCGCGCGGCATCGTAAATATATTCAATGGTTCCGGCGGAACGATAATTAACGGCTTCCCCTAAACTTTTGGACGCAGCTAATAATTTATCGCGCGTGGCAGCAGGCAAATTGGGCGCGGGGGTTTCTTCAACCACTTTTTGGTTGCGACGTTGCAGTGAGCAGTCGCGCTCGCCGAGTGCGAGCACATTACCTTTGCCATCGCCAAAAATTTGTACTTCAACATGACGGGCGTTATCGACAAAGCGCTCGAGGAACACACCGCTATCGCTAAAAAAGTTTTGCCCCAGGCGCTTTACGCTTTCATAGGCCGCTACCAACTCATCTTCATTATTGCAGCGGGTGAGGCCGATGCCTCCACCACCGGCGGTGCTTTTGAGCATCACCGGATAGCCAAGTTGTGCAGCAGAGCTAACCGCCTCTTCAATTGAGTTTAATAAACCGGTTCCGGGGGTGAGTGGTACGCCAGCTTTTTCGGCGATCTCACGCGAGGTGTGCTTTAAACCAAATTCGCGAATTTGCGCAGGAGTAGGGCCGCAAAAGGCGATACCTTCGGCTTCACACTTTTCACAAAAGCCAGCATTCTCCGAGAGAAAACCATAACCGGGGATAATCGCTTGTGCGCCGGTTTCTTTTGCGGCTGCGAGAATTAAATCCGCTTTCAAATAACTTTCTGCCGCCGTATTACCGCCAAGGCAAATTGCTTTATCACAAGCTGTGACATGGGCAGAGTTGCGATCGGCATCGGAATAAACAGCAACCGATTCGATACCCATTTTTTTCAAGGTTTTGGCAATGCGCACCGCGATTTCTCCACGGTTGGCGATAAGTACGGTCTTCAACATGATTCTTCTCCGGCGGTAATTTTTAAATTACTTTTGTAGGGATTTAATGTAAGCGCGCCATCCACCTAAATGGGTGATGTCCGTTGCGCCATTCACTGCTGCGCCCTCACAGATAAAACCTTTCACTTCACGACCATCGTGCAAACTCAATGTGCCTATTCCGAGTGGTGCAGGAATCAGTGCGACAAAACTGCCGAAGTGCTCAACGGGCACATCCCATAACTCCACAATAATTTGCGCACCGTCGATGGCTCCATCGATGCTCGTGTTCATGCGGATTAAACCGGGTTTAGGGGGCGTGGTATTCGGCAGTGCAAATAAACGGTAATTGCCAGCGGTAAACGTGCTCTCAACAAACAGGGCATTGCGCTCTTGCAGTTGCACATTGAGCGGCATACCCGTTAAGTGCGCTCCCACGACCGCGAGGCGGACATAGCCTTGTGGGGGAGTATTTTTTTGCGTGAATTCAGGAATTGGTTTTGCAGTAGCACCCAGGGTTAATGCTGTTCCGCTGTGCCATTTTTTTCCGAATGCAGCGAGGGCTGCGTCTTGCCATGCGGGCGCAATCAAGGTGATACCAAAGGGCAAGCCATCTGCACGCATACACGCGGGTAATGCAAGTGCAGCGCAGTCAGCGAGGTTTACAAAATTGGTGTAAGTGCCGAGTTGGCTATTGATTGTGATGGGGTCTGCGTTGACTTCCGCAATAGTCGGGTGGCGCGGTGAGGTAGGCACCAGTAGCGCATCGAAACTGCTCATCAACATTTGAATCCTGCGTGCCAGATCTGCACGTTGGTATTCTGCATCGAAAGCATCGGCAGCAGAAAATAGTGTGGCTTTCTCTACAATCGAACGGACGACATCATTCATATCTTCCGCATTGCTTTTCAAAAATTTTCCAATCGCTGCGTATCGCTCTGCTACCCAAGGGCCGCCGTACAGTAATTGCGCCAGTGCAAACATGGGTGTGAAATCCAGTTCAACCAATTCCACTTCGAGTGCGCGCATTTTTTCGAGTGTGCTCTCCCAAGCCGCACGCATTTGTTCATCGCCAAACCAGTCGGGCGAGGCAGGGATTGCAAAACGTGGTCGCGCTGGAAATTGACGTGCGACGGTAGGTGCCCTGCGCGAATAGCCATCGTCGAGATCAAATCCCTCCATTACCGACGCAACCAGCTCTGCATCGTCAATCGTGAGCGAGAAAATGGAAACGCAGTCCAGGCTGCGGCAGGCAGGGACGACGCCGATAGTGCTGAAACGACCTTTGGTAGGTTTCAGCCCCACAATATTGTTGAAGCCTGCGGGTACGCGGCCGGAACCGGCAGTATCGGTACCTAAACTGAAGGGCACTAATCCGCGCGCTACTGTCGTGGATGAACCTGAACTGGAACCGCCGGATACGTAAGCTGGATTAAAACTATTGTGCACAGCGCCATAAGGCGAGCGGGTGCCGACCAAGCCTGTGGCAAATTGATCAAGGTTGGTTTTGCCCAGTACGATCGCGCCCGCTTTTTTCAGTTTGGCTACGGTGGTGGCGTCGGCCTCGGCAATATAAGTAAATGTGGGGCAGGCGGCCGTGGTAGGCAGGCCTGCTACATCGATGTTGTCTTTTACCGCGAAGGGGATGCCATAGAGCGGCAGGCTGGCCGCATCGCCCAGCGTTTCCAGTGCGCCGATTTGCTGGTCCAGCTCCGCGGCCGAGACAATGTAAATCCAGGCGTTATCGTCGCTGCTCAGCTGCGCCCGCAATGCTTGTAGCGCGGTGCGCGCTACCAAACCCTTGCTGCGATATGCCTCAAGCCATTCGTTAATTGTCCAGCCTGTTGTGATGTGACCTTGAGCCTGCGCCATTATCGTTCCTGCGTTTTGATTTCGAATACAATCTTGGATACAAGTTTGTATTCAGCAGAAACTGTGCCAATTGAAATTGGCCCGTTTAATCCTTCCATGCAACAAGCACAAAACCGTTGTTATTCAATGAGTTAAATGACATATAAAAAGCGGAGTGGAGTCTGTTATACAGGGCTTTTAGATCGGGTTTTATGCGCTGAAGTTGTGCGCGAGATTTTCGTTCGGGAGCTAAATTGGTGCGGCAACAAGGGGGCGATAAACTGATGTAGGGGATGAAACTCGGGTTAATGTAGAATCAGGCGCTATGAGTAGTTTCTAGATAATGGAGCGGGTATGAGTGGCGTTCGGCATGTAATTTTGGCTTTTTTAACAGTTGCTTTGATTGGCTGTGGAGGCGGTGGCTCGTCTTCTGGGGAGCAGGTTAGCCAACAACCGAGTTCCAGTAGTGCTCACGTGGTGGCATCTAGTAGTTCTTTAAATAAATCTCAGTCTAATTTCTCCGTTAGTTCTCAAGGGAGCTCTGCTAGTGGTCTTAATCCTATTCAGTTGCAACCTGTTACCAGAGAGAACACTCCTTATTTAACTGCGGCAGTATTTAATATTTTCGATTTTGTAGTCTTTCTTTATCAGGAGCAATCAGCCTTGCTAGCAGACATCGAATTGCTTTCCGATGGTAGCTTCAGCATGAATTGCGATAGTGGAAAACTGACCCTAATTGTTGAGGGTGCGAAAAGTAAAATCACTATGAATTATGATGATTGTGTGCAGGATGGAGCTTTTGCTTCTGGGCGATGGATAATTGAGATTCTTAATAGCGGCGTTGCTGAGCCATTCAAAGTGCAATGGCATTGGATTGATTTTAAAACATATGATCTTGCTTGGCCTGACGAATATGAGCAGCTTAATATTGATGCGTTGTACACAGGGAAAGTGAAGGCCTCATACGATAATGATCAGCAATTTACCGTTAGTTTTAATGGTCAAATTTATGATTCAACGCAAGGTTCCTTGGAGGTCGAAAAAGCCAGCTTTTCACTTGGATATAGCAATTTTAGGGATGATTCTATTATTTATAAGTTTGGTGATGGGGAGTCCTATTCAGGTCGCATTAATTGGGTTGGTAAGGGGGCAGCCGATTTTAACTACAGCAATGAAAAAGTATTTAGCCTTAGGGGCGCGACTGCTGCCACAGGGTTCGCAACACTAGCGGATGGATTGAGACTAACTTGGGATGAGCAAAATGACGGAGTTCCTGAGGCGCAGTTATTTTATAGCGGTTCTGAGAAAACCGATTTATCTGAAATAATATTTAATGGGTCTAATAAAATAGAACTTTCTGGTAAAAATAACGAAATATTCTATTCCCTTCCAAAGTATATGTCTCGCGGTGAAACCTACACGGTTGATATTGGTGATGCGTTAACCCATACATCTTTATCCTTACTCGATTTTGATGTGAAGGTTGATGGTCGCAGTGATCCTAATGGTGACTGGACTCAGCCTGAAGCTGGGAAGTTCGTATTCTCTTTTCCAGACAATAGTGAAGATCAAACATATAACTTGGTTTTCTTTGCGCACGATACAAGTGGAAAAAATACTTACGAAATTCCTATTTCTTTTTTTGTGGGATCTGATTTTGATCAAGATGGTATTCCTGATCGGTACGATGACGATGATGATAACGATTCTGTAGCAGATGTGTTGGATGGATATCCTCTTGATAATACAGAATCGGCAGATACAGATAATGATGGAGTGGCTGATAATCAGGATAGTGATGCGGATGCAGATGGGGTCCCTAATTTTGCTGATGCAAATCCGTTGGATGGATCTAACTGTTTATCCCAAGCTTCCTGTCATGCATACAGTTATAGCGGGCCATTATTTTTGGACAAAAATGGAGTTCTTTATTTCGAAGGGTATTTATCTAAACTAAACGTTATGGAATCGCGTACCTATGTTCCACGTTTCGACTCAAACGCCGGAGAGTTTATGACTCCTTTGCAAATGCCTCAGGGAACTTTAGGTCGGATGTTGTATGAAGCGCAGGGGCATAAAATATATTTCGATGTTAATAAAAAAATAATTTATACCATGGATTTGTTAACGCAGAAATCCTTATCTTTTTTTCAAAGCAATGAATTTTTTGCAATTGAATATGTTGAACCTAATCATATTGTTATTGGTCGCCAAGTCTATAATGGATCTGATGGCTTATATATTGAATCCTATAATTTCAATGGGGGCTTGATTTCTTCAATGCCTGCAAACGATAGGCTATATCCTGTTATTCCCTATAAATATGCAACCTATTGTAATTCTGCGCTCACTTCAGGATTGAGTGGGAATTTATTTTTGTACACCAATACTATGGAGAATACATGCAGTAGTTATTCTGTTGGGGCGAGAAAGATCTCTACTGATGGTAGTCGTATCTATCGTAGTGATCATCCTGCAGGCAACGGGATTTATTCTATGTCCGATGGGAGTTTGCTGGTGTCTATCCCATCATTTCCTCGATTCTACTGGGTTGCTAATGGTTATGTTTTGCATGATCCAAATGTGACTCCTCAAAAAATTGAGTTGTATGATGAGGCAGGATCTTTAATACAATCATTTTCCATTCCTGATACTGAGTTTTTTTTGGGACTATATACAACTGATACTCGTATAGTTTTGCGAACAAGTGTTTCTGAAAGCGGACGTAATAATATTCGTACCTTTGATGCAGCGTTATCACTACTGAATACTCACGGCTACTAACTTATGACCATGAACTGGAACCAACTCCTCTGCGCCGAGCGCTTGGGGAATCGCAGTGCGAAACATGAAGAAGGGCGTTCACCGTTTCACTCGGATCACGACAAGATTATTTTTTCCGGTGCATTTCGCCGGCTTGCGCGCAAAACCCAAGTGCATCCACTGGCGACCAATGATCATATTCATAATCGCATGACCCATAGCTTGGAGGTGGCTTGTGTCGGGCGCACGCTCGGTATTCGCGTGGGGCAGGCATTAAAAGATAAGGGCGATTTGCCCGCGCATATTTGGCCAACCGATATTGGCGACATAGTGCAAGCCACTTGCCTGGCGCACGATATTGGCAACCCGCCATTTGGTCATACTGGTGAGGATGCCATCCGCAACTGGTTTCAAAAAGAAGGCGCAGAATTTTTAAAAGATTTATCACCTTCCGAACAAGATGATATTCGTGTGTTTGAAGGTAATGCGCAGGGGTTACGCGTACTAACGACATCGGAGTATCACCAGTTTCATGACGGCATGCGCTTAACCTATGCAACGCTGGCATCATCGATTAAATATCCATGGACTTCTTCTCCAACTGTATTGGGGCAGCGCCCCAAGGATGCCAAGTACGGCATTTTTCAATCCGAGTTGGAACATGTACATGAGATCGCCCAAAAAACCGGTTTAATTGAATTGGGGCGCGATTGGTATTGTCGCCATCCATTGGTGTATTTAATGGAAGCGGCAGACGATTTTTGCTACGGCATTATCGATTTGGAAGACGGTTTGGAAATGGGGATTCTTAACTGGAATGAAATTTACGAGTTATTGCACCCCATTATTGCGGACTCTGCACAAGTGGCGGAGTTAGAGCGGTTGCTAAAAAAAGTGAACGATGGGCGCAAGCCGGCCTTGGTTCGCGGAAAAGTAATTGATGCATTTATCAATGCGGGTACTGCCGCTTTCATCAAGCATCAGGACGCATTCCTACGGGGTGAAGTGCAAGGCGATTTGATTTCCTTGTGTGACCCGACGGTGAAGACGGCTGTGCAAGCAGCAAAAGATTTGGCCAAGCAAAAAATCTTTAATCACTCGCGTAGAGTTGAGTTGGAAATTGGTGCCTATACGGTGATTGGAACCTTGCTTAATACAATTTGCTCGGCAGTTTATGCATCGCTCGGTGATGCATCGCAAATGACGTATAAAGATAACCGGGTGATGGCATTAATTGGTGAAAACAACTTTCACCCGGATGTTGCCAAACGCGGTGAAAATTATAAATATTTGGCGTTGATGGCAGTGATCGATTATATCAGCGGTATGACCGATAACTATGCGACTAATCTGGCCAAGCAATTTAACGGAATGGGTTACTCACAATACTAATCACCAGCGGCCCGTCTCTTTATTATCGTTCAATAAAAAATCCCGGCTAATAACCGGGATTTTTTATTCTGGTGATTATTTTTTTGCGGGGAAGGCAAAAAAGACTTTTGTTGCTGCTATACCAATGCCTTTACCCGGCTCTGCACCGGTTTCATTAAATCCTGTTGTTTCATAGGTTGTACCGGTAATCACTAAGCCATCAGTTGATATGGCCTGCCAGGCTTGTGCTTCTTGTTCGCGATCCAATGCCGCCTTTTCCAGCGATAAGTCATGGAACTGCGTAGTGTAATCACTATTAATTAATGCTGCGTTAAAGTAGGGGCAGGGAGTAGTGATGCACACTATGCCAGTGCTGGTAATTTTCAAATAGGGACCGACAGGTGTGTTTTTATTTGCACCGACCCATGCGCCATTGGCAACCAGGGTTTTTGTACGGGGCAGTACGGCGCCTGGCGTGGGTGAATTAATCACTGCACCACGCAGCAATGCTTGCTCGCTTTGAATAGCAGTATTCAGTTCCGCAATTTGTTTTTCGGTTAATCCCAGGCGTTTATAGTTGATGTAGGCAACATAGATGCTGTTAGGTAATAATGCGGCGTTCTGGTATGCCTCATCTTCTGTTTGCAATTGCAGTGAATACTGATTTACCGGGGTTAAAAACCATCCTCCACAGATTGGGAATGTGCATTTGCGATAATCAGGTTTGACAATATATGTCGTGTCTGTCGGTTCAGGGCTAATAATTTTTTGCGCATTAGCGCCAACGCTCAAAAATGCGATGCAGAACGCTGTGAGTATCGAAATACGTGTTATGGCACGAATGATGAAAGGAATGATGAAAGAAAGTTGCGTGTTCATAGTAGTAAGTCCTGTTAGTAGTTTGAACGATAAAAATCCCTATGCGCAAGGCATAGGGTGTGTGTACACCTATACTGCCTAGTGCGCGCTTATATTAAACGTTGTTGATTTTTTGTGATTGCTGATTGCCAAGCTGGACGACAACCTTTTGTAATAAATTGTTACATTGCGGTGAATTTCCAAATGCAATGATTATCGAGTAGTAAGGGGAATTTTTTGAAAGCGAGTTTGCCGTCCTGGATTTCCGGTTTATGTGTGTTGCTGGTTGTGCCTTTCTTTTTTATTGGCGGGCCTGATGTGTTTTCATCGACGCTGGTTATTACAGTGTGGAATTTTGGGCATATTATTTTTTTCACCCTGTTAATGTTGTTAGTGCAATCCTTTAAACCTTTGGATCGCTGGCAGCAATGGCTGTGGGTGACGCTCATAGCACTCCTCTTAGGTGTATTGATTGAATATTTGCAGCATTTTGTAGGGCGAGAGTCCAGTGCAGATGATGTGTTGCACAATATGCTGGGAGTTTGGCTGGGGCTATTTTGGGGGCAAAGACCAACGCGGCTTGTGTGGGCACTACGGTTCTTAAGTCTGGCCGTTTTCTCTCCCTCTTTATGGCTACTCATCGCAACTGCTGTGGATGATGTGCAGATGCGTCATCAGTTTCCGCAGATAAACAGTTTTGATTCACATCATGAAATGCAACAAATCTATGCCAATCCGGCGATCGTGGAAACCAGGCAGGTTGATTCACCAAGTGTTGCTGGCGGGCATGCATTGCAGATTATTTTCGGCACAAAAAAGTATGCTGGCTTTCGTTTGATTGGCCCCTATGGCGATTGGGCAGGATACAGTTACTTAACGATGGACTTTTATAATCCGGAGGATGAATTGCTCGAGATCGCGCTCAGGATTTCTGATCGTAAACATGATAATGGCGTGAATAAATTTGAAGATCGGTTTAATCGACGGTTTCAGTTAACGGCTGGCTGGAATAAGGTCCGAATCGGAATAAACGAAATTCGCAATGCGCCGCTTAAGCGTGAGATGGATATGGATGAAATTAGCGGTTTTGTTATTTTTGTGGAGCAACCGCAGCGGCCGCGAAAGTTGTATTGGGATAATATTCACCTGGAATAACTTGGCTTACAGGTCTGTAACAACCGTATTGCGTCCCGCTGCTTTTGCCTTATAGAGTGCATTGTCGGCTGCTTTAAAGAGTTGCTCTACATTCTCCTGCGTCTTCAAGGTGGCGACGCCAAAACTTGCAGTAATGCTGATTTTGTTGTGCAGGGTTTGTTTGGCAATAAGCTCGCGCAATTTATCGGCTAATGCGCGCGCGCTTTCAATATCGGTATTGCGGCATACCAATACAAATTCTTCTCCACCCCAGCGTGCTAACAAGTCCTGGGTGCGAATGTGCTGCTGCACAATGTTAGATAAGTTACTTAACACCAAGTCGCCAATGTCGTGACCGTATTGATCATTAACTTGCTTGAAATGATCTATGTCGATCATGATCAATGACAATGGTTTGCGGTATTTATGCCAGTCCTGCAATCCCAAACTAATGGCTTCTTCGATACCGAGTCGATTAAACGCACCGGTTAGTGGATCAATTTTGGCCTGGATTTCCAGCGTTTTACTGCGGGTGTCGAGTAGCTCATTGATTTCTAACAGTTCTGATTCGCGGTTGCGCTGGAAAACCACTTCATCTTTCAGTTTGATAATGCGATAGGCGAGGAAGGCTAAAATAATCCCGAGCCAGATCACCATGATTGCCAGATACCAGTCTGCCGTGCTCAAGGCTTGGCCAATGAATTCGACTTTATGTAATTGGAATTGGTGTTTTCCCAAATGCTGCCCGGAACCGGTTTGTACTTCAAAAATAGTGATGTTATCGAATTGCGGGCGACTTAATTGCGGCGGGATTTTATTTTCCAGCACCCACCAGTTGGCAACAAAAAAATCCTTGAGTGAAAACTCGGCCATACCACTGAGCGAGTTGATATTGAATTCAATTTGATTGTACTTGGTGCTCTGTAAGATTTCTTTTTTGCTGTACTGCGGATCAAAATTACGCAGCGAAATACGCACTGTTTGACTGGGACCAGCGTAGTCAAGCCAAATACGCATTTTCTCATACTGGCGCAAGTCTATGCCGTGGGTACGTTCTTTATCGAAGAGCACTTCAAAACCGCACAAGGGATAGGCATAGCCTTCGCGCAAGATGCAGTGCCACCGCAAGTTTTTTTCATCATCCAGATGAATGGTTGAGTTGCCGCCGTTTTCCCGATCATCGTAGAGGTTGAGTGGCCTACCGCTGTCTTTATCAATAATCAGTCGGCGCTCGAGAATTTTTTCTTCACCGGCGATGGCGAAAATAGTGCAGATGACCAGCAGGCCAAGAATAATTTCAAAATATAACCGATTTGCGGGGGTGTGTTGCATGCAGTTTTGGCTCCAGCGGTGGATGCATAAATGCACCTATCGTTCTTATTTTCGCTGTATTCGGATATGTGATTGTGGGTGCAGTGTAAATCAATCCCGCCTTGGGGTGATTGGCTGAAAACTGCAGATAACCGGAGTGCATCCAAGCTGATGGTGATCGATCATAGAAGCTAATTGCATGCACAGCAATAGGGCTACGCAGAAGGATTGGTAAAGATATGAAACGCTGGGGCAATGTAGGATAAAAATCAGCCGCCGATGGGGCGGCGGCTGACAGAATTATTATGAGTATTGACCGAATACCTGAAGTTCAGGTTATTGCTGAGCTGTTTGATTACTGTTTTTTAATTCTATGCTCTATAGTTTTGTACATTAAAAATCCAGGTCGGAAATGTCGTCGTAACCCAGTTGGTCTTTAATACGACGACGCTCCAAACGATCCTCGATTTTGCGGCGCATTTCCAAAGTGTGCTGACTAGCTTCTTTGCCGGTAAGCTTTGGTGTTGCCTCTTCATCATCGGTTTCGATGCTAACATCACTCATCAGGTCGCTATCTGATGACTCTACATCAACTGACATAAGACTACTCCAACATTGACAGAGAGAGGGGGTGGAGTCAGCTCCCCGGGAGGGGAAAATTGACCCGCGCTATTTACCATAGCCCATTTAAAAACAAAAGAAAAATCGCGTGGCTATGGAGAAATTTTTCTTTTTACCTTGTCCCTGAACTGGGGTACAAAGCGCGCCTGTTCTCGTGGTCGTACGCTCGCATCCAACCAACACCCTATTTAAACTGGCAAACAGGGGGCTTCTGGCAGTGACAAAACAACAACCTGAAATAATCGGCTGGCGCGAATGGGTAGGGTTGCCGGAATTGGGCATCCCCGCCATTAAAGCCAAGGTCGATACTGGCGCGCGAACCAGCGCTTTACACGCCTATTACGTTACGCCTTTTGATAAAGATGGCAAGCCGTGGGTGAGGTTTGGCTTGCATCCATTGCAAAAAGATAGCCTCACCTGCATAGAGTGTGAGGCGCCAGTAAAGGATGTGCGCATGGTGACTGATTCGGGGGGGCACCGCGAGCAGCGGGTCGTGATCGAAACCATTTTGCTGATCAAGGGGATTCGTTTGCCTATCGAGATGACACTCACTGACCGGGAGAATATGCGGTTCCGTATGCTGTTGGGGCGCAGTGCCCTTAAACAGGGTTTTTGGGTTGATAGCAGCAAATCTTTTTTACTGGGCGGTAATAAAAACCAGCCAGTGGTGGCATCGCTCTAGGTTGGCGGTGCCACATATCTATTTTTCATCCAATCAGGGTCTATATGAAAATTGCTATTTTGTCGCGCAATCGCCGCCTCTATTCCACCCGCCGTTTGGTGGAGGCTTGCACCAAACGCGGCCATGAAGTGCGTGTGATCGACATCCTTAAATGCTATATCGACATCGCATCCGACAGTCCGGCCATTTGGTATATGGGTGAGCAACTGGAGGATTTTGATGCGGTGATCCCGCGCATTGGAGCATCGGTTACCCACTATGGTTTGGCGGTGATTCGTCAGTTTGAAATGATGGGCGTTTACTGCCTGACCGAATCCATTGCCTTGGGGCGCTCGCGCGATAAATTGCGTGCGCTGCAATTGTTATCGCGCAAAGGAATAGGCCTGCCCAAGACCAGTTTTGCCTACAACGTGCATGACGCCAAAGAGCTTATCAAGCTGGTCGGTGGTACGCCGCTGGTGTTGAAGTTATGTGAAGGTACACAAGGGCGTGGCATCGTGCTCGCCGAAACGCAAAAAGCGGCGGAGAGTGTGATCGAAGCGTTCCGTGAACTGGGCGCCGAGTTTTTGGTGCAAGAGTTTATTAAGGAGGCCAATGGCAGCGATGTACGCTGTTTTGTGATTGGCGATAAGATTGTGGCGGCTATGGAGCGCACGGCGCAGGAAGGGGAGTTTCGCTCTAACTTGCACCGTGGCGGTACTGCAAAAGTCACCAAGTTGACCCCAACCGAGCGGCGTACAGCAATCAAGGCGGCGCAGACAATGGGGTTGCACATAGCCGGGGTGGACTTACTGCGCTCCAGCCGGGGCCCCTTGGTGATGGAGGTAAATTCCTCGCCCGGCTTGGAAGGGATTGAGGGTGCGACCCAAAAGGATATCGCCGACGAAATTGTGATGTTTGTAGAAGAGAATGCTCGCCCGAATGCCAATAAAGTGCGCGGTAAAGGCTAAAAGAAAGAATGAAGATTGGGGGAGCTTTACGCCCCCAATTTCAAGTGTTGTTCCAGTTGGACAACGGTGCCATCGAAATAGAACCGGCCATTGCGGAAATGGTTTTCCAGCTGTTTGGCGGTCATGGGTTTGGCGTAGAGGAAACCTTGCGCCTGGTCGCAGCCTTTGTCGCGCAACCACTCGGCTTGCCGCTCATTCTCCACTCCTTCCGCAACCACCCGCATCTGCATGTTGTGCGCGAGACCGATAATTGACTTGGCGATGGCGGCATCGTTGTCGTCGTCGTGAATATCGTTGATAAAGCTGCGGTCGATCTTGAGTTTCTGGATTGGAAAGCGCTGTAGATAGGCGAGCGAAGAGTAGCCGGTGCCAAAGTCGTCAATCGCGAGGAACATACCCATCTGGTTTAATTGATTGAGCTGGTTGATGGTTTCACCTGCATGCTCCATGGCACAGCTTTCAGTGATTTCCAGTTCCAGGTGTTTTGCTTCCAGCCCTATGTCGTTGAGGATCGCTTCAACTTTGCCGGGAAAGTTCTTCTGGCGGAATTGGCGTGGCGATAGGTTCACGGCGATCTTGCCCACAAACTTTCCTGCATCCAGCCAGATTTTTTGCTGGCGACAGGCTTCGCGCAATACCCATTCGCCAATTGGCACAATCAAGCCGGTCTCTTCCGCAAGGGGAATAAAATGCGCCGGTGAAATCAGGCCGCGGTCAGGGTGTTGCCAGCGAACCAGTGCTTCTACACCCATCATCTCACCGGTTTTTAAATCGACTTGCGGCTGGTAGTAGAGCACCAGTTGTTGCTGTTCCACCGCGCGGCGTAAATCGTTTTCCAACAGCAAATAATTCACCGCCGTGGCGTTCATGCCTTTGGCGTAAAACTGGCAATTGTTTTTGCCCGCTTCCTTTGCCTTGTACATGGCAACGTCAGCGTTCTTCAATAGCTCGTCAGTGTCCATGCCGTCATCGGGAAAAATGCTGACGCCGATACTGACGGTGGTAGAAATACTGTGGCCACTGATTTCCAGCGGGCGGGATAAGGTTGTCAGCAGCTTGTTGGCGACAAACATAACGTCGTCAAGGTCGTGGATACCTTCCAGCACCACCACAAATTCGTCGCCGCCCAAACGCGCGACAGTATCCATATCGCGCACACCTTCGATCAGGCGCATGGCGATGGCTTTTAACAATATATCGCCGGCATCGTGGCCGAGGCTGTCATTGATGTTTTTGAAGCGGTCGATGTCGAGCAGCATCAAGGCGATTTTGGATTCGCTGCGGCGCGCGCGGGCTAATCCGTGATAGATGCGGTCGTAAAATAGCGAGCGGTTGGGGAGTGAGGTAAGGGCGTCGTGGAAAGCCATATAGTTGAGGCGCGATTGCTGTTCGCGCAGGGCGTTTTCCGCGAGCTTGCGCTCGGAGATGTCGGTACCAATGGTGCAGACACCGAAGACATTATTCTCTTTGCTGCGCAGCGGGAATTTCACCATTAAATAGGTATGTTGGCTGCCATCTTTGTGCATCAAATCCAGTTCGACTTCATAGGTCTGCTGTTTGGTTTTGGCGGCGGCATCGATTTCCCACATGGATTGCGCAACATCCTTTGGGTAGACATCAAACACGTTTTTGCCGACAAAACCGGTCTCGTCGATATTGGCCATTTGTTTGAAGTGCTCGCTGGCGAGTACGACATTGCCATCCAGATCCTTGACCGAAATGAGCGCGGGCGAATAGCGCAAAATTGCATTCAAATAGGTTTCGCTCGCCCAAAGTGCCTGCTCGGCGAGGCGAAAGCGCTCAGCTTGCTCCTCGTGATGCCACATATCGATAACTTGCCGCACCAGCAGCGAGCTAAACGTCCACACAGTTTCCAGCTCACTCACCGCTTGTTGCAGCTGCGCCAACTCGCGGGTGGATTCCATGTAGAAGAGAGCGATGGTTTTGTTCTTCTCATGAATGGGATGCAAAAAGCAGGAGTGGGTGCCTTTCTGGACAAAGAGTGCGCCGAGTTGGGAAATGGTTTTATGATCCAGCGCGCAGGCTTGGCCGGTATCAAATACTTGATGAATGTACTGGTGAGGTAAAAACTTCAGGCGGCTAAGTGATGTGGCGATGCCGTTGACAATAGGTTCCTCACCACCGGAAGAGGCGATGGCTTCGACATAAAGGTGGCTGTCGCGTTCAATCACTAATACCGCGCGACTTATGGCTTCTTTGGCTATAACCAATTTCACCAGCCGCTCGGCAATTTGTTTGTGATTCAAGTCGGTAAAAAGTTGCTGGAACTTTTTGATTAACTCTATGGCAGTATTCTTCGACTGCCCTGCATCATTGTTTTGCATAATCGCTCAATTTGGGTGATCGTCGCGCCGTTTAGAGTACCTCGCCATGGAGCCTCCCCCCCATTAACGACGGCGGATCATTATCACTAAAAATCTAATCTTTAGCCGCTCTTCCAGACGGCCAGCATTTCCCAAATTTCTATCGAATCAGCACTTTACAACAAAAATGCCTAGCGGAGCTTGTTTTTATAGGAAATAAGCTGGGAATTCGTTAACTGGATAAAGTCGCCAATAAAATTCTGACAAATTTGGTCCATTGCTGTTTCCAAACTTCCCAGTGCGGCGCGCATTTTGTACAAATGATGATAATTGTGCCAATAATGTAATTACATAAAGACGGCCAAAAAGTGTGCGGTGGAAAAGCGCACTCTAATCCGTGCGAACCAGTGACTAACCGGCGCCAACGCTCGTGCTTGCTCGCGTTTGCCGTATGTTCGCCTAAAATTATTTAAACTCTTTAATGGGTTTTCGGGAGTGCCATATGCGCCATCTTGTTCCTTTCGTGGGTGAACGAAAAGTTGTTCGCGCCGATGACGAGCAGGCGCGCATTAAACGCACCGCGGGCCGTGTGATTGATGAGATTGTGGGCGACGGGAAAGTAGAGAGCAGCTGGGACGATGTGGTGCCCAGTGGCTGGATCGATAAATCCAAACCCAAACCAACAAAACCAGCTGCCAGCACATCAACTGCTGGGCCCAAACCTCAGGTGCCGATAAAGGCCGGCGCTAAAAATGCGGCAATAGCTAAAAAGACTGCTCCGTCAAAACCATCAACTGCTTCAGCACCAATTACGTTTTCTGACTCAGCCGGTATGGATTGGGTTCGGATAAATAATGGCCGGGGGTTGCGAGTCAGTATTTACGGCAACATCGATAACCATTTGCGCAAAGAGTGGACCCGCCTGTTAAACGATACTGAATCGGCTGATGTAAAAGAATTTGAATTTAATCTCAATGAAACTCCGGCATTGAGTTTAACCGGGCTGGGGATGCTGCTGTTATTTAAGGAGCGCAAAGGCTCAGCGCGCGATGCGATCAGATTGTGTAATTGCAATAAAGAGGTTACCCGGTTGTTGCATTGGACCGGTATGGATAAACATTTTGCAATCGAGAATACGCATATCTCTGACATCAAATAGAAATAGAACTGTTAAAGTTTTCATAGAAGATCTTTTCGCATAAAAAAGCCCGACTTAGTCGGGCTTTTTTATTGGGCAGGATTTAATACAAATTACAACGCTTTGAGTGCATCAATCATCGCTTGCATTTGCTCGTCGGTACCTATGGTAATGCGCAGGAATTGGTTGATGCGCGGTTTGTTAAAGTAGCGCACCAGAATTTTGTGGTCACGCAAGTACTGCGCAACTTCAGCGGCGTTTTTATCGACAGGTTCGGCAAACACAAAATTTGCTTGCGATGGCAGTATGTTAAAACCAAGTTTTTCCAATTCACTGACTGTCCACTCGCGCGTAGCGATAATTTTATCGCGGCAGCTTTTGAAGTAAGCATCATCTTCAAACGCAACGACAGTTGCTGCTTCAGCCAAGCGATCCAGCGGATAAGAGTTGAAAGAGTTTTTCACGCGATCCAGCGCATCAATCAAATCTTTGTGGCCAACGGCAAAACCAACGCGCATACCGGCAAGTGAACGGGATTTGGACAGTGTTTGCACTACCAAAAGGTTGGGGTATTTATCGACTAGCTTGATCGCCGTTTCCGCACCAAAATCCACGTAAGCTTCATCGACTACTACAACAGATTCAGTGTTGCGTTGCAGTAGTGCTTCGATTTCAGCTAACGCAATTCCAATGGCGGTAGGTGCGTTGGGATTGGGGAAAATAATCCCGCCATTGGCACGTGCATAGTCAGCGAAGTTAATAGTGTAATCATCGCGCAGCGGAATGGTGTGCGCTTCTATGCCGAATAATTTGCAGTAGACCGGATAAAAACTGTAACTGATATCCGGAAACAGCAGCGGCTTTTCCTGTTGGAAAAATGCCATAAACAGTAACCCCAGAACTTCATCCGAGCCATTGCCGACAAACACTTGTTCCGCAGTAACGCCGTAGTAGCCAGCGATGGTATTTTTCAGCTTTCTGGAATTGGGGTCGGGGTAGAGGCGCAAGCGGTCGATGGCGTCATGGGTCATCAGGTCGATCACTTTTGGCGAGGGCGGGTAGGGGCTCTCGTTGGTGTTCAACTTGATTAAACCATCAATTTGCGGCTGCTCACCGGGCACATAAGGCTCCAGCTCGCGCACCACCTGACTCCAAAACTTCGACATGCTTGCTCCTCAACTGTTGCAGCAAAAAAAGAATGCGCAGTATACGCGTTGAGGTGCGCGGCTCACACCCAGCGTTTTAACAAAATGCTCGCGTTTACCCCGCCGAATCCAAAGCCGTTAGAGATGGCGTACTCGATAGCAGTAGCGCGCGCGTCGCCGCTGACAATATCTACACCTGCTGCCGCTTCATCAGGATTTTCCAGATTTAACGTGGGCGGGATGATCTGGTCGCGCAATGCCAACGCGGTAAAAATCGTTTCAATACCACCCGCTGCACCGAGTAAATGGCCAGTAGCGGATTTGGTAGAGGTTACGGCAATTGCATCAGCATGGCCGAACACGCGCTTGATGGCCGCGAGTTCACCTTTATCGCCAACCGGCGTGGAGGTCGCATGGGCGTTGAGATGCTGGATTTGGTCTGGAGTGATGTCTGCTTGTTTGATGGCCAATTCCATCGCGCGTTTTGCACCATCGCCGTCTTCCGGCCCGGAGGTCAGGTGATAAGCATCGGCACTGGTGCCGTAGCCGACAATTTCGGCAATCGGTTGCGCGCCGCGAGCGAGTGCATGCTCAAGCGATTCGATCACCAAAATGCCCGCACCTTCTCCCATCACAAACCCATCTCGGTCGCGATCAAACGGGCGTGATGCCTTGGTCGGCTCGTCATTAAATTCAGATGATAAAGCGCGCGCTGCCGCAAAGCCGCCGAGGCTCACGGTGTGGATACAAGCTTCGGCGCCGCCACAAATCGCAACATCCACTTCGCCCGCGCGGATCATGCGCGCGGCATCGCCAATGGCTTGTACTCCCGCCGCACAAGCAGTCACGGGTGCGCCTAACGGCCCTTTAAATCCGTATTTAATCGAGACATGTCCCGCCGCCAAATTGACCAGGAACGAGGGAATAGTGAAGGGCGATAATTTGCGCGTGCCGCGTTCATCGGCGGTGCGCACCGCATCGGCAATTGCCGGAAATCCGCCCACACCCGAGGCGATAATCGTCGCTGTGCGCTCCTGCTGTTCTGCCGTTGCCGGTTGCCATTGCGCTTGCTGCAGGGCTTCATCGGTGGCGGCGAGCGCGAGCAAAATAAAGCGATCCATTTTGCGCTGGTCTTTGGGGGTGACAACCGCGTCTGGATTCAATCCTGCTTCCGCATCTTCTTCAAGCGAGGGGACTACACCGCCCACTTTTGCGGGCAGGTCGCTGACGATTTCATCCGGCAAGCGGCGCAGGCCGGATTTCCCCGCCAGCAACCGCTGCCATACCGGCTCAATGCCGCAGCCAAGCGGCGAGGCGATACCCATGCCGGTGATAACAATACGTGTCTGCGCGCTCATTGGTTGCTCCGATTTTTTACATGATGGTCATAATGTATAAAATTATATGATGATCGTCATGTATACTGTCAATCACATTTTCAGCGTGGCCATAGAGCGAATAAGGGGATGGCATGAGAGTTAGCAGAGAGCAGGCGGCAGAAAACCGTGAAAAAATTTTGAGTTCTGCCACTCGTCTATTTCGTGAGAAAGGATTTGATGGCATCGGCATTGCCGATTTAATGAAAGATGCGGGTTTAACCCACGGCGGCTTTTACGGTCATTTCGCATCCAAAGAAGATTTAATAGCGCAGGCCTGCGAGCGAGCAGTCGATGATCTTCTGGCGCAAAACCGCATGCGTTTTGAAAAATATGAGGGCACTGTATACCAGCGCTTTATCGCCAATTATTTATCCTGCGAGCATCGCGATAATCCCGGCAGCGGTTGTTTGATGGCGGCGTTGGGTGCCGATGCGGCGCGTCAATCGCCATTTATCAAACGCGCATTCACGCAAAGTTCTAACCGCTTATTGGCTGCCTTGATGAAAATATTACCCACTAAAAGTGAAGCGGCAAAACGTGAGCAGGCATTGGCAACCTTGGCGACACTGGTAGGAGCCCAAGTGATCGCGCGCGCGGTGGACGATCCAGAATTGTCGCAAGAAGTGTTGCGCGTGGTCATGAAAAAATTGAATTGAATTTATCTTCATTTGCCCGCTGGTTGTGAGCAGCACAAGTTTTATATACACAGATCGGTAATAATTACACAAGGTGTAATTATTACATGCAATTCTCCCCGTTCTTTTCCTCTCTGCTATGACGTATTTGGTCTGGTTACTTTAAAAAATAAAGATAGACAGGTCACATTATTTCGTCCCTGTTAACGGTTGGGTACTCTTTTAGTAAAACTCCATGTTTTCAGTTGTTTACCCATTTTTTACCTGAATTTTTCTGTCGTTAAATAAAAGGTTTTTTATTTTTTTTGAGCGAGCTAAAAATTTATTGGCAAGGTCGTTGCAGTAGTCGCTATGTACACCCGGCGTTAAACCAAAGTTAAGGAGAAGAACATGACACTCGGAACGATTTTATTAATAGTCTTGATACTGATTCTAGTAGGTGCTTTACCGGCATGGCCTCACAGTCGCGGTTGGGGTTATGGACCTAGCGGCGGTTTAGGTTTGGTAGTGCTTATCCTGATTATTCTTTTGTTAATGGGTTATATCTAGTCTTGTTTGATTGTTAATTATTTTATTAATCTGAAAAATGGAGAATTTTATGAAAAATTTCAAATTTTATTTGGTCACGGTATTTTTAAGCTTTTTTGTGGCGATGACAGGTTGCTCGTCAACTTCAACAGAAAAAAGCACCGGTGAATACATTGATGACTCGGTTATATCCACAAAAGTGAAAACGGCATTTATAGAAGATGACGACCTGAAAGCGTCCGAGATCCAGGTGGAAACTTTTAAAGGTACAGTTCAGTTGAGTGGTTTTGTGGCTGAGTCATCTGATATTGGCAAAGCAGAGAAAGTTGCCAAGCAGATTAAAGGTGTTAAAGCAGTGAAAAATGATATTCGTGTGAAGAAGTAACTCACCCGCATTTAATTGCACAGCAATTAAATAGCGATAAAGAAAAAGGCCATAAATTATGGCCTTTTTTTTATGCGAACTTTTTATTGGCTTGCGACCAATAGCGCATTGGCTGATTCCACTACCACTGCAAATGCATCGCGCAATTCTGCTAGCGCAATTTGTTTTAACAGCTCGGCGTCAATACGATTGCCTCTATCGTCAAACAGGTCGCGGCTGGTATTAGCATTGGCTACAACAGTTGCTGAAACGCAGACTGTGCATCAATCGGAAATTCGTTACCCGCAACGCTTAATAACCTACAGTGAAACGTTGTTGATGATGCTGTGGGTGCTCTAGCTCATCGATCAATGCTACCGCGAAATCCTGGTTGGAAATGCGGCTTTCACCTTGCTCGTTAACTAACAACTGCTCGCCACCCAACCGAAATTTTCCAGTGCGCTCGCCGGGTTCGATAAACGCTGAGGGTGATATATAAGTCCAATTCAGGGTTTTTTCTGCACGCAGCAGGTTAAGGAAATCGCGTGCTGCCAATGCAATCGTTTTCCACTCTGCCGGGAATTCGGGTGTGTCAACCAGTTGCACTCCGGGTGCGACTTCCAAGCTTCCGGCGCCACCCACGATCAGTACGCGCCCAACACCCGATGCCTTGATGGCGTTGATCAGCGCGGGCAGGTCCAAACCATCGTGATGCAGCGAAATAATGGCGGCTTCATAACCTGAAAGTTCAGCAGTGACTTGCGCCGCGTCATGAACATCCAGCGCTTTGCTGGTTAATCCCTCTACTGCAGTCAGTTTTGCCGGGTTGCGTACCAATGCAGTTACGTCGTGTTTGCGCGCCAAGGCTTCGGTCAACAAATAGTGGCCGACAAAACCGGTAGCGCCAATCAATGCAATTTTCATGAGCTGATCCTCTTGGGTGATAGTGGTTAATTGCTTTAGTGAGGCCAGTATGCGATGGGATTATTGTGTTGATAAGATGGTCTTATTCGGAATCTGTGTTCAGTTAAAGTGGACAATTGCCATGGCTAATTTATTTGATATCAATCTCAACCGTTTGGTGGTGTTCGTAGCGGTGGTGGAAACCGGCTCGATTACCGCAGCAGCCAAGCGTTTGGGTTTGGCTAAAACGATGGTCAGTACGCATATGCGAAAGCTGGAAGCGGAAATTGGCAGCAATCTATTGGTGCGCACTACTCGGCGGTTACATCTCACCGAGGCAGGAACCCGGGTTTATGAGGCTTGCCAGAAAATCCTGCAGGATACTGAGCTCGCCATCGCCGATGCCAACACCAGCACCCGCCAATTGCGCGGCAAATTGCGCATTTCAACATCGATTGATTACGGCGCCTCGGTGGTGGCTCCGCTTGCGGCCGAGTTGGGTAAATTAAACCCGGAATTGCGGATTGAACTCATCGCCAGCGACCAGCGTATCGATATGGTCGCAGAGGCAATTGATGTAGCGATTCGTATTGGGCGCCTGGCCGACTCCAGCCATAAAGCAGCATTGATCGCGCCGTTTGATGAGTGGTTAGTCGCAGCGGCGGATTTTTTCCCAGCAGGTCTGCCACAGACACCAGAGCAACTGGAGGCTTATCCTTTTGTGGGTTTAAGTGTATTACCCAATCCATTGCACTGGACCTTCACCCGTTCCGGTTTTGCATCCTCCACCCTGCGCTTTCGTGCTGCTTGCATGTCGAATACCTCGTCGGTAGTTCAAGCCGCTGTGCTTGCCGGTGCGGGAATTGCCGTGTTGCCCGATTATTCAGTAAAAAAAGATATAGCTGAGGGACGACTGGTGCGTTTATTGCCTGAATGGTCTCTACCCGGTGGAGGAATTTATGCGGTGTTTCCTGCATTGGTGCAGCGATCGCAAAAAGTGAGTGTTTTTATTGAGGCACTGAAGCAACGGTATAGTTGATGCAACGGAATTAACTCGGTGCAATCTGGAACGAGTTAGGGCGAGCCAGAGCGAAAAGGAGAAAACCCATGCCACGTTTTCCGCAACTGATTTTGCTTGATCTCGATGGAACCCTTTACGTGGGCAACCAGGCCTTGCCCGGTGCAATTGATTGCCTTGCACACCTGCGTGAGCGCGGAGTTGCGCTGCGCTTTCTTACTAACACCACAACCAAATCACAGCGTGAACTCGTTGCGCAAGTGCAGTCGATGGGGTTTCAACTGGATGCGGATGAATTAATCAGTGCACCCGTTGCCGCCAAATTGGAATTGCACAGTTTGCAACGCGCTGTAGATCGCCCTTTACGAATTTGGCCGCTGGTTGCCGATGCGATCAAAACCGATTTCAGCGAATTCGCATGGGATGAAGAACATCCTGATTATATTGTGCTGGGTGATATTGGCGAGCGTTGGGATTTACCGTTAATTAATCGCTTATTTAACGCAATGCACAGTGGTGCCGAATTGATTGCGTTGCATAAAGGACGATTCTGGCAAACCAATAATGGATTAAAACCGGACATCGGGTTTTTTGTTGCCGGGCTTGAATATGTGAGCAGCAAAACGGCGCGCGTTATGGGGAAGCCCAATCGCGATTTTTATCAGCGTGTGTTGGATTCTGCAAAGTGCAATGCGCAAGATGCGCTGATGGTCGGCGATGATATCGATAGCGACGTCGGTGGCGCCCAAGCACTCGGCATTAAAGGATGTTTGGTAAAAACCGGGAAATTTCGTCAGCCGTATTTTGAACAATCCAAAATAAAGCCGGATTATATTTTCGATTCGGTTGTTGGATTAGCAACAATTATTGAGTGACTGGTCAGGGAGTGGAAAACGCTAGTGACTGTACTTTTTTAAGCCAATCAAGCTGAATTATCAGTATGGATGCTGGCAAGTAAACAGATGTTTCCAATTAGTTGACGCAAGTGGTCAAGTTTTAGATTGCATTTCTATTAATAGGAAACCCGTATAACGCTATCGCCCAACGCATGGTTTGTCGCTTAAAAGCGAATATTTATGCACAAATACCATCCATAGTAATTTCTTGTGGTGCAACTAAATGCGCCATTTCAGTGCCAGTTAAAAACTATCGGATATAAAAAATTATAATTAAAAAATTTTCACGATAAAGAAATTATTAAAAAAGCAAAATTTTCTTTTTAAAAATGCCTATTTGCGCACGGCTGCGTGAGTTGCGTGCTGTATTCCACTGGGCTAACGTTAATTGGCATGAAAACAGCAAACCAACTCCGAGTTCATTAAACGACTTTAGTTCGATATAAATGAATTTCAGAAAGAAAAATAAGTCATTTTTCTGGGCTGATTAATAAACTTTCTAAATTTTGTTTTTAGTCAATTTTTTATCAAGTTTCATAGAAATTAATTTTTGTGAATATTTGGACGTTCATCCGTTCCTTTTTATGAGGTGCCTTTATGAGCAAAAAGCGTGAACTCTCAACTGTAATTCAAGCTCTTACATTTGGTGTTTCTGGATTGTTACTTAGCGGAGCATCACCGGCTTTTGCGCAGAGCGAAGCTGCAGATACTAACATGGAAGAGGTAGTGGTGACGGGGTCTGCAATTAAGCGCCAGGAGAATCTTGAAGGCTCATTACCTATTCAGGTGTTTGGACGCGCGGAGTTGGATCGCAGTGGTGTGACCTCTACCAGCGATTTCATTGAAACCATTCCTGCTATGCAGGGCTTTACGACGGCGAGTGATTCGGTCGGGGGCGATGGGGGCGGAGTGCGTACGGCGTCGATCCACGATATTGGTGAACAATACACATTGGTGTTGCTGAATGGCCGGCGTATGGCGCCAGCTGACTCAGGTGGCACTATCGACCTTAAAGCCATTCCCATGAGTATGCTGGAACAGGTGGATGTGCTGACCGATGGCGCCAGTGCGCTTTATGGTTCTGATGCAATTGCCGGTGTAGTGAACTTCCAACTTAAAAAGGAAGTTGAAGGTACGACAATTAGTGCGCGCTACGCTGACCCAACTGAAGGGCAGGGCGAGACACTGGATTTTGATTTGATTACTGGCTTCGGGAGTTTGGCTGAAGATGGCTACGCGCTTGTGTTGGGTTTAAGCCATAACAAACAGGAACAATTGGCCGCCGTAGATCGCGACTTTGCGAAAACCGGCCTCATTACCGTTACGCATCCAGAATTGGGTGGTAAGGGCTTGTTCTTCAACGGTTCTGGTAATGCCATTCCCGGCAATGCGACCGCGACTTTTATTGATGTAACTGCCGTCGATGATCCTGAGACTGATTTCGACGATCGCGAAACCAGTATTGCGTTTAACCCCTATCAAAAAGCGAATGGTACTTGTGCACCGGACAATTCACAGGTCGGCGATACCTGCTTTTACGACTACACGTCCACCATCGAAATTGTGCCTGAGTCCGAGCGCGACTCGCTTTTCCTGAATGGCCATTATCAAGTGAACGATGACTTCACCTTGTTTTCCACCTTGGTTTATTCCGAGAGCGAGATGACCTCTCGTATCGCACCTTATCCAACTGGTAACGTGCCGGTACCGGTGGATTCGCAATTGGTTGCCGATTATGTAGTTCCTTATTTGACGCAATCACAAGCGGACAATCTGATCGGGGTGACTGGCACTTGGCGGGCATTGCCTGCTGATCCGCGCACCACTGAATACAAATCCGACGCCACGCATTTTGTGGTGGGATTTGAGGGCGCGTTTAATGACATCGATTATTCGGGCGCTTATACCTTTGCCGAGAACTCGCAGGAACAAAATTATCCAACCGGATGGTTGCTGCTCGAACCCTTTGTGAATTTGGTGGAGTCCGGCGGATTAAATATCTTTACCACGCCGGATCAAATTACTGATGCCGAAATCGATGCATTAAAAGACACAGTGTATAGCGGCAATTGGGATACGATCGATGTCACGGTAAATTCACTCGAAGGTGTCGCATCCAAACCGATTTTCTCTATGAGTGGTGGTGATGCAGTCATGGCGGTCGGTTTTGATTACCGCGATATGACTTACACGCGCAAAATTTCCGATGCTAATGCCAACGAAGAAATTCTCTTTTTATCCAAAGATACTCCCTACGACATGAGCCGTGCCCAAGCGGCAATCTACACCGAGTTTTTATTGCCAGTGACAGATTCGATCGAGTTGAATGCGTCAGTTCGCTACGACACGATTGATGCGGTCGATTCAAAAGGTGTAGGTACTGTTGGTGAAGATATGGATGACACCACCTACAAGCTTACCGCGCGTTGGGACGTGAGTGATGAGCTTGCGTTGCGCGCTTCCTATGGCACCGGCTTTAAAGCGCCAAGCATGTTGGAAGTGGCGGAACCCATGACCGAGTTTGGCGTTACTTCCGGCAGCTATTTATGTCCGTTCCCTGCGAGTGACCCTATGGCGCAATACTGCTTGCCGGGTGAATTTCAGTCAGCGGTCTATCGCCAGGGTAATGCTGAAATCAAACCAGAGACATCGGAGCAGTACAGTGCAGGCTTTGTATTGCGCCCGGTCGATAACACCAGCATCACCATCGATTACTGGAATGTGCAAATCGACGATGTGGTGGAGCGTTTGAATGAAGAAGAAATTTATGCGAATCCAACGCTTTATCGCGACTTATTCACTACCAAAACCAACCTTGCGACAGGCGATGAAGAGCTGGCGATTATTCAAGGCGCGGTCAACGGCGGTGTGCGCAATGCATCCGGTATCGACTACAACTTCAGTGTCGCGTTCGATTTATCCTTCGGCACACTGACGCCGACACTGGGCGGTACTTACATGCTCGAATCGGAGAGCAGTCTGAACGGCAGTAGTTTGGGTAAATTTGGTGGCGACAGTAAAGTGACGTTCCGTAACCAAATTCGTTTAGGCTTAACGCTTGAGCAGGAAATGTTTACTCATTCTTTGGCGGCCTATTACAAATCGGGTTATCTGGACCAAGCGCAAACGGTCAATATGCTCGATAGTAATGGGGAACCAGATTTCTCTACCGATACTCCAATACAACTCAGCGTTTCGGATTATTACACCATCAATTATCAAACGCTCGTCAAGCTGATGGATGATAAGGTAGGGCTGACATTTGGTATTAATAACTTGTTGAACGAAGAGCCCCCAGTATCACTGCGTACTAATGGTTCTGGCCATCAAGTAGGTTGGGATCCACGTTATGTTGATGCATTCGGCCGCACCTTGTATGTGCGTGGCGAATTCACTTTCTAAGTGGTTCTATGCCAGTCAGTTAAGGGGATAAGCTCTGCACACCAGAGTAGAGCCGGGTTAGCCGGCTCTACTTTGCTTATCCAAAAAATACATTTGGGATTAAATACTTTTGTTGTCGGGATAATGTTTTTGCTATGTATCGGTTAGCAGCTCCTGTTTGTGAAGTTGCATTTGTGGCAAGGAATAACATAAGGAGTGATTATGTGGTTATCAGCATGTGCGAGTTGTGGTCAGCGAGTTTATTTTGAAAATGTGTCCTGCACAAAATGTGGTGCGATATTGGGGTTCGTTCCCGACAAGTTGCGCATGCAATCTTTCACTGCGTTGGATGAAACCGAGTTGGTGCCGGTCAAAGCGAAATCGCCCGAGACTCGCTATCGCCGCTGCGCCAATTGGATTAATTACAATGTCTGTAATTGGGTTATTCCACACGACGATACCAATGAATTATGTGTTTCGTGTCGATTAAATCGCACCATTCCCAATTTAAGTGAAGCTAATAATGAGCAGTTGTGGCTGAAACTGGAAAGTGAAAAGCGGCGTTTGATTTACGGGTTGCTTTCGCTGAAGTTGCCGGTTATTTCATCTGATCCTGATGTGCTACAACTTACCTTTGATTTTCTCGCAGATACAGAACCGACTTTCAGTGAGAGCGGGCGCGTATTTACCGGCCATTCCGATGGCGTCATTACGTTAAACATTAAAGAAGCGAACCCGGTAGTGCGTGAACAAATGCGCTTGAAAATGGCGGAGCCCTATCGCACGTTATTGGGTCATTTTCGTCACGAGTCAGGTCATTATTATTGGGATTTACTGGTACGCGATAGCAAATGGTTGGAGCCTGTGAGGGCGCTATTTGGTGATGACACGCAGGATTATTCGGCCGCAATGCAGCGCCATTATGAGCAGGGCGCGCCTGCAGATTGGCAGGCAAACCATATTAGCGCCTATGCCAGTATGCATCCATGGGAGGATTGGGCGGAGACCTGGGCACACTACCTGCATATTATCGATACGCTTGAAACTGCCAAGGCATTTGGTTTGATCCTGCAACCCGCAGTGGCGAACAATGACGGAGCACCGATTGCGTTAGACATCAATCCTTATGCTGATAATGATTTCGCAAAAATTATCGAACACTGGCTACCTTTGACTTATGCGCTCAATAGTTTGAGCCGCAGTATGGGGCACCAACATCTTTACCCGTTTGTGCTGGCAGAGCCGGTTGTTAATAAGTTGAGTTTGATTAACCGGATTGTTCATAACCAAGTGGGCAATTGATATTGTCGTCAGGAGATTTTGTCATCAGGAGATCTTGTCTAGAACCCTGGGTGATCTTGCGTTATTCTCCCTGTAATAATCAAAAAAGCACGATGGTTAACTATGAATAAAAATACTGGGGATTTCCTCGGCCATCCCAAAGGCCTCTATGTATGTTTCGCGACGGAAATGTGGGAGCGATTCTCTTTTTACGGGATGAAATACATCCTGCTCTTGTACCTCACTAAATACCATTTATTTTCTGACGGCGCCGGTCTGGATATTCTCGGTGCCTATGCCGGGTTAGTTTATGCAACTCCGGTAATTGGTGGGTTAATTGCTGACCGCTATTTAGGTACTCGTCGCGCCGTATTATTCGGTGCAGTGATTTTGTGCATTGGCCACTTCTTAATGGCGTTCGAAGGGCAGCAAGCTGTGCATTATCCAGCAGGGACTGTATTGAAAGAGTCATTGACGCTGGTAACGGGCGAGGTGCTGGCTGCAGGTACGCAGCTCACGAATGAAATCACTATTCAAGATACTGCAGCGTTAAATATTTTTTATTTGGCGATTGCCTTTATCGTAATCGGCGTCGGTTTTTTAAAGCCGAATATTTCCGTGATTGTCGGGCAGTTGTATCCGCCCAATGATCCGCGCCGCGATTCCGGTTTTACACTTTTTTATATGGGTATTAATGTCGGTTCATTGCTGGCAATTTTGCTCTGCGGTTGGCTGGGTGAAACCTATGGCTGGATGTACGGCTTTGGTCTTGCCGGCGTCGGCATGATTATCGGCATGTGCGTGTTTGCTTATGGGCAGCGCTATATCAAGGAGTACACCGAATCACCTTGCCCTGAGTGGCTAAAGGAAAAACGCGTTGGTATTAGGCGCGAGTGGTGGATTTATCTCGCCAGCATCACAGCATTACCAGTTGTGTGGTTTTTAGTACAAAGTGAACCCGTAGTACACATCACCCAGAACATTTTTTTGCTGCTGGGTATCGTGGGGATTCTTGCGTTTTCCATGATTCACACAACGCCTTGGCAATCGCAAAAATCATTATTGGCATTAACCGCGATTGTTCTGGTTATTGGGATTGGCAGTGTGCTTACCCAAAACCATGTACTGCAAGTGTCTGATGAAGCAACCGAGTATTGGCTTTATGCTGCGTTGCTCGCGCTGGTGATATTTGTGGCCTACGGTTTTATTCGCCACCGCAGTGTGGAATTTACGCGCACGCTGGTGCTGATGGTGATGATTGTTTTCACCATCGTGTTTTGGTCGCTGTTCGAACAATCCGCTGCATCCATGACCCTGTTTGCTGATCGCGTACTCGATCGTGAGATGTGGGGTATGACTATAGTAACCAGCCAATTCGCCGCACTCAATCCCGCCTTCATTATGTTGCTCGCCGTGCCCTTTGCATTGCTTTGGCCGTGGTTGGATTCTCGCGGTTTAAATCCAAGCACACCGGTGAAATTTTCTATCGGCATCATGTTGGCTGGCTTGGGGTTTGGTGCGTTGGTATTGGGAGCGCAATTTCCAAACGATGCTGGCAAGGTCGCGGCGATCTGGATGGTGCTCGCGTATTTTTGCCATAGTTCGGGCGAATTATGTTTGTCCCCAATTGGCTTATCAGCAGTGACCAAGTTATCGATCCCGCGTGTTGTCGGTGTGAGCATGGGCACCTGGTTTGTGGCGACGGCATTATCTGAAACGCTTGCTACACGCTTATCCAAATTAGCATCTATTGATACCTCCGCGAAAACAGATGTCGCCGCCATGCTTGCAACTTACACCAATCTTTTCGAATACATGACGTTGCTGGGCGTAGGTGCAGGTGTATTGCTGCTCGTGATTTCGCCACTGCTCAAGCGCGGTATGGGCGGAATAAATTAATTGTTGATGAGATTATGTCATGAGAAAAAGAATGAACCTGAGTCGCTTTTTGTTTTCCAGTATCGCGCTCTGCTGTTTAGGTGCTTGCAGTAAAACACCGTCTGGGGATGTTCCAAGTGATGCATCAACTACTACCAAGCAAACCAGTGCGGTTCCGGCTAAATCGGCTGATGAATTTATTGCGGGCGTGAATAAAACCTATCTCGATAATTATTTGGAATATAACGCGGCGCAATGGATCTACGTTACCTACATCAATGATGACTCGGCACTCCTGGCGACCAAAGCCAATGAAAAGTGGATGGCGATGGAAAAGGAATTGCTGGCAGAAGCGCGCCTTTATAAGGATGCGCCTATGTCGGCAGAAACAAAAAAAGCTTACGTTAATATGACTATGGGCAAAACCATTTTGCCACCCGATACGGCTGATGAGCGTTCAGAACTTGCGCGCCTTGGCACACATATGGAAGGTATTTATGGGGCAGGAAAATATTGCAAACCTGATGGATCTTCTGAAAACAAAACCGGCGAAAATTGCCGCGATCTAATTCAGCTTTCTGATGTGCTCGCCACCAGTCGCAACTATGACGAACTGGTTGATGCCTGGACCGGCTGGCACAGCGTGGCGAAGACTTATCGCAAAGATTATCAACGCTATATCGAGATCGCTAACTCCGGCGCACGTGCGTATGGCTTTAGTGATTTAGGTGCTTCATGGAAGTCTGGTTATGACATGCCTTCCGCCGAATTCGAAGCCGATGTAGAGCGTTTATGGCAACAAGTAGAGCCGCTCTATAAAGCATTGCATTGCAAAGTGCGCACGGATTTGTCCAAACAATATGGCGCCGATAAAGTACCACTCGATAAACCCATTCCCGCACATTTGCTCGGCAATATGTGGAGCCAGCAGTGGGATGCAATTTATGACTTGGTTGAACCCTATCCCGGTGTTGGTGATTTGGATGTTACCGCGGCACTGGTAAAACAAAAGAAAGATGCCATAGCAATTACCAAAATTGCAGAAGGTTTTTTTACGTCTTTAGGCTTGCGTTCGCTGCCTGACAGTTTTTGGAAAAACTCCATGCTAACCAAACCGCGTGACCGCGAGGTGGTTTGCCATGCAAGTGCGTGGACTATGGATGCCAAAGAAGATGTGCGTATCAAGCAGTGTGTTGAGCCAAATGATGAAGAGTTTGAAACCATCCATCATGAACTTGGCCATATTTATTACGACCTTGCGTACAACAACCAACCCATGCTATTTCAAAATGGCGCTAATGACGGTTTCCATGAAGCCATCGGCGATACCATAGTATTGTCCATCACGCCCGGTTATTTAAAAGCTATAGGATTGATCGACAAAGTTGAAAACAGTGAGCAGTCGGTTATCAACCAACAAATGAAATTGGCTCTAGGCAAAGTGGCATTTTTGCCTTTCGGCAAGTTAATTGATCAATGGCGTTGGAAAGTTTATTCCGGTGAAATTAAACCGGAAAATTACAACAAAGCATGGTGGGAATTGCGTACGAAATATCAAGGTATCAGCGCACCTGTGCCGCGCACCGAAGAAGATTTTGATGCGGGCGCCAAATACCATATAGCGGCGAACGTTCCTTACACTCGCTACTTCATCGCACACATTTTGCAATTCCAATTCCACAAAGCCTTGTGTGATGCTGCTGGCTTCAAAGGCCCCTTGCACGAATGCTCCATCTACAACAACAAAGAAGCTGGAGCAAAACTGCAAGCAATGCTCGCCGCAGGCGCAAGCAAACCTTGGCAAGATGTATTGGAAGCAGCCATAGGCACCCGTCAAATGGATGCATCAGCAATTCTGGATTATTTTGCTCCACTTAAAACATGGTTGGATGAGCAGAATAAAGGGCAGGCGTGTGGGTGGTGAATTGAAATAAAAAATGAGCGCCTTTCTAATGGTGTTTTTTCAGGAAGGCGCTGATTTACAGCACGTTATAGAGCAAATACTACTTATTCATGGATGCAGTCAATATCCAATGAATTAAAGCAATTGAAATCAATAGCATAATCCATCCGACTGCACCCAAAAGCGCATGAGCGCTGATAAGAAAAAAGGTAGATCGTTCGGTTAATAATGACTTTCTGAACCAGCTAACTGCAATTATTTTTAAGAGACAGAGAGATGCACCAAAAGCCATAAATACCCCTAGCCACAAGGTATAACTAATGAGACTTTGACATATATCAAAAAGAGAGCATGCACTTTTTGTATGTGAATACATGTAAGCTACAGATAAACCTGAAAACACATATAAAAAAATTTCACCGAATAACTTAAAAAGGTTAGTGGTTTTCATCTCTGTCCTATTTTGTTATGGATTGTGAGTTTAAACCTCAGCATGCGCATGGTGAGTAGTAATGCCGCACAACTTAGTCCCGCAATCAATGCCGTCCAAAAACCGGGTGCGCCCATGGGGGTCCCTAACCAGTCTTTAAAAGTCAGTACATAGCCGAGCGGTAAACAAATTCCCCAGAACGAAAGCAGCATAATCAGCATGGGAATTTTGGTGTCTTTGTAGCCGCGCTGTACGTTGATCATTGTCACTTGAATCACGTCGACGATTTGGAAAAAAGCGCTGAGCATAAATAATTGTGCGGCGATGATCAGCACAGCAGCATCTGAGGTATAAAGGCTTGCCAACCAATCGCGGCCAAAAAACAAAATGGGCGCGTTGATGCAGCTAATGCCAATAGCCAATAGTAGTGAGCTGCGTGCTAGCAGCCGTGCTTCGTCGTGATCCTCCGCACCGACTAAAAAGCTAATGCGCAAGGTAATCGCCATGCCCAAGCTGAGTGGGAGCATAAAAAAAACGGAGGTCGCATTTAATACGATCTGGTGACCAGCCACCGTGGTGGCACCCAGCGGTGCCAGAAATAATGCGATCATGCAAAACATGCTGACTTCGATAAAGAGTGTAAAGCCAATCGGTAGGCCGAGTTTCAACAGGCTTGAGACTTCGCGTTTATTGAATGTTGTCCAATTGTCGATTAGATGAAAATCTTTGTAGGTGTTGCTGCGATTTAAATAAATCAGCAGGGAGATGACGGCTATCCAATTGGCAATACTGGTGGCCCAACCACAACCAATGCCGCCCATTGCGGGTAGTTGGAAAACAATAAAATCAAAACCGTAAATAAAAATATAATTGAGCGGCAAATTTAATAAGGTGCTGACTAACGAAAACACCATAATTACGCGCGTGTGCCCGAGTCCGTCTGTTAAGCCGCGCAGGGCGAGCATCAATAACAGCGCAGGTACACCCCAGGCAAATGCATCCAGGTAGCCGTCGGCAATTGCGGTGGTTACGGCATCCAATTTTAAAAGCGTCAGCACTGGCTGGGTATTGATCAGTAGTAAAATCATCAGCGCCATTGCGCCCACGGCAATATAAATTCCCTGCCAGGTTGTCGGCATAATTTTGTGTAAATCGCCCGCACCGCGATGGCCGGAAATGGTGGGTTGCAGTGCACCCAATACGCCGACAAAAAATAATAGAACAGGCACCCAAAAACTGGTGCCTATGCCTACACCGGCCAAGTCTTGGGCACTGGCATGCCCGGCCATTACGGTATCGATAACGCCATTGGCCATCTGTGCCAGTTGTGCAATAAAAATTGGGGCGCCCAATCGCGCAAGTTGTTGCCACTCGTGCAGCGTGCGTGCAACAAGACTTTCGTTGTGATTAGGTAGTGGTTGTGGTGTATCGCTTGGGATGTTCACAGGAAATCTCGGGTGATGAAAAAATCTCCACCGTACTGGTGGAGTGCGTGATAAAGGCTAGCGTTATTCTGTGATAACGCCAATCCACTTGATGATGGGCAGCGAGTTTTCCGCATCGCTAAGCTCGATGCGGGTATGGCTGGCGTAATCAATATGCAATTGCTTGAACAATGCAGCATTGCGCCAATCCAGATTTAACAAGAGTGCGATAATAATCCGTATTACGCCGCCGTGGCAGATAACCAATTGATGCTTTGCCTCAGTGTCACCCGCAATTATTTGCCAGCTGCGAATAATGCGTTCAGCAAATTGTTGCAGGGATTCTCCATCGGGTGCATGTGCTGTTGCTGGTGTCTCCCAGAATCGGGCGATCTCTTGCCACTGGTGTTCGGCAAAATTATCAAAGGCAATGCCATCCCAATTGCCAAAATGCATTTCTTGTAGGTTATCTATGATTTGCAGCGGCAGTTGATTGACTTGAGAAAATTCCTGCGCTGGTTGCGCGCAGCGAATTAATGGTGAACTGATGACGTGGGTAATCGGCTGTTGCTGATGTATTGCGTTAGTCGCCCTACGTAATTCCGTGCGCCCCTGCGCGCTCATGGCAATGTTGGTGTGGCCATAGAGTGCAGCAGGGCCATCGACTTTGCCGTGGCGTAGCAGAGTAATGATGCGCTTGTTCACTCAGGCTTACCGTTTAATTCAGCGCTTCCCTTTAAAACCAAGGGCAACCCGGCGGCGATAAACAAAACATTGTCGGCCACTTGCGCAATGCGCTGGTTTAATCGGCCGGCTTCATCGACAAAGGTACGGCTGATTTCGCCGAGCGGAATAATACCTAGGCCGACTTCATTCGCTACCAAAATAATATCGGCGTTAGCGGATTCCAATTGGTTTACCAAACCATCAAATAACTCGGAAAAATTCTGTGCTGGAAAGTGAAACAATTGATTGTTTAGCCAAAGCGTCAAACAGTCGATCAAAATGGTCTGATGTTGTTGCGCTTCATTAGCGAGTGCATCAATCAAATCCAATGAGCATTCCTGCAGTTGCCATGTGGCGGGGCGCTGTTGCTGGTGATGGGCGATGCGCGCTGACATTTCTGCATCCGATGCAGTGGCAGTGGCGATATAGAGCACCGGCTGTTGTGTGGCGGCGGCAAGTTTTTCTGCGTAGCGCGATTTACCGGAGCGGGCGCCACCAAGGATGAGCGTTATCATAGTGCGAGCAACACTCCGTAAACACTTAACTCACTCACTTGTTGTACTGCCCCAAGTGTATCGCCAGTGTAGCCGCCGATTTGTTTGTGCAGATAGAGTTTTGCCAGAGTGCGTATTAATAATAGGCTGGCAAAAACAACCGCTGTTTCTTCCAGAGATAACAAAAAAAATGCGGGCAGGGTAGTGAGCAATAAAATTGCCAAATCACTCATGCGCATATGGTTGGCGAGTGGTTTGCTTTTACTGGTGTCTGCATCGCTTACATAGGGCATATCGGCGATTAAGCTCACGGCAGTTGCGCGCGAAAGCGGATAGGCGATTAATAGTGCGAGCATGATGTTGCTATTTTCGATCAGCAGTAAATATTTTCCGAGCAGTGCCATTAACAATGCGGCAGCGCCATAGGTGCCTATGCGGCTGTCTTTCATGATGGCGAGTTTTTTTTCGCGCGCAAAAGCACCGCCAAAACCATCGGCAGTATCGGCCAAACCATCTTCGTGAAAGGCGCCGGTGAGCAGCAAACTAAAACCCATTGCCAACCAGAGGCTAATGGTTTCGGGAAATATTTTTGCTGCGCAAAAAAATACGCTGGCAACCAATGCGCCGAGGAACCAACCGACTAATGTTAAATAGCGGCTGGAGTGATTGAGTTTTTCCGGTGAGTAGTCAACCCATGCTGGTATGGGAATGCGGCTAAAAAATCCCAGTGCAAGAAAAAATAAATTTAACTGGGTTTTCACACTTTTTTCCCGACGTTGTCTATTCCCGCCGTGTCGAATGAAGCCATTTGGTTGTAGAAGCTAACGGCGGCTTGAATGAGCGGCAATGCCAAGGCTGCACCTGTCCCTTCACCCAAGCGCAAGCCTAAATTTAATAAGGGTTGTGCATTGAGCAATTGCAACATGAGTTGATGGCCTGTCTCATGGGATTCGTGCGCGAAAATCATATAGTCGCGCGCATTGGGATTAATGTTTACGGCGATGAGTGCAGCCGCTGTGACAATAAATCCATCCACTACAATCAAACGGCCCGCTTGCGCTGTGGCGAGCATCGCACCGCAAATTTGGGCGATCTCAAATCCACCCAGCTCGGCCAGAATGTTATAAGGCGATTTGTCGCTAACACGCGCAACGCCCTGCTTAACCAGTGCGATTTTTTTCGCGAGTTGTTGTGCATCAATGCCTGTGCCCAAGCCTACGCAACGTTCGACTGGTTCACCGCTAATTGCAGCGAGTATGGCGGCGGCAGAGCTGCTATTGCCAATCCCCATTTCGCCAAACGCTAGCAGATTTGATCCTGCGGCAATTTCGGCTTCGGCGAATGTTTTGCCTAGCATCAACGCCTGTTGCATTTGTTGTTCAGTCATTGCGGCTTCAAAGGCAAAATTGCGTGTGCCTGCGGCGATACGCTGCAAAATCAACGCAGAGGGTGCGGGCTTAATTTCGTGCTTGATGCCCGCGTCGATTACTTTGAGTGGAAGGTGGTTGGTGCGGCAAAAACAATTGATTGCAGCGCCGCCCGCCAAAAAGTTCAGCACCATTTGTTGGGTGACACGGCTGGTGGCGATGCTGACGCCTTCTTCGGCAATTCCATGGTCGGCGGCAAACACCAGCATCAGCGGGCGTTCGATGCTAAGGCGTTTGTGTTGTTGCACCAGTGCGATTTGCAGTGCGAGCTGCTCAAGTTGGCCCAGCGCGCCCAGCGGTTTGGTTTTCTGGTCTATGCGCTCCTGGATCGCGGAAATCTGGTCGCGGTTTGGTGGAGCTATTTGCCAATCAAAAGTCATAGGTTTTCCCTTTTACTGAGGGCGTGCAACTTACCATATCCGGCAGGGGATTTTGCTGGCATCAGCACCACGCCGGCGTATAATCGCGCCCCGCTTTTCCCGTCTTTTTACCCAGTGTGAATCCGGAGCCTACCATGTTTGAAGTCCTGCCCCTGCTACCTAACGACCCGATTTTGGGTTTAAGTATCGCCTACGCTAATGACACTAATCCGAACAAGGTGGATTTGGGTGTTGGTGTGTATAAGAACGATGCGGGCATCACCCCGATTATGAAAGCAGTGGCCGAGGCGGAAAAACTGCGCATTGCACGCGATACCACCAAAGCATATACCCCACCAGCAGGTGTACCCGGCGCGAATGAAGTGTCTACTCGCTTGGTGTTTGGCGCTGATCACCCGGCCGTGGCCGCCGGCCGCGTGCGCACGGTACAAGCGCCCGGCGGCTGCGGCGCCTTGCGCGTTGCGGCAGAATTGATCCAGCGCGCCAAGCCCTGCGCGAACCTGTGGGTGAGCACGCCCACCTGGGCCAACCATGTACCACTCTTGGGTAGCGCCGGTTTGAAACTGCGCGAATATCCTTACTACGATTACGCCAGCCACAGCCTGAATTTCAGCGCGATGCTCAACACCCTCAAGGAAATCCCGCGCGGTGACTTGGTGTTGCTACACGCCTGCTGCCACAACCCCAGCGGCGCCGATTTGACTCGCGCCCAGTGGGATCAAGCGGCGGATGTGCTGGTTGAGCGCGGCATTATCCCGTTTGTCGATATGGCCTACCAAGGCTTTGGCGAAGGTCTGGAGGAGGACGCCTACGGCCTGCGCATGTTGGCCAATCGTGTACCGGAAATGATCGTCGCCAACTCCTTCTCCAAAAACTTTGGCTTATACCGCGAGCGGGCAGCCAGCTTGAGTCTGGTATTTGCCGATAGCGCGCAAGCCGATGCCGGTTTCAGCCAGTTGTTGAACGTAGCGCGCGCGATTTACTCCATGCCACCCGCCCATGGCGCGACTATTGTGGACATCATCCTGCACAGCACCGAACTCGCCCAGCTGTGGCAAACCGAGCTGACCCAAATGCGCCAGCGTATCGCCGGGTTACGCACTAACCTGGTGGAATCGCTCAATGGGTTGCAGCAAGCGCAGGATTTCAGTTTCATCGCGCAGGAGCGCGGCATGTTCTCCTTTTTGGGGTTAACCGTGGATCAGGTGCGCAAGCTGAAAAACGAATACAGCATCTATATGACCGACACTAGCCGCATCAGCGTCGCCGGTTTGACCAACGAAAAAATGGATTATGTCGCCAAGGCGATAACTGCTGTCTTGTAAATTAATTACGATTGATGCGATTTACGTAATATCCCCCCGTATTTCGCATGTTTTTTTGGGGATAGATTTATCTAGGGATCTAATAAATGTTAAAAAAAGTACTCGTGTCTGCTGTTATGTTTTCTGCTCTCAATGCTCATGCGGCAGATTTTTCTTATAGCCACTTCGATATTGGATTTGCAGCTATTGATATAGACGAAGAAGGCGAAAGCTACAGCGGTAATGCGGTAGGTCTTGATCTATCTGTTGAGTTAGGCCAAATATTTTATGCAACCGCAAGCTTGGGTACTGCAGATGTTGAAGATACTCGGCAGGATACGAAAAGTTTGGGCTTGGGAGTGCATGCGCCCTTAGGTGAGAGCGTTGATATTTATGCTGAAGCCGCTTATCTAAGTGTGGATGTAAGTGCCGGTGAATGGGATTTTGATGATACGGGCTCTGGCTATACGCTTGGATTGCGCGGCAAGCTAACGGATAGATTTGAATTGGGTGGTGGTGTAAGTCGCGTGGATGTATTTGATGGTGCAGATAATAGTTTTTTTGTAGATGCCTTCTTTTCTGCGACAGAAAAAGTACAAATTGGGGGTGAAATTTCTAAAGGTGATGATTCAATCGCCTATGGAATATCCCTGCGCATAAATTTCTAATCCCTTGCTGCAACCCGCCTAAGCGGGTTGCAGCTTTTCTATGTGATTTTCCCGCAATCCTTATGCGTTGCTAACGGCGAGGCTGCTAAGCTCTCGCTTATGAACGCATTTCTCTCCCCCAAAACGTTTTTCCGTTACCTGACTGGCCTGGCAATTTGGTTGTTGGGCTGGGGTACTTTGTTGTTGCTGGATGGGCAGTTGGATCTCGCCAATCTGAGTTTGGTGCTGGTGCTGACCTCGGCAGTTGCAGCGCTCTGGTTGCCGGTGAGCATTACGCTCCTCGCGAGTGTGATGGCGCTGATGGCGTTCAACTGGGCCTTTGTTCCCCCGCGCGGTACGTTTTCGATTGATTTACACCAGCACGCTTTTTTGCTGCTGGCGATGCTGGTGGTGAATGTGATTATCGCCAGACCGGTGGTATCCCTGCGCGAGCAATCGCATCGGGCACAGGCCCATGCCGAGTCGGCCGATGCGCTGCGCCGTTGGGGCGACAGCTTGCGTGATGCCGAGGAGCCGTCATTGCTGTTGGAGGATTTGCAAAATCAGTTAGCGGCACTTTCACAGTCTTCAGTAGTACTGGTTACGGATGGGGCTAAATCTGTTCAGCAAATTTCCCCGCAACCGCTTTCCCAAGAGCAGCGCGAGGCATTGGAGTATTGCCGGAGCAGCGGTCAACCCTTGGGTGTTGGAACCGGACACTACCAAGAGTTGACCGAAATTTATTTGCCGTTGCGTGGCCGCACCCAAAACGCAGGCGCGGTAATGATGAATGCAGATATCGCAGCGCAACCGGATTCGCTCGCCCAAGCGCAAGCCTTATGTGACCAGATGGGCTTGGCGCTGGAGCGGCAACAAATGCAGCTGCGCGAGCGCAAAGCGCGCGATCACGCCCAGGCTCAACATCTGCGCAACACCTTTCTCGCGGCTATCTCCCATGATTACCGCACGCCTCTGGCTACGATTGTCGGCGCCGCCTCCTCCTTGAAAGAGCAAAAAGATCGATTGGGCGATCAGCAGCAGGAGCAGTTGCTGGGCAGCATTTTGGATGAGGCCGAGCGCTTAAGGCGCCAGACCAGCAATATGTTGCAGCTCGCGCGCCTGGATGGACTACACGCGGTGGGCGCCAGCATCCAATCCGATTGGGAATCGGCGGAAGAGATCGTCGGTAGCCTGTTGCACCGTATTCCAGTGGCGCGTCGAGGGCGGATTGAGGTGCATATCCAACCGGGTCTGCCGTTGATTCGTGGCGACTCCCTGCTGCTCGCCCAAATGCTGGAAAACCTGATCGATAACGCCTTCAAATATGGCCCGCTCGATACGCCGGTCAAGCTGTTTGCGCAGGTAGATCAACACCAGCTAGTGCTGGCAGTGGAAGACGCAGGTGCGGGTATAGGCGCGGCAGAGAGCGAACACCTATTCGAATTGTTCCAGCGCGGCGACTATCGCCAATCGGGCAGTGGTGTTGGGTTGGCACTGTGCCGTGCAATCGCCCGCGCGCATGGCGGAGAACTGAGCTACAGATCTGATACCGGTGTTTCCCGTTTTGAATGCCGTTTACCTCTGCCGGTGCAGCCCGCCTTTAAGGGGACATTGGAATGAGTGCGGAGACATCGCTATGAGCCTGCGCCTGTTGTTGGTGGAAGATGACCGCGAACTGCGCAATACCCTGCGCGCCGCCTTGGTGACGGAGGGACATGAGTTGCTCACTGCCGCCAGTTTGTCGGAGGCGAATGCGCTCTATGGGCAAACCCAGATTGATGGCACAAGCCGGACCCCGGCGTTTGATTTGATCCTGCTGGATTTGGGCTTACCTGATGGCGATGGTAGCGAGCTGCTGGGTAAATTGCGCCGCAAGCACAATACGCCCGTCATTATCATTTCCGCGCGCGAAGCCGAAGGGCAGAAAATTCAATTGCTGGATGCAGGTGCGGACGACTATCTGGTCAAGCCGTTTAGCGTTGGCGAGCTGTTGGCGCGTATCCGGGTGGCCATGCGGCATCGCGGCAATAGCCTGAAACCGGCGGTAACGCGCTATGAATATGGCGATGTTTGTATCGATCTCGCCAGTCACAGCGTTAGTCGTGGCGCAGTGCCGGTGCACCTGACCCCAACCGAATTTAATCTGCTCGCACGTCTGGTGCGCAGCACCGGGCAAGTAGTGACCCATCGCCAGCTGTTGGTGGATGTCTGGGGTGAGGAGTATCTGGATCACACCCATTACCTGCGTTTGTATATGGGTCAACTGCGCGCCAAGCTGGAGCTTGAGCCCGCGCAGCCGCAATTCCTGCTGACCGAAACCGGGATCGGTTATCGATTGCTGGACACTTTTTCCTAGGTACAGGCGAGTAGGGCTAAGCGCATACTTATGCGATCCTGATACGGTCTTCTGCAGACTGCCCCTGTCTTCATTGCAGAGGTAGTTGTTATGTCCGTTTCCCTTCCGTCGGCGCAGGCCGAATCCCCGCTCACTCAAAAAGAATCCCCGGCAAAGCAAAGTATGGCGGGGCTGACACTGGCGGCGATTGGCGTGGTGTATGGCGATATAGGCACCAGCCCGCTCTATACCGTGAAAGAAATTTTTGCGCCTGCGACCGGTGTGCCGTTGGATTCCAGCCATATAGTCGGTGCTGTTTCCACCATCTTTTGGGCATTGATGCTGGTGGTCACTTTCAAATATGTGTTGCTGATCCTGCGTGCCGATAACCGTGGTGAGGGCGGATCGCTCGCGCTGACGGCACTGGCCGCGCAAACGGCCGATGGCAAGCCGCTACTGCGCCGCTGGATTTTATTGATCGGCTTATTTGGCGCGACCCTGTTTTACGGCGACAGTATCATCACGCCCGCGATTTCAGTGCTCGGCGCTATGGAAGGGTTAGAGATCGCAACACCGGCACTCAAGCCCTTAGTCGTCCCTATCACTTTGGCAATCCTGATTAGCCTGTTTCTGGTGCAGCGGTTTGGTACCGGCGCCATGGGCAAGGTGTTCGGGCCGATTGTCAGCCTGTGGTTTTTGATGCTGGCGGTATCAGGTATTGCGCACATCCTTGTGCAACCCGCGATTCTGGCGGCGCTGAACCCCCTCGAAGCCTGGCAATTCCTCAGCGGGCGCGGCTGGTATGTCTTCGCGGCAATCGGTGCAATTGTACTGGCGCTCACCGGTGCCGAAGCGCTCTATGCCGATATGGGGCATTTCGGGCGCAAGCCAATCCAGCTCGCCTGGACCTGGTTCGTGTTTCCAGCGCTGGCGCTGAACTACATGGGGCAGGGCGCGCTGCTGCTGGCGGATCCGGCTGCCATCGCCAATCCCTTTTACCGCTTATTTCCACAGACATTGATTTGGCCCGCGCTGATTATCGCCACACTGGCAGCGATTATTGCCTCGCAAGCGGTTATTTCCGGTGCTTACTCCATGACCCGTCAGGCAATCCAGCTCGGATTTTTGCCGCGGATGAGGGTGCAGCACACCTCGGCGCGCGAGGCGGGGCAAATCTATATGCCTGCCGTCAACTGGATGCTATTGGCCGGTGTTATCGCCGTGGTGCTGTTTTTTGGTAGCTCTTCCGGCTTGGCCGGCGCCTACGGCATAGCAGTTACTGTCACCATGGCGACAACCACCTGCCTGACCTTTTTTGTGGTGCGCGGTCGCTGGAAACTGCCCCTGCCCATCGCGCTGGGGGCCACCGTATTTTTCCTCGCGGTGGATATTTTCCTCATAGCCGGTTGTGCGCTGAAGTTCTTCGATGGCGGTTGGTTTTCGCTATTGGTGGCAGCTTTGCTCTTTTTACTGATGAGCACCTGGCAGCGTGGCCGGGCAATTGTGGTGCAATCCATTCGTCGCGAAGGGCTGGAGCTGAAACCGTTTCTGGCAACCCTGCGGCCGCAGGAAATCCAGCGCGCGGCGCGGGTGGCGGTGTATATGGTGGCCGATTCCAGCACCGTGCCCCAAGCGCTATTGCACAACCTCAAACACAATCAGGTCTTACACGAGTGCAACCTTATCCTGACGGTGCAATTTAAGGACGAGCCTTGGGTCAGCGATGAGGATCGGCTGCAAATCGACGATCTTGGCCAGGATTTCTGGCGCATCACGCTCAGCTTCGGCTTTATGGATGCGCCCGATGTACCGCGCGCGCTCAAAGGTTGTGACCGCTATGGATTGATTATTCCGCAATTCCAGACCAGTTATTTTTTAAGCCGGGAATCGATTGTCTCTACCCCGGGTAAGGGCATGGCGATGTGGCGGGAGGGGGTGTTTACAGCGATGATGCGTAATGCGGGCGGGGTAGTGGAATTCTTCCGGTTGCCTGATAACGCGGTAATTGAATTGGGCACGCGCGTACAGATTTAGTTGGATCAGCTCGCAATTGAGTTTCGAGATAAGCTTTTTTGGTATTAAAAAGACCTCCCGTGAGAGGTCTTTTCTTTATATAGGATTTAACTATTAGTTTGTTATTTATTATAAATTTAGAAAATGCAGCGGATGCGGGTTAAGGTTGCTATACCTTTTGAAGCAACCAAAACAGGAGAGACTCATGGATAATGATCAACCCAAGTCCACAGGCAAGTGCCCGGTAATGCACGGCAGTATGACGTCATCTGGCAATTCCAACACCGCGTGGTGGCCAAATGCGCTGAATCTGGACATCCTGCATCAACACGACCGCAAGACCAATCCTCTGGGTGAGGATTTCAACTACGCCGAAGAATTCAAAAAGCTGGATTTGGAAGCCGTCAAAAATGACCTCAAAGCGTTTATGACCGACAGCCAAGCCTGGTGGCCAGCCGATTGGGGTCACTACGGCGGTTTAATGATCCGCATGGCGTGGCACTCCGCGGGGAGTTACCGGATGGCAGATGGTCGCGGTGGCGGCAACACCGGCAACCAACGGTTTGAACCGCTCAGCAGCTGGCCGGATAACGGCAATCTGGATAAGGCCCGCCGCTTACTGTGGCCGATTAAAAAGAAATACGGCAACAAACTCTCCTGGGCAGATTTAATGATCCTTGCGGGCAATATGGCCTATGAATCCATGGGCTTGAAAACCTTTGGTTTTGGCGGTGGGCGCGAGGATATTTGGCATCCGGAAAAAGATGTTTACTGGGGCTCAGAAAAAGAATGGTTAGCCAAAAGCGGCGGCGAAGGCAGCCGTTATTCAGGTGAGCGTGACTTAGCCAATCCACTCGCGGCCGTAATGATGGGCCTGATTTATGTAAATCCGGAAGGTGTGGATGGCAATCCCGATCCGTTGCGTACGGCTCAAGACATCCGCGTAACCTTTGCCCGAATGGCGATGAACGATGAAGAAACTGTCGCGCTCACAGCTGGTGGCCATACCGTCGGTAAAGCCCATGGTAATGGCGACGCGAAAAACCTCGGGCTGGAGCCGGGTGCTGCCGATGTTGAAGACCAGGGCTTGGGTTGGATGAACTACAAAACCCGTGGTATCGGCCGCGACACCATCACCAGCGGTATCGAGGGTGCCTGGACAACCCATCCCACCAAATGGGACAACGGCTACTTTGAAATGCTGTTAAACCACGAGTGGGAGCTGACCAAAAGCCCGGCTGGCGCCTGGCAGTGGAAGCCGGTCAATATCAAAGAAGAGGATATGCCGGTCGATGTGGAAGATCCTTCTATCCGCTGCATGCCGCTGATGACTGACGCGGATATGGCGATGAAGATGGACCCGGAATATCGCAAAATTTCCGAGCGTTTTTACAAAGATCCGGCCTACTTGTCTGAGGTGTTTGCACGCGCCTGGTTTAAATTGACACACCGCGATTTGGGGCCAAAAGCCCGCTATTTAGGGGCCGATGTGCCGGCAGAAGATTTAATCTGGCAAGACCCTATCCCGAGTGTGGATTACACCTTGAGTGATGCGGAAGTTGCCGATTTGAAAGCGAAGATTCTCGCTAGCGGTTTGAGCGTGCCGGAGTTGGTTGCAACGGCGTGGGACAGCGCACGCACGTTCCGCGGTTCCGATTTCCGCGGTAGTGCTAACGGCGCACGTATCCGTCTTGCGCCCCAAAAAGAGTGGGAAGGCAATGAGCCGGCGCGTTTGCAAAAAGTGTTGAATGTTCTCGCGGGAATCCAGTCCACTTCAAGCAAAAAAATCAGCATCGCCGATTTGATTGTATTGGGTGGAACGGCCGCCGTTGAAAAAGCCGCGAAAGAAGCGGGTGTGAATATCACTGTGCCTTTTGCTGCTGGTCGCGGCGATGCAACTGATGCGCAAACCGATGCAGAATCTTTTGCAGTGCTGGAGCCGATACACGATGGTTTCCGTAATTGGGTCCAAAAAGATTATGCGGTGCAACCGGAAGAGATGCTGCTGGATCGCGCCCAGTTAATGGGGCTTACTGCTCCGGAAATGACGGCATTGATTGGCGGTATGCGCGTGCTGGGCACTAATCATGGCGGCAGCAAACACGGCGTTTTTACCGATAAAGTTGGGGTGTTAAGCAACGACTTTTTCGTCACCTTGAGTGATATGGCTTACCAGTGGAAGCCCACCGGGAAAAACAGTTACAACCTTGTTGAACGCAGCAACGGTAATGTGAAATTCACCGCAACCCGCGTCGATTTGGTGTTCGGTTCCAACGCTATTCTTCGCGCTTATGTTGAGGTTTACGCACAGGATGATAACCGCGAGAAGTTTGTTAAAGACTTCGTTGCCGCCTGGGTTAAAGTAATGAATGCGGATCGTTTTGATTTGAAATAAAAGCCATCCTGCAACTAAAAACGGGGCGATGAATTATTCATCGCCCCGTTTTTTAGCGCCCCGTTTTTTTATCGCGCCGCGCCGACAATTATTTCAATTGAAATTCAATTTTCTTAAAGCTTAAATCCATTTCTTTAAACGTCTCTGGAACACTGCTGCTCCAGGGATTAATGTTGCCGCGCAATACCGCCCCACTTTTGGTTTCGCCTACTACCAGCATGCGGTTGATAACAACATTGCTGAAATCGGCCAAAGTTTTGGCGGCGCGCACGTAATTAACTTCTTGATAGAACGACAGCTTGCTCATCGGGATAGTCACGCGTACCCATTGGTCACTCAATGTCGCCTGATCCAATTGGAAAATAATGGCGCCGGCAAGATCGGTGCTATCGCCCAGAGTAATACCAATGTTTACTTTACCGTCTTCCAATGCATCTACCGTAGCTGCATTCACGTAGCTGCTGTAGGTGGTTTTTAGGCTGGCCACTGTGGGGATAGTGGTTTTGGCGCTGTTGATTTTTACATCGAATACCAGGTTTTCGATATCACCGAACTTATAGCCGTCAGAGAGGATATTGCGCTCAAAGCCATTGGAGTGCTGCATATCCCAATCGGCGATTTTTTTCACCAATACCATATTAAGGGTATCTACACCGTTACAACTCTCGTTTACTTTTGCATTGCTGGCAAAGTCGTAAGTTGCATGGGTGCTTATCTGGAGTTTCGCCCACTCGGGGCGATTTTTGTTGTCGTTATTTGAATGGTTCCAGCCGCTGATGCTCAGGCTGGACAGGCTTTGGTTTTGTACGCCGCCGTCATAGTCCGCAAAAATGGCGAAAGTTTTGCTCGCTGCACTAATACCTTGGCCACAGTTATCAATTTTAGCAACAGAGTAGCCGCCGACATTGGCTGCGGTTTGGGTGGTTTCGACGCTCGGATTGCTACTGGATGACGTCGCGGCACTCGATAGCGAGGCCGCGCTTGAGGGGACAATGGAGCTAGCCGACGATGATGCGGGAGTGCTGTTACCACCGCCGCCACCGCATGCGGTCAGGCTGAGTACCATTAGGGGAAGTGCATAGGTCTTGATAATAGATTGCATAATTATTTGAATTCTCCGGTGGCTGGAACAAGTAGCTATTATTATTGAGGGTGTTTTTTGCTTCGAAGTGTGGCAATTGTGAGCGCTATCTTTCAAAGCTTTTGTGCTGCTTTTTATAGGGGCATTAAATCAGCGCAGGCGACTATATAGATGGGTTTTGTCTCTGTAAACGGATTTTGGTTGCGTTAACAAATACGGTGCATAAGCGCACATTGATATGGATGAATTAGGACAGATGTCCGCAGAGATTTGATCGCTACCAGCGGGGTGTTGTTAAACCATCAAGTCGTTGGTTGTAACAAGAGCGAGATCAAGACTGTTGCCTGGTTTTGGATTCGGCATCTAGACGCATTTGCTCCAGCGGCACCGCCGTCAGGTCTTCAGCGTTTTCAGCAATGGGTTCAACCAGGGGATAATCGATTTTTAGCACGGCTTTTTGCAAAATCAGGGTGTTGGGATAGGTAATCAGATTGCCGTCTGCGCGTCGTAAGATCACATGAAACATGGTGATCTCCACAATGATGCCGTTCATATCATCGTCTTTATCGAGGATTTTTATGTGGTCATTTACTTTGTAGGGGAAACCAAAAAAAATAATCATGCTCGCAGTGACATTGCTCAAGATCGACCACTGCGCAAAGAGGGCGATTCCCACCACGGCGAAAATGGAGGATAGGAATACGGAAATTTCGCTATAACCCAGCCCCAAAATCAAACACATCACTACGATGCAACAGAACACCATACCGATATTCATCAGGCGGGTCATATAGAGCACACGCAAATCGCCCAACGCCCTGCGCACGCTGACATCGCGGATAATTTTGTTCAGCAAGGTTGCCGCTAAATAAAATGCCATCAGGCAAACGGTGACCGCCAATAATTTTGAAAATACGGAATGGGTAATGATGTCTTCTATACGGGGAAATCTATCCACACTGGCACCTTCGTTGATGATTCAAGGGGCGGCTGCCATAATCCGGAGAGCCCATGATTTCAAAATGATGATAGTGCGGCATTATACCGGTTGAAATACTGAATGAGCGTTTTATGAAACCTTTGTTATGTATTGCCCATCGTGGCGGCCCTCACTTTGCTCAAGCTTCGTTACCGGAAAACAGCCTGGCGGCTATTGGTCGCGCACTGGAACTTGGTGTCTATGCGATTGAAATCGATATATTTCATGTCGATGGCGAGTTATTAGTCACTCACGATCGCCGGCTGGGGCGCGTGGTTTCCGGGCAGGGGATTATTACCGGACGATCTCTGGATTACCTGCGCCAGCAGCGGCTGGAAAACGGTGAATCCATCCCGACCTTGCAACAGATATTGGCATTGGTGGGCGACAAAGCTGTGCTCAACATTGAAATCAAAGGTGCGAATTCTGTACCTACGTTGAAGCGCGTGCTGGATGAATATGTGAGTTCTCATAGTGGTAATTACGAGCAATACGTTATTTCCAGTTTTGATCACCAACAATTATTTCAATGTATGCAACAACTGCCGCAGGTAAAGCGTGGCGTATTAATTGAAGGTATCCCGCTCGATTATGCCGCTTGCTGTGGTCCGCTCAATGCCTACTCATTCAATACCCATTTGAGTTTTATCACGCCTGAATTAATTCAGGATGCGCAAAAACGCGGCTTAAAAAATTGGGTTTACACCGTCAATCACGAGGATGACTGGAAAGCCATGATGGCGCTTGGTATAGATGCGGTGTTTACAGATAAGCCGGATCAATTATTGGCGTTTAATCTGCAACAAAAATAAAACCATGCGAGTGTTGAGTCGCATGGTTTTACAGTGTGACTTTTACATGCCAGTCGCTTCAATTTTGACATCATCGGGGTAGGGTTGGCCTTTCCCTTTTTCCACATAATCGCGCAGGCTCAATAAAAATGTTGCCCACTTGGTAGAGCAGTGATGAAAGAATGGATTCTCACTGGCCCATCCCTTGTGGCGGAACATGACCTGACTGTGTGTGTCGCGAGTTTGTATATCGAACTCAATGTGTGTGCCCAGCCAATCATCCGGGCCTTTAACACATTCCCAATGCACCTGTTGCGCATCGCTTTTAAGTACGCGCATATCAAAGCCGCCATTATTTCCGAAGGTAAATGACACTGTGCCTCCCTGTTTTGGATTGCCGGTGGTCTCGTGGGTCCACCAACCGGCAAGGCCGTTGAGGCTGGTTAAGGCCTCCATGATTTTAGTGGCGGCTGTGTTGGTCCCGAATGTTAAACAGATGTTAGACATGATTATTTCCCTCTGTAAGTGATGTACCGGAGTGGACATCTGTTAATCTATTCTAAGCATCCGTTAGGTAAGCAAAACACTTTCCCGGAAAATATCTATTTTTTGTAAGTTATTAATTTATATAAATTTTTATTTTTATTTTCGATAATCTACTGTGAATACTTTCCAATTATGGAAACTGAAGAGCGGCTCGATGCAATTTTTCTCGCACTTTCGGACAGCCGGCGACGAGTAATGTTGGCTGAACTTGCTGCCGGGCCTAAATCGGTAAACCAGCTGGCTGCAATAGTGGATATGAAACTGAGTGCCGCATCAAAGCACATAGCGGTATTGGAAGTTGCCAGTCTCCTTTACAAAACGCGCAATGGACGTGAAGTTCATTGTCATCTTAATTTTGATGTGTGGCGTGAAGTGGCGAACTACATTGCGATGCATGCAACATTTTGGGCTGGCCGGCTGGATGAGCTTGAAGCGCATCTTAAATTGCATCATTAATTGCGGCTTTAACGTTTTGCCATACTTGATCGTAAAAACTTGATCGTGGAAAGGAGAGGCATGATGGATCCAATTGTTATCAAGCGCGTACTTCCCTGCAACAAACGCCAGCTATTTGATGCCTGGTCAAAACCTTCACTAATGGTGAAATGGTTTTTCACCGTCCAACAAACAGACGAACCTTGCAGTGTAAGCAACAGCTTCACTGTAGGTGGTAGCTTTGAAGTGATTATGCACATGGAGTCTGGTAGTTATAGACATTATGGCGACTATAGGGCCATTGACCGCTACCATCACATCGCCTTCACCTGGAACTCGCATCTAATTCGGGACAGTCTGGTCGAGCTGGATTTTCGCGAGCTTTCACCCAATCGCACTGAACTCACACTGACGCACACCCAGTTTCCCGATGAGGAGGTGCGCAGTAAGCATGAATGGGGGTGGGGTGGTTGTTTGGATCATTTGGCGCTGTTTTTCGAGCCGCAATGATTGATATGCCGTATCGGCATGGTGTTAATAAATATCCCCAAATAAATCCAACTGCGTGAGGTACAGGCGCAAATCAAATTCGTATTGGTAGTAATTAGGCTCCATATGATTGCAGAGCTGGTAAAACGCCTTGTTGTGTTCCTTTTCTTTGAAATGAGCCAGCTCATGCACCACGATCATCTTTAAAAACGCCTCGGGTGCGGTGCGAAAAACGCTGGCAATTTTGATCTCATTAACGGTTTTTAATTTCCCGCCCTGCACCCGGCTTATGTAGTGGTGCTGGCCCAGCGCATGTTGGATCACTTTGATTTTGCTGTCATAACCCACTCTGCTCAGGGGCTGGGTTTTACCCATATATTCATTTTTGATTTTTTGCGCGTAATGATAGAGCGCAGAGTCGGTACGCACCTCGTGAATTTGTGGGTAGCGCTTGAGCAGCACGTCCTGCAATCGCCCTTCATCAATGACTTGCTGTACCTGATGAAGTGTCTCGTCGGAATATCCTGCGAGGTATTTCAATGTGCTCATGAGACTAAGGCGTTCAGCTGTTGGGATCGGGATTATAAATGTTACATCGGGTTGATGTAAGAATTGCTCAGCCTTCCCTGTCGAGCATTTTGACAACCCGCTGCTTTAAATTGGGGCGTGCTGGTGAATATTGATAGGCAGTGGCCTGTTACAAACAGTGTGACTTTTGAATTCGGTAAGATTGTTGTTCTTTTGATACTTACCTGGTGTGTTTTTATTTTTTTTAGATTCAAATGGAATTAAAACGCACTAAAAATGCTTTTGGCCTGAAAAATGCTTTGTACCTTGCGAAGATTGGTAACGCAGCAAATTGCTGGTGTACTTTAGTAACTCGCATGGAGATAGCAATGAGCGAAACAACTGTTGAAGCGGCTTTGGTTAGTCCTACCGCCTTGTCCAATGAACCACCTGTCGTCCGGTTCCACCATTCCAAAATTCTCGCGCTCTTCCGTGCATTCGACAGTGCCCTGATTGTGTTCATGCTATGGAGCACACTTCATCTATTAGGTATGGAGTGGACTAATGTTTACACAGCATTTGCCATCAGTGCAGTTATTATTTTTGGCTTCTTCGCCGAGAGTAATGAGGTCTATTATCTCTGGCGCGGCCACTCAATGACGGATTTGGCAATACGTTTATTGCTCGCCTGGTTTGCTACCCTGCTATTTATTATATTTGCCGCTATATTGGTTTATCCCTTTGCCAGCCTTGGTCTGTTAGCAATCAGCTGTTGGTTGCTTGCAACACCTGGAGCTATGGTTGCCATGCATATAGGGCGCCGCGTCATGTTGGCAAAATTGCGGGCAAAACCTACGGAGCCGCGTCGCGTTGCGATTGTTGGAGCCAACGAACTGGGGCTGCGCTTGATTAACTCTATGTCAGTTATGCCTTGGCTCGGATATAGGGTCATCGGTTTTTACGATGATCGCGCTCCTAATAACGACGTAGGCCGTCGTCTGTTTGGACAAAACATCGAGGTAAAAGGCGGGCTGGAGCAACTCTATCAGGATGCCCATGATGGGAAACTGGATATAGTGTTTGTCGCATTGCCGATGCGCGCGGAATTGCGCATGCACTCTGTAATCGATCGGCTGGCTGATACCACTGTATCTCCCTACGTAATCCCTGATGTGTTTAGCTTCGATTTATTGCATTCGCGCCTGACCTGCTTGCAAGGTATTCCAGCGTTAAGTATTTATGACTCGCCATTGGTTGATAATGGATGGGCAAAACGTTTGGAAGATTTGGTATTGGGCTTAGGGATTTTAATGGTGCTGGCAATTCCAATGCTGCTTATCGCGATCGGTGTGAAATTGACATCAGCCGGCCCTGTGTTTTTCAAACAAAGTCGTTATGGTATGGGTGGCGAGCGCATTAAAGTGTGGAAATTCCGCTCTATGACTGTATGCGAGGATGGCCCTAATGTTGCGCAGGCAAAACGCGAAGACCCACGCATTACACCATACGGAAACTTCTTACGTCGCACTTCACTCGATGAGTTACCGCAATTGTTTAACGTGATTTCCGGTAGCATGTCGCTTGTGGGCCCACGTCCTCATGCTGTTGCGCACAATGAGTTCTACCGCGGGCAAATTAAGGGCTATATGTTGCGCCACAAAGTGAAACCAGGTATTACAGGTTTGGCGCAAGTGAATGGTTTCCGCGGGGAAACTGAAACTCTCGATAAAATGTCAGGTCGTATCGCTTACGATTTGGAATACATTCGCAATTGGTCAGTTATCTTGGATATTAAAATTTTGTGGAAAACAATTTTTAAAGGATTTGTTGGGCAGCATGTCTATTAGTAAATGGATAGGGCCCGTCAGACCGAGTGTGCTAGTGCCGTTGTGGTTGCTCTGTGCAACTGCAACGGCAGATGATCGTTTTACGCTGGGGTTCGGCGCACGAGAGCAGTGGGACAGCAATTTTGCGCGTAGCCCCGATGTGGACTCAGAACGATATTCCGTTGCTTCATTATCGCTCGCAGCTAACCAACGCTTTAGCAAACAACAGCTGGCGCTTAGTGTTCGTGGTACGCAATATGCCTATGATCAACGTGATGATCTGGATTCCGACTTTTACGAAGGCTCTGCTGGTTGGCGGAGCGATTGGACTACCAGAGTAAAAACGGCACTGACCTGGAAACGCGATGCTTATCCAGTTGATCAACTGGAATACACCGGAAACGATGTTGTCGCGCGCGATGACACCAAGGCCCAAATAACCTTGGGCACTAGCAAACATATCAGCATTATCACCGGCGCCAGCCAAGCGCGCCAATCCCACTCCAATTCATTGCGCCAGTATCTGGAGTTCGACGAAAAAGAAGCTTTTGTCGAGCTTTCCTATCGCACGAACAACAATTCCAGTTTAGGGATTCGCGTACGCGATGGTGATCGTGTTTATCCTCTTCCAGATCCGAATGAACCTCAGTCGCTGGACTTTGATTATCAACAGCGTGAGATTGAAGGTGTTTGGGCGCTTACAACGAAAACCCACATTACCGCCACCATCGGGCGCTTTGAGCGTGAAGGTGAGGTCAACGCCGGTGTTGGTACCCAGTCTCTATTAGACGCCAATTGGGCTGTCAGTGAAAAAGTCGAGTTAACGCTCGGTTATAGCCACAGTGAACCAGCCGTGGGCGAAACCTCCGATTCTCCATCCGATATTCGTGCCGGATTTCTACGAATGACGTGGGAACCCAGTAGAAAATGGCAACTTAGAATAGAAGGTCGCTACGGAGAGAATGAGTATGTCCAGCGCGAACAAGATCCCGCGCGGGATGAGACCATCGCAAGTTACACCCCTCTTTCACTGACCTATCGTTACTCGGAGTCACTCTCTATTCGTCTTGACAGTCAGTGGGTCGATCGTGAATCACCAGTAGCCTATCGCGATTATGATTATGCTCTAGGTAGCCTTGGGTTCAATTTTAGTTATTGATCTCGATTGAACACATCCCTGTGTTTCTCAGTTTTACGCCAGCCTTAACAATCTCTGCAACTTGCCGATGGCCGCTTTAGCTTTGTTGGGAGCTAATGCTGCGCTCTCATTCAGAAAATGCTTTGTTTCTTGCCTAAAAATGCAAGACATAAGTAATGTGTAAGTCAGTGCTCCTATTGCAGCAAGCAGGGTCAAACGTAAAATCACATTGAGGTCGGTCGGCAGCGTGTACTTTATTAGCCATACTGTTGCGAACATCATGCCCGCCGCTGCTAATGTTGGTGCAATGGTGCGGAATTGAGTTGTCATGCTGACACCAAAAATTTGTTTGAAGACAAACATGGTGTAGATGACACTCAAGTAATTGCGCAGCGCAAAACCTGCTGCTGCAGCAACAATACCGTAGGGCACCAACAGTAATCCCAACAGGCAATTAAGACTGAAGTTCATGCAGGCCAAAATCATTGCTTGTTTTGATTTTCCGCTCGCAGTCAACGCAGAGTGAACCTGATATTCAACGACCATAGGTGCTATACCCAGTGCCAAAAATGTCATGACCTTTCCGCTTTGTGCCCACTTGCTGGTAAATGCGAGCTCAATAAACTCTGGCCCCAGTGCGGCGGCACCAAAAAAAATCGGAAATGCAAAGTAGCCGGCCATGCGAATGACTCGCAAAGTGCCTTGTGCACGTTGATCCCGTTCGGTCATGCGCGAGAGTGCGGGCAACAGTGTTTGCTCAAAGGGTTTAAGTACAATTTCCTGAAGAATAAATAGTGCGCGGCCGCCAACGCGGAAAAACCCCAGCGCAGCCGGGCCGAGTAATACACCAACCAGCATTTCATAAATTTTAGAGGCGAAGTTGCTAATCATTTGTGCCGCCGTGAGCGGCATGGAAAACGCGAGCAAAGCTCTTGCATCGGGGAATGAAAAAAATAAGCCGGGCATCCAGCGGGCACTTTTTACAGTAATTATCATCACAATGAATTGATTGACCAGCTGTTGGCACACCAGAGCCCAAACACCATAACCTTTGAACGCGAGGACTACGCCAATAAGCCCTCCTACGAGGCTGCCAGCAATGGTACGGAGCGCCATAGCGCGAAATTGAAACTCGCGCCGCAACTTGCCTTCGTGAACTGCTTTTAGTCCCTCCAGAAAAAACCCGATTGACAATACTTGCACTAACAATTCTGCGCGCGGGTCATAGTAGTGAGCGATCACTGGTGCACCAATAAAAAATACTATTAGCGTGACCAGGGTTGCCAATATCAGGTTGAGATAAAAGCAGGTTGCAGAGTAGCGTTCATCCCATTCGTGATGGCGAACGATGGCGTGAGGTAGCCCCGCACTCACCATGATTTTGCCGAGCTCTACTACGATCAGTGCAAATGCGACCAAACCGATTTCTGCAGGTGCCAGAAGGCGCGAGAGAATAATAAAAATCAGGAAACTAATCAGACTGTTGCCGCTCGCAGCGGCGCTCATCCAGAGGGTACTTTTACCAAAACTTTTTTTCAGGCTCATGAGTTACTTATAGTGTGGGAGAGGAGGAGGGTGGACTGAGACAAGCAGCTTCCGCTCGGTTTAGTGCGAGCTGCCAGTCTCTGGTAATTCAGCCGGGTTGGCCGGGGGAGCTATTAGCTGGCGATAAAAATCCAGTGTGCTTGCAGCGAGCTTATCCCAATTGTAATTGTCGAGCGGGCAAATGGGCTGGCGGCTACTGTGCTCCAGCGCGATCAACGCATGCTGTAAATTGCTGGCCGTTAACTCCCCTGTGTATCCGTAAATCCATTGCAAACCGAGGTTTTTTTGCATATCGATGATGGCCCCCATATGCGGCGCTATCACCGGGCGATTGAACGAAAGTGCCAATAGCAGGGCGCCGGAGTTGAGGATCGCCCGGTAAGGCAAAATCACCACATCAGCTGCACTCATGTACACATTCAGTTCGCTGTCAGGGATAAAGCGCAGAAACAAGCGCATATTTACATCTTTGAGTGCTTCCAGCTCCGCGCGCAAATCGGCGTTGTCAGGCGTGCCTGCGACGACCAATTGATAGTCTTTAAGTTGCGCTTCTTTGAATGCCTTCATCAGTGCAGGAATATTTTTGTAGGGTTTAATCATGCCCACAAACAGCAGTACTTTCTTGTTGGTGTTTAACTCCAATAATTGTTTGGCCGCTAAGCGGGTTATCTCGGGTGGATAGCTGTTGCGATAATGGCCGTGGGGAATGATGGCGTAAGGAATATTTTCCGGTGGTTGATAGCGTTGGTAAAAGGCAGTTTTATTTGCCTCGCTCATAAAGATAAACCCATCGCAGCGGCGAATAAACCAGCCCATAAACAGTTTCGAAAGCCGTGGCCGAAACGCATCGTGCGGGGCGGTATTGTGTACGGTGTAAACCAGTTTGCGGCCTTTGAGTTTGAGCACGCACACCATGAATGCCAGTAGCAATATGCGTTGCCAGGTTTTTATCAAGCTCTTCGGGTTGGTGTAGTCATCCGGCCAGTGATAGTGCACCAGGTCCACTTGTTCCAGCAGGGCTTTGGAGTGTTGGTATTCGCCCACCTCTACGCCCAGTTTTTGCAGCTCGCGATAGAGTAGTGCATTGTAGGGATTCACTTTTTCGTTGCTAAATGCAGGAGCAGCGAGAATACGCATAGCGTTAACCTTCGTTGGAGCTAATGTCAGTTCGCTTGCCTGTACGCAGGCAAAGCGCGAGAAACACGCCGATATCCAAGGTATAGCGGCGCGCGAGGCGAGCGGGTTCTAAACTCAAACGATAGAACCACTCCAAGCGCAAGCGTCTGATCCAATCGGGCGCGCGGGGTTTATCGCCGGCCAGAAAATCCAGTAGTGCACCCACGCCCATTAATAAACTCGCATTCAGGTGTTGGCGCTGCTGCAATATCCAGCGCTCCTGTAGTGGATTGCCCATGGCTACTAGAAGCACATTCGCACCGCTGTCGTTGATTTGCTGGATCAGCGCTTGGGTATCCCGCCCTTGGTCATAGCCATCACTGGTGCCTACTACGTTGACACCATAGTCAGTCTGGAGACAGCGCGCAGCGCGCAGCGCGATACCCGGTTTACCACCGAATAGGTACACGCGCCCCTGCGTCCTGATGTTATGCAGGAATGCTGGAATAAAATCTGTACCGGCGAGGTTCTCAGGGAAGCGGGTGCGATGGACGAGCCAGGTGGCTATATCGACACCGATCCCATCGTTAATGATGATGGTGTCCTCTGCCATTGCCTCCTGCATTCCCTGACACTGCACAATAAAGTTAGTGTTGGCGAAAAACAGTGCGGCCTGTTTGCCCTGTTCTACATGCTGTTGCAAGCGTTGTTCGAGTTCGTTTCCCGTGGTGCACAACAATTTGAAACCGCCGAGTGCAAGACTACTTTCTGCAGGTTGGCTCATAGCACCAACTCCGTATCGGCAAATGCTTTGGGCGTGAGCATGCGCTCTGTAACCTGTTCCCAGTTCAGCACTTGTTGATTACGAATCGGCTGCTCGGGATGAAGTGCGCGAGTTATCGCTTGGGCGATGGACTCCTCATCACCGAGGTTATAACCAAAGCGGTTGCTGTAATCCGCCGCAATAAAGTACGGGCAGATTGCCGGTACACCAAAGAATGCATACTGGATTAGTTTCATGGAGGTGTCGCGCAGGTACACCGGCAAGTTGACACTGGAGTAGGGGGCGATGCCCAGTTGCGCGTGCTTGATGTAAGGCAGAGTCTGGGCAAATGGCATTTCGCCATAGAGATGCACATTGGGGCCGTAGTCGGGATGACGCGGATGCGCCGAACCAATCACATGGAACTGGATCTCGGGGAAGCGGCGCGAGGCGAGCACGAAGAATTCTGGATCAAACAGCATTGAGCCAACCGAGACCGCATGAATTCCCTCGCCATAAGGGGATGGGTCAGCGCGCTCAGCAACGGAATGGTCAATTCCGTGGGGGATAAATGCGAGGTTGTGGCGGCTGGGAATACCGTCAGCCAGCGCTTTCGACGGCAGGCCAATAGTCGTCATTTGTGGCGCAGCGCGCGCAAATGCCTGATTCACATACTCGGCGACATTGATGGTATCGAGTGCATCCGAGGCGCGGTAGAGCACCTTGGCATTCGGATTCAGCTGCTTGATCAGGTCGAAAAAAATAGGCGCCACGCCGCTCTCCAGCAGAATGACATCCGCCTCAGTAATCCAGCGCCGTAATATCGGGTTACTGCCTTTGCTGTACAGGCTGTACATCAGATTTTCGATCGGGCGCAACCATGGACGACGGGTATTAAATGGGTGATAAAGGGTTTTCCATAAATAACATTCCACCCCTTGGTGTACCCCAATGCGATTGGCTTCACCATCAAGCGACAAACGTGGGTCATGGGTATAGCGCGAGAGTTTGCTATAACGCAAAGAGAAAAAACGGGTTGTGCCCATTTTGGCCAGCTCACGCGTGATGAAGTGGATACTTGCCTGACGGGGAGAGCGGTAGTCGTGTGCAGAGAGCACTAAAAAGACCGGCTTGGTGGTGCTCTCGTTGCGTGTGGGCGGCAATGGTGCAGGCTGGTTCATAGGTAATTCCTTCAGGTGATCAGCAGTTATTGCGTTGCGTTCTCAGGAGGCAGTGGCCGGCTAACGCCTTGCTCCCGGTAAAAATAGGTTTTCAGATAGGACCACTGCGGCGATGGCGCAGTAGCGCTGGAATTAAGGGCGAACGCATAGGTCCCCCACCAGCCGCCGGCCGCCCAGTACGTCCATCCTTTCCACTCACTGCCTGCCATTAATTTCAGGAAGTGCTCCAGGGTTTCAAGGCAGGGTGCCGTGGTTGCCATCCCGAATTCGCCCAGCAGTAGTTGCACTTGGTTGTCTTTAGCCCACTGGCTAATCCGTTGAAATTTAGAGTCAAAATGCTCGGGTGGATAGCAATCCAACTTGGTGCCTGAGTAATAGGTATCGGCGTATTGGTGTACCTCGATGACGGTGCGTTTTAGTGGATCCTTCAAGCCGGCAAAGGCCTCTGCGTTGTTGTTACCTTCACCGCCTTTGAACCAGCTATGAAGGCCATTCCAACCGCCGCCGCCCATGAGAATGAGGTTCTGGGCCCCGGCTTTGCGTAATTCTGTCAGCGTGCGTTTGGCTAATGAGGCCCAATCATTGAGCGGCATGTTCGCCGGTTCATTCATCAGGCCGAAGGCTACATATTCGGAGTCCTTAAATTGTGCCGCCAGCGCAATCCAGAGTGCGACAAAGCCATCTTGCAATGGCGCGGTGGTCATCGGCTCGCCGTAATATTTGGCGTAGTTATGTACATCCAGCAATACACACAAGCCTTGTGCTTTTGCTTGGTCAATCGTGGTTTGCAGGCGCTTGAGTTCAGCGGGATCAAGGGGACCATTCAATTCGCGTTGAATGCGTTCCCAGCGAAATGGCAGGCGGATGATATTTGCGCCTTGGGCGGCAATAAAAGCCAGTTCGGTGGTTTTGGGATAGGTGTAATCCTTAAAGACGATGCCGGGTAAGTTTTTGCTGTTGAACTCTGCACCTGCCAGATTGACACCCGTGAGGCGCGATGAATCCAGGCAATTTGCCTGGGTACTGCAGGCTGTTATTAATCCAATTAAACCAATAAAAAACGAGCGGAAGCTTATCTGTTTCATGATCGACCTCCTAACTTGGCATAAAGCGCCAGATAACGGTCAGCGACTTGTGGCCAGGCGTAACGCTGGGCAAAGTCCATTGCGGCGGTTCGCCTGACTTGATAGGCGGACTCCCCGTGTTCGTGCAACTGCACTAGCTTGTCGATTGCCGCATGCGGTGTGGCTCCCAAGGGGCTGAGAAAGCCTAAACCAGAGTCATCAACTAGCCGGCGAAACGGTGGAATATCACTTAATACTGGGGTCAAGCCAGCACTCATCGCTTCAATGGGTGCTATGCCAAAACCTTCATGGCGGGACAGGCAAAGAAAGTAACTGGATTGATTTATCAGTGCGCGTATCTCTGCATCGCTGGGATTGGGCGCTAATGTCACCGCGCCTTGCAGCTGCAGTTTGTCGACGGCTAATTGCAGTTCGGCGCAGCTGTGGTCGTATTCACGCCCCGCAATAATCAGGCGCCATTGGGGGTGCTGGCGATGCAGTTCGGCAAACATTTCCAATGCGGGTATCAACCCTTTGTTGGATGACCAGCGGCCAAAATAGATCATTGTTGGCTGTAGGTTGGGGGATGCTTGATTGGCGTATTTCTCGATATCAACCCCGTTTTCAATTACCTGTAATTTGCTCGGCTTCATGATGCGCCCAAACAGCTGGCCGTCGTTGGCACTGGTCGCTACTACCTGACTGTAGGCGTTGGAGGAAAGCCGGGTCACGGTGTTGAAGTAAGCCATTTTGCTGCGCGAGGCAAAGCTGGTGTGAAAAAAGCCACCATGGGTTGAGAGCACCAGTGGGCGTTTATGCAGCCATTTAGTGGCGGCGAGGAAGTCGTAAAAAAAATCTACTCCGTGCACGTGAATCAGGTCGCTATCGCCTAAATGCTTGAGTACGGATGGGCACAATGGATAGCGGGTTGAGCCGCGATAGGGCAGGCGAATGATGTCTATGCCATCAAGATGGTCGCGCGCAGGCAGCTGTTCGTCAGTGTTACGGAACAGGCGGTCGAGCGTGATGATCCGTGTTGCCTTGTGTCCTTGCCGCACTTGATGTCGGGCAATATTACGCACCACTTCCTCCATCCCACCAATGGATGGCAGGTATTGGCGTACTACATGGGTGACGTTAATAGACATGGTTTACCTCAGTGCGAGCGATGGGGGCTGGTCGAGGTGCCGGGTTTTGCAGCATGCAACCGAACAGGCACCAGAGCAGGGCGGACGTTTTGAAGGCGAATAGGGAGCTACCGCTAATCGTCAGGATCAGTGCGATATAAAGCGCGACAAACGCGCGAAACCGGCGGCCAGGTTCATCTGGCATAGGTTGCAGCCAGAGGCTCAGCCAGAGTAGTAAACACAGCGGCAGGCCAAAGCCGGCGATCGTATAGGCGTAGCCCATATCGCCATAAAAGCGAGGTACGGTCATCCCCAGCAGCAACTCGGTGTTGAAGTCCATTAACGCCCAGCCACTCAGTGCGACCCGGCCCATAAAGTTGTCGCCATACTCGGTCGTTGTAGCGCCGACCACCAAAACAAGGGCTATTCCTGCAAACGGTGCGAACAAGGTCAGGTTAAGTGCCGAGCCATGCAGCATTACTCGTGTAATAACCATTAATGGCACGAGCAATAGGGCGAAACGGGAATCACAGAGCACGATGAGTACAAGTGCAGAGCCGACAAAAAATGCGCCCTTGCGCCAGTCCTTGGTGTCTCGACTCAAGCCCCAGGCGGCCAAGAGCGTCGCGAAGTTGCCTAGCGATACCGGCTCTAAAAAAATGGAAGAGACCCTGTGACTACCGATCAACCCTGGGAACAGGGTTCGGCCAATACCTTCCGGGCGGGTGCCGTTGAGCTGCAGCTTGCTCTCGCGAACATAGTCGGTAATGGGGGCGAGGTTTCCGGTGCTGACGTAGTAGCTAAAAATGTCGAAAAATTCGGTGTAGGTATCGAGCATGAACAGCTCGAATAGTCCGACACTGATGACCAATGTAATTACCCATACCAGTGCGCGATCAATTAATTCTGGTCGCCCGATGTTGCAACCTAACCAGAAAAAGCAGAGAGGGATAAGTAAATCACGGAAGGTTTTAGGATTTAGTTGGCCGCTGACGAGTGCTGCCAAACAAAAATAGGCGCCTGCCAGCAGGCCAATAACGATCACGCCGGGTAGCAGGCGTCGCGCAAGAAGGGGTAAGCAGGCCAGCAAAATCAGCGCTTCTGCGGCCCCAACTATGGCGACCGAGGTGCGTAGGCCAAACGTATTGGCCATGCATAACAATGCCTGATAGCCAATCGCCGCCAAGAGTATGGTGGTGATCATCCATTGGTCACTGTCGATGCCGGTTACGCGGTTGGCATTGGGCAATGCTGTAGCTCGGTAGACTTGTCCGTAACTCATCCGTACCTCTCTCTTCATATCCCGGATAGCAGTTCGTCCATCACCCTTGCAAGCTAGCACCAACGAGGCGCACACCCAATTCGCGCAAGCGGTTGGTGATTGCCGTTAGTGCTTTGGTCGAGGTTACATGCGTGCGCGCCAGCAGGAGCGCAGCACCGGCTTGTGCAGCTACCAGCTGTGCATCACGGTTGGAATCCATAGGGGCAGTACTGATCAGGGTGACATCAAAACGCAATGCCAGTGCGCCGATCCGCTCCTGAAAATGCTTGCTTGCCAGGAGCTCTTGCGGATTGGGCGCGCGGGTACCGGCTGGCAAAACCGACAGGCAGCGTACTGCGTCTATCGCCGTGGGCGCGACGGAGGTGCGCTCAGCTAACCAGTCGGATAAGCCCGGTGCATGCTCAGATAAGTCGAATAGTTTGTTCAGCTGGGGGCGGCGCAGGTTGCTATCAATCAATAGGGTCCGCAGCCCGAGCTGGGCGAAGCTGATCGCCAGATTAGCAGCTGTAAGTGCACTGCCCGCAGCATCTTCCGCGCTAACCAGCGCCAGTGCCCGATGCGGCTGGGGATTGAAGTAGCGCAATTGCAGTTCACTGCGCAGGCTGCGCAGTGCCTCGGCTTGCGTACTATCGGGCTGGAATAGTGCGCTCAAGCGGCGGTCGAGCTTGCTCGATGCGGCAGGTGTTTGGGTATAAGCAAATTGCTCGGCAAGGATGGCATTGATGTCTTCATCCTTGATCAGTCCCAATTTGAGTGCAGCTTCGCCGAAACGCAGGCCGTGTTTTTTCTGGGCAGCCAAAATCATACTCAAGTCTTTGGGATTAATTTTGCCTTTGGCGACCAACATGGGTCCCATTCTGGTTGAGGTGGCAAGCATGCTATCGCTATTGCCTAATACTTGTGCGAGATCGTTCATGCCTTGGCCTCCTTATACACGGCGGATATGTCTGCCGGGATCTGGGCAAGTACTGCGAGCCCCAACCCCTGTTCCAGGTCTTGCGCGCTACGAATGCGTTGATCCAACCATTCCCGGCACAGGGCGATGGCGGTTCCTAATAATAATCCGATGATTGTGGCAAGTAGTGTAGTCATCACCGGTTTTGGAGAAGTAGGGCGCCCGGGTGTCATTGCGCTGTTGAGTACCGCTACGTCTGTTGCCGCGATCTGGCTCTCCAAGCGCGATTCGGCTGTGCGCGCAAGTGCTGCATCGTAAGCTGCCTGGGCGTTATCGACTTCTTGTCTGAGCAGGGTGATTTCATTGCGGTTGCGGCTGAGTTGTAACACCAGTTCTTTTTGGTGTGCCAATTCAGTTTTGAGTTGTTCTTCACGTGATTTCGACAATTCGATCGATGATTTCAAGCCGTTGCTGATTAACTCGATCTGACGGTTCATTTGCGTTTTGAGTGAGCCTACATCGCTCGAGGCCTGGCGATACTGGGGGTGGTTTTCGCCCACTTGAGTGGCGAGTTCCCGCAGGCGTTCCTGGGCCTGCGCGAGATCCGTTGCCAACTTTTGCACTTGAGGATTATCCAGCGCACGGGTTTCTACCTGTCCGCGTTTGGTATTTTCAATTTGATCGCTACGGCTTTGGGAATTCAAGCGCTCGCTTTGCACAGCAATCAGCATCGAGGCGAGTTCTTCCAGCTTGGCAGACTCGAGGTCGAGCCGGTTGGAAGAGACAATGATGTTGTGCTTTTCCTGATAGTTGGAAAGCGCATCCTGCTTTTCGATCAATTCGTTGCGCATCCCTTCCAACTGTTGGTTGTACCACTGGGTGGTCTGTTTGGCAGGCTCAATTCGCAATTCGAGATTGGTGAACATATAGGCTTGGGCAAACGCATTGGCAAGCTGTGCAGCAAGCACGGGATCTTTCGATTGAAAAGCAATTGTCAGGATGCTGCTCTCACGCTTGGGTGTAACCACTAGCCCTTGGGTGAGAAAACCGAGCATGCGGCGCTTATCTCTTTCCGCCTCACCTGTGAGTTTTGCCTCTTTGATGACGGTCGCATTAGTGTCCAGTTGCACCTCTGTCATTACCTTGTTGGCCACATTATGGCTACGGATAATGTCGGCTTGAGTAGAGAGGTAAGCACCGGTTGATCGAAGGGGCTGGGCTTGACCGCTAATAGGATCGAGCCCACGGCTATCCACCAGCAGATCGGTAGCGGCGGTATAGGTTTTGGGAGTTAATAAACTCACAACAATAGCAGCAATTATTGCTACAGAGGTGGTGGCAATAATTGTAATTTTGCGCGCCAAGAGGATGCTGATTAATGCATTGAGATTCATGTGTAGTTCCCGTTAAAAAATACTTTCCTTGACCACCAGTACATCGCCATCCATCACTCGCTCATCGGATTTAGCGCGTAGTTCTTTGACCGACCCATCTGCCTGCTGGCGAAATAGTTTGACGCTGCTTTCGCTGGCGCGAGAGGTAGGTCCACCAGCGGCACTGAGTGCCTGCATTACATTCAAAGGTCTATCGAGCGGGTACAACCCTGGGGAATGCACTTCACCATTAACGTAGAAGCGTCCGGCATTGGGTACATAAAGGGTATCACCATCTTGTAGCCAAGTGGTTTGCAATTCGTCGGCATCGTAATTAAGCAGTTTTTGCAGATCGTATTCAGTACGCTCCTGCCGGCCATTTTTGGTGATACGCGTCAGGATCAAGCGCTCGCTGCCATTAGCTGCAATGCCACCGGCCCAAGCCAGTGCCTGCGTCAAGCTGGTTGGCCCCTCAAGTACAAGTTTACCGGGGTTGTTAACCTTGCCCAAAATGGCGATCACCTGGCTGCGGTATTTGGTGACAAGCAGGTTTACCTGCGGGTTTTTGAGATAGTTGCCTTGCTGGTAGCGCTCGGCGATAAGGTAGGCGGCTTCGGCACTGCTTTTACCGGCGATTGATAAGTTGCCGAGCAATGGAACCACGATCATACCGGCGGCACTTACCTGGCTTTCGGCAGTGAGTTCAGGTTGTCCATAAATAGTAACGCGGACTTCATCGCCCGCTCCTATCATGTAACTGCGCTGGTAGCCTCCCTCACCTTGTGCCTGCGAATAAGTAGCCATTACAGCCAGAGTCAAACAAAAAATACTTTGTGCCCATCTGCGAAAACCCAACATCACTCGAATCCTTAATGATCAATAGCAACCCATGAATGGGCCGGAACCCCAGGTTTACTTTTGCTGAAGCAAAAGCGAGGCCTATTTGGCAGGAATTAGAAAAAATCCATTAAATCTGGGAGTTGTTTCTTTCTACGACAGCAAATTGTCATGGATACCCGTCTTTTTATCACCGAAAAAGGAAGTTGTCCTAGACGCAATGCCTGTTTTTCACCACTTTTGCTCTGTCTTGGTGCGGCTCTGCTGCCCGCAATACAGGAGGCTATATTTTTACATGAATAGTATTACTGTCTTGTATGAGTTTTTTGCGTGGAAGCTTTTTGAGCGCCTGGTGTACAATGCGCGCCTAAAATTTTCCCCTTCCCATCCATTCACCTCGGCCAGCTTTGGCGGCTCGCAGGTCAACTCAGGACTTATCTATGTTTGATAAAAACCAAACTATTGCTTCTTTTGATCCAGAAATCTGGGCGTCTATCCAGAACGAAGGCCAGCGCCAGGAAGAGCATATCGAGTTGATTGCCTCTGAAAACTACACTAGCCCTATGGTGATTGCAGCGCAAGGCACCAAGTTGACCAACAAGTACGCCGAAGGCTATCCGGGCAAGCGTTACTACGGTGGTTGTGAATACGTAGACGTAACCGAATCTCTGGCGATTGAGCGCGCGAAAGAGTTGTTCGGCGCTGATTACGCCAACGTACAACCCCACGCGGGTTCACAGGCAAACCAAGCGGTTTACGCTGCACTTTGCGCACCGGGCGATACCATTCTGGGCATGAGCTTGGCACACGGTGGTCACCTGACTCACGGTGCTAAAGTAAGTTCTTCAGGCAAGTACTACAACGCTATCCAATATGGTCTGAACCCGGCGACTGGCCTGATCGACTACGACGAAGTTGAGCGTTTGGCAGTAGAACACAAGCCAAAAGTGATCGTTGCTGGCTTCTCGGCTTACTCACAAGTAGTGGATTGGCAGCGTTTCCGCGACATCGCCGACAAAGTAGGTGCTTACCTGTTTGTCGATATGGCGCACGTTGCTGGCTTGGTTGCTGCTGGTTTGTACCCAAACCCGGTGCAAATTGCTGACGTAACCACCACCACCACTCACAAAACCCTGCGCGGTCCACGTGGCGGTCTGATTCTGGCGAAAGCGAATGAAGAGATCGAGAAGAAGCTGAACTCAGCGGTATTCCCTGGCGGCCAAGGTGGTCCTTTGATGCACGTGATTGCTGCAAAAGCGATCAGCTTCAAAGAAGCGATGAGCCCTGAGTACAAGGCTTACCAGCAACAAGTTGTAAAAAATGCAAAAGCCATGGCAAAAACGTTCATTGAGCGTGGCATCAACATCGTTTCCGGCGGTACAGAAAACCACCTGATGCTGGTTGACCTGATCGGCAAATCTTACTCAGGTAAAGATGCTGACGAAGCATTGGGCAAAGCGCACATCACTGTGAACAAAAACGCTGTACCAAACGACCCACGCTCTCCGTTTGTGACTTCTGGTATTCGTGTTGGTACTCCAGCAGTGACTACTCGCGGTTTCAAAGAAGCTGAGTGTGTGCAATTGACCAACTGGATCTGCGATATTTTCGCTGCTCTGGAAGCGGGCAATGCTGACGAAGTGATCGCCAGCGTTAAAGCGCAAGTATCTGAGCTGTGCAAGAAGTTCCCTGTTTACGCTGAGTAATATTAAGTACTTAGGTGTTATACGAAAAACCCGGACTTGCTCCGGGTTTTTTTATGCCCATAAAAAAGGGAGGCTCTCAGATGAGCCTCCCAAAGAGAGCAGCTGGTACACACACCAGCAGGGACAACATTGTTGAGACATAGGGTTAGTTGAGATACAACTTCTTCAAGCGTTTGATATCGCGCGCGCTCACACCGATTTCTTTATCAAGATAGTTTTCAACGCTGCCGTATTTGCTGTCGATCTCTTCAAACGCATATTGCAAGAAAGGAGTGTTGTCGGGCATCACCAGCGGATTGCCTTTGCTCATATCGGTTTTGCCTTTGTATTGCAGCATCATGGCGGCGAAGGCATTGGTTTTTGCAGCTACGGCCAGATCCACATCACCCATTTCAATCAGCGGGCGGCGATATTCCATCGATAACAAATAGTCTTTGTAGATTTGCTCGCGCGGTACACCCAAGACCGAGAGCAGCAGCGCAGAGGCGATACCGGTGCGATCCTGACCGGCCGAGCAGTGCACCACGATAGGCGCGTTGCCTTTGACTAAATTGTCGAAATAGATTTCCAGCTGCGGCTTCAAGTGCAGCGGCATGCCGCGATACATATCATCCATTCTGAATTGGCGCGGGTCTTTGGCTGCCGCTGTGCCTTTCATCATGTCCATCATGCTGTAATCGACAAACTCGTAGTTGAGCTTGGCATTTTTAGCCCAGTAATCCGGGTAGAGATCGCGTTCGTCGGTAGAGCGCAAATCCATCACAGTGTCGAAATCAAAGCGCGCCAGATAAGCTTCATCGCGGCTGGTTAAGCTCGACATAGCGCCGGAGCGGAACAGCAGGCCACGCTTAACGGTTTTGTTATCGGCGGTTTGATAACCGCCCAGATCGCGGAAGTTAGAGCCGCCTTGCAGTGGCAACAAGCGCTCGTAGGTTTGATCCAATGGGCTGTTGAGCAATTGTTGTGGCGTCAGCGATGGTGTGGCCTGTGCAGTTGATGAAACAGCGGCTTGGGTTGCTGTAACAGGTGCTGCTTCAACCGCAGTGGCGGCCGCAGAAGCGGGCAGGGCGATCATCAGCGACAGCACAGCGGCCGCAGCGCAGCGGGTAGATTTGATGGAAAAACGCATCGTTATTCTCCTGGGTAGATAAAAAATGGATAAAAGTACGGGCTATGCCAGGCGACGAAATCGCCTGACATGGCTGATAGCTAGGGATTAGTAATTAACGCGCAGGCCGACGAGGTAGTAGCGGCCATAGCTCTCTGACTGGTTGATCAAACCGTTGGCGGCATAGCGCACGTCGGTCTCGTTGGTCAGGTTATTGGCGTTGGCGTAAACCGAAATAGACGCATCGCTCAGCTTCACTGGCAGCTCATAGTTGATGCTGAAATCCACGCGTTTTTGTTCGCCCCAGACTTCATCCGGGCTTTCCAGTGGCGATACCCAGGAATCGCGCCATTGGTAGTTCAGACGCGCTGACAGGCCGAAGTTTTCATAGAAAACTGAGGCGTTGTAGACCGAATCCGAGGTGCCGGGCAGGTCGTAAGTGGTGCCATCGATGCCTTTGAATTCACTGCTCAGGAAGGCGGCATTCAGGCTGATACCAAAGCCGGTAAGCGCTTCGGTGAGATCAACTGCCTGGCCGATAAAATTGAACTCCACACCGCTGAGTTCACCGTCACTGCCGTTGATGCTACCGGTGTATTCCCATTCTTCGCCTGCGGCGGAAAGCAGGTAGTTACCGCCATCGACGATTTCACTGTCGGCGTAAATCACGTTATCGATTGAGCGATAGAAGGCATTGGCTGATAACAGGCTTGCATCGGCAAAGTACCATTCCAGCGAGCTATCAAAACCAGCGGTTTCTTCGGCTTTCAGGTAAGGGTTACCACCGCTGGCGGTTTTGTTGGCCACATCTACGCTGGCGGCAGCGCGCCACTCGCTGTAGGTCGGGCGGCTCATGCCCGTTGTTGCCGATACACGGAATTTCAGGTCCTCAGTGAGGTTGATATTGAGGTGAGCACTCGGCAGTACATTGGTGAATGTGTCGTTAACCGAGACAGGCGCGTTGTCGATGGTGCCTTCGCTGGTGTAGTCGGTTTGCTCCACGCGCGCACCAATCACAAAGTTACCCCAATCGTATTCGGTAGTTGCCATCGCATACACCGCGGCGATGTCTTCATCGATGGCGATTAGGTTGGCATCGGGGATTTCACCGATTTCCAATTCGCCCGTTGCAGCCCAGGCGCCGTACAAGCCTTTGTTGTCGAAGTAGGTGCCGCCAATCGTGTTGGTGGTATTGCTTGCCCAAGGTTTACCGGTGTCGTAGCTGCCGATATTGTTAACTGGAAAGGTGTAATCGAGGATAGGCATAGCGACGTAGCCATCACCTTGGCGCTGATCAACCTGCATGCCCAATTCCAGCTTGGCGCTTTGGTCAAACCAAGTGAAATCGCGGTCGGCATCCAGCTTGAATTTGGTGCTGTCTACGTCGAGGTTTTGCACATAGTGAATCCCGAGCGTCATGTAGTAGGCGATGTCAGGCAGCGGGGTATTCAAATACAGCAGCGGGTCTTGAATGTCCGAGTAGTCGTAACTGGCAGTGGTGCGGCCGCTGACGCTGCGCGCCATCGGCAAGTCCATGTCAAAGGTGGTTTCGGTATAGGTCAAACGGCTTTCCAGTTCCCAGTCACCCAGAGCGAAGTCGGCGCCGAGCGTACTGGTATTGGTGGAGTTGCTGTATTCGCCGTATTGCAGCAGGCGCTCAACACTGGTCGCAACGTTTTCACCGGTGATACCGCGTGCTCCGCCGTTGGCAGCATTCAGGGTGAACACGTATTGGTTGCGTTCTTCATGATCCACAAATTCGCTGTACAGATTAGACAGAAACACCTTTTGCACTGCGCCATCGCCACGGTATTCCAAACGACCGCCGTAGGCGTGGTCTTCACGTTTGACTTTATAGCTGCGGAAATCGGTACTCTCGATGATCAGCTCGTCAGTCGCTGCATCCGGCTCCATGCTGTATTCGCGGTTATCGGTGATCTGCTCGCGGCTGTTCTCAGAGCCAAATAACAGAACGCCAAAGTTATCGTTCGACCAAGAGGTGCGCAGGCCGAGTTTGGAGACATCGCCATCGCCCAAATCCTGCTTGCCGGTGCCCAGGTCGGCCGAAATGCCGAAGCCTTCTTTGCTGAACGGGCTGAAGGTATTGATGTTTACATAACCGGCAACCGACTCGCCCGGCATGCTGGGCAGGATCGCCTTGTTGGCTTCGATGCTGCTGGTGATTACCGAGGGGAAACTGTCAAAACGGGGTACGCGGCCGTTTTCAGCGCCGGGCACTTCGATGCCGTCAAACGCGATAGAGGTATAGCGGAAGGGAGCGCCACGGAAGTTGATATAACGCGCTTGGCCTTGGTCGCGCTCAATCGCCAAACCCGGAACACGGCCTAACGAATCGGCGAGGTTTTGGTCGGGGAAGCGGCCGATAGTGTCGGCGGCCACCATATCAACGGCATTGCTGGCATTGCGTTTTGCGTCCAGCGCGGCTTGTTGGCTGTCGCGGATGGGTGAACCGCTCACGATCACCTCTTCCAGCAAATGAACTTCCGAACCCGGGTTCTGTGCCTGCGCCAAGGTCAGGCCAGAGGTAGATGCCAGAGCAATCGCCAATGCTAATTTGGTGTGCGACTTTTTAGTGTGCTGCAAGGATTTCATGATTCTCTTTTTCCAGTGGTCACTAAGGTGAAATTGCCCTCAACAGGGGGCGGTTTTGCCCAGCTTGAAACGATCACTTGGGCGACTCGGTAGCGGAGTATTGGGGGCGTGCGTGACGGTTTTGTTGCAGAGATGTTCAAGTGGCTTTTAGAGATGTCTCTAAAAATAAAATCAATAAAAATCAAATGGTTATTGATTTTACTAAGATGATATTTAATCGGTCACCAGCTCATTTGGAGAGGTTGATTGGGCGTGATCGCGCAGTAATTTCAAGTCGTCCGGCACGACTTTTATGAATTCTGGCGCGAGCGAAATGCGATAGTTAAAACGCGCAGTGCGCAGGTCGCGCTGCACATCAAATAAATAGGGCAATGCGAGCTCTTCGCCGATATGACGCACCAGCTCATCTTTGATTTTGCTGCGGTTTTGGTCGAGAGTTTTGGCGCGCAATCCTTTCTCTTGCAGCTCGCTTGCGGCCTTGGCGTGGCCGCCGTATTTCTCAAACAGGGCCTGTAAGGTGTGGCTGTTGGCCATGTCAGGGCGAGTTTGCGCCGGGTTGGTATACCAGCCTTCATCCGAACTCAGGCGCAGCAGTGCATACCAGTAAAAATAAAAGAAGGGCGTATCCGCGAGTGTGAGTTCAAGTCCGCGCAAGCGGATCGATTTGGTCGCTGGTATGAACTCAAGCTGATCGCAACGTTCAGCAATGGCCAGGGCAGCATCCAACTGCTGCGGGTTCAGCTCCAACCCCTTTAGTAACCAAGGTAGCTGGCCAGCGTCCAACTGTAATACGCGGGGCTCGGCAACCAGTGCCAGCGCCTGTTTTTCATCCGCACCCGATTGCTTGAGCGCGTGCATGCAATGGGTTTGCGCGGCGGATACAGGTTTGGGCAGCAGCACTAACGCCAACCAGACCAGCAGAGCCAGCAGCCCTTGGCTGCCCAATAGATAAAACCAGTGCACGCGGTAGAAAACCGCCACTTGCAGCAAAGGTTGAGATGTTTCCGGCGCCTGATAAAAATCCAGCGCGAATCGGGCGTGAGCGCCATTGGTGTAGGTGATGCCCTTGAAACTGATCACCTGCGCTGTGCAATCATCCAATACTTGCAGCGAACCGGGCGCGCAGAGCGAGGCGAGATTGCGCGTAATTTCCTGTACCAGATAGCTTTGGGTAGTGGCATCGTTAAAGCTGTACAGCTCGGCCTTATCGGCCTGTTCGATCACGCTTTGTTGAATGTATGAGCGCAACTGCTGGGTAAAACGGTGGGTGGCGTGAAGATAGGCAGGCGTCGACAACACAGTTATCAGCAGTAGCAGTAGGCCGCCGCGCTGTGGCGTGAGAAGGTCAAGCAGCGTGCGGGGCATCAGTGACATTCCTGCGCAATGTCTGAGTGTGCATCCCGCATCCAGTTAATCGAGTTCGATAGAATTTTTTGTACAGCGCAGTGGAGTTTGCTGGAGCCTGCCTCGCGCCGAATAAACCAGGAGATCGGCGGCGCCTGCTCAGCAATTTCCAGGTTATAAAGCGGGTCTATCTTGTCGCTAAATGCCCCTAAATCCGGTGATGTAATCACATCTATCGCGCCTGCTTCAAAAGCGCTGTAGAGCGAACTCAAATCGTGGAACAGGATTTTTTGGTCGTCGTGTAATTGGATATTCGCGGCGCGCAAAGAGCCGGACGGCAACAGGAAAAAACTCTGGCTGTAAAAATCGTCCAACAAACCCACACGTTTATCGGCAAAGTACGCCTGCGTTAGCTCGGGTTTGCTGGTGCGGGCAAGCCAGTAAACGCTGTAGGGCGCCGAGGTCAGCAGCGGGCGGTAGTAGCGCTCGTAATCCGGTACCAAGCCCGCGACCAAATAAGGGCGATTGAGAAATAAATCGTAGTGCTGCTCGACTATATCGCGCGCGCTGATAAACCCGCGGGTATGCCAGATGATTTCCACCCGCGCATAGTCCGCCTGCACCTCTGGTGCGGCGCAGAGTCGGTTGGCCAGTGCCACTGAATCCATCACCGTGAGCGTTAAAATCCGGAAGGCCTTATCCGTATGGTGAGTGCCGGTGGTGCACTGATAGTTGGAGTAGTCGCTCGTCACAGCGGGCGCCAACTGCTGGCGACTCAAGGCATAACTAAGGCTCACCGCAAAGCACAAAGGCAGCATGCAGAGGAGGCAATAAACCAGCTTGCTAGGGCGGCGATTAAACATGAGGATGAGCGATTCCACTGACATATAAAGCTGCATGTTAGTGACAAGATGTGACATAAAAATGACACAAATCTGACATAAAGCCCGCTGGCTTTTTCGTGTCAAAGTCCGTAGCTTGGGGCGGGTCGCGCAGATAGACCTGCCCAATAACCATCCCTCATATGAAAGTCAAAAAATGAATCCTGAAACCGAAAAGAATTACCAGCGCCTTCGTTCCCTGTTTTTCGGCTTGGGCATAGTCGCGGCGGTACTGTTCTTTTTATTTAGCGTCAACAATATGTATAAGAGCAGCGCGGCGGCAGATTGGGATGGCTATGACGGTGTTGTCACCCGCGAGATGAGCCGCGGGCTCAATTATTTTGGCGGTGCCTGGTTGGAATATAGCTATGAGGTGAATGGCAATAAATATCAGGGTACCGAGATAGGTTTTGGCATCAGTCGCCCACAAACGGTTTTAAAAAAAGGGCAGCCGGTACGGGTGTATGTCAATCCGGCGGATGCAAATGAAGCGGTGATCGAAGTCGGTGTCGCGCGCAATCATTTTATTGGCTTGGTATTCTCGGTCTTTTTTATCTGGATTTCGCTGGTGATCTGGCGCAGGACGGCCTGATCCCGCCGGGCGAATGCCCCGCATTTTGTGCTAGTATGCGCCCACTTTAACCATCGCTGGGGCTGCTGATCATGCATTGTCCGTTTTGTAGCGCGGAAGATACCAAGGTAATCGATTCACGTTTGGTGGCAGAGGGCGATCAAGTTCGCCGCCGCCGCGAGTGTTTGTCCTGTCATGAACGTTTTACTACTTTTGAAGTTGCTGAATTGGTGATGCCGCGCATCATCAAACAAAACGGCACCCGTGAACCCTTCGATGAAAACAAACTCCGCGCGGGTTTATTGCGCGCCTTGGAAAAACGCCCGGTGAGTATCGAGGCGATCGAATCTGCCATTAACCACATCAAACATTTTTTACAGGCAACCGGTGAGCGCGAAGTTAAAGCCTTGATGGTGGGCGAAAAGGTGATGGAGCAATTGAAAAAGCTCGATGAAGTCGCCTATGTGCGTTTCGCTTCTGTCTATCGTCGCTTTAAGGATTTGAACGAGTTCCGTCAGGAAATCGACCGCTTAGAGCAACAGCCAGAACAGTAACAGCAGCCTGAAAACAACAGATTCCCCCCATGACTATTACTGCGGTTGATTTTGAATTTATGGCGCATGCGTTTCGCTTGGCGGAACGCGGCCTCTATACCACCATGCCCAATCCACGGGTGGGCTGTGTGCTGGTAAAAAATGGCCAGATCATTGCCGAGGGTTGGCATGAGCGCGCTGGCGAGGCTCATGCCGAGGTCAACGCCTTGCGTGCAGCGGGTGAAAATGCGCGGGGCGCCACTGCCTATGTCAGCCTCGAGCCCTGCAGCCATACGGGTAAAACCGGCCCCTGTTCGCAAGCCTTGATTGATGCCGGTATTGCGCGCTTGGTGTATGCGATGGAAGACCCTAATCCGCTGGTGTCCGGCAATGGCATCGCCATGGTGCGCGCCGCGGGTATTCAGGTGGATGGCCCGGTGCTGGAAGATGATGCGCGTGCGCTCAACCCCGGCTTTGTCCGTCGCATGGAGCGTAAGCGTCCTTATGTGCGCTGCAAAATGGCGACGAGTATTGATGGTCGCACGGCCATGGCATCAGGCGAAAGTAAATGGATTACCGGCCCCAAAGCGCGTGCCGATGTGCAGCGCTTGCGCGCCCGTTCCTGCGCGATTATCTCGGGCGTCGATTCCATCTTGCAGGACAACGCATCATTAACGGTGCGGGTGGATGAGTTGGGTTTGCCCAATGCCGAAGCCGCTGCGGCCAAGCAACCGCTGCGGGTGATCCTCGATTCACAATTGCGCACGCCGCGCACAGCATTGATGTTTAAGCAGGCGACCCCCATATTGCTCGTGCACAACGGCCAGGTGGATGAACCTCAGCTAAGCGGTTGGCCGGAATTTGTCGAGTTGATGGCTTTGCCCGCCAAAGATGGTCGTATCGATTTGCAGGCATTACTGCTTGAGCTTGCCCGGCGCCATTGTAATGAGGTGTTGGTCGAGGCGGGTGCAACGCTTTCCAGCAGTTTTTTGCGCCGCGGCCTGCTCGATGAAATCATCCTGTACATGGCGCCCAAACTGCTCGGCAGCAATGCGCTGCCCCTGTTTAACTTGCCGCTGGACACTATGTCTGCCGCGCTCTCGCTTAAAATTAAAGATATTCGCGCAGTCGGGCGCGATTGGCGTATTACTGCCGTGCCCGATACTGAATATTAATCGTGTTAGTAAAGGTTTCTGCTTGTGAATAATGATCAACCGAGTTCCCCGTATACCCCGCCGCCATCTGCGCCCCAAATGGATAACACTGCTTCATTGGGGAAGCGTTTCCAGGCGATAGTGATAGATGTCGTCATTATGATGTGCTGTATTTTTCCCTATGCAAGCAGCTTGGGGTTAATGGAGATCGCTGAAAAACAAGGTGCGATTCCGCCCGAATTGGCGGTGAAACTGGTGATTTTCCAGATAGTAATGTTTTTTGTATTGCACGGATTTTTGCTGCATCAATACGGCCAGACTATCGGCAAGCGTCTTGTCGGAATTGCCATAGTGACCATGGACAATCAAAAACCGGCGTTGCTGAACCTGATTCTGCAGCGTTATGTATCGCAGTGGTTGATGGGCATGGTGCCGGTAATTGGCATTTTGCTGCGCTTGGCCGATGTGCTGTTTATCTATCGCGCCGACAAGCGCTGTATTCATGATCATCTGGCCAAAACCAAGGTGATCGACTTGAGCATTCGTGTAGACGCATCCAGTAAGCCCAACAGTATCATCGTATAACCGCGTGTAAGAACCCTGAGGCAAGACTATGTTTACCGGGATTATCGAAGCTATCGGCGAAGTGGTCGCCCTGCAACCCAAAAATGGCGATCTGCGCCTGCGCATCAAAACCAATAGCCTGGATTTGGGCGATGTGCGCCTCGGTGATTCCATTGCCACCAATGGTGTTTGCCTGACCGTAGTAGAGTTGCCGGGCGATGGTTACTGGGCGGATGTGTCGCGCGAAACGCTCGATAACACCAGCTTGCCCGAGTGGAAAATTGGCCAACGCGTGAATCTGGAAAAAGCTCTTACCCCACAAACCCGCTTGGGTGGCCACATCGTCAGCGGCCATGTGGATGGCGTCGGTGAGGTTGTCAGCCGCCATCCGGACGCCCGTTCCGAGCGCTTTCGCATCCGCGCGCCCAAGTCATTGGCAAAATATATCGCCCATAAGGGGTCAATCACCGTGGATGGGACTAGTCTTACGGTTAATAAGGTGGATGGTGCCGAGTTTGAATTGAATATCGTCCCCCATACTCTGCAGATGACCATTATGGAGAGCTACAAAGCGGGCACTCGCCTCAATCTGGAGGTGGATGTTCTGGCGCGCTATCTGGAGCGGTTGATGCTCGGTGAAAAGGCTGCAGAAGGCCAAGGGCAGGGAATTACCCTGGAGTTTTTGGCGAAGAACGGCTTTATGTAAAACAACAATTATTGTGCAAGTGAATGGCTTATCGGCATTTGGACCCAATTCGTTTTTGAGACTGAAGTATGCAACTCAATACCATTGAAGAACTGATCGAAGACCTGCGCCACGGCAAGATGGTCATCCTGATGGATGACGAAGACCGTGAAAATGAAGGCGATTTGATTATGGTTGCCGAGCAGGTGCGCCCGGAAGACATCAACTTTATGGCGACTTATGCGCGCGGGTTGATCTGCCTGACGCTATCGCCTGAGCGCTGCAAACAACTGGATTTGCCGCTGATGGTGAGCGACAACAAATCCCAGCACACCACCAATTTCACACTGTCGATTGAAGCTGCTGAAGGTGTAAGCACCGGTATTTCGGCGGCAGATCGTGCACTCACTGTACGCGCCGCAGTAAAAGCCAATGCCAAACCGAGCGATATAGTCCAGCCCGGTCATATCTTCCCATTGATGTCCCAACCGGGTGGCGTAATGAGCCGTGCAGGCCATACAGAGGCGGGCTGCGACCTCGCGCGCCTTGCCGGATTTGAGCCGGCATCAGTGATAGTAGAAGTGATGAACCCCGATGGCACCATGGCGCGTCGGGCAGATCTTGAACGATTTGCCGAGCAGCATGGGCTGAAAATCGGTACCATTGCCGACCTGATTCATTATCGCGCCACTAAAGAGAAAACCGTCGCCTGCATTAATACTCGCAAGGTAGAGACGCTCTATGGCGAGTTTGAGCTGCATACCTATCGCGATCTGGCGCGCGGCGACTTGCACTTTGTGATGACCAAAGGCGAGATTAATGCCGAGCCAACCCTGGTTCGTGTTCATGTGATGGACATAGCGCGCGATGTACTCAGTTTGAAGCGCACCTCTGTCGCCGGCGGCAAAAGCTGGACCTATCAGGATGCGCTGCGCAAAGTTAGCGAAGAGGGCAAGGGCGTGGTATTGCTGATTTGCCACGATGAATCAACCAAAGAAGTGGAAGACAGCATCGACTGGTTGATCTCAGGCAAACAAATGCGCCGCAGTTCAGAAGTGCTCTACAAACAAGTAGGCACCGGTTCGCAAATTCTGCGCGATCTGGGCGTGCGCAAAATGCGTGTTATGTCAGCCCCCATGCGCTACTCGGCGCTCTCGGGGTTTGATCTGGAAGTTGTTGAATACGTTTGCCCTGAAGGCGATTAAAAATTAATTGGAAAGAGAAAGAAGCATGAGCAATATCAAAGTGATTGAAGGTGATTTTTCCGCATCCGCAGGCAAGTATGCATTGATCGTCAGCCGCTGGAACAGCTTTGTGGTAGAAAGTTTGAAGGATGGCGCATTGGATACCTTGCGTCGCCACGGCATTAAAGACGAAAACGTCACCATTTATTACGCCCCGGGCGCATTTGAATTCCCGCTGACCGCGCAAAAAATTGCTGCCAAAAAAGAATTTGATGCAATCATCGCATTGGGTGCCGTTATCCGTGGTGGTACTCCGCATTTTGATTATGTTGCTGGCGAATGCACCAAAGGTTTGGCGCAGGTGTCTTTGCAATATGGCGTTCCTGTTACGTTCGGTGTATTGACTGTGGATTCAATCGAACAAGCGATTGAGCGCTCCGGCACCAAAGCGGGCAACAAAGGCGTTGAAGCCGCATCGACTGCGCTGGAAATGGTTTCCCTTTTCGGAAAAATTTAAGTTTTGTCAGTTAATAGGCTCGACAAGATTTAATCGCGCTAGTCAGTTGTAATTTGTTTTTATCGTTGTTTTTAGTCATGCCTGCACTTGCAGGCATTCACGTTTTTATCAGGTAATTGTTCATGACTACTTCATCAGGTCAGGCCGACTCTTCGGATCAAACTGGAAAGGCCAGCCCATCCGTGCAAAAAGGCCACACCGCTGCAACCCGTCGTATGGCTCGTCACTACGCGATGCAGGCACTTTATCAGTGGCATATGACCGGCAATTCGCTCAATTCTATTGAGGCAGAATTCCGCACCGACAACGACATGAGCAAAGTAGATGTTGAATACTTTCACGATATTCTCCACGGTGTCCCAGAGCATTTAAGTGATATAGATGCCGTGTACGAACCCTTTTTGGTTGAACGCTCGCTGGAAGAGTTGGATGCAATTACGCGCGCGTTATTGCGCCTTGCGAACTACGAATTTAAATTCCGTATCGATGTTCCCTATAAAGTAGTGATTAACGAAGCGGTATCGTTGGCGAAAAAATTCGGTGCAGAAGACAGCCACAAATTCATCAATGGTGTATTGGATAAATCGGCGGTAGTGTTGCGTGCACCGGAAGTCAATGCCGAACGCAAAAGCCGTTAATTCTCTGGCGATCACTGATCGCCTTTTGCTGCACAAGTAACTCTTCACCGCGACGTAGCTCTCCATAAAACGACTTAACTTTTTATAAAACGACCTAACAGTGCCCAGCGAATTCCAACTGATCCAGCAATTTTTCCAGCGCGAGCAAGCTGAGCAGCCTGCCGAAGGAGTATTGTTGGGCATTGGTGACGACTGCGCGCTCTTGCAAGTTCCCGTCGGAAAACAATTGGCGGTGTCAGTAGACACACTGGTTGCTGGCGTACATTTTCCCGCCGATGCAGATCCGGAATTGATTGCTGAGCGCGCCTTGCGCACCAACCTGAGTGATCTGGCGGCGATGGGCGCCGAACCTTTGTGGTTTACGCTGGCACTGACATTGCCTGATGCTAATGAAGATTGGCTGCGCAGTTTTAGTCGCGGATTATTTCACTGCGCGCGCGCATATGGCATTGCATTGGTTGGGGGTGATACCACCTCTGGTCCATTAGCGATAACGATCCAGGTGATGGGGGCAATTCAGCCGCAACAAACGTTGCGACGCGATGGTGCGAATATCGGCGATTTTGTCTTGGTGACGAATTTTGTAGGCGATGGTGCTGCGGCCCTGGCTGCAATTCAAGACCGCCAAGTGTTTGCCGATGAGCATAGCGATTATTTACAGCAACGCTTTTATCGCCCTACACCCCGTTTGCACGAGTCAGCATTGATTCGTGAATTCGCCAGTAGCGCGCTGGATATTTCCGACGGGCTGGTGGCGGATTTGCAACACATTTGCGATGCGAGTGATTTGGGTGCAGTGATTGATGTTGAAAACGTACCTCTTTCGCCGGCGGTAAAATCCTTAAACAATGATGCCCAGGCGTATCAGTGGGCGCTCAGTGGCGGTGATGACTACGAACTGTGTTTCACTGTGCCGCCTGAAAAAATGGCCAATATCGCCATGTTGATTGCACAAGGGAAGCTACAGGCTACAGTGATCGGAGAAATGATTGCAGGCGATCGCGTCATTTGTGAGTACGAAGGTGAGCCCTTTTTGTTGTCCAATACCGGATATCAACATTTCTGAGCCGTATTTTTGATGCGCAGCTTCTATGATTAAAACGCCCAACTTTAAACAATTGCTTGCGAATCCAAATCATTTATTTGCATTTGGATTTGGTAGCGGGCTCGTTAAAAAGGCGCCTGGTACGTTTGGTACGCTGGCGGCAATTCCCTTTTTTTTACTGCTGCAAAATTTATCCTGGCCGCTGTATTTGAGTTGGTTGCTGGTCACTTTTGCATTGGGTGTATTCTGGTGTGATCGTTCATCCAAAGCCCTGGGTGTTCATGATCACGGCGGCATAGTTTGGGATGAATTTGTCGGCTTCTGGATCACCATGTTTATGGCTCCGGCTGGATGGATTTGGATTTTGCTTGGCTTTGTCTTGTTCCGGTTTTTCGATATTTTGAAACCCTGGCCAATCAATTGGCTGGATAAAAAAGTTCACGGCGGTTTTGGCATTATGATCGATGATGCGCTCGCCGGGATTTACGCACTGATAGTGCTGCAACTGATTGCGTTTTCTGTGAGGTTCTTGTGACCGTTACTTATGTTGAATCATCCAAATTACCAACCCCTTGGGGTATTTTTGTAATGCATGGTTTTTGCGATGAGGAAAATTATAAAGAACACGTTGTGCTTACGATGGGCGACATCAGTGGCGATGAACCATTGCTCGCACGTATTCACTCGGAATGTTTAACCGGTGATGCGCTGTTTAGCATGCGTTGCGATTGCGGCCCGCAGTTGCAGGCCGCTATGCATAAGATTGCACTTGCTGGGCGCGGAGTGATTTTTTATTTGCGTCAGGAAGGTCGGGGTATTGGCCTGCTCAACAAAATCAAAGCCTATCATCTGCAAGATCAAGGTGCTGATACAGTTGAAGCCAATGAACAATTGGGGTTTGGTGCCGACATGCGCGATTACTCCATTCTCAAGCCAATGCTTGAACATTTGAATATCAAGGCTTTGAAGCTTCTGACCAATAATCCGCGCAAAGTAAAAGCATTGCAGGATATGGGCATCAATGTGGTTGAGCGGATGCCACACCAAACCGGACGCAATCCGCACAATGCCAAATATCTTGAAACCAAAAAAGGCAAGCTTGGGCATTTGTTTAATGCGGAAGATGACGAATAAATTTTCAGGTTTTTTTTGAAAAACCTCTATTTCTGAGACAAAGACAATGACACGAATTGCAATTGCCGGCGCTGCTGGCCGTATGGGAAAAGCGCTGATTGAGTCCTCCCATAAAAATTCCGAAACCACATTGGGCGCAGCGATTGTCCGCCCTGGTAGTTCATTGATTGGTGTTGATGCAGGTGAGCTTGGCAATGTAGGCAAATTGGGTGTGCATATTGTTAGTAGCCTTGCTGAAGTGATTGATCAATTCGATGTGTTGATCGATTTCAGTTCTCCAACGGCAACACTGGAAAATGTAAAGCTCTGCGCGGCACACAAAAAACCGATTGTGATCGGCACTACCGGTTTTAGCGCAACAGAAAAGGCGGAGCTGTTAAGTTACCAAACCCAAATTCCGCTGTTGCTGTCGGCGAACTTTTCTACCGGCGTCAACCTGTGCTTTAAATTGCTGGATTTGGCTGCGCGCGTATTGGGTGATGATTATGATGTGGAAGTGTACGAAGCCCATCATCGCCACAAAGTAGATTCACCATCCGGCACTGCGGTGCGCATGGGTGAAGTGCTGGCCAATGCACTGGAGCGCGATTTGGATAAGGTGGCGGTATATGGCCGTGAAGGTCAAATTGGTGCGCGTCCGCGCGACACTATTGGTTTTGCCACGGTGCGCGGTGGCGATGTAGTAGGTGATCACACGGTGATGTTTATGGCTGATGGCGAACGCGTAGAAATCACGCACAAAGCATCCAGCCGTCTGGCATTTTCGAACGGTGCGGTGCGTGCGGCTATTTGGTTGCAACAGCAAAAATCCGGCTTGTTTGATATGCAGGATGTTCTAGGGCTGCGTTAGTTACTGTCAGTTTTACACAAGGAGTTAAATGATGGCCGGTGCCAGTTTATTAATGTTGATTGATGATATAGCTTCGGTGTTGGACGACGTCGCATTAATGACCAAGCTGGCTGCGAAAAAAACGGCTGGTGTTTTAGGTGATGATCTTGCGCTTAACGCTCAGCAAGTCACCGGTGTGCGCGCCGAACGTGAATTGCCGGTTGTCTGGGCGGTCGCGAAAGGTTCTTTTATCAACAAGGCAATCCTGGTTCCGGCCGCCTTGTTAATCAGCGCCACTATCCCTTGGTTAATTGTTCCCTTGTTGATGATTGGTGGCACGTTTCTTTGCTTTGAAGGGGCTGAGAAGCTTGCACATAAATTCCTGCATGAAAAAAAGAAAGAAGAGGATATGCGCCAACAAGAACATAAAGATGCAGTGGCGAATCCATCAATCGATTTGGTCGCCTTTGAAAAGGAAAAAATAAAAGGCGCAGTACGGACAGATTTTATTTTGTCGGCTGAAATTATCGTTATTGCCCTTGGCACTGTCGCGGCTGCAACCTTGGCTAAACAGACCATGGTTGTGGTAAGTATCGCGTTAATAATGACCGTCGGTGTTTACGGATTTGTTGCCCTTATTGTGAAACTTGATGATATGGGCGCGCACCTTCTGCAAAAGCACAATGCCATTGCCCGTTTTTTCGGCGGAGTGCTACTTGCGGCAGCGCCACGGTTGATGAGTTTGCTGTCAGTGTTGGGAACCGCGGCCATGTTTATGGTCGGCGGTGGAATCGTGACTCACAATATTGCGCCCATCCATCACGCTATTGAGCATGCAGCCCATGTGACCGAGCCTGTAGGTTGGTTAACCTCGGCGGTATTGAACGGCTTAGCTGGAGTTGTTATTGGCGCTGTAGTCGTATGGGTGGTAGCGGTAATCGGGAAGGTATTTCGCAAGCATTGATATCGAGCCGTTGATCCTTAGAACTTTGGCCGTTAATGGGGCAGATTCCAATGGACAGCAAAGCGCCAGTCCCGTAGAATTCGCAGCCAGATTGCGCCGTGCCAAAAACCGGCTGCAGAAGAATACAAAATGGTTCGCACAAGAACATAAAAAGGCGAGATGAGATTTGGGTTTCATCTCGCTTTTTTACAACCAAACGTTTTGTTGTCAGATTAAATTTGCCTTTATATACAACGACTTATCGCGCTGATTACCCCTAACAGGAGCAATGCGACTGATTTGTTGAGCCCAAAGAAAGTGAATTCGAACCGGGCGCCATTTATAAAGTCGGATAGAAAGACAAGGTCTGATATTAACCAAATGTTTGGCAGCTAGCCGCTTTCAAGCCAAAACCCAGCCAGCCCAGGAGGTTGTTTTGACTACTCAGGAATCCCTTCCTGCCCCGACCAAGGCCATATTGGTTCTTGCTGACGGTAGTGTGTTCCGTGGTACTGCAATTGGTGCCGAAGGTTTATCCGTTGGTGAAGTGGTGTTCAATACCGCAATCACCGGTTATCAGGAAATCCTTACCGATCCCTCTTACGCCCAGCAAATCGTTACCCTGACTTATCCTCATATCGGCAATACCGGCACCAATAGCGAAGACGAAGAATGTCAGCGTATTTGGGCAACTGGCCTGGTTATCCGCGATCTTCCTTTGTTAGCCAGCAACTTCCGCAATCAGGAAAGCCTTTCCGATTACCTTAAAGCGCGCAACGTGATTGGCATCGCCGATATCGATACCCGCCGCTTGACCCGTATCCTGCGCGACAAAGGTGCGCAAAACGGTTGCTTGATGGCAGGCTCTGATCTGGATGAAGCCAAAGCACTTGCAGCTGCCAAAGCCTTTGGTGGCTTGAAAGGTCTTGATCTGGCCAAAGAAGTGACCGTGAGCGAGCCATACACCTGGAATGAAACCAGCTGGGAGTTGGGCGAAGGCCACAGCGCTGGCGATGCGAAAAAATTCAAAGTCGTTGCCTACGATTACGGCGTGAAGCGCAACATTTTGCGCATGTTGGTGGATCGCGGTTGCGACCTGACTGTGGTGCCGGCTAAAACGACCGCCGCAGAAGTTCTGGCGTTGAATCCGGATGGCGTGTTCCTCTCCAATGGCCCTGGCGATCCTGAGCCATGCACATACGCCATTGAAGCCATCAAAGATATTTTGGAAACCGACGTACCGGTATTCGGTATTTGTCTCGGTCACCAACTGCTGGCGCTGGCATCCGGTGCCAAGACCATCAAAATGAAATTTGGCCATCACGGTGGCAACCATCCGGTACAAAACCTCGACAACAAACGCGTACTGATCACCGCGCAAAACCACGGTTTTGCCGTGGAAGAGAGCAGCTTGCCTGCAAATCTGCGCGCGACGCACAAGTCGCTGTTCGACGGTTCTTTGCAAGGTATCCATCGCACAGATAAGCCAGCCTTCAGCTTCCAGGGCCACCCTGAAGCGAGCCCAGGCCCGCACGAAGCCGATACCCTGTTTGACCACTTTATTGAATTGATGCAAGCCCGCAAGTCTTAATCGGAGCCGACATGCCAAAACGTACCGACATAAACAGTATTTTGATTCTCGGCGCTGGCCCGATTGTTATCGGCCAGGCCTGTGAGTTCGACTACTCTGGCGCCCAAGCCTGTAAAGCACTGCGTGAAGAGGGTTACCGTGTAATTCTGGTTAACTCCAACCCTGCAACCATCATGACTGACCCCGCGATGGCGGATGCAACCTATATCGAGCCGATCGAGTGGCAGACAGTTGCGAAGATCATTGAGAAAGAGCGCCCCGATGTAATCCTGCCCACCATGGGTGGCCAGACTGCATTGAACTGTGCACTGGCACTGGCGAAAAACGGCGTGCTGGAAAAATACAATGTTGAATTGATCGGCGCGAAAGAAGAAGCCATCAACATGGCGGAAGATCGCAACCTGTTTGACCAAGCGATGAAGCGCATTGGTCTTTCTTGCGCGCGCGCGAAAATCGTTCACAGTTTGGAAGAAGCCAAAGAAGCTCCGAAAGAATTTGGCTTCCCATGCATTATTCGCCCGTCGTTCACCATGGGTGGTTCTGGTGGCGGTATCGCTTACAATTGGGACGAGTTTGAAGAAATTTGTACCCGCGGTTTGGATCTTTCTCCAACCAACGAATTGCTGATCGACGAATCGCTACTCGGCTGGAAAGAGTACGAGATGGAAGTGGTGCGCGATAAAAACGATAACTGCATTATCGTGTGCTCCATCGAAAACTTTGATCCGATGGGCGTTCACACCGGCGACTCGATTACTGTTGCACCTGCGCAAACTCTCACCGATAAGGAATACCAAATCATGCGTAATGCATCGATTGCGGTATTGCGTGAAATCGGTGTGGAAACCGGTGGTTCTAACGTGCAATTCGCCGTTAACCCGGTTGATGGCCGTATGGTTGTTATTGAGATGAACCCGCGTGTATCGCGCTCATCCGCACTCGCATCTAAAGCGACCGGTTTCCCGATTGCAAAAATCGCGGCGAAACTCGCAGTAGGTTATACCCTCGACGAATTGAAAAATGACATCACTGGCGGTGCGACTCCAGCATCGTTTGAACCGTCAATCGATTACGTGGTTACCAAAGTGCCGCGCTTCACCTTTGAAAAATTCGGTGATGCAGATGCGCGTTTGACCACGCAAATGAAGTCCGTTGGTGAAGTCATGGCGATTGGCCGTACTTTCCAGGAATCCTTGCAAAAAGCCCTGCGCGGTTTGGAGGTTGGCTCAGCCGGTTTTGAATCAAAGGTGGATTACACCACCGAAGAAGGTGCTGCCAAAGTTCGTCGCGAATTGACTACCGCTGGTGCTGAGCGCATCTGGTATGTCGGCGATGCATTCCGCATGGGTTTGAGTGTTAACGATGCCTTTAATCTCTCCAAAATCGATCCATGGTTTTTGGTTCAAGTAAAAGAGTTGATCGACATCGAACAATCACTGCGCGGCAAATCATTGAACGATTTGAATGCAGAGAAAATTTTCCAACTCAAGCGCAAAGGGTTCTCTGACAAGCGCTTGGCGTTGTTGTTGGGCGAAACTGAAAAAGCTGTACGTCACTATCGCCAGGGTTTGAATATTCGCCCAGCGTACAAGCGTGTTGATACTTGCGCGGCTGAATTTTCTACCTCGACCGCTTACATGTATTCAACTTACGAAGAAGAATGTGAAGCGAATCCGAGCGATAAGAAAAAGATTCTGGTGATCGGTGGTGGTCCTAATCGTATCGGTCAGGGTATCGAATTCGATTACTGCTGTGTACACGCCGCTTTGGCAATGCGTGAAGACGGTTACGAAACCATTATGGTTAACTGTAACCCTGAAACGGTTTCTACTGACTACGATACTTCTGATCGCTTGTTCTTTGAGCCAGTGACATTGGAAGATGTGTTGGAAATCGTCCAAAAAGAAAAACCGGTTGGTGTAATTGTGCAGTTCGGTGGACAAACTCCGCTGAAATTAGCGCGTGCGCTTGAAGCAGAAGGCGTGCCTATTATCGGCACCAGCCCGGACGCAATCGATAAAGCAGAAGATCGCGAGCGCTTCCAACAAATGATCAACAAGCTTGGTCTGTTGCAGCCGCCCAATGCGATTGTTCGCTCGCTTGAAGAAGCATTACTTGCCGCTGATAAAGTTGGCTATCCATTAGTGGTTCGTCCGTCTTATGTTCTGGGTGGCCGCGCGATGGAGATCGTGTACAAAGAAGATGAGCTGCGCACGTATATGCGCACTGCGGTACAAGTTTCTGAAGATGCACCAGTGTTGCTCGATCACTTCCTGAATAACGCAATTGAAGTGGATATAGATTCTGTATCGGATGGCCAGCAAGTGGTGATCGGTGGAATCATGCAACACATTGAACAATGTGGCGTCCACTCTGGTGACTCTGCATGTTCGCTGCCACCTTACTCGCTGCCTGCCGATGTGCAGGATGAAATGCGCGAGCAAGTAAAACAAATGGCGATCGAATTGGGCGTGATCGGGTTGATGAATACCCAGCTCGCTTATCAAGACGGCAAGATCTACGTTATTGAAGTAAATCCGCGTGCATCGCGTACCGTGCCGTTTGTGTCCAAATGTATTGGTGTGTCCCTGGCGAAAGTTGCAGCGCGTTGCCAAGCGGGTATCTCGCTGGCCGATCAAGGCTTTACCAAAGAAATCATCCCGACTTATTTCAGTGTGAAAGAAGCGGTATTCCCGTTCAATAAATTCCCGGCCGTTGACCCGATTCTCGGGCCAGAAATGAAATCGACCGGTGAAGTAATGGGCGTGGGCGATACTTTCGGCGAGGCTTACGGTAAATCGCAATTAGGCGCGAGCAATCGTATCCCCGCAACCGGTACCGCGTTCCTCAGTGTTCGCGATATGGATAAAGATGGTATTGTGGGTGTTGGCATTGATCTGGCTGGCCTAGGTTTCAAACTGGTAGCGACACGCGGTACTGCTGAAGTGTTAAAAGCAGCTGGTTTGGACGTGCAGGTTGTCAATAAAGTGCAAGAAGGTCGTCCGCACATTGTTGATATGATCAAGAACGATGAAATCGATTTGATCCTCAACACAGTAGAAGGTCGTCAGGCAACGCGTGACTCGTCTTCAATTCGTCGCAGTGCTGAAAATCATCGCGTGTATTACAACACTACACTCGCTGCGAGCCAGGCAGTTTGCATGGCATTGAAGCAAGGCCAACATATTGAAGTTCGCCGATTGCAAGATCTGCATGTGCGCTTAAACAAATAAGGATTGTCCATGAGTACTAAATTTCCTATGACTAATCAGGGTGCCGAGAAATTGGCCCTTGAATTGGAAGACCTGAAAAAAGTACAGCGCCCGCGTATTGTTAACGCAATTGCCGAGGCGCGTGCCCATGGCGACCTGAAAGAAAACGCGGAATATTCTGCAGCGCGCGAACAACAAAGTTTTTGCGAAGGACGCATTCAGGAAATTGAAGGCAAACTGAGCAACGCGCAAATTATTGATGTGACTAAAATTCCGCATAGCGGAAAAGTCATTTTTGGTACTACCGTAACCATCATCAACCTCGATACCGATCAATCCATGAAATACCAAATCGTGGGCGATGATGAGGCCGATGTTAAATCCAACAAGATCTCGGTAAATTCTCCTATCGCACGCGCGTTAGTAGGAAAAGAAGAGGGCGATGTTGTGGTTGTGCGCGCACCGGGTGGTGATGTGGATTACGAAATTGATAAGGTTGAGCATATCTAAGAGAGCACAGGCTTCTTTGATTTGCCGGACCCATAAAAAAACCGCCATTTATATGGCGGTTTTTTTATGGCTCAGTTTTTCATCTGCTAGCTAGCGTTGCACATTAGAAAGCTTGGGGTTCGCTCTTTTATTGTGGCGATAGAGTAAAACTACTTTGCCTATCTCCTGAATCAGTTCAACATTCGGCAATGCTTCAAGCTCGGCGACAACCTCTTTGCGTTCGTCGCGCTCGGCAATGGCCAGTTTTACCTTAATCAGTTCATGGTCATCCAGCGCGCGATTGAGTTCGGCGAGTACCCCATCACTCAAGCCATTACCGGCAATGGTCACAATGGGATTAAGCTTGTGGCCAATAGTACGAAATTGTTTTTTACGCTCTGGGTTAATCGGCATAAACTTACCTTAGAGATTGAGAGGGATAGTGGCGCATATTCTACTTCATTCTTCTAACCAAGGCTTGAATTTGCCGGATTTGCGAGCCGGGACTTGCAATTTGGCCTTAAGTCCCCAAATGGTTGTTATAGATAAGTGGTGGGCGTCTAGTTGGAAATCGATTATGGCGCCAAAAAGACGTTAAACTATGAAAAATTCTACGATTTCAGCAGTTAAATGTGTAAGTATTTAGTATTAGTAGACTTCAGGTCCGATATCTGAATCTATAGATCGAGTGTTAGTTGCTAGCCATTAATAATTTGATGTAACTATGAGGAATTATCCTTGAACGATATAACCAAGAATCTCGTGCTTTGGCTGGTCATTGCCGTAGTCCTCTTCAGTGTATTCGAGGGCTTCAACAAGCAATCTACCAGCAACACGCTCAATTACTCCGATTTTATTTCCAGTGTGCGGGATGATCGGGTGCAGGAGGTAACTATTGATGGCTTGGTTATCGAGGGGATTTATAAGGACAATACGACTTTCAAGTCAATTCGCCCGAACTTGCAAGATCCCAAGTTGATCGATGATCTTTATAACCACAATGTGGTTATCAAAGGGCGCGAGGTTGAGCAGCCGAGTTTACTAAATCAGTTGCTGGTCGCCAGCTTTCCTATTCTCATTATTATTGCGGTCTTTTGGTTCTTTATGCGCCAGATGCAGGGCGGTGCAGGTGGTAAGGGCGGCCCAATGAGCTTTGGCAAAAGCAAGGCTCGTCTGCTTGGTGAAGATCAGATCAAAACCACATTCGCCGATGTTGCTGGTGTTGACGAGGCCAAAGAAGAAGTGCAGGAGTTGGTTCAATATTTGCGCGACCCCACTAAATTCCAGCGGTTGGGCGGACAAATCCCTCGTGGTGTATTAATGGTTGGCCCACCAGGTACAGGTAAGACCCTGTTGGCAAAGGCAATCGCGGGCGAGGCAAAAGTACCGTTCTTCTCCATCTCTGGTTCCGATTTTGTTGAGATGTTTGTTGGGGTGGGTGCAAGTCGTGTGCGCGATATGTTTGAACAGGCCAAAAAGCAGGCCCCCTGTATTATTTTTATCGATGAAATCGATGCTGTAGGTCGCCATCGTGGTGGTGGTCATGGCGGCGGACATGATGAGCGTGAGCAAACCCTTAATCAATTGTTGGTTGAGATGGATGGTTTTGAGGGTAACGACGGTGTAATTATCATTGCTGCAACCAACCGTGCAGATGTATTGGATAAAGCCCTATTGCGCCCCGGCCGCTTTGATCGTCAAGTGTATGTTGGCCTGCCGGATATCCGTGGTCGCGAACAAATTTTAAAAGTTCATATGCGCAAGGTGCCGCTGGAAGATCGTGTTAGTGCATCTGTTATTGCTCGTGGTACCCCTGGTTTTTCTGGCGCGGAGTTAGCTAATTTGGTTAATGAAGCGGCGCTGATGGCTGCGCGCGGCAACAAGCGTTTGGTCACCATGGAAGACTTTGAAAAAGCGCGCGACAAAATCATGATGGGCGCTGAACGCAAGTCGATGGTAATGAGCGAAAAGGAAAAAGAAAATACGGCGTATCACGAGGCCGGTCATGCCATCATCGGTTGTATGGTGCCGGAGCATGATCCGGTTCATAAAGTTTCGATTATTCCTCGTGGCAGAGCACTGGGTGTAACCCATTACTTGCCGGAAGAAGATAAATACAGCTACAGCAAGCGTGCTTTGGAATCGAGTCTATGCAGTCTTTTTGGCGGGCGTATCGCAGAAGAAATGACCTTGGGTTTCGATGGCGTGACAACAGGTGCATCGAATGATATTGAGCGTGCCACGCAATTGGCACGCAACATGGTCACCAAGTGGGGGCTGTCCGCAAAAATGGGGCCATTGCACTACGGTGAGGACGAGGGCGCATACCCTGGTATGGCAACACAACAGTACTCTGACGACACCTCGAAAAACATTGATGAAGAGGTGCGTCGTATCATTAATGATTGCTATGCGCGTGCAACCAAAATTCTTGAAGATAATCGTGACATTCTTGAAGCGATGAAAGATGCATTAATGGAGTACGAAACTATCGACTCTGAACAAGTTGCCGATTTGATGGCGCGGCGCAAAGTGCGTCCACCACGCGAGTGGAACGACGATGATTTTAATAGTCATTTGCGTGATAAAGATGCGCCGGGCGAAAGTCCAACTGGTCCGATTGGTGGTCCCGCAAACACCCACTAATTGCTGCGTATTGAGCAAAACAAGAACCCCGAGCTTGCTCGGGGTTCTTGTTTTATCCGTAAGTATTTTTAGTAAGTTTGATTGTCAGGTCTTCACATGCAGGCTCTTCCCGGCAGTTCCCAACTTATATGCGGTAAGCATGTATTGGATCTTTCAACACCTGTGGTAATGGGAATCCTTAATACCACTCCCGATTCATTTTCAGATGGCGGCAGCTATTATTCAGGGAATACTTTTTCACTGGATCTGGCATTGCGCCGCGCTGAGCAAATGCTGGCTGAAGGGGCAAAAATCATTGATGTGGGAGGGGAATCAACCCGGCCTGGCTCTGCCACTGTATCTGAACAGGAAGAGTTGGATCGCGTTATTCCTGTTGTTGAAGCATTAGTTAATAAACTGGATGCGCTGGTTTCCGTCGATACTAGTACCGCCAGTGTTATCACGGAGTCAGCCAAAAAAGGCGTTGGTTTGATAAACGATGTGCGTGCTTTGCAACGAGATGGCGCTTTGGTCGCTGCAGCTGCAACGGGGTTGCCCATCTGTTTGATGCATATGCAAGGTCAGCCGGACACCATGCAGCAACGACCTGAATATTCCGACGTAGTTGCCGAAGTAAAGGGCTTTTTACAAGATCGCATTAATGCTTGTCGAGCACAAAATATTAGTCCTGAACGCATCGTGCTTGATCCGGGGTTTGGCTTTGGTAAGACACTCGCGCATAATCTCGCGCTTTTACGGCGGCTACCGGAATTGGGCGATCTCGGTTATCCGCTATTAGTAGGTATGTCGCGCAAATCCATGGTGGCGCAGTTGCTAAACCGCTCAGTCCATGAGCGTTTGCCGGGTAGTTTAGCGTTGGCGTTACTGGCCGCTGAGCGCGGTGCCGCCATTCTTCGTGTGCATGATGTCGCTGCCACGGTTGATGTATTAAAGGTTCTCTCTGCTGTGGCTGAGCAGTCGCAGCTCAATAATTGTTAGTGGGGTGGTGCGTTATGTCTCGCAAGTATTTTGGCACTGATGGTATTCGTGGTTTGGTTGGCGAAGCTCCAATCACTCCTGATTTCATGCTCAAGCTAGGTTGGGCTGCAGGCTGTGTGCTTAAAGATCGTTTCGATGGTCAAAACATGATCTTAATTGGTAAAGACACGCGTATTTCCGGCTATATGTTTGAGTCTGCTTTACAGGCTGGACTTATTAACGCCGGTGTTGATGTCGGCTTGCTTGGGCCAATGCCTACACCGGGCGTCGCTTATTTGTCACGTACATTCAAAGCTCAAGCGGGCATTGTTATCAGCGCATCTCACAATAGTTATGTTGACAACGGCATTAAATTTTTTGGTGGCAATGGCAGTAAGCTTCCTGATGAATTGGAAAACCTGATTGAGGCGCAGCTCGAAAAGCCAATGTCTACCAGCGAAAAACTTGGCAAAGCACGCCGCATTGCCGACGCATCAGGCCGCTACATCGAATTTTGTAAGGGGACCATGCCTTGGGGGTTCAATCTCAAAGGGATGCATATTGTTCTTGATTGCGCTAATGGCGCTACTTACAACATAGCACCTGATGTATTTACGGAGTTGGGCGCCCACGTTACATCGCTGTTTGTCGAACCCAATGGTACTAATATCAATCGTAGTTGCGGCTCTACCAAGCCCGAGGCCTTGCAGGAAAAGGTGGTTGAGTTGGGTGCAGATATAGGTATTGCATTCGACGGCGATGGTGATCGGGTAGTGTTTGTTGACCATAAAGGTGAGTTGGTTGACGGTGATGAGTTGCTTTTTATCATTGCTGCATATCAACAAGAATATGCCGGCGGTTGCGATGGTGTCGTAGGCACCCTTATGAGTAATTTTGGTTTTGAATTGGGACTGAAAAAACTCAACATTCCTTTTGCCCGTGCCAAAGTGGGTGATCGCTACGTCATAGAAATGATGCGCAATAATGGTTGGCGTCTGGGCGGGGAAAACTCTGGTCATATTGTATGTAGCAATGTAACCACTACGGGTGATGGCATTATTTCTGCGCTACAAGTAATGCTGGCAATTACTACCATGGGCGACTCATTACATCGAGTGAAAAAGGCAATGAGCAAGTTGCCGCAAGTAATGATTAATGTGCATATGGCCAAACGTGTAGATCTTGGCAGCAATGACGCGGTGCAAAAAGCAGTTCGGCTGACCGAGGAAAAACTTGCTGGTACCGGCCGAGTACTTTTACGTCCATCTGGTACAGAACCAGTAGTGAGAGTGATGGTTGAAGGTGAGGACAAAAAACAAGTGAAAGAATTGGCTCAGGAGCTGGCAGCAACCGTTGAGGCTGAGCTAGGGTGATTTTCACTTTTTTAGAAATTGGGCTGGTAAGTAGTGACAAATGGCTCGCGCCTAAAAATCGGTCAAGGCGCAGGTTTTATATTCAGTAGCTCGGCAGTCGCTGTAATACTATTAATTGCAATACAAAAAAACAGATAAAAATCAGGGTGTAAGCGAAGATTTGGTTGTATGTTCAAATCTTCTTAGCTACCATTGGCGCCCGCTTTGGGGGGAGGTATTGCTGTTGAACAAAGCAAGTAACGCCAAGCGTCGCCAACTGGTGGTTGGCAATTGGAAGATGAATGGAAGTCTGCGTGAAAATGCAGAATTATTAGCTAAGGTTGCAGCAGGTTGGCAAGGTACTCACAACGCTGATGTGGTGATTTGTCCACCGTTTCCTTATCTAATGCATACCAAGAATGCGCTGATTGGGTCAGCAGTTTTTCTGGGGGCGCAAACAGCGAGTGAGCACGCTAAAGGTGCTTACACAGGCGAAGTTTCAGCGCCAATGCTTGCAGATTTGGATTGCAAATTTGTAATAATTGGTCACAATGAGCGCCGCAGAATGCAAGGCGAAACTGATGAGCAGATTGCTCGTCAATTTGTCGCTGTACAACTTGCGGGTTTAACGCCGATCCTCTGCGTAGGTGAATCCTTGCAGGATCGTGAACAAGGGCGCCAGTTGGAAACCATAAGTCGGCAGCTAAATGCAATCTTTGCTCATACTGGTAAAGAGGTATTTATAAATGCCGTACTGGCCTATGAGCCTGTATGGGCTGTAGGAACAGGTAAAACGGCCACGCCTGAGCAAGCTGAAGAAGTGCATGGTTTTATGCGCGCTCAGCTGGGGAAGTTGGCTGACGAAGTAAGAATTTTGTACGGTGGTAGCGTCAAAGCGCACAATGCACAGCAGTTATTTGCATTGCCTGATATAGACGGTGCCTTGCTTGGCGGTGCATCGTTGGACGCCGACGAGTTTTTAGCAATCTGTAACGCCGCTGATTAATTTCATCGGCCAACCATAAGGCGCTCAAGAGAGCTTGGTAATGGAAAAATTGGTACTGATTATTCATTCGCTTGCGGCACTGGCCATTATTGGTTTGATTTTGCTGCAACAAGGCAAGGGTGCAGCAGCAGGTGCATCATTTGGCGGTGGTGCGTCACAAACGGTATTTGGTAGCGAGGGCAGTGGTAATTTCTTTACTCGCGCTACATGGATAATAGCAACCGTATTTTTCTGCACCAGTTTTGGTTTGGCGATTATTGCCAAGAATCATTCAAAAGTAGCGACACAAGGCTTGGTTGTTCCAGCAGTGCAGCAACAAGAAGTTCCCTCAGCTTCTGATGTGCCTGCTAGCGAAGTGCCAGCTGCTACGTCTGATATTCCTGCTGTGCAAGATGAAGCGGTTGCCCAGCCAGAAGAGAAAAAAGAGTAACTTAAAAGTTAATGCCCCGGTGGTGAAATTGGTAGACACGCTATGTTGAGGTCGTAGTGGCGAATGCTGTGCCGGTTCGAGTCCGGCCCAGGGCACCAAATTAAAAGCGTTCATTAGAGCGCTTTTTTTTCGTCTGTAATTTGTAGATTTTAATATTTCGATATCCCTGCAGGTGATTAATGGTTAGTGAATTCTCGAATCAATATCTACGGCTGCGCGCGCAGCGGCTGGCGTTGTCTACGCGCGAGTTTCTTGCACGGGGTAAGTCGGTGGTGCGTTGCGAGCACTGTCAGCTTGCGACTTTTGCTTGCATCTGTCCTTGGCGACCGGAATTGGTATCACGCGTAGAATTTATACTGGTTATGCACACCGATGAAGTATTTAAGCCAACCAACACCGGGCGTTTGGTTGCCGATATATTGCCCTTACAAACGCACGCATTTTGCTGGAGTCGCACCGAGCCAGAGCAGGAGCTTCTTGATTTATTGAGTGATTCTCGGCGTCGTTGTTTGATTGTTTTTCCTGCAGATGCTAACAGCGCTGGCTCCAAACCACGCTCTTTGATCACAGATTTGCCTGTGGATAATAAAATCAATACGTTTATTTTGCTGGATGGCACCTGGAAGCAGAGTGGTCGTATGTTTCATTTGAGCCGCTGGCTGGAAAATGTTCCTTGTGTGGTTTTACCGGAGACATTAGTGCGTGGCTATGCTGTGCGCAAATCTCATCAAGAGCATTATTTATCAACTGCTGAAGCGGCGGCATTGTGCCTAGAGATGGCGGGCGAGTCGCGTGTTGCTCTTGCGCTCCGGGATTATTTTCAGTTGTTTAATCAACATTACTTGGCAACGAGGGGTGTTTTTACACCCACAGTGGGTGAGTTACATGAGCGTATGGCAAGTTATAAAGAATAGCCCGATGCCTGATCGCTTTTTTCCGCGCTGCATAAGCCAATTGCCGCTACTGGCTGTAGCTGATTTCCTACAAGATTCAGTGAATTTTGCGACTATCGCTCCTTATGCTTTTCCTTGAAAATGGCTTCTAACAGGGAGGTAATCAGGGAAGGTGAGTTGGCCAAGCAGGGTCAAGGGAAGCGCCTAATTTATACCGCCACATCATTCGATCATGCAATGTAGCGAAGGGCGATGACAAGGCTCGGGGCAGGATGTGCCGGACTTTGTGGTTAAACAAAAACGGGATCAGTCGGTGACTGATCCCGTTTTTGTTTTGGGTGGCAATTATTGTGATGGTGGAGCGTCAGTTGCATTTCTGTTGGTCTGCTCGGTCCCGCTGGCTTTTTGTTTCATAAAGCCGCGTACTCTGCCCAATAAATAACTCTGGCGATCTGTTTCAGTCAATTTGGGTTGGTTGTCGATTAATAATTGTTGGTAGTCACTTATTTTTTTGCGCATGGCAATAGCTCTGTGCAAATCCCGGTTTTTAAGTTGCTCGATAGTATCGGGTGCAAAAAATATATCGAAAACAGGTAACTGCTCGGTATTAAAAATCGCCTCCAAATTTGATTTAGTGATGGATTCTTGCGGTTGCAGGTTGGTGATGATTAATGCCTGCAGCGGACCATCAATTGTTGTTGTGCCGGGCTTATTGCCCTTAATTTGGGGTGTTAATGTTTGAAGTATCTGATGGACAGAGCTGTTGTCTGTAAGTACCACAACATTGAGCTGATTATGCTCGTTAAGAAAGTTAAAGGCTGCGTTGACATAAGCGGTTATAAATAATTCGCGTGCAACGCTGGATGAAGCAGCATTGGATGAGCTTGCTGAACTGCTAGACGATGTGGCCTCGGGCGCTTCTGAAGTTGTAGGGTCGCCAGCACTGGATGCCGGAACGCTAATAGATGATGAGCTAGGTCGCTCGGGAATTGTGGCCGGGTATTTGTGCGGAAGGCTAATTGCCAGGGTTTCCCAGCCATAGCGAGGTAAATTCGCGCGCAGGTTTTCCAGTATGGGTGGCCAGAGCTGGGGATCTTCTGCGGCATGAAACAGGACTAGCACCCCGAATGTTTTTTTTGCCTCGGTCGGGCGATAAAGCGCCAGAATTTTTCCGTGCTCAGTTTCCAGCCACAGAGCTTCATCTTTTATTTCTTTAGCGAGCAGGCTCTTATCGCGTATGTCGCGTGATGAGTAGAGCGGTGCTTCCGAGGAGCTGCTGCTTGAGCTGGCTTCGTTGTCGGCCGCAGATGATTCTGTACTTGCTTCCGGTTCTTGTGCGACCGTTGTCAGGGAAAGCAGACAAAGCGTGAGCGTCCTACATAAAAATCTTGCAGCAGGATTGATGAATCTTACTGACCATAAGGCGACGGTTGATGGCATGGTTCAGGCCTGAAGTGGGTTTTGGTGGCAAACCTTATCACGTAGAATGCAATCTGCCATTTATCAATATCGGGACATTTATGCAGAACTTTAAGCGAGATTACAAAATAGCACCTTCAATTCTCTCTGCGGATTTTGCGCGCCTGGGAGAGGAGGTGGATGCGGTGCTCGCTGCTGGTGCCGATATTATCCATTTTGATGTGATGGATAATCATTATGTACCCAATCTTACGGTTGGTCCCATGGTGTGCAAAGCTTTGCGTAAATATGGGGTAACTGCACCGATTGATGTGCATTTAATGGTCGAGCCGGTCGATGACTTGATTGTGCAATTTGCGGATGCTGGTGCAACTTACATTACGTTTCACCCAGAGGCCTCTCGCCATGTGGATCGCTCGCTGCAACTGATTAAGGATAAGGGGTGCAAGGCGGGATTGGTACTTACCCCTGCAAGTTCATTGGACCATATCAAATACGTTATGGGTAAGCTGGATATGCTGTTACTAATGTCGGTCAACCCCGGTTTTGGCGGCCAAGCCTTTATTCCTTATGTGCTGGATAAGCTGCGTGAGGCGCGTTCATTGATTGATGCCAGTGGCTTTCAGATTCGCCTTGAGGTGGATGGCGGGGTTGGTTTGGCGAATATTCGCGAGGTTGCCGCCGCTGGTGCGGATACTTTTGTTGCGGGATCTGCCATTTTCAATGCACCGGATTATGCGGCGGTAATCGCCCAGATGCGCGATCAATTAGCGCTGGTTTAACTTGCGACCGATTTGCATGTGTTGATAGTGGCTGAGGGTAGGCACAGGCATATTATTTCAGTACACTTGCCCTCAGCTTAAACAGGAATCCTCCTCGTGAAACACGCAACCTACAGTACAGAGTGCGCTACCCACCTTGCCGCCCGATGGCGTCGCTAGTTCATACTGCTTTGTCAAAATCGCTACCGGTTTTGCGCTGAGCCTGCCTTCCTTGTTTGCGCATATAATTTTGTCCATTGTTATTAATTGATGGTTTTCCTTTAATAGGCCTGCGCAAATACAATATTGATAAAGATAAAAGCTTGCCTCCTTGCATGGCGAGCATAAAGGTAATGTCATGAACTCCGATCCATTTATTGATCAAGTAAAGTTTGCCCAATTGGCCGCTCAAGGCTACAACCGTATTCCCGTTATGCGCGAAGTGCTGGCTGATTTGGATACACCGCTGTCTTCGTATCTCAAGTTAGCGGCTGGCCCGTATTCCTACTTGTTTGAATCTGTACAGGGTGGGGAAAAATGGGGGCGTTACTCCATGATTGGCTTGCCCGCACGCACGGTGCTCAAAGCCTTTGGTGATGAGATCCAGATCGAGCGCGATGGTGCCGTTGTGGAGACCCATACCTGCGCCGACGCCCTGACTTTTGTAGAAGAATTCAAGCAACGATATCGCGCCCCCGAATTACCCGGTTTGCCGCGCTTTACTGGCGGTTTGGTCGGCTATTTTGGTTATGACTGCGTGCGTTATGTTGAGCCACATTTAAAGGCCGGCACCCCTAAAGATGTGATTGGTACACCAGATATTTTGCTCAGTGTATCTGACGAAGTGCTGGTGTTTGACAACCTTGCCGGTAAATTAATTTTTGTGATTCACGCTAATCCGGAAGTTGAAAACGCATTTGTAAAAGCCAACGCGCGCTTGGATGAGCTTGAGCAGAAGCTGCGCGGCGAAATCCCGGCAACGCCGAATTTGTCATTAGGCAACAATGGCCACAATGAGCCGCTCTTTGCCTCCAATTGTGGTGAAGAAAATTTTCATCAGTATGTTGATAAAATCAAAGAATACATTCTGGCGGGCGATACCATGCAGGTGGTTGTCTCGCAGCGGCTATCGATAGATTTTACTCAAGAACCGATCAACCTTTATCGTGCCCTGCGCAATTTAAATCCATCGCCCTACATGTACTTTATGGATCTCGGCGATCACCACGTGGTAGGTTCTAGTCCAGAAATTTTAGCGCGATTGGAAGACGGTGAAGTGACTGTTCGGCCGATTGCGGGAACGCGTCGTCGCGGTTACACACCGGAAGAAGATAAGGCGTTGGAAGTTGAGTTGGTTAACGATCCAAAAGAGATCGCTGAGCATTTAATGCTGATCGATTTGGGGCGTAATGATGTTGGCCGTGTTGCCAAAATCGGCAGCGTAAAATTGACCGATAAAATGGTCGTTGAGCGTTACTCCCATGTGATGCACATTACTTCAAATGTTACCGGGAAATTAAAAGACGATTTACGGGCGATGGATGTATTGCGTGCGGCGCTGCCGGCAGGAACTTTGAGCGGAGCGCCGAAAATTCGTGCGATGGAAATTATCGACGAATTGGAAACTGAAAAGCGCGGCATTTACGGTGGCGCGGTGGGATATATCTCCTGGAACGGCAATATGGATACTGCAATTGCAATCCGTACCGCTGTGATTAAAAACGGCAAGCTTTACGTACAAGCAGGCGCAGGGGTAGTGGCCGATTCGGTGCCAGCGCTGGAGTGGAAAGAAACCATGAATAAAGCGCGTGCTATTTTTAAAGCCGTCGATATGGTGGGTTCTGCTGTTGTGAAAGGGGGCGCAAAATGATTTTAATGATTGATAACTATGATTCGTTCACATACAACCTGGTGCAATATTTTGGCGAGTTGGGTGCAGATATCAAAGTGGTACGCAATGATGAAATCACCATTGATGAAATTGCTGCGCTTGCACCAGAAAAAATTGTGATCTCTCCCGGCCCCTGTACACCGACAGAGGCAGGCGTATCGGTTGATACGATCAAAACCTTCGCAGGAAAAATTCCGCTGCTGGGCGTTTGTCTTGGGCACCAGAGTATTGGTCAAGCCTTGGGTGGAAAAGTGATTCGCGCTCCTTATGTGATGCACGGTAAAACCTCGCCGGTATTTCACAATAATAAGGGTGTATTTGCCGGATTGAAAAACCCGTTTCAGGCAACTCGTTATCACTCGCTGGTGATTGAAAAGGAATCCATACCGGATTGCTTGGAGATTACGGCTTGGACACAAAATGAAGATGGCAGCATGGCGGAGATTATGGGTGTTAAGCACAAAACGCTTGCACTCGAAGGTGTGCAATTTCATCCGGAATCTATTTTGACCGAACATGGTCACGATATGTTGCGCAATTTTTTAACAGCATATTAATGCCTTGAATACTGATTTTTAGCTTACTGACAACATCGCAGTGCACCGCCAAATACCTACCTGACATGGTGCACTGATTCATAAAGGTAATGGCAATGGATATCAAACAAGCATTAACCAAATTGGTTGCCCAGATCGATCTGAGTACAGATGAGATGATTTCCGTTATGCGTTCGGTGATGACCGGCGGCGCTACACCAGCACAAATCGGCGGTTTTCTCGTGGCCTTGCGCATGAAAAGCGAAACACTGGATGAAATCACCGGCGCTGCCATGGTAATGCGTGAGTTGGCAACACCGGTAAACATTGATGTGAATTATCTGGTGGATACCTGTGGTACCGGCGGTGACGGCGCCAACTTGTTCAATATCTCTACGGCAAGTGCCTTTGTGGTCGCCGCTGCCGGCGGCCGTGTTGCCAAGCACGGTAACCGCTCGGTTTCAAGCTCAACCGGTAGTGCTGATGTGTTGGAAGCTGCCGGGATTAAATTGGATATCACTGCAGAACAAGTTGCCCGTTGTGTGCGTGAGATTGGCGTCGGCTTTATGTTTGCTCCGGCTCATCACAGCGCGATGCGCCATGCTATTGGGCCGCGCAAAGAACTGGGCATGCGCACTATTTTTAATATGCTCGGTCCCATGACCAATCCGGCGAATGTTAAACGTCAGGTGATTGGTGTGTTCAATGGCGAGTTGTGCAAACCCATGGCCGAAGTACTTGCACGGCTTGGTAGTGAGCACGTAATGGTAGTTCACGCAAAAGACGGTCTCGATGAAATTAGTCTGGCGACAGAGACCCAAGTTGCTGAATTAAAAAATGGTGAAATTCGCGAGTACATCATCAAGCCGGAAGATTTTGGGATGCAATCCAAAAGTTTGATTGGTTTGAGTGTTACTAATGCGGAAGATTCGTTGTTATTGATTCGCGATGCCTTAGGTAATCGCCGTGGTCAATACGCTGAAAAGGCAGCTGATATTATCGCGCTCAACGCGGGTGCGGCGATTTATGTCAGTGGTGTTGCCAGTACTTTGTCTGACGGAGTTGAAATGGCGCGCGATGCCATTGGCAGCAGTTTGGCAGGCGAGAAAATTCGCGAATTAGCGGCTTTTACTCAATATTTGCAGTAAGTTTCGTAAAAACGTTCCTTAGGAAAATCCATGTCTGATACACCAACGGTACTGCGCAAAATTATCGCGCGTAAATGGGAAGAAATTGCTGAGCGCAAAGCGCTGGTTTCGCTGGAACAGGTAAAAGCGAGTGCAGCGCTTCAGCCTCCTGCGCGTGGTTTTGTAAATGCAATCGAAAATAAAATTGCTCAGGGTAAAGCCGGAGTGATTGCGGAAATTAAAAAAGCGTCACCGAGTAAGGGTGTGATTCGCGAGCATTTTGTCCCTTCAGAGTTGGCGCGCTCTTATGAACAGGGTGGGGCTGCCTGCCTATCGATCCTGACCGATGTAGACTTCTTTCAAGGTGCAGATGTTTATTTGCAGCAAGCGCGCGCGGCGGTAAGTTTGCCAGTGATCCGTAAGGATTTTCTGGTCGATGAGTATCAAATATACGAAGCGCGCGCTATGGGCGCAGACTGTGTGTTGCTAATTGTCTCGGCGTTGACGCGGGAAAAACTCAAAGAGCTTAATACGCTGGCGCAGTCAATTGGGTTGGATGTTTTGGTCGAGGTTCATGATGAGGCCGAGTTGAATATCGCGCTGGAATTACCGAACAAATTAATCGGCATCAATAACCGTAATTTGCATACCTTTGATGTTACCTTGGATACGACTTATAAACTGCTGGATAAAATCGGAAGTGATCGCATTGTTGTCACCGAGAGTGGGATTCTCGCTCAAGCTGATGTGAAGGCAATGCGCAACAAGAATGTAAATGCATTCCTGGTCGGAGAGGCATTTATGCGAGCAGATGAACCTGGTATTGCTTTGGCAGAGTTTTTCGCGCACTAAGATTAGTGAAGAATGCTTTAATCCGGTTGTCCAGTCCTAAAATAAGTTGACACTGATTTATCAAAACGCCCGATGTACCTCATCGGGCGTTTTGTATTGTAATGACAGGTGCGGACGCCGTTCATTGTAGATTCGTATCGATTCCGCCACCATC